>JAABUN010005282.1_pt1 | contig 16233 bp, 17 predicted proteins | sample 5559311 | NCBI WGS metagenome assembly JAABUN01 (sample SAMN10711877, study PRJNA513370) | rock metagenome | isolation source: Antarctica rocks | place: Antarctica: Victoria Land, Siegfried Peak sud
CTGTACTTCTACGACGTGCTGCTCGGAAGACTCAACGAGAGGGACTACAAAGTGCGGGGGTAAAATCCGCTCAAAGTGTCACCGATGTACCCGGTCTAAACTGTCACCTATCTACCCGGCCCCTACAAGCTCCGCCCAGGACATCAACAACCAGGGCGTGATTACCGGCTACGGTATCAACCCGATCCAGCAACAGCACGGCTACCTGTTCAAGCCGTAAGCGCCGACCAGAGCGCACTTCCGAAGCGCCCGCGACGGCACACTGCCGCTCGCGGGCGCTTTTTTGTTGCCAGGGTAGGCGCGCGGCACAACACTTATCAACGGCGCGCAACGTGATACACTTTTTCGTTATGCCCAGCGCCGAAACGCCCGTCATCCCCGTTCTGGAACGTCGAAAACCCAAAAACGTCGTCGAGGCCGTCGAAGCCAGCAGCGCGGCCGAAACCGCCGGCCTGCGCGTCGGCGACAAGGTAACGGCCGTGAACGGCGCGCGCCTTCGTGACATCGTGGATTGGCGTTTTCACACGGCCGGCGAGCAGGCCGTGGTCACGTTCGAGCGCGATGGGGTGGGGGACAGCGTCACGATCACGAAGGGCTACGAGGAAGACCTCGGCCTTACCTTCGCCGACGACCTGTTCGACCGCATCCACATCTGCAAGAACAAGTGCGTTTTCTGCTTTTTGTACCAGCAGCCCAAAGGTTTGCGCCCCAGCCTGTACATCAAGGACGACGATTATCGTTTGTCCTTTTTGCACGGCAACTACATCACGCTCACGAACATTTCCGACGAGGAATGGGCGCGGATTTTGGAGCAGCGGCTGTCGCCGTTCTACGTCAGCGTTCACGCGACCAACTCCGACGTTCGTGGCAAAATGCTCGGCCGCAAAACGCCCGAACCCATTTTGCCCCAACTGCGCGAACTGGCCGACAACAAAATCCAGGTCCACGCCCAGATCGTGCTTTGCCCCGGCTACAACGACGGCGACGAACTCACGCGCACGATCAACGAACTCGCCGAATTGCACCCCGACGCGCGCGGAACGTTCGGCGGCGTCCTCAGCGTTGCCGTCGTGCCCGTCGGCATCACCCAGTTCCGCACACGGCTTGCCGCCATGCAGACCGTGGACCCGGTTTACGCCGGCCAATTGCTTGACTGGGCCGAGGAGCGGCGCACGTATTTCAAGCGCACGCTCGGCGGCCGGTTCGTCTTTTTGTCCGACGAGTTTTATTTGAACGCCGGCCGGCCGATCCCGCCGCGCGCCCACTACGAAGGCTTTCCGCAGTTAGAAGACGGCGTCGGCCTAGTCCGTCTTTTTTTAGACGACCTCGAACAGGTCAAGCGCACGCTGCCAAAAACCGTGGACACGCCGCGCTCGTTCACGCTCGTGACCGGCGAAATGCCCGCCCCGCTCGTGCGTCAACTCGCCGACGCGATGAACCAGGTGGACGGCCTGTCCGTGAACGTGTGCGCCGTCCACAACTACTTTTTCGAGGGCAACATCCAGGTTGCCGGCTTGCTCACCGGGGCCGACATCGTTCGCGCGCTCACCGCCTCCGATTTCCCCCTCAACGAGACCGTCATCGTCCCCAACGTCCTATTGCGCGACGGCGACGACCGCGTGCTGATTGACGACATGACCCTCGGCGGCCTGGCCGAACGTGTCGGCCGCCCCATCTACGCCGTGGACCGAATGCCCTCCGCCGCCGCCGCCCTCATGCTTCGGTAGTTCGTGACCGTAGCGTCACCGGTGGAACAAGTGACTTCAGAGGAAAAGCAAGGGGAATATCGAGACGCGGACTGGCTGCGTGACACTACCTGGCGCTGGATTCGTTGGTCGCCTCCACAAGCGAATTGGGACCATGACCACTGCTTTTTCTGCCAAACCCATTTTTGTGACAAGACCGATTGTCGCACGGGGCTTCGGGAATGCTGGCTTTATGAGTATCCGCCGGAGTCAGAAGGCAGTTATGAAACGGTCTGCGCCAATTGCTTCGAGGAACTCAGGGATACCTTTCGCTGGAAGGTAGAAAGCCCTGAACACGAGCCGCAAGGATAGCACGCAGGCTTAGCCCTCCCAACAACAGGGTGTTCAGGCGGGGTATGTTGAAAAAAGCGGCCGGGAACGCCCCGGCCGCTTTTTCGTTTCCGTTTCTGTGTTGGAAAGGCCGCCTGTTTTATGAACGTTCGTAGTTGTATTCCGGTCGTTGGCGCGGCGCTGCTCGCGTTCTGTGGCGCGCTCCCCGGTCGCGCGCAGACGCCGACTGATGACAGGCCGCCGCTGGTCGCGCTGACGGTGGGGGGCGGGCCGTCGCCGCGGATGAACCAGGTCGCCATCGAAAGCAATGTGCGCTACGTTCACGGCTTGCTGCCGCCCGGCACGCGCGAAACCATTCTTTTCGCCGACGGCAAAACGGACACAGAAACGGTTGTGTACCTCGACCCGCCGGTCATGCCCGCGCCGGCCGAGCGCGCCTTCCGCTTTTTGTCGGGCGAGCCGCTGACGGTTCAGGCGGAGCGAAGACGCGCGCCGCGCCTGCCGCTCGTTTCCGGCCCCGCCCGCAAAAAGGCCGTCGAAGATGCGCTTGCCGGGGCGCTTCGCAGCCCGGCAAGCGCGCCGATTTTGCTGTACTTCACCGGCCACGGCTCGCCGCCCCGAAGCGGCGATTTCGACAACAATCGCTTCGATCTGTGGGACGGCGAGGTGTTGTCCGTGCGCGAAGCCGCTCCGCTGATCGCGCCGCTGCTCGCCAAAAACCGGCCGGTCGTTCTGGTCATGGTCCAGTGCTATTCGGGCGCGTTCGGCAATCTGCTGTTTGAAAACGGCGACCCGAAAGGCGAGTTACTTGCCAATGCCGACCTGTGCGGTTTTTTTGCAACCGTTAAGGAGCGGCCGGCGGCGGGCTGCACGCCCGAAGTGAATGAGGCCGAGTACCGCGACTTCACGTCCTCGTTTTTCGCCGCTTTGTCCGGCCGCGACCGTTTGGGCCGCGCGGTCCCGACCGAGCAGGCGGACTTCGACAAAAACGGCCGCGTCGGCATGAACGAGGCGTTCGCCTATGCCCAGATCAATGAGCCGAGCATTGACATCCCCGTCGCCACGTCCGACGTGTTTTTGCGCCGCTTCGTCGAGATGAGCGACCGCGACCTGCTCGCCACGCCGTTCCGTGAAATTCGTTCCTCTGCCACACCCGCCCAGCGCGCGGTTTTGGACGCTCTTTCTACAAGCCTCGGACTCACCACCGAAGACCGGTTCCGCCTTGCTCACACCACGATGGGCGCGCGGTTGGACCGCGAACAGGACGAGGAGCGGGGCGCGGCCGTGGGCGGCGACCCGCAACGGGCAGGCCGGCTATACCAAATCGGCGCGCTACGAAAACGCGAGCGCGACGCACTGGGCGAACGCTTTCCCGATTTGAAGACCGCGCGCCCGTCCTCGCCGGCCTGGCGCGCGGCCCGCAAGGAGGCCGTAGCACACCTCGAAACGCTTGCGCCCGAACGCCTCGCCGCGCTGAACGCGGCGGCCGACGATCTGGTCCGTGACGGGGAGGATCGCCTCGCCTCCGAGGTCACGACCGCGCGCTGGGCGCGCTTCGTGCGCGTCGCCAAATCGGTCGTGCTCGCGCGCCGCCTGCGCGCGAGCGGCAAGCCCGCCCTGATCGCCCGCTACGACCGGCTGCTCGCGGGGGAGGCCCGGAACCCATTGCGGCCGTCGGTCGCTACTGCGTCGGCGAGCGCAAAATAAGCACGCCGTAGCCGGGCAGGTCGGCGGGGCCGGCGGGAAGCGCGCGGCCGGTCAGCAGGTCGGTCGCGGGGAGGGAAAGCGTGATGGTCGCGGGTGCGGCGTTGTGGTTGAGCACGAAGGTAAGGGCAGTGTCGTCCTTGACCCGCTGCGCGACTTCGACGCCGGGCGGCGCGTTTTCAAGCGGCGCGGTGACGCTTTTCGCGCGGCAAAGTTCGGCGAGCGGGCCGCGCACCACAGCCGGGTCCAGGTCGGTGGCGACGTAGTAGGCAAGCCCCGCCCCGAAGCGGTTTTCGGTGATCGCCGGCTCGTTTGCGTAAAAGTCGGTTGCGAAATGAGCGAGCGTGCGCGCGCCTTCGAGGTGCAGCCGCTCGCAGATCAGGCGGCACGGGTGCGAGCCGGCCAGTTCGCCGAAGGGTTCGTCGAAAACGACGGCGTTCGTTTCGCCGGGCAACAGGGCGTCTATTTCCTCGTTCCACACGCCGAGGAGTTGTCGCAGTTCGCCGGGGTAGCCGCCGAGCGTCACTCGGTCGTTTTGGTCCACCATGCCTGAAAAGAAGGTCGTCACGAAGGTTCCGCCCGCCTGCACGAACGCTTCGAGGCGAGCCGCGACGCCCGGTTGGAGCAGGTACAAAACCGGGGCGACGATCACGTCGTAGCCGTCGAAATCGGCGAGCGGCGCGATCACGTCAGTCGGGATGTTGAGTTCGTGGAGCGCGCCGTAGTATCGTTCGACCTGCGGGCAGTAGGTCAAATCCTTCGACGGCCCGGCCGAATTTTCCAGCGCCCACCAGTTGTTCCAATCAAACAGCACGGCGACGCGCGCGGGCGTGCGGGCGTCCACGATCTGTTCGCCGAGCGCGGCGAGTTCGCGGCCAAGCGTGGCGACTTCCCCAAAAACGCGCGTGTTTTCGTGCCCGGCGTGCTCAACGACCGCGCCGTGGAATTTTTCAAACGAGCCGCGCGAACGCCGCCACTGGAAATACATCGCGCTGTCCGCCCCGTGCGCGATGGCCTGATACGACAAAAGACGCATCTGGCCGGGGCGTTTCAGCGCGCAGTGGGCCGCCCAGTTGACCTGCGAGGGCGTTTGTTCCATCAGCAAAAACGGCTGGCCGCCGCGCAAACCGCGCATCAAGGCGTGGCGCAGCGCGGTCGAGGCGGGGGAGGCGTTTTTCGTCGGGTACGAGTCCCACGAAACCACGTCCATGCGCGGCCCCCAGGCGTGGTAATCGAGCGGCTTGAACGTTCCCATCAGGTTCGTGGTGATGGGAAGGGTAGGGGTGACTTCGCGCAGCGCGGCGTGCTCGCCAAGGTAGCACTCCAAAATCGCGTCGTTCTGGAAGCGTTCGTAGTCAAGCAGGTAGCCGAGCATCGAACGCTCGCCGATCGTGGTCGGCGTGTCAATTTGCTCCCAGGCCGTGAACGTGTGGCCCCAGAACGTCGCCGACCAGGCGGCGTTTACGGCGTCGAGCGTGTTGTAGCGCGCGCGGCACCACGCTTGAAAGCCGCGCGCGCATTTTTCACAATAACAATGCGTGCCGTACTCGTTCGATATGTGCCACAGCACGAGGGCAGGGTGAGTTCCGTAGCGTTCGGCGAGGCGGCGGGCGAGGCCGGCGGCCTTTTCGCGGAACACGAGCGAGGACGGGCAAACGCGCTGTCGTTCGCCGTGCTTCATCGGCCGGCCGTCGCGGCCCACGGGCAAAACTTCGGGGTACGCGGCGGACAGCCACGCGGGCTGAGCGGCGGTCGCGGTCGCCAGGCAAACGAAGATGTTGTTTTCGTGCAGCAGGTTTATCACGTCGTCGAGCCAGTCAAAGGCGAACGTGTCTTCGGCGGGCTGAAGAGTGACCCAGGAAAACACGCCCACGGTGGCGACGTTGACGCCGGCCGCCTTCATCAGGCGCACGTCATCGTTCCACGTGTCGCGGGGCCACTGTTCGGGGTTGTAATCGCCGCCGTGCCACAGGGCGGGAAGTTTCGGGTTGATCATGTTTGTAGTTTGGTCGTGCGCGCGTGCGATTCCTCGCGCGCGGTATAACGAGGGCGCTGAACGTTCCCGCGCGCGCGCGCCTTAGAAATGCTGGTTTGTCGTGCAAGTCGCCGGCTTCGATGTGGAAAAAACGCAGGATCGGCTCACGCTGCGCCCGGGCGTGGGCGCTTCTCAGATGGTGACCGGCTGCCTGGTGCTCGCCACGATTTTTGCGTGCGTGCTCGCGCTGGGCATTTTGAGCGTAGTCGAGGAGTCGCAAATGACGAGCGCGAACCTCGCGCCGGGCGCGCGCGGCGGCTGGACGCCGCAGGGAAACCACTTCGCCTTTTTGTGGGTCGCGGCCACGGTGATCGGGGTGGCCGTCGTGCCGGCCGTGGTCGCCATTTTGTATCGGGGCGGCCCGTTGTACGTGTTTGACCGGCGCACGGGCGAATTTTCGCGCGACAAAAAGCGCGTCACGCGCCTGGGCCGCATCGAGGCCGTGTGCGTTCGGCGCATCACCCCGGTTGAGAACGCGAGCGACCGGCCGCTGTATCTGCTTTTAATCTTGTTTGGTGACGGCCGCGAATGCGCGCTGCGTGAGTCGCATCAAAACGAGACGCTGGAAGTGCTGGCCTGCGAGATCGCGGATTTTGTGGATCGGGGGGTCGTGCGTCAGGCGCTGCCGCCGGGCGCGGCCGAGATGCGCCGATGAAAGCGAATAAACATTATCGGACGTTGTGACCGGAATATAAAAAGGGCGGCTCCCACCGGGAAGCCGCCCTTTTCTTGCTTTTCGCCGCGCTATGCTTGCCCGGCCCGGCTCGGTGCGGGCGCCGCGTGCAACTCGCCCAATCGCCGCTCGATGTCGCGTACCTGGCCGTGGCAGCGGTCGAGCAAATCCTGAACCGTTTCGACGTGCGGCGCGAGATGGCGCGAACGCGACCAGAAAATGTACGCGGCCGTCGCCGCAGAAACCGTGGCGGCGACGACACCCACGATCACGTAGGTTTTTACGGGGAACGGCACCGGTGCGGTCGCGGCCTCGTTGCGGCTTGCAGCGTTGGTGTCGGCGGTCATCAGGTTTCGTTGGCCTTTCGTGCGTGCGCGGGCGCTCTTTCTCGTGCTCAAAGTATAGCACAGCGGCAATTTGCGGGCCAAAACCGATCACGGCTGGAAGAACTCGATCAGTGCGTTGGCGAAAATGCCGTGGCCTTCGCGCGTCGGGTGCGAAACGCGGTTCGACAACAGGTCGGCGGGCGCGGCCCCGGCGCGAATCCAGCCCTGGTAAACCGCATGAACGTCGGCCAGGCCCGCGTTTTGTTCACGGGCGACCGCGCGAATCGCGCGCACGTACTCGGCAAGAACGTTGTCGTTTGAAAATGCGTCGCCGCGCGTGTTGGGCGTGAGCAGAAGAACGTCGGACGCGCTTTCTTCCCGCACGCGCCGCACGATTTTGGACAGATTATCCTGGAAAAGCGGCCGGCCGTCCAACCCGCGCCGAAAGTCGTTCAAGCCCAGGCAGATTGTTACGAGTCGCGGGTCGTGGCGCAAACAGTCGCGGTCCAGGCGCGCAAGCGTTCCGTCCGTGTTTTCGCCGCCCAAACCGGCGTTCACGACCGAAATCATCGCGTGCGGGAACAGGCCGGCGAGCCGGCGGCGAAACAAAGCCGGGTAGGCCGCGTCGCTGTCCAGGATGCCGTGTTCGAGCCAGCCAGCCGTGACCGAGTCGCCCAGCGCGACATACGTGACGCTTTGACTGCCGGCCATCGCGCTTGATTTTCGCAAAGCGTTGATCGCGCGCTCGACAAAGGCGTTTTTCGGGTTCATGAGGACGTTTCCGGCAGCAGGCCGTGTTTGCGGGCGAGGTCGCCGAAAAGATGCAGCGCCTGCTCCTCGCGCGGGCCGACGTGGTAGCGCATGACGTTCACAAGGTAGGCGCGAGTGCGTTCATAGGTTTCGTTCAGCAAGCCGCACTCGGCCTGAGCAATCTCGTCGAGGTGGCACGTCCCCCACTCGCGCGCCCGCACAAGAGCGCGCGTCAGGCACGGCGTCAGATCGGCCGGCGTGCCGATCCACAAGGCGTACACGAACGGCAGGCCGGTCATTTCTTTCCAGGCCGCGCCCAAGTCAAGAACGTGCAGAGCCGGGTCGTACTCACGGTAGCCCTTGTCCCCGATCAGCAGCGCGGCGTCGGCCTGTGAAAGCATTGCATCCAGGTCGGGGGCGGCGTGCCGGAAGACGGGCGTGACCCCCCACTCGGCGAGCAAAATCTTGAGCAACGCGACCGACGTGAGCGACGACGTGTCGAGGGCGACCGAAGTTATTTGCGCGATGGGAACTCGGCTGAGCACGCGAACGGACAAAACCGGCCCGTCCGCGACCACGCCCACGCCGGGCGCGAAGGCAAGGCCCGGCCGCCGGAATAGTTCAAACGAGGAAACCAGGGCGGCGGACACGTCGCCGCGCGCCAGCATTCGGGCAAGTTCGGACGGCACAGCCTCGACCACACGCACGCCAGACTTTTTTCCCTCTTCCGTATCGGTGAACCAGCGCATCAGCGGGCGCGCGTTCAGGTACGGCACGCATCCCACCACGGTCGTCATCGCAAAAACAGGTCCAAGGCGGTGAACGAAAGCAGGCCCGCGCTCACGGCGATGTTGACGTTGAAAAAAGCGACGTTCAATCGCCGCAAATCGTCGGGCCGAACGAGAACGTGTTCGGCCGCGATGAGCAGGGCGGCGAGCGCGACGCCCGCGAAATACCACGCGCGCAACCCGGCCGTCACGCCCACAAGCGTGAGGCAAACCATCATGAGAACGTGAAAGGCACGGCCGATCCACAGAGCGCGCGCGGGTCCGAACCGAACCGGCAGCGAGTGCAGGCCGGTTGTTCGATCAAAGTCCACGTCTTGAAGCGCGTAGATCGTGTCGAAGCCGACCAGCCAGCAGACCACGGCCGCGCCCAGCCACAGCGCGGGCCAGCCAAATTCTCCCCGGACGGCCACCCATGCTCCGACCGGCGCGACGGCGAGGGCCAGTCCCAAAAAGGCGTGCGACCAGGCCGTGAACCGCTTGGTGAACGAGTAAAAGAAAACGATAATCAGCGCGACCGGCGACAGCGCGAACGCGAGCGCGTTCAGTTCCCAGGCGGCAAGCACGAGCAGCAGCGAGGCCGCGACGGTGAAGCCGGCCACGAATGGCACGGACACCAGCCCGGCGGGCAAGGCGCGCGTCGCCGTGCGCGGGTTTTTGGCGTCAATGTCGCGGTCCACGAGCCGGTTAAAGGCCATCGCCGCCGAGCGCGCGCCGACCATCGCCAGCAGAATCCAGCCGATTTTGTTTCCCGGCGGCAAGCCGCGCGCGGCGAGGAGCGCGCCCATGAGTGCGAACGGCAGCGCGAACAGCGTGTGCTCGATTTTTATCATTTCGAGCACCACGCGCAGCCGGCCCAGCGGCGTTCGCGGCGGCTTTGTCCTCACGACGCTCATTGCTCGTCGTGCCTCCACTCCCCCACCAGGTTCTGTTCGACGCCGAGTGCCTGAAGCGCGCGCGCGACGACCGTGTCGGCCAAATCCTCTATGGTTTGCGGCCGGCTGTAAAAGGCGGGCGCAGCCGGCAAAATCGTCGCGCCCGCTTCGGCGAGCGTGGTCAGATTGCGCAAATGGATCAGGTTCAGGGGCGTTTCGCGCACGACCAGGATCAGTTTGCGCTTTTCCTTCAAGCAAACGTCGGCCGCGCGCGTGATCAAATCGTCACTGATGCCGCTTGCGATGCGCCCGGCCGTGCCCATTGAACACGGAATAATGATCATGCCCGCATGCCGGAACGAGCCGGATGCGGGCGGCGTGAAATAGTCGCCGGGCGCGCAGAACCGGATTTGCGGCGCGTCGAAGCCGAGCAGGGCGCGTGCGCTCCACGGGGCCGGGCCGAGGTCAACGTCCATCTCGGTTCGCAGCACGTCCGGCGCGTTGCGCGACAGGGTGACGTACACCTCGTCGAAGTCCCTCACGACCTGCCGCAAAAAACGCACCCCGTAGATCGCGCCGCTCGCCCCCGTGAGCGCGACCACCAATCGCCGCCGCGCGCTCTCGTCGTCGGCCATGCCGGGCTTACTTCCAGCCCAGGCGTCGCAGGAGGGCGAAAGCCGCCAACACGCCGCACGCGCCCAGAACGGCTTGCGTCCAGAAACGGGCCGGGTTTGAAGTAAGCATATTCATGCGAGAATCCTTTCAAGAATCAGAAGAGCAGCATTCAGCACGCCGCTTTCCAGCGGCGGCAGCAGGGCGCGCGCCTCGTCCACAAGCGCGACGCGGCGGCCGATCACGTAATCGGCGGGATCGTGGTGGGCTTCGTCGGACAAAACGGCGACGCGGCCCGTGACCCACAGCAAAAAGGTCGGGTGGACACGGTGAATACGGCCGGGCACGCGGTTCACAAAGGTAATCTGCGTCGCGGCCAGCGGAACGTAATCGGGCCGCGCGCGGGCGCGGGCTTCTTCCCACAGTTCGCGCGCCAGGGCTTCGTCGGTCGTTTCGCGCTCTTCGAGCCGGCCGCCGGGGAACGTCCACGAGCCATCCTTATTCTGGACGAGCAGCACCTTTTCGTCGTCGGTGAACAAAACGGCGTGAACGGAACGAACACGCTCAACGGCCTCGCCGACCAGAGCCGGCGACCCGGTCACGAGCCGGACGCGCTGATTCCCGCCCCATACGGCTTCGGTGGCGTACCACGCGCCCGGCGGCATCGCCGCCTGTTTTTTGTTGCCGCTGCCGCGCGCCGTCGCCATCACAGGCCCAGGTCTTTCCACAAGGCGTCAACGCGCGCCTTGACTTCGGGCGTCATGGTAATCACGGGCGGCCAGACGCGCGAAAATCCCTCTTCGGGCATCTTTTTCGTGGCGTCAATGCCCATTTTGGAGCCGAAGCCGGGCGCGCGGGACGCGTGGTCCAGCACGTCAACCGGTCCGCGCGTAAAAAGAACGTCGCGCTCCGGGTCAATGTTGTTCGCCGTGACCCACAAGACTTGCCGCAAATCCTGCACGTCCACCCAATCGTCCACCACGATGATGATCTTGGTAAACATCATCTGCCCCAGGCCCCACAACGCGTTCATGACCTTTTGCGCGTGGCCGGGGTAGCGTTTTTTTATCTTAACGATGCACAAATTGTGAAAAACGCCCTCAACCGGCAGGTTGTAATCCACGACTTCGGGCACGAACAAGCGCACGAGCGGCAAAAACAATCGCTCGGTCGCCTTGCCCAGCCAGCCGTCCTCCATCGGGGGACGTCCGACGATGGTTGCCGGGTAAACGGGCTTTTTGCGGTGCGTGATCGCGGTCACTTTGAAGACCGGGTACTCGTCTTCGAGCGTATAAAAGCCGGTATGATCGCCGAACGGCCCTTCGGTTCGCCGCACACCGGCGGGAACCACGCCCTCGATCACGAACTCGGCGTCGGCGGGCACCTCGATGGGAACCGTTTTGCACTTTACCAACTCGACCGGCTTTTTCCGAATGAAACCGGCAAAGGCCATCTCATCAATGTCGTCGGGCAGGGGCGCGGTGGCCGCGTAAAGAACGGCCGGATCGCCGCCGAGCGCGACGGCGACGGGGATGTCCTGTCCGCGCGCCTCGTATTCGGCGTGGTGGCGGCTGCCGACCTTGTGGCGCTGCCAGTGCATCCCGGTCGTGTTTTTGTCAAACACCTGCATTCGGTACATGCCCACGTTTCGTTTGCCGGTCGCGGCCTCTTTGGTGAACACGAGCGGGAGCGTGATGAACCGGCCGCCGTCCAGGGGCCAGCACTTCAGGATGGGCAATTCGTCGAGCGAGGCATCGGGGCCGAGTTTGACGACTTCCTGGCACGGCGCCCCGCCGCTGACGATCTTGGGGGCCGTGTCGCGCCCGATCTGGGCAAGTCCGGGCAGCAGGGCGGCCTTGCCCAGCAAGCCGGCCGGCATGTTGCCGGGCAACTTGACCAGGCTTTCGATGCGGGCCGCGACCTCTTCCAGGTCCCCCACCCCGAAGGCAAGGCTCATGCGCTTTCGCGTCGCCAGCGTATTGATCGCCAGCGGAAACGCGCTCCCGGTGGGCCGCTCGAACAACAGGGCGGGTTTGTCGTTCTTGACGCACCGGTCGGCAATTTCCGTGATTTCGAGCACCGGGTCTACTGCCGTGCGAATGCGGCGCAGTTCCCCCGCCCGTTCCAACGTGGAAAGAAAATCCTGGAAGCCGTTGTAGGCCATGGCCGTGATCGCCGCCGCCGCCCGTCTAAGAAGCCCAAAAGTTCGTGGCTCGCCAATCCGTGCAAATTTTCACAAAGTGGCTTGTGGGAAGTTTACCGTGCGGCCCGCGCGGTGTCAAGACGGCCCGCGCATCCCCTTCCGTTTAGCAATTTTTCGCGCGTTTTACCTTGCCAGGGATTTCGAGATGCGCTATCATCACCAGTGTCGTCGTTTCTTGGCGGCCATGATTTGCGCGGCCCGTTCGTCTAGTGGTCCAGGACATCACCCTCTCACGGTGGAGATCAGGGGTTCGAATCCCCTACGGGCTATACAACCCCCTCGCGTGGCGACAACGCCTCACGCGAGGGGTTTTGTTTTTCGGCACGGAAAAAAACAACCCGGAAGGCGGACGACGATGACGGAAACCAACCAGACGCAAAACGATTCGGCGGCGCAAAACGACGTTCCCGGCGGCATTCCCGCCGTGGACGGCGCGGTTCGCCAGCTGGAAAAGGCGGCTCTCGCAGCCGATAAACGCGCCACGCCCGCGCCCGGCCACGATCAGGGCGCGCAGCGCGGAGCCGAAGTCGTTTCGCTGGGCAAGGACAGTGGCGGCGCACCCGAAGACGCCGTGGCGGACGCGGTGGAACACTGACGAGCGCGCGGCCCGGCAAAGAAAGTAACAGCCGCTGATCCAAGCCGCCCTGACCCAATTCTTGTCACGCGAAGCGGAAAACTACCCAAAGTCCGGGACGCGAAAGGAGCCGGAACTGTACGCGCCTGCCGTCCGCATTTTGGCGGAGCGTTTGTGGCACGCCGCCCCCCCGCGGCGCGACCTGCCCCCCGGCTTCATCGAACTTTTGCTGGCCGTGCTTCGCTGCCTGCCCGCTTCAAGGAATAAAAACCGTTGCCATACCCGGATGAGGAAAGTCGAAGCAGCGACGCCGCGTTAATCGTGCTGGTACAAACGCTTTGGGCCGGGTACAAAGACCGGAACCCAAAGGTTTTGGAGCATTTAGCCGAGGAGTTCGCCGAGATCAGCCCCGGCGTTTTTATGAATCGGACCGAGTTCGCGCAGTCCATGGAACTCGTCACGCTTGCCAGCATCACGCCCAGTGGGTTCCAAATCACTCGTGCCGACGCCCACACAGTAATCGTGACGTACTGCCTGAACTTTGAAGGCACGTACCAGAACGAACCGCTTCAAGGCCCGATGCGCGCGGCAACGACCCTGACACACAGAAGCGGTTCGTGGCAAGTAATTTTCCACGCGGAAACGCCGCTGTAGTCTGCTAAATCCGGTGGAGCGACTACTCGATCATGCCCGCGCCGACGGTTTCGTTGGTCGCTTCGTCCACCAGGATCAGGCTGCCGGTCACGCGGTTTTTGGCGTAGCGGTCAAAAACGAGCGGCTGCGTGGTGCGGAGTGTGATGCGGGCGATCTCGTTCAGGCCGACGGTTTTGTCGTCCTCCACGCGCTCGGCCGTGTTGACGTTGAGTTTGTAGGCGACGCTTTTCACGACCGCGCGGACCTCGTGCGTGGTGTGCCGAACGGCGTATTTGCCGCCGACCGCGAGCGGCCGGTCGTTCAGCCAGCAGACCATCAAATCCACGTCCTGACTGACGTCGGGCAGCGGATCGTTTTCGCCCACGATCATGTCGCCCCGGCTGATGTCAATGTCGTCGGCAAGCGTCATCGTGACCGACTGGGGTGCGAACGCTTCCTTTCGCGGGCCATCGAACGATTCGACGCCAGCAAGCGTCGTGGACAGACCGGACGGCAAAACCATGACCGGGTCGCCCGCGCGGAACACGCCGCCCGCGACCCGGCCGGCGTAACCTCTGAAGTCGGGAAATTCGGCCGACTGCGGCCGGATAACGTACTGAACAGGGAGACGCGGGGCCAGACCCCGGTCGGCCGGGGCAAGTTCAACGGTTTCCAACAGGCCGAGCAGCGTCGGGCCATCGTACCAGGGCGTGCGAGCCGAGCGGTCCACCACGTTGTCGCCCCGGAGCGCGCTGATGGGCGCGAAGCGCACGTCGGGCAGGTCGAGCCGGTGGGCGAAATGGGAAAAGTCGCGCTTGATTTCCTCGAAGGCGGTCTGGTCGAAGCCGACCAAATCCATCTTGTTCACGCAAACGATGACGTGCGGCAGGCGCAGCAGTCCGGCGATGACCGCGTGGCGGCGCGTCTGCTCAATCACCCCGTGGCGCGCGTCCACCAGGATCAGGGCGAGGTCGGCTGTGCTCGCGCCCGTGACCATGTTGCGCGTGTACTGGATGTGGCCGGGTGTATCGGCGATGATGAACTTGCGACGCGGCGTGGCAAAATAACGGTAGGCGACGTCAATCGTGATGCCCTGCTCGCGCTCGGCCCGCAGGCCGTCGGTCAAAAGCGCGAGGTTGACGTGCTCCTCGCCGCGCTTCTCGCTCGACGCCCGGATTGCCTCGTACTGGTCCTCGAAGATGCTTTTTGTGTCGTACAGCAGCCGCCCGATCAGCGTGCTTTTGCCGTCGTCCACGCTGCCGGCCGTAGTGAAACGCAACAGGCCCCGGTCGAGAACGTCACTTTCGTTCTCGGTTCCGTTCAACGTCGGTGCGCTCATTTAGAAGTAGCCTTCCCGCTTGCGGTCTTCCATCGCGGCCTCGGAGCGTTTATCATCGGCCCGCCCGCCGCGCTCGGTCACGCGAGAGGCGGCTACCTCGGCGATAATCTCGTCGAGCGAGTCGGCCGGCGACGCGACCGCGCCCGTGCAGGTCATGTCGCCGACCGTACGGAAGCGCACCTGCCGCACTTCGGCAACCTCGCCGCGCTTGGGCCCCAAAAAGTCGGAATGCGCGAGCAGCATCCCGTCGCGCGTCACGGTATCGCGCTGGTGCGTGAAATACAGATCGGGAATGGCGATCTTTTCGCGCCGGATGTACTGCCACACGTCCATCTCGGTCCAGTTCGAGAGCGGAAAAACGCGAAAATGCTCGCCGACGTTTTTGCGGCCATTAAACAGGTTCCACAGTTCGGGCCGCTGGTTTTTGGGGTCCCACTGGCCGAACTCGTCCCGGTGTGAAAAGAACCGTTCTTTGGCGCGCGCCTTTTCCTCGTCGCGCCGCCCGCCGCCCAGCGCGGCGTCAACCTTCAACTCCTCGATGGCGTCTAACAAAGTCACGGTTTGCAGTTTGTTGCGGCTCGCGTTCGGCCCCTTTTCCTCGGCCACGCGCCCCCGGTCAATCGAGTCCTGAACGTAGCGCACGATCAACTTGGCCCCAATTTCCTGAACAAGCCAGTCCCGAAAGGTAATCGTTTCCGGGAAGTTGTGACCCGTGTCAATGTGGAGCAACGGAAACGGAATCTTCGCGGGCCAGAACGCTTTGCGGGCGAGGTGGACCATCACGATGCTGTCCTTGCCCCCGGAAAACAGCAAAGCCGGCCGCTCGAACTGCGCGGCGACCTCGCGCAGCACGAAAATGCCCTCGGCCTCCAACTCGTCCAGGTGCGTCATTTGGTGTAAGTGCGTCGTTTGCATAACCGTTCAGGTGCCCGAAAATTCTTCCCGCGTCTCGCGCAGCCGCTCGATGGCTTGGGCGAGCAGCGCGCGGTGGGCCGGCTCGTTCAGCCACGTACTCGCCCCCGACGAGTGCGGAACGGGCACGTAAACCACGCCGTTTTTCGTGAACGTTCGCCCGACCAACTCCTGCAGCGGCACTGCACTTAAAAACGTCTTGATCGCCAGCCCGCCGAACAGAACGATCACGCGCGGCCGAAGTAGGGCAAGTTCCTGATCCAGCCAGGGTCGGCAGAGCGCCTGCTCCGTGCGCGAGGGCAGCCGGTCCGTCGAGGAGCCGGGCACGCGGCCGGGAAAACACTTGGTGATCGCGGCCAGGTAAACCCGCGTCCCGAAATCCTCGTTGGAAAAACCCGCCTGCACAAACCACGAGCGCAACTTTTCGCCTGCCGGCCCCCGATAAAACGTGCGCGTCTCGTGAGCGGTCCGCGACGGCGCCTGCCCGATGACCATGAATTTTGCGTCCCGGTCGCCGGTCGTGAGCGGGCGGGCTTCGGGGATGTAGCCCGCATCCTGGCAGCGCGTGCAAGCGCGGATTTCGTCTTGCAAAACCGGAAGCAGCGCGCCGGCGCGACGTTCGTCCATGTAATTAATGTTGACTTGTTTTGTCAAGTATTGTAGCACGGCCGATTTGGGGTGTCAACGTGGGCCGGGGCTATGAAAAGCCCCGTCTTGGGGCCGCTTCGCGCCAACCGTCCTGCGGACGGAAATGCTTTGTTGAGCAAGCGCGCGGG
>JAABUN010005283.1_pt1 | contig 16220 bp, 16 predicted proteins | sample 5559311 | NCBI WGS metagenome assembly JAABUN01 (sample SAMN10711877, study PRJNA513370) | rock metagenome | isolation source: Antarctica rocks | place: Antarctica: Victoria Land, Siegfried Peak sud
AACGTATCTTAAAAATGTCGCTTAATATGAAACGACGGAGCTGGATAACCAAACTTTGGGAGAATGGAAATTCAATACTATCTCCTTTTATAAACCTGACAATTTAAGTTCTAATGAACTTTCTGGGTTAAAAACAGTTTCATGCATAATTGTTGCATGGTCGTCTTGTGGTAAATAGTCAAAATAAACATTTACACTTTTACTTTTTGTGCGCTTTATTTTTTCTGCTAACAAATTAGCATCTACTTCCATTACACGGGGAACCTCAGTTGTTAAAGGTTTGATGTGTCAAGTTATTGAAGGATTAGGCTTATTATTTAAAATTTGGAAGCAAGTTTTTATATTTCTGATAATATACTTCTTACCCCGTACTTCCTATCTCGTACTCCTATCTCCAACCTCCTACTTCTTCAAATACATCACCTCTTTCACCAGCTTTACAGTTCTTGGAACATCAGGCAGGTAAGCGGCTACAAGATTTGGAGCGTAATGCATAGGAGCATCAACGCTTGTAATACGGCGGATAGGCGCATCTAAATAATCAAAAGCTTCTTTTTGAACCCGGTAAGTAATTTCACTGCTTATTGATGCGAATGGCCATTGTTCTTCAACAATTACCAGGCGGTTTGTTTTCTTTACACTCTCTACAATAGTTTGTAGGTCTAAAGGGCGAATAGTTCTAAGGTCAATCACTTCTGCGCTTACGCCTTCTTTCTCTAATTCGGCAGCAGCTCCTAATGCCACTTTCATCATTTTATTAAAGGAAACAATCGTAACATCAGTACCTTGCTTTACAACATTAGCCTTACCGATGGGTATGTAATAAGTTTCTTCAGGCACTTCTCCTTTTTCGCCATACATAACTTCACTTTCCATAAATATTACCGGGTCATCATCAATGATGGCACTTTTTAATAAGCCTTTTGCATCGTAAGGATTAGAAACCGAAATAACTTTTAAACCGGGTATATTGGCATATAAACTTTCGAAAGCGGTGGAGTGTTGTGCACCCAATTGTCCGGCACTTCCATTAGCGCCTCGAAAAACGATAGGACAACCAACTTGTCCGCCACTCATTGCAAGCATTTTACTGGCGGTGTTTAATATCTGGTCGAGGGCTAAAACAGCAAAGTTCCATGTCATGTATTCCACAATAGGGCGAAGGCCGTTTTGGGCAGCACCAACCGCAATGGCAGTAAAACCTAACTCAGCAATAGGCGTATCAATTACTCTTTTAGGGCCAAACTCAGCTAACATTCCCTGGCTTACTTTATAAGCGCCATTGTATTCAGCTACTTCTTCGCCCATCAAAAAAACTTTCTCGTCTTTTCGCATTTCCTCATTCATAGCCTCTCTAAGTGCCTCTCTAAAAAGTATGGTACGCATATTATCTATGGAATTATGTTGGAATAATTAAATTTTTAAAAGCACGCAAAAATAGAAGATTATGGTTTACAATCCCAAAATGCCTGAAACTTCATTTCATAATTAAAAGCGGGAGGAAAAGGCAGATATAACAACACTGGTCTTTACACCTCCATACATGCTCGAAGCATACGTTACTATATAGGTTGATAACGAATTAACATACCTGAACTACTTCCATCCCCAGTAATTGTGCAAGCTTTTTAATTTTGGAGCTGATATGCCCAATGCCTACTGCACAATGGTGTGCAGGACCATAACTGTTCCAGTTAGTAACAAATTTTCGGGCGCCTATAGAAAACTTATACCGGCTGTTGGTATTGCCAATTTCTAAAATGGGGCCGGCTACAGATTCCGCTTCTGCCATTAGCAGCATTAATTTGCCGCACGCTTGCTCCACAACTGAAAGCAATGTTACCGGTCCGTTTTTAACCGACATTTCCACCGATAAGCCATTGCCTACTTTGCCATGATATACTCCTAAAGGACGAACTTTTGTTTTTCCTTCCGCAATCGCGATATGACCAGGGCCGTCATGTCCCATCAAAACCACATCATCTTTAAAATCCATGGCATAATACTCCGTGAAAGAACCTCCTGCTCCAAAGGAGTCCATAATTTTCATAGCCTGGGCATTTTTAATTTCATATTCTCCGGCTACAGGTATGCCCCTTGCCGTAAGCAGCGAATTGCCCAAGATGATAGAGCTAATGGTGTCTTCATTATCAAAGTTGCCGGTGCCTTTATAATAATAAGCCATCGAACTAAGTTGATAAGTTTCTGCAAGTTTATCCAGTGCAACTGAAGTACGTGCTGCCCGTTGTAATTCTTGCTGCGAACAATCTTCCTGCACATCAAATGTTTCATAAAACAGTTTTACCCTTTCATCTGTTTGGGCATCTGTTACTTGTTTACGCAGTCCTGCCAATTCATCTACTTCCAGCAGTTCAATATGTCCGCCAAAATAGGCATATTGTTGGGTTAGGTCGGAATAAATGTCGAGCATGCCACTGTAGTAATGACCCATACAACCCAGACGGTTATAAGCCATTGTATGTGCTACTTTAGCCGCCTGAACCCACTCGGTAACTTCATTCCAGCATTCCGGATCATTATGCAACATACCTGTAACCTGGTGAAACTTTATTCCGGTACGATTAAACACATTGGCAATCTCGGGTACAGGACATGGTGAACAATAGGCTAACCATTCGCCGGTCATTGCCGTGCGGTTGGTCTTCGTATTAAATGCCCCATAATCAATAGCCGCTTCGGGTGAAAGATTTAAAATGATCACCGGCACTTTTGCCCTTTGCACTACAGGTAATACTGTGGATGACAAGGCATAAGTAGTTACATACAGGAATATGAGGTCAACATCTTCTTTACGAAATTTGGTACCGGCATTAAAGGCTTTTTCAGATGTATCAATCAGCCCGAGATTTATAATTTGCGGATGGATAGCCGCCAGCTTTTGTTGCACTACGGAAAGGTAGCTTTCGAGACGCTCTTTCAGCCCTTCAAACTGTTTCCAGTAAGCGTCGAGACCTATACCAAACAGTCCTATTTTTAATGGTTCTTTATTCATTGCTTTCTATTTATGCTTCATAAATAATTCTATTTACTTCAAGTATTATTTATCTTATTGCAGTCTCTAAATTCACTCATCTTTCTGCCAGTCTAAAGCTTTCTATCTTTCACTTTATTACTAAATGCAATTAATCATACCAGCCTAAAAACCTTCTTAAAAAGCAAAAGAGGCTGTTTTTACAAAACAACCTCTTTTAGTTAAGATATCAAAAACCTTGTATTATCCCAAATATGCTTTAAGCGCATTACTATAACGTGCTTTTTGCAAACGCTTAATAGCCCTTTCTTTAATCTGGCGAATGCGCTCTTTAGTCAAATCATATTTTTGACCAATCTGTTCAATTGTAACTCCGTTCTCACCATCCAAACCAAAATAAGCATTTACAATTTCAGCTTCCCGGGGAGATAATGATTTTAGCACACGGCGTATTTCTTCTCTCAAACTGTCTTTCATCACATCCTCGTCCGTATCATCTCCGCCTTCCAAAAGGTCACCCATTGCTACGTCCTCGGCCTCATGCACGGGAGCATCTAACGATGTATGGCGGGTGTTACTTTGAAAAATGTTATTAATCTCAGTTTCGCTCATTTCAAGTATATCAGCTAACTCTTCTGTGCTTGGCTCTCTTTCATGCTCCTGCTCAAAAGCCATATAGGCTTTATTTGCTTTATTATAGGTACCAATTTTATTTTGAGGAAGGCGAACCAATCTGCCCTGCTCAGCCAAAGCCTGCAAAATAGATTGACGAATCCACCAAACTGCGTACGAAATAAATTTGAAACCTTTTGTTTCATCAAAACGTTGTGCCGCTTTAATCAAACCCAGGTTTCCCTCATTAATAAGATCGCTCAGAGATAAACCCTGATGCTGATACTGTTTAGCCACAGAAACCACGAAACGAAGGTTAGCAGTAGTTAATCTTTCAAGAGCTCTCTGATCGCCCATTTTTATCTTCTGTGCAAGGATTGTTTCCTCTTCAGGAGTGATCATGGGGATTTTTGAGATCTCCTGCAGGTACTTTTCTACCGCTTGTGAGTCCCGGTTCGTAATCTGGGTAGCAATTTTAAGCTGCCTCATAGTGTAAAAATAAATTTAGTAATATATAGCTTATGACAACTTATTGATACGATTAGTTGCAATGTCATCAAAAATTCGAGCAAAGGTACGTTGCAACATCGGTTTTTGGAAGCTATCATTAAAAAACGGCTCTTTTTTTACTATAAATTAACTATATGTTTAAGGCTTTTATAGTTTTATTTCATTATGTAATGTTTTTTTACCCTGCTTTATTGTTTTTTAAATAAAAGTGCTTAAAATTTAAACATTGCTTAAACAAAACAACTGCTTCTCAAAACAATTTCACCAAAAGCCTTCTATTATTTAATTTTTTCAAATAAGCGTCAAAAAGCATACCTATAAATACTTCTTAACTGCTATTCGCTTAATTTCGTGCCCTTATGATTGATTATCGTTCAGACACTTTTACAAAACCTGGCGCGGCAATGTTAGAAGCAATGTTTAAGGCTGAGGTAGGCGACGATGTATTTGGCGAAGACCCTACGGTAAACAAACTGGAAGCAATGGCTGCCGAAATGTTTGGAATGGAGGCATCAATCTTTTGCCCTACTGGTACCATGACTAATCAAATCGCTATTAAATGTCATACTCAACCCGGTGATGAGGTTATTTGCGATCAGGTTTCTCATGTTTATATTTATGAAGGCGGTGGAATAGCTTTTAATTCAGGCAGTTCTGTGCGGGCAATTGCCGGCAATCGTGGCCGCATTACTGCCGAACAGGTTCTTGAATTTATTAATCCTGATGATGTACATAAGCCCCGGACAAGCTTGGTAAGTCTTGAAAATACAGCTAACCGCGGCGGCGGCAGTTGTTATGATTTTGAAGAAATAGAAAAGATCAAAGAAGTTTGTCTGCAACATAATTTAGCCTTACATCTTGATGGCGCTCGTCTTTTTAACGCCTTAGTAGCAAAAGGGGAAAAACCTGCACAATACGGAAAAATTTTTGATAGTATTTCTATATGCCTTAGCAAAGGATTGGGAACGCCCGTTGGAAGCTTGTTGATTGGTAAAAAAGACTTTATAAAAAAAGCCCGCCGAATTAGAAAAGTATTAGGCGGAGGTTGGCGACAAGCAGGTTATATGGCGGCTGCGGGCATTTTCGCACTGGAAAATAATATTGAACGGCTTGCGGATGACCATCGTAACGCAAGGTGGATAGCAGATGCTTTGGGTAAAAAAGATTTTACAGGAACGATTTTTCCTGTTGAAACTAATATTTTGATTTTTGAGGTGAAAGGCCGGCTTACCCCAATTTCTTTAGCCGAAAAAATGAGTGAACAGGGAATACATGTAATGGCAATTTCGAAAACACAGGTGAGAATGGTTTTGCATTTGGATGTTTCACAAGAAATGGTTCGCAAAACTGTTGAAGCAATAGAGTTTTTATAAAATAACAACCAAAATAGAACGCGGAATGCTTCCAAAAGTTAATCCCACAAATACCCAGGCATGGCTACTGTTAAAAAGGCATCATGATGATGAGATGCAACGAACGCATATTCGAAAGTTATTTTTAGCTGATCCAGACCGCTTTAAAAAATTCTCACTCACTTTTGATGATGTATTATTCGATTACTCGAAAAACATACTTAATAACAAAACACTTCAACTGCTGTTTCAGTTAGCTGAAGAGTGTGGTGTAAAAACCGGTATTGAGGCCATGTTTAAAGGCGAAAAAATTAATGAGACTGAAAACCGTGCTGTTCTTCATGTAGCGCTTCGAAATTTTTCTAACAAAGAATATGTAGTTGACGGACAAAATGTGATGCCTGAAGTAGAGCGAGTGAGGGAACAGATAAAGCAGTTTTGTCAAAAAATTCATTCAGGTGAATGGAAAGGATTTACCGGCAAACCCATTAAATGCATCGTCAATATCGGGATTGGCGGAAGCGATCTTGGCCCTGTTATGATTACAGAAGCGCTTCGCCCTTACTGGAAGGAAGGTATTCAAACTTATTTTGTAAGCAATGTTGACGGAACACATATAGCCGAAACACTTAAAAGAATTAACCCTGAAGAAACTTTATTTTTAATTGCTTCCAAAACTTTTACCACACAGGAAACAATGACCAATGCGCATACTGCGCGCAACTGGTTTTTGCAACACACAGGGGGAGACGAGTCGCAGATAGCTAAACATTTTGCTGCCCTTAGTACAAACGAAAAAGAAGTTACTGCTTTTGGCATTGCCGCAGAAAATATGTTTGTCTTTTGGGATTGGGTAGGTGGAAGATTTTCGTTATGGAGCGCAATCGGATTATCTATAGCGCTTACTATTGGCTACGAAAATTTCGAGCAGTTTTTAAAAGGTGCATTTTTAGCAGATGAACATTTCGCCTCCGAAAAGTTTCCTGCTAACATTCCGGTTATTATGGCTTTGATTGGTGTTTGGTACACTAACTTTTTTGGCGCCCAAAGCGAGGCAATCTTACCTTATGATCAATATATGCATCGCCTTGCTGCTTATTTTCAGCAAGGCAATATGGAAAGCAATGGCAAGAGCGTAGATCGCAACAGCTATGAAGTAAGCTACTCAACCGGGCCGGTAGTTTGGGGCGAGCCTGGTACGAATGGACAGCATGCTTTTTACCAACTCATTCACCAGGGAACATTATTAATTCCATGCGATTTTATTGCGCCCGCAAAAAGCCATAATCCAATTGGCGATCATCACGTAAAATTGCTCAGTAACTTTTTTGCACAGACCGAAGCTTTAATGAACGGCAAAACCGAAGAAGAAGCAACAAGCGAATTAGCAAACGCAGGCAAATCGAAAGAAGAAATTAAGAAGCTGGTAAAATTCAAAGTTTTTAAAGGAAATAAGCCAACAAACTCTTTTCTTATAAAAGAAATCACACCTCAAAGTTTAGGAAGTTTAATAGCTATGTACGAACATAAAATTTTTGTACAAGGCATCATTTGGAACATCTTCAGTTTCGACCAATGGGGCGTAGAGTTGGGCAAACAATTAGCTAACCAAATTTTACCGGAGCTTGAAAATAATGAAACTGTAAGTATTCACGACTCATCCACTAATGGTTTGATCAATGCTTACAAGCAGTTTGTCCAGCAATCTTAATAGTAATAGATATTTGAAGAAGGCTTCCTATGATTTCATTGCAATAAGGAAAGAAATAGTAATAGGATTAGTGCTGTAGACTTTAAAAATCATAAAAAAGTCCTGGGCTTACAACTCAGGACTTAAAAAAAATTTATCCACCGAAAAATTAAGCTTCGTTACCGGGTTGAACAGGAGCATCATTTCCTCTCTCAACACGCCTTACAACGGGAGGATTTCTTCTGCTTCGCTGGTTTCTTCTGCTTTCTTCGCTGCGCTTTCTAATCTGGTCTTCGTGATCCGTATGCCATACCTGGAATTTTTGCATAGCCGTAGCTTCATCAAATAATCCAAGTTTTACACCTCGCAACAAGTGTTTCAAATAAAGCACACCTTTAAAAGAAAGAATTCTTCTAACCGTATCAGTAGGTTGGGCGCCTTTGTGCAACCAATCTAACGCTTTTTGACGGTCTAACTGAACGGTAGCTGGTGCAGTTAATGGGTTGTAAGTTCCAAGTTTTTGGATAAACTTACCATCTCGGGGTGCACGGGCGTCGGCAATTACTATAAAGTAAAAGGGACGTTTTTTGCTGCCGTGTCTTTGCAGTCTCATTTTTACTGGCATCTTAAATAGAAATTTAAATGCGGTTAAACAATATTATATAAACCGGAGTGCAAATTTATAAGATAACACTTAAAGTTCCAAAGGTTAATGTGAAGGAAATATTATGTTTTGAATTAAAAATGAGGCTTACTAACATGTATTAAAGCTTTGAATGGATTAATTTGCAGCAACTTTTTGTGGGATTGCACTGAATTAATATTAGCAGAAAAAGGAATATATATGACAAATAAAACCAAATCAATTATCTATTTTTCTTTAGGTGTAATAACAGGCATTTTTTTTATTGGGCAGTTTGCCTTTAGAGAGAACGATAAAAAAGAAAAAGCAGAAAACAAGTTTCCGGCACGCCAATTTTATCTTCCCAAAGTGCCGGATGAAATGACTTTTGCCGAAGAAAAAGTTCCGCTTGAAAAATGGGAAATAAGAGAAGCTTTTGATCGGGAACTCATTTACAATTATAATAATCCTGGCCACATCAGCTATATTCTAAAGCTGTCTAAACGTTATTTTCCGATTATCGAAGAAAGGTTAAAGGCGAACAATGTTCCGGATGATTTTAAGTATTTATGCGTTGCTGAAAGCAATCTTCAAAATCTTACTTCAGCCGTTGGCGCAAAAGGTTTCTGGCAATTTATGAATTATACCGGGCCTGGTTATGGTTTAGAAATACGCGAGGATGTGGATGACCGCTATGATATAATAAAATCAACCAATGCGGCATGTATGTATCTTAAACAGGCTTACACCAAATTTGGTAACTGGACGGCAGCAGCAGCTTCTTATAATTGCGGGATGGGCGGGTACAATGGACAAGCAACTTTTCAGCAAACAAAAAATTATTATGATTTGCAATTACCCGACGAAACAAACAAGTACATTTTTCGTATCCTCACTTTTAAATATTTAATAAGCAACGCCAAACAAGCGGGATATATGGTAGATGATACTAACGGCTATAAACCTTTTGATACAAGATCGGTTACTGTATCGTCATCTATTCCCAACCTTGCACAATGGGCATTAAACAACGGAACTACTTATAAAATTATAAAGCTTTTAAATCCCTGGCTAAGATCAAAGTCGTTAACTGTAACAGGCGGTAAGAGTTACGAGATAAAATTACCAAAGGAGTAATTATCCTCTGCTAAAAAAAACTAAAAAGGGAAGCTGTGCTTCCCTTTTTAGTTTATGTTTTAATAAGTTTATTGTTTTGCCGCAGTAGCAGTGCCTTCAGCTTCTTTCTGTTGCTTACGTATCTTATTAAATTCTTTGTATTTATCTGCTCCAACAATTTCAGAAAGCTTTGCATTTTTTTCCTGCGTTATGGCTTTTAGTTTTTCTTTACGCTGATCATCAGTTAAAGATGCATCTTTTCTTACTTCAGTGCTTTTAGTACCGTAAAGTTTCGTTGTCTCTTTAAATTGTGCAACCTTGTCGTCAGCAATACCTGCATCTTTAAGCGCTTTTTCAACATCTTGGTTTTGCTTTTGCTTTAATTGTTGTTTAGCCTGCTTTTCTGTTGCTTGAGTTGTTTTAGCAACATCAGATGTTTGTGCATTTGTGCTTACGGCGATAACAAATACACTTGCAACTGTACATAAGATCTTTTTCATTGTGGTTTAGAATTTTGAGAAAGTAAAATAGATAGTAATTCGAATTATAAAATGTTAATTAAACAATCTAATTATCTTCTTCCTCCCATTGGCATGCCTGGCATCCCCGGCATTTTACCCATGCCCATTGGCATTTTGTTCATCATCTTCATCATTTGCCTCATCTGCTCAAACTGCTTCATAAAAGCGTTAACATCAGAAATATCTTTACCGCATCCTTTTGCTATACGCTGTTTGCGACCTGGATTAATTTCATCGGGATTAGCTCTTTCGTAAGGCGTCATACTTTTTATAATGGCTTCAATACCTTTAAAAGAGTCGTCACTTATATCAACATCTTTTATTGCTTTGCCAACACCAGGTATCATTGCCATCAAATCTCTTAGGTTACCCATTTTTTTAATCTGCTGCAACTGGTCTAAAAAGTCCTGAAAGTCGAACTGATTTTTCCTGATTTTCTTTTCCAGTCTTTTAGCCTGTTCTTCATCGTATTGGTCTTGTGCTTTTTCTACGAGCGAAATAATATCGCCCATGCCTAAAATTCGTTGCGCCATCCGCTCGGGATAGAATACATCTAATGTATCCAACTTTTCTCCGCTGCTTACAAATTTGATGGGTTTTTCAACTGTGTATTTAATAGAAAGCGCGGCACCACCACGTGTATCACCATCAAGCTTGGTTAAAACAACGCCGCTAAAATTCAACCTTTCGTTAAAAGCCTTTGCTGTGTTCACTGCATCCTGACCGGTCATGCTATCTACTACAAATAATATTTCCTGCGGATTTAAAGCATCTTTAATGTTGGCTACTTCGGTCATCATTGCTTCATCAATAGCCAGGCGGCCGGCAGTGTCTATAATAATAACATTCTTGTTTTTGCTCTTTGCTTCTTTAATGGCATTTTGTGCAATCTCAAGAGGGTTTTTATTTTCTCTTTCGTAGTAAACATCTACGCCTATTTGTCCGCCTAAAACCATTAACTGGTCTATAGCTGCAGGGCGGTAAACGTCGGCTGCAACCAATAATGGACTCTTACCTTTTTTTGTTTTAAGATAGTTGGCAAGCTTACCGCTAAAGGTAGTTTTACCGCTACCCTGCAACCCGGCAATTAAGATAATGGCAGGATTTCCGTTGGCATTAAAATCACTTTCGCTTCCACCCATTAGCTCGGTTAACTCGTCCTTTACAATCTTCGTCATTAACTGTCCGGGGCTAACGGCATTGATAACCTTTGTACCTAATGCTATATCCTTAACCTTATCGGTAAATTCCTTTGCTATCTTATAATTAACATCGGCATCTACCAATGCACGACGTATCTCCTTTACAGTAGCTACTATATTTAATTCGGTTATTTTGGCTTCCCCTTTTAGATTTTTAAAGGCACTTTCGAGCCGGTCACTTAAGCTTTCAAACATTATCTCAGATTTTTGTAGATTAATTTATGATTTCGCGGATATTATCTCTGATTTTTTATCTCGGATTTTTGGATTTGTGTTATGATTACACAGATTGTTTTTATTTAAAGATTTGAATTTACAAATCTTTTAAAATTGTAAGCTTATTGTGCCAAAATTTAGTAATATCCTACTTCAATTTTAAATACTTTTAAATAATTGATTAATTGATTAAATGATGCTTTTCAAATTTGAAACTGCTTTCATTTCAATTAATATTTTGTCTTCAACTAAAGATCTAACCTTTTCTTTCCAATTATTTCTCCTTTGTAAAATACAGGCATTTCTTTTTCGTTAACAGCTTTCATATCCTTCTCACACAATTCTTTCGTCAAAGCCCTTTGATAAAAGACTTCATTAAAATTTCCTCCACCTAAATGCCGATGAACCCTCATTGCACATCCAATAATTTGTTCGGTTAATCCAGCATATTTAAAGTTTTCTACCATCTAACTTATTACCAATAAAAAAGTGAATACTTCAATATGTATTCACTTTAAAAATGTAAATATATTAAATTATACTGCTGAAAATTTCAGTCGACTTATAACTTAATATTTATTCAATCAGCGCAATCATAAAGAAAATCCATAAATCCGCGATTATCCGAGATACGCTTTCAATTGTTTACACCTGCTTGTAGCTCTTAACTTATTAATTGCCTTGTCTTTTATTTGTCTTACCCGCTCACGGGTTAGGTTATAGCGTTCGCCTATGTCTTCAAGGCTTAAAGGATGATCGCAACCAAGACCATAGAAATAACAAAGCACATCTCGTTGTCTTTGCGTAAGCGTTTGTAACGACCGCTCAATGTCCATTTTAAGTGACTCAAAATGATCCAGCCTTTCATCAGCGTTTGAAGCATTTGTGTTAATCAATACATCTATTAAAGTATTTTCCTCTCCATCAGCAAGAGGGCTATCAACACTTACATGCCTTATACCCATAAGTAGTGCAGAGGCTACTTCTTCTGAAGAAATTTCGAGATAATTTGCTAACTCTTCTGCTGTTGGCTCCCTTTCAAACTCCTGCTCAAGCATTTGGTATGCCTTACTTATGCGGTTAGATAAGCCGACCTTATTTAAGGGTAAGCGTACAATACGGCTTTGCTCTGCAAGGGCCTGAAGTATGCTTTGCCGTATCCACCAAACTGCATACGAAATAAATTTAAAGCCGCGGGTTTCATCAAAGCGTTGTGCTGCTTTAATAAGGCCAAGGTTACCCTCATTAATTAAATCGGGCAATGTTAATCCCTGGTTTTGGTACTGTTTTGCAACAGAAACTACAAAGCGTAAATTTGCTTGAATTAAACGGTTGAGAGCCCGCTCATCTCCCTGCTTAATTTTTTCGGATAGCTGTACTTCTTCTTCCGGTGCAATTAGTTCCACTTTTCCAATTTCCTGAAGGTACTTTTCAAGGCTCTGAGACTCACGATTAGTGATAGATTTCGTGATCTTGAGTTGACGCATACTCATACGTTGGTCTTTTTTTGGGGTTAGGTAATAGAGACTTAAACGGTGTATTACAGGTTAGAAGTACTACTGGGGGAAGAAGTGAAGAGCAATTTAGTGAAACTATTAACATAAGCAAAAAAAATTTAATAATGTTTAAACAACAAGCAGTTACAAAAGAAATGCTGCACTAATTGTTAGGCAGGCATTATTGTTCTTATCATTACAAAGCATAAATATTACTGCGTTATAAAAAAATATTTTAGCTCTATTAATATTTTAATATTATTGCAAACTTCGTTTTAGCGATAAAAGGCCATAAAGGATATATATGAGTAAAAAACAGTTGTACACATTGGAGTACCCCGTAAGATGTTCGCCCAGCATCTTGTTCGAATTTTTATCTACCCCGGCAGGTCTTGGAGAGTGGTTTGCCGATAAGGTTGACGAGAACAAAGAGCATGTTTTTAGCTTTTTGTGGAATGATTCTACCGAAAAGGCAGTATTGGTTGATATGCAGGAAAATAAATCGGTACGTTTCCGTTGGCTTGACTCGCCTAAAGAAGAATATTTTGAATTTGTAATTGAAAAATCTGAAGTAACCAATCAAACCATTCTTATTATAAAAGATTTTGCAGAAAAGAAAGAGATAAAGGACCAAAGCCAGCTTTGGGAATACCAGGTTAAAGATCTTTTCCACCGTATTGGGGCCTGATTAAAAAAGCACTTTCGTTATATGTAAAAAATTATTAAGCAAATACTCATAAGCATCATCCCACTTATCAAGTGGGATTTTTGTTGCCACCTTAATGAAAGCAAGCTCAGTTAAATTATAATCCTTTTCTTTTTTAACAGGCTCATAGTAATTGTTATCAAAGTGATGTTGCCACTTGTCATCCGATAAAGTTATATACCATTCATCCAGCAAACCATTGGTTATTACATTTTGTATTGCACCTGCAAACCTTGCCTGGTAAGCGCCTTGCAATTGCAACGTGATGCTGAAGAAATGTCCCCACCAAAAAAAAGTTCGGATAGCAAAAACATCTGTTCTGCTAAATTGCCTTGGATAATCAAGCATAACATAAGGCAGTCCATTGTAATTTTCGCCCCGAGAAATTTTTGGATTGTATACTACTTCAAACGGAAGAGAAAAAGCGTTTGTCTGCATTTTATAATCCTCGCATAATGCTCCAAACATTTGATATACTTTATCAATAACACGGTTTTTTGCCAGCAAAATTTCGGCGTTACAAACTAATTCCAATTCCGTAATTGAGAGTGAAGGATGCACTGCATTATTTTTTTAAATAGTAAGATGTTGTTAATTGATTATGCCCTAAGAACATCAGCAAGCCTTACAGCCGCTAAAAGATTATTTTTGCTTCTTCGTTCTTAAGACCGGTAAACCATTTGCAAAGTGATTAAAAAACTTGACTCTTTAATAATAAAAGCTTTTACAGGTCCGTTCTTAGCTACTTTTTTTATTGCATTGTTTGTATTGGTCATGCAATTTTTATGGCTATATATAGATGACCTTGTAGGTAAAGGACTTGATGCTTCTATTATTGCAAAGCTGATAGGATTGTATGCAGCTTCAATGGTTCCACTTGCTTTACCGCTTGCTCTTTTACTCTCCTCGATTATGACGTTTGGGCATTTAGGCGAAAGCTTTGAATTAGTTGCCATAAAATCTGGCGGCATTCCTTTGCTGCGTTTTATGCAGCCGCTATTAATTATTTCTATTATCATAGGTGGCATCTCTTTCTTATTTGCAAACAATATCATTCCTGTTGCCAGTCTTAAACTAAATACGCTTAAATATGACATCATTGTTTCGAAACCCGCCTTCGATATTAAAGAGGGTGTTTTTTATGATAAGATTGAAGGATATGTTATTAAGGTAGGCAAAAAATCTAAAGACGGCAACACCATCGAAAACATAATTATATATGAGAAGAATTATGGCTTGCAGGATTATTGCCTGATTGCAGAAAGTGGCACGATGAAAGTTAACAAGGACAATTTTTTAGAATTCGATTTAAAGAACGGATGGCGCTACCAGGAGAAGGGCAACCGCTTAACAACAAATACTGAATTTATTCGCTTAGGTTTTAAAGAGTATAAAAAGATACTCGACTTAAGCAGTTTTAAAATGAATAAAACTGCCGACAGTGCTTTTAAGGATAACTACAGGATGCTTAGCGTTCGGCAATTAGGTATCACCATCGACTCAATGAAAAAGATGGATAAGTATTTTCAAAGCCGTACACAAAATGATGTTTCCCCTTATCTCACTTTTACCCGCTATGCCGACACGGGCTGGACAAACATTGATAAGAAAGATTTGCACAACCTTAAAAGCTTCAATATTATACTGCCCGATTCGGCAAGGCAACAAGTGCACGACAGAGCTGTTGCACAAATTAACAGCGTAAAACCAATGGTTGATCTGATTGAAACTGATTATATGAGCAAGAAAAAAGAGTTAAACAACTTTCAGGTTGAATGGCACCGCAAGTTCTCGCTTTCTTTTGCCTGCGTCGTTTTATTTTTAATAGGTGCGCCTTTAGGCTCTATCATCAGGAAAGGCGGGTTGGGCACACCGTTAGTTTTTGCAGTAATATTTTTCGTCATCTTTCACCTGCTAAACACCTTTGGAGATAAGTTTGTGAAAACAGGAACAATGACGCCGCTTGAAGGAATGTGGCTTTCAACTGCAATATTAATTCCGATAGGAATTTTTCTTACTTATAAAGCAATGAGAGATTCAGAATTATTTAACCAGGAGTACTATCACCGTTCTCTTAAAAAGCTTCGAACTTTTTTAGGCACTTCCAAACCTCCAAAAAATTAAACAAAACCAAATATGGAAGACAAATCATTATCGCGCCGAAAATTTCTTGCACAAACAGGTAAAGCAACCGTAGCATTGGGGGTTTCGGCAACTGTATTACCTTCTGTTATTTCGTGTAAGGCGCCAAAGGCAATTATGGGAAGCGGTACATTTTCTACTCCTTACACCCAGCAACCTTTACCTTATAATTATAAAGCGCTCGATCCTGTAATTGATGCGCTTACTATGGAAATTCATTATTCGCGCCATGCTGCCTCCTATGCAAAAGCGCTTGCAGAAGCAACTGCAGCAGAGGGAGTAAGTAAAGCCAATACAACACTCGAAACGTTACTGAATAACATTGCGAAGTACACTCCAAAAATGCGAAACAATGCAGGCGGCCATTATAATCATGAATTATTTTGGAAATGTATGGCTCCAAAAGCAAATTATAAACCCGAAGGTGCTATACTATCAGCCATACAAAGAGATTTTAGCTCGTACGAAACATTTACAAATCAATTTGAAGATGCCGGCAAAAATAGGTTTGGCAGCGGATGGGCATGGCTTGTTTTAGCAGATGATAAGAAGTTGAAAATAACGTCCACACCTAACCAGGATAACCCGTTAATGAATGTAAGCGATGTAAAAGGCTTACCACTATTAGGTTTAGATGTATGGGAGCATGCTTACTATTTAAAATATCAAAACAAAAGAACCGACTACATAAGCAACTGGTGGAATATAGTAAACTGGAAATTTGTAAACGACCGTTACGATACTGCGATGAAGTGATTTTAGCGGCTGACTAAGTTGAGTACATGATGTGACTCCCTTGGTATTGTTGCCCTGATTAGAAATTAAGGGCTAAATTGCAGTTTTATTAAAGGAAAATTACCTGCAATGACTAAAACCTATAAATCAAAAATTGATCTCGTTATTGTAATTCCGATTTCGCTATCACTATTTGTTGGGCCAACTATAATGCTTATTAACGGTATATGGGCAGGTGTTTTAATTTCCGGCATTGTTTCACTAATTGTTGCATTATCTATCGCTCATTTATATGTTAATACTTATTA
>JAABUN010005284.1_pt1 | contig 16214 bp, 12 predicted proteins | sample 5559311 | NCBI WGS metagenome assembly JAABUN01 (sample SAMN10711877, study PRJNA513370) | rock metagenome | isolation source: Antarctica rocks | place: Antarctica: Victoria Land, Siegfried Peak sud
GTAGTCAACGTTCTTCGGTTTGCTAGACTTGTCCAAGGCGCATCTCCAGAATTGAGTTTCAGCAACCCTATTCTGTATGGATGTGCCTTCCTAACTTCGTAGTAGGGGTTTTCGGATAGGCTCTAAGTTAAACCATAAACCTACATCTGCCTGGTTGAGCAACTCACCTACCAAAGCGATGCTCATGAGTTCGCTATAGCTGCCTTTTTGCTGTTCAGAATAGGGTAATTCAAAGTGTCCACTCGCTTGTGCCGCCTTTAAGTAGTCATCGATAAACACGTAAACCACGGTGAACAGTTCGCTTAGCGTATGCTGCTTTAGAAGATAGCGGGACTTAGACATTCTGCTATCTTCACTTTTTTGCCTTGAAACATCCACCCCCTAGCAGTCGAGGTTTTTTATATAACGGTAGTTAGTCTTTTAGTAGCAGCTACAGGCATTTTATATCGTCAGGGCAATGACCAATCATTGACCACGTTTGGAAAATAGCAAAACCTGAGTTGACAGACGAAGAAGAAGACAAAGAATATTGCGACTTCACAATTATTGACTGGAAAAACAGGAGAACGACAAATTGCAGTTGTACGCCTGAAGCGATGTCATCATACTTTGAACCACCCAACAACAAACCATTTGAAACATCCCCTGCATTTTTTAGGCCCGAGGTTTTGGACAAATATAAAAACAATCCTGATATTTACCAACTACACGGTAGAGAGATTCATAAGATCGACGGCTGGGGGCTGAGAACTTTTGATGTCAACGAAGAGGGCCAAGTCCATACTTACCTATGTTATCTCGGCGATTTGCCTTATGAAGAACAACTTTACTGGAAATCTTTTAACGAAGAGCCAAAAGGTTCTATCAGTAAAAGAGCTTATGAAACAGATTTTGAAGGCAAATGGTCAGAACTTATGAATCCAGTAGAGGTGCTTAAACATTTGCTTGAAAATGTGAGAACCGAGTTGCCGCTATTATTTCCTCGTCTAACTTCCCAAGACATTGCGAAACTTCACAGGGTACTCACAGATAATCGCAAGCAGTGGGGTGAAACGTTGCTTCAGCTTGACCAGCTTATAGTTGAGTTGCTGGATAAGAAGCAGACACAAACATTAGCTAAAGCGTACGGTACTGCCCCAAAGGTAATGATATAGCTTAAAGAATGATTGAGTGTTGCAGATGTAAAAGCGAGAGGGTTGTCAAGAACGGACACATCCATAACGGTAAACAGCGCTACTGGTGTAGGGCTTGTGGACGGCAGTTTGTACCTAAAGCGACTAAGAAAGTCGTTTCGGCTGAGACTAAGGCTCGCATTGACAACTTGCTCTTGGAAAAGATACCGCTAGCTGGGATAGCACGCTCGATGGAGGTGTCAGAAACATGGTTGCAGAGCTACGTGAATCAGAAGTACGAAACCGTCAAGCAGTTTGTGCAAATAGACGCTAAAAAAGGGATTTAGTCATCGAATGCGATGAACTGTGGTCGTTCGTCGGCAATAAGAGGAATAAGCAGTGGGTATGGCTGGCGCTGGACAGGCAAACCCGTGAGATTGTTGGCTGTCACATTGGTTCACGGGACGAAGAAGGTGCGATCGGTCTATGGCAAAGCTTGCCTGAATGCTATCTCGACGCTCAAACCTACACAGACCTTTGGAACGCTTATACTGGTATTTTCTATGCCAATAGGCTCATCCAATGTGAAAAAGATTCAGGCGAAACTAACCATATTGAGCGTTTCAATAACACCCTTAGACAGCGGACAGGCCCGGAAGGTGCCGTTTTGTCCAAGACAGCGTTGCTCAAGACTCGTTCGCAAGACTTTATCTTTCTCCAAAAAACTTGAAAATCATATCGGGGCTATCTGGACTTTCATTCATCACTACAACCAAGCATTACTTTAGAGGCACTACCCAAGCGTACAACTGCCTTGACGAACAGCTAGGCAGCATCAAGCAGTTACAGAAAGTTATTGATAAACTCGGCCATTCCAGAGATAAACTTGAGGCTTTTGGTGAGCTACACTTTTTGCGTAGTAAGGTCGTTGGTCACAAAGCAGGAAATGAAGCAGAGCGCATCATCAAACAAATCAGGAAGGAACACGGTTCGTTTCCAGCGCACTTCGATAGTCTTCTATTACGTGTAGGCGAAGCAACACGATTTCTGCTAGACCATAAAGACCTATTGATAGCCAGAACTTAGTTTCACTGTTTACCATCTTATTGCGCCTAGCAACACTGCTCGTTAATCTTTTACAGGCACAGGTTATACTCCTCAGGTGCAACTCGTCGCCCTCATCACCCCTGACCACGCGCTCCGCAACGCTTTGGCGCAGTTTCGTAAACCCGCTCTCGGGGTCCTTATGCACCCCGTCACCCCGACCGAATTCAGCGCCGTCGCCGGGAGTTTAGCGCCGCTCGAGTTTCGCGGCGCGCTCGTCTTAGACGAACACTTTCACGAGGCCGCCTTTCGGGTCGCGCAGCGTTCGTCGTTGGTCGCGCAAGAGACCGGCACTGCCGACGCGCTGACCGTTTCGTACGGCGGCCTGATCGCCGAATATACGCGCGGACGGGCCGTCGTGATGGCCTTACAAAACAAGAACTGGGACGCGCGCGGGGCGCGCGTGGTCGTCGTGGGTTCGGGGCCGCTCGCGCGGGCGGTGTGCCGAGAGGTGTCGTCTTTGGGGGCGGCGCATATCACGCTTCTGGCGAGCGACAGCCCGACCGCCGAACGTACCCTCGGGTCGCTCGCAGCGAGCACCGAATGTACCGCCCGTTCGTACCGCGACCCGCTCATTCCGAGTTATCTGATGCGGGCCGACCTGCTCGTTCGGCTCGACCCGACCTTTACGGTACCGACCGCCTCGGTCGGGCCACACTTGAGCGTCGTTGACCTCGCCGCCGAACCGCTCAGCGGGCTCCGGCAACAAGCCGCGAGCGTCGGCGCAACTGCCATCGGGCCGCGCGACGTGCAGGCGTATCAGCTCGCGCTCGGGTTAGAAAATATCCTCGGGGCGCGGGTCAGCGCGGGTGATTTTCTCGGGGTGCTGCATTCGCTTTAATTTTACCAAGCAGAGGTTGTCGGGTTTCAGGCGCAGCTTCATATACACGTTACTGGGCTGTCTGACGCTTTCGGTGCCTATTGCGCGGACATCCGCAGCGTCGCCCCCAACCGCGCCATCTTCGGAATCTTATACAGCGTCGGGGACCTACTATTTACTACCGGGAGCCGTCGCCTTGGGTACCCCGGAACCGACCTTCAGTTACCGGGGTGAACGCTACAGCTACGCCGCCGGACTGGGTTGGCTGGGCCTCGCCGCCGACCTGAGTATTCCCGTTTTCAGGGAGGGCCGGGTTTATCTTCAGGGCGACGTGCTGGGCGCGCTCGGCGTCACGTTGCCACGGCTGACGGGGGCGCGCTCGAGCGGGGGCGGTACGGTGCGAGTAGTGTTTGACTTTGCCGACTTGGGCGCGGCCGACCTCGAGTCCCTCAAACAGCGTGATGTGGCGACGCCCGAACGTCCGCTGACCCTGAAGCTGCCGCCGCTCTTGCTGCCGGAAACGCTTCCGGGAAGGCTCGAGAACCTCACGCTCAGCTGGACACCCGGTTCGGCAGAGGAAGACGGTACGGTGCTGCGCCTTAGCGGGCCGGAAACTGCGGGGGCGCTGCGTTTCGACGTGTTTCCCCTGGCCAACCCGACGCGGCTGGTCATCGACCTCAAAGTGGAAGCTGTTGTTCCACCTTTGGGCGATAAAGGGAATATGGGCGACGCTGCGCTCGACCTCCGGGAGCAGCTCTTGAGCCGACTTTCAGGAACCCGGACGGGTGAGCGCGACCTCGGTGGCGGCGCGACGCTGCGTTCGTTCAGCGCCCCGACCCTCGCCGGACAGAGCCAGGTTGACCTCGTGGAAATCGCTCCGGGCCGGGGCAGGTTCTCCGTGCAGGGGGGGTCGGCCACGCTGCGAACACCTTCTGAACTGACCGGAGCAGCGCTCGTCGGGCTTAACGCGTCGTACTTCGACCCGGCGAGTGGGCGGAGTATCGGGTTGTTAAAGCACCGGGGGGTGCTCGAGTCCTTGCCGAGCCGGAACCGGGCCGCTGTGGGCTTCGGGTTCGGTACGCCGTTTGTCGGTCGCCCCGAGAGCGCGTTACGCGTAACGGTCAACGGCGCGGCGCAGGCGCGGCTCAGTCTGAAAGACGAACGCGTTACGCTCTATACGGCGGCGGGTACCGGGGCGGGTGCGCTGGTAGGCAGCCCGCGCCAAGGGGCCGTCGTCGTTTCGGCGACGGGGCGGGTGCTTGAAAACAAAGTCGGGCCGCGCCGCGTGCCGACGGGCGGCTTCATCCTTTCGTACCTACCCGAGGTGCGCCCGCTCGCGCTCGTCAATTCAGGCGACAGCTTGCGCTACACGCTCGAGACCGCCCTAAGCAGCTGGCGTTTCGTCCCCGAAGCGGTCGAGGCGGGGCCGCTCCTCGTCGAGCGGGGCCGGAGCGCCTTTAGACCGGGTCTCGAGGCGTTCGACACCGGCGACCGAGAGAGCAACATCAACCGCCGCACGACCCGGGCGGCGCTCGGCGTCCGGAGGGACGGTACGGTGCTGCTCCTCGTCGCGACAAACCTGACCGCCGGGGAACTCGTCCCGCTCTTTTTAGACTTTCGCGCCGAAAGTGCCTTACAGCTCGATTCCGGGGGCAGCAGTACGCTCGTCGTAGACGGCGAGGTCGTCAACCGTCCGGCGGGGTTGCAGCGCAAAGTGGCGACGGTGATCACCTATACTCCGTCCTATTAGTAGCAGATAGCATCCGGTCGGAATGTAAGAAGTTCTGCGAAGCAACGCGCTCGATCTGAGTTTTACTGGCTGGCACGCACATTCTAAAGTGATACCGGTATCAAATCTTGGAAATACTGTGGGTAGTGCAGCTGTAAGCGTTCGTACCGGGAGTTGCAAGCGGTCAGAAAACAGGAGTCAAAAGGCATCCGGTAGAGCGTAAACGGTTGCGCCCAAAGCGGATTACGTCCGGGTACGTACGTTAGACTCGGTAAGGTGAAGACAACCGGTTACACGAACGTACCGCCGAGATTATGTAGGTGGAACAGTATAAAAGGCGTCGCCCCGGAGCCTCTTGACGCCGACCTTGCCAGTGACGCTTTAGGCCCCACCCGCGCCGTAACCTTATGACGCTATTTGCCGAAGTCGCGCAAAAGCTGCGGCAGAGTGAGCTGCTCCAAAGCTTCGCCGTAATTCTGGCTATCCTCACCCTAACCCTCGCCGTCAGCTGGCCGGGGACGGGCGCGCCCAACGATTCGTGGGGCAACGTCGCGCAGGTGCGGAGCGTCCTGTTTATGCTCTTTGCGGTCGGTTTCGGGGCCTCTACCGGCGCGTCGCGTAAGGGTAGGCTCGAGACACTTTTAGCGTGGTGGCTTCTGGCGCTGCTGAGCCTGCCCGCCGAAGCCTTCGCCTACGCCGCGTCGTACCCGGACGCACCGGTGTGGTGGTTTACCGCGCAGCCCCTTCTCGACGTCGGGGCGTACTTCGGTATCGGCTTGGTGCTCGGGCAATTCCTCCGGCGGCTACCTGTCCTTTTGCCGCTCGTCCCTATCTTCGTTTTTGCCGCGCTGCTCGGCCTCAGCACGACGTTTGAGACGCCGCTCCTCAGTCCTCTGGCGGTCGCGCAGTTCTCGTGGACGCGCCTCACAAGTACGGCTTTGCTGACCCTGGCGACGCTGACTTTTTGTATTCGGAGTAGACTTACGTAATGCAAATTAGAGCGTCTCAGCGGCAGGTAAAGGCCCAGGCAACACGCCCGCACACGGTGTTGGCGCGGCGGTGGGCGTTGCAGCGGCGATTCGTAACGGGCGGCGCGCTAGCGCTTACCGTATCGGTACCGGGGTGGCTTTTCGGAGCGTCGCTACCCCTGCACCTCGGGCTCGTAACCCTGGGTTTCGCGCTCGGATTTTTTTGGCGTTTTACGCAGGTAGGCCGCCGCGCTGAACGCTGGGCATTTTCGTGGATCGAGGCGCGCGCAGGTCTTTCGTATCTGACCGCACACGAACTCTCCGCCGACACCCAAAATGACGCTGAAGCGAATTCCGAGTCTGGCTCGAGCCGCTTCGCCGAGGCGGTGCGGGCGCGGGCCGCGCAGGTCGGGAGGCTCGAGACCCCCGCTTTACAACCGTGGGCCCTGCCGCTCGTCGTTTTAGCCCTTACCTTCGCCTTGCTGCCGCACCTCGTTTTACCTGCTTTGCGCGCACCCTTTGCGCCGCCCACCGGCACGCTGCCGGGAGCCGCTACCCCTTCAGTCTTCCAAACGACCCCGCCGGACACGACCCCGCCGGAGCCCGATCCTGACGTAGCGACGCCCCCCCCACCCGAGCAAGCCCCGAACCCGGCTGACGGGACGGCGTCCGAAGCGGAGACAGCGGCCCCGGCAGAAAACGCTTCGGCGGACGATCCCAGCAATACCCCCAACAACACTCCGGGGAATGATCCCGGCACGGGCAACGGGGGCGTCGGCCGGAGTTTCGACGACGCGGGAACCGCGCCTGAAGGGAGCGCCGCCGAGGGCGAACAGGCTGCGCTCGAGCGTTTTCTCGAGCAAAACAGCGCGGCCCAGCCCCCGCCCCAGGCGTCTTCACCGCAAACCGGAGGCAACGACAGCAGACCAGAAGGCGACGCCGCACCGAAAAACAAACCCGGCGACAGCTCTGGCTCGCCAAAAGAGGCTCAAGCCGGACAAGACACCCCAAATGCGGCCCCAAACGAAGGGGCAAAGGCAGGGGCAGAACCCGGCGCAGGCAGTGCTGCCGGTCGTAAACCGGCCTCCCAGCAAAACTCCGGACAAGAGGGCGGGTCGGGCGAAGCACCCCAGGCTGAAGCCCCGAAATCTGAAGCCCCCGGCGACAAAGGTGAGGCCGGGCAAGCGGGTAGCGAGCAGAACGCGCCGCAAGCCAAACCGGGTACCGAGCCGCAGCGCGCTCAGTCGGGTAGTGAGCAAACCGGCCGCCAAGACGACCCTTCCTCGAGCGCAGGCAGTTCGGCGGGAGAGCGTAGCGCCGCGCCGAACGACGGGGGCAAGGTACCCGAAGACCCGCAAGGCCCCAGCAGCGACCAAGCCGGTAGGGACGCCGGAAGCGACCTCGAAAGCAGCCGTGAGCGCTTGGGCGGCGCTTCAAAGAGCGCACCTGACCAGCTTAACGGCGCACGTGAAGACGGCCCCGTCAGTTTTTCCGGTAAAGCCTTGCGGCAGGGCGACGCGCCCGACACGTTGCCGCAAACCGGCAGCGCTCAGGGCTACCGGCAGGCCGCCGAAGAGGTCATCCGGGAGGGCCGGATTCCCTTGGCGTATCAAGAGGTCATCCGCGACTATTTCCGGTAGCGTTGAGTGGGCGGCCATATAGTCTCAACTACAGCGAAACAGGTTCCATTGACGGCGTTTTTTAGTCGCGTTCAAACCAGTGGGCGCAGCCCGAAACACGGCTGAAGATTGTAGGGTGCGCCGTTTCACGGCTTCCGTAGCGCGCCTTACGCTGATGGATGGGAGGCAGCAATGAACCGATATTTTTTACCCCTTTTACTCACTACTTTTACTCTGGTCTCGGCCCAGTCCGGTACGCCGTCGGGGGGTGCTGGAGCCGACGCGGTTCCGGCACAACTTGGCGCGTCCGCTGTACTCAAGAATACGCAGGGCAAGACCATCGGGAACGTGAACTTTACCAGCCCGACCGGTAGCGACAGCTACGTCACGGTTCAGGTCGGGCTTCAACCGGACGCGGGATTACAACCCGGCGAATACGGTTTTCACGTTCATCAGGTCGGTAAGTGCACGCCGACCTTTGACGCGGCGGGCGATCACCTCAATCCGGAGGGCAAAGCGCACGGCCTGCTTAACCCAGAAGGGCCGCACGCAGGCGACTTGCCTAATGTGGTCATCGGTCAAGACGGGACGACGACCTACGCAGTCAACACCAAACGCTTTACGCTCGAGTCCGGCGGCACGTTGTTCGACGAAGACGGCAGTGCGGTCATGCTTCACGCCCAAGGCGACGACTACGTGACTGACCCTTCAGGCAATAGCGGCGACCGAATCGCGTGCGGCGTCATCGAGCAAGAAAACGGCAACTGAGTTCTCGCAATTCCTCGTCTTACTCTGCGGTCACGTAAAGGAATCGAGTAGGTATTGCCATGCTCTAAAGGACACACGGGAGATGCCTAGCTGTTTTTAACTTGTGGCCCGGTACTTTTGAAAGAACGCCCGCAAATCTTCCGCCAAAAGCTCCGGCTCTTCCAACGCCGCAAAGTGTCCACCTCGCGGCATCTCGGTCCAGCGCTGGATATTGAAGAAGTGTTCGCCAAACTCTTTTGGCGCGGGAACGATGTCTTTGGGAAAGATGGCGACGCCGGTCGGCACGTCGGTATATTGTGATGCGTCCTTAGCTGAACTGTGCTGCCCCTCGAAGTAAGGAAAGAACGAAGTTCCGATGGTCCCAGTGAGCCAGTAGAGCGTGATGTTAGTCAGTAACTCGTCTTTGCTAAAACGCGTCTCTACTTCCCCGTCACAGTCGCTCCAAGCCCGGAACTTCTCGACGATCCAGGCAGCAAGTCCCACGGGTGAGTCGTTCAGGCCGTAAGCCAGCGTTTGTGGCTTCGTTCCCTGGAGGAGATCATAGGCTCCTTCTTGCCTTTGCCAGGCTTGTCCTTGCTCGAGATACTTACGCTCGTCTTCCGATAAATCTTCTTGCGGCATGGTGAAGAGGTACTCGTAAGGGAGGTCGGTCAGGTGAATACCGACCAGTGACGTGGCGTGCTGGTAGGCAAGCCACTCGGTTACGCCGCTACCGATGTCGCCACCATGCGCAGCAAATTTCTCGTAGCCCAACGTCTCGGTCATCAACCGGACAAACAGCTCGGCGATGCGCTGTCCGCCTATACCGCTTTTGGTCGGCCGGTCGGAAAAACCATATCCGGGCATAGATGGCACGATGACATCAAATGAATCAGCAGGGTCACCGCCGTACTTTGCAGGGTCAGTGAGCAGTGGGATGAGCTTGTAAAAGCGGTAAAACGAATCGGGCCAGCCGTGAGTCAAAAGTAAAGGGAGTGGATTTGGTCCCTTACCGCGTTCGTGGACGAAGTGAAGTCCAAAGCCGTCAATCTCAGCCCGGAAGTGAGCGAACCTGTTGAGCCTCGCCTCCTGCTCGCGCCAGTTGTAGCGGGTTTGCCAGTATTCCGTGAAGCTTTTGAGATAATCCAGATTGGTGCCGTAGTCCCAGCCCGCGCCCTCTACCTCGCTGGGCCAGCGTATGCGCCCTAACCGCGCCTTTAAGTCGTCGAGGTCGGCTTGCGGAATATCAACATAAAACATAAAAAGGTTGAACGGTCATAATTATCTCCAACTCTTACTCGCTGGGTTTTCGGGGCTCTATAACGGCGCTTCTATAATACTAAGTCCCATCGACCTCAGAGACCGGCTGGAGGATTTGTACAGCAGCAGCACTAAAGACACAAAACCTAAACATCTGTGGGAAACTGAACCTGAAGAAAGACTCCCCTGCTAGCTCGAGAGTCCTTCTAGCACCTCGAGCTGCCCCAACGCTCTAAGCGACCCGCTTACTTCGTCTAACAAAGCCAGCCGGTTGCGGCGCACCGCGCTCTCGTCAACCATCACCAAGACGTTATCTAAAAATGCGTCGAGCGGCGCTTTGAGCGCGAGAATCTCGGGCAGACCGGGCAAAGAGGTCAGCTCGCGCTCAGGGCCGCTCCCCAAATCCCACGGCGCGAGTTCTCGCCGCACCGCGCTGAGAAGTTCTCCCAAGGCACCTTTAGCTTCCGGAATCGCTTCATAAAGGGGCTGCTCATAAGGGCTCGAGAAACGTTTGGGGTTTATCTCGGTTTCGCTGTCGAGTTGCTTGGCGAGGTTCGCGGCGCGTTTATAAAGCTGTAACAAGCTCTCGAATTCACGCTCTCGGCTCAGCGTTTTTAGTAGGTGCGCGCGCCGGGTCGCGGTAATGACAGGCGGCGTGTCGGCGGTTACGGCGCGTACGAGCGCGGGCGGCACGTCCTCGAGTTCGAGAAGCCCGGCAACTCTGTCCCAGATAAAAGTGACGACGTTCGCGGTCGTTTCGTCCGTCATAGCGGGGGTACCGTCCGCGTAGGCGGTCGCCGCAGCCTGCACCAGTTCAGCCAAGCTGACGCGCCACCCCTGCGCGTTTAAGATGCGGGCGACCGAAACTGCGTCGCGGCGCAAGCCGAACGGGTCGGCTGAGCCCGAGGGCCGCTGACCGAGCGAGAAAAAGCCGAGCAGTTTGTCCAGGCGGTCGGCGAGCGCGAGCACCGCGCCTACTCTAGAACTCGGGAGCGGGCCACCGGAGGTCACGGGCCGGACGCCGGACTCGAGCGCCTCGGCGACTTCCGGGCTCTGCCCCTCGGCGAGCGCGTAGGCGCGTCCGATCACACCCTCCAGCTCCGGCAACTCGTCAACCATCTGCGTGGCGAGGTCGGCTTTGTAGATCGGCAGCGCGCCGCTCAGCGCCTCCTTCTCGGCGGGCGTCAGCGCCACGAGGTCGGCGAGCGCGAGCGCGGCGGTGTGCGTCCGGGCCACCTTGTCGGCCATCGTCCCGAGGCCCTTGTGAAAACCGACGCCTGAAAGCGCCCAGGCGTGCTGGGAGAGCGAGCGGCTGCGGTCGGCATCCCAAAAAAACTGCGCGTCGGAGAGGCGCGGGTTGAGCACCCCCTCGTAACCGCGCCGGACGAGTGCCCGGTCGGGGACGTCGTTGTTCGACACCCCGACAAAATACGGGGCCAGCGTCCCGTCTTTACGGCGCGTCGGAAAAAAGCGCTGGTGATGAATCATCGTCGTCGCCAGGACCTCTTCGGGGAGCGACAGGTAACGTTCATCGAAGTGACCTAAAACCGCGAAGGGAGCCTCGAGCAAGTCAGCCACCTCTCCTAATAAACCCGGTTCGCTCAGGAGGATTAGCCCTTCCGCCCCGGCAACCTCCTCTGCTACGCGGCGGGTCTCAGCGCGGCGTTCATCCTGATCGGCGATGACCGAGGCGTTTTTTAAGACCGTCTCGTAATCGTGAGCGTGAGAGAGCTCGAGCGCCCCCTCGCCTATAAAGCGGTGCCCACGGGTCGTCCGGCCCGACGTGACCCCGGCCGCAGAAACCGGCAGCACCACGTCGTCTAACAGCGCGACGAGCCACGCCACCGGGCGCAAAAAGGGCGTGTCAACCTCACCCCAACGCATCTTGCGCGGCGCGGGCAGATCGCGTACCCACGCGCTCAAGAGCGGCGGGAGCAGCTCGGCAGCAGCTTCACCGCCGAGCGTTTTGCGGACGAACACGTAGGCTCCCTTGTCGGTCTCTTGCACGAACAGTTCGGACGGACTTATCCCGTTCGCTTTGGCAAAGCCTTCAGCGGCGCGCGTCGGTCGGCCTTCGGCGTCAAACGCTGCCGCGACTGCAGGGCCACGTTTGAGTTCTTCGCGTACCGCGCTCTGCTCAGCTAGGCCCTCCAGCAGCACGGCGAGGCGGCGCGGCGTCCCGAAGCTCTGAACGCTTGCAAACGCCAGCCCCGCCGCCCTCAGCCGCTCAGCCGCCAGCTGCGCCAGACCCAAACGCCCCTGCGACACGTACCAGCTCGGCAGCTCTTCGGTTCCGATCTCAAAAAGTAGGGTCGCCACTACGCCGCCTCCGACTCGTTAGCAGCGCCGGAGAGCCCCTCGAGATACCGCCGCACTGTACCTTCAGAAAGCCGCCGGAGCCGCTGCACGTAGTTTTGCCGCTCCATGTGTGAGAGCACGCCACGTGCGTCGAGCAGATTAAACGCGTGCGAGGCTTTCATTACAAATTCGTACGCGGGATAGATCAGCCCCAGCTCTAAAAGCCGCTGCGCCTCCCCTTCAAACGACCCGAACAGCTCGCGCTGCAGGGGCGCGTTGACCTGTGTAAAGTTGTAGGTACAGCTCTGAATCTCGAAGTCGCGGCGCAGGTCGCCAATCGTCACACCGGAAGCGTACTCGACCTCAAAACCGTGTGCGGCCCCCTGCAGGTACATCGCTAAGCGCTCCAACCCGTAGGTCAGTTCGACCGAAACCGGTTTTAAGTCAACACCGCCGACCTGCTGAAAATAGGTAAACTGCGTGACCTCCATCCCGTCCATCTGCACCTCCCAACCGAGCCCCCACGCGCCTAGAGACGGCTGCTCCCAGTTGTCTTCGACAAAGCGGATGTCGTGGTCGTGCGGGTCGATGCCGAGCGTGTAAAGGGACTCGAGGTAGAGCCTCTGCACGTCGCTCGGTGAAGGTTTTAAGATCACCTGATACTGAAAGTAGTACTGAAAGCGGTAGGGGTTTTCGCCGTAACGCCCGTCGGCGGGGCGGCGCGACGGCGCGACGTAGGCCGCCCGCCACGGCTCCGGCCCGAGCGCTTTAAGAAACGTCGAGGGATAAAACGTCCCCGCCCCGACCTCGGTGTCGTAGGGTTGCACAATGACGCAGCCGCGTTCGGCCCAGTAACTGGTGAGCCTCATTATCATCTCTTGAAAAACCATGCCGTACCTTTCAACCAAAGCCCGAGTATCTTAGCGCGAACAGCCGGTATGAGCTGCTTATGAAGGTCTGCTTAACCGTTCCCCGAAGTTTTGTAAGAACTTTGCAAGCGAAGCGGGGTTAAGATGGGGTGAGGTCTCGTACATAAGGGGTTTTGCACCTGAAAGGTCTTTTGACCCGAGCGGTTCAGAACGTAATGGACGACCTTCCGGGTCCCCCGTTGACCGCGTAGTATAACATCATGAATGACACGTTCTCGCTGCGTTTTCAAAGCGTAGGCATAACGCAGAAGCCCGAAACGTTTGAAAGGGGTGACCTTTGAACCGATACGACGACCGCGCCCGCCTAGTGTTTCACTTCGCTAGAGAAGAAGGTTCGAAACTCGGTCACGCGATGATCGGTCCTGAGCACCTGCTGCTAGGACTGATGCGTGAAGGTGGTAACGCCAGCCGCGTTTTAGCTGATTTCGGCGCAACCCTTGAAGGACTCCGACGCCAGGTCGAAGAGATGGTCGGGCGTGGCGACGGCCTCCCCCGCAATGAAACGGCGGCGATCACCCCACGCGCACGCCGCGTGATGGAATTAGCCGGTTCCGAAGCCCGGAGCTTAGGCTCAAACGTGATTGCGACCGAACACATTCTTTTAGGCATCATCCGCGAAGGTGACGGGGTGGCCTACCGCATCTTGCAACAGCTGACCCGTGACGTCGATACGGTGCGGTGGCGTATCTTAGCCGCCGCCGACCCCAAAGCGCAAAACGAAGTGGTGAACACGCCGTTTTTAGACGAGTACGCCCGCGACCTCACCAAAGAGGCGCGTGAAGGCAAGCTCGACCCAGTGATCGGCCGCACTGAAGAGATTCGCCGCGTCATTCAAATCTTGTCGCGCCGAAATAAAAACAACCCGGTTTTAATCGGCGAACCGGGCGTCGGTAAAACGGCCATCGTCGAGGGGCTCGCGCAGTCGATCAACGAGGGGCGTGTACCACCGAACCTGCGGAACATCCGCGTCTTGTCCATCGACCTGTCGAACATCGTCGCGGGTACGAAGTATCGCGGCGAATTTGAAGAGCGCCTCCGGCAGGTTATCGAAGAGCTGCGGAGCGCCCGCGTCGTCGCCTTTATCGACGAGCTTCATACGCTCGTCGGGGCCGGTGGCGCAGAGGGTACACTCGACGCCGCGAACATCTTGAAACCACCGCTCTCACGCGGTGAGGTGCAGGTCATCGGCGCGACGACTACGGGTGAGTATCACCGCTACATCGAAAAAGACGCTGCTTTGGAGCGCCGTTTTCAACCTGTGATCGTGCTCGAGCCCTCTCCCGAAGAGACGTTAGAGATCATGCACGGCCTCCGCGAACGCTACGAAACCCACCACGGCGTGCTGATTCCCAATCAGATTTTAGAGATCGCGGTGCGTTACGGCGAGCGCAGCCTGCCAGGGCGCAACTTCCCCGACAAAGCCATCGACCTCATCGATGAGGCCGCCGCCCGCACCCGCCTCTACAAATCACTCGGCTTTCCCATTTTAGAAGAAGAGGACGGCACCCCCGTCGTCTCTCGCGAAGACATCGAAGCGGTCGTCAACTCGTGGGGCGGCATCTACGTCGATGACCAAGACGACGAAAAGTTGGCCAGCATCGAAACCGAGCTCCGCAAACTCGTCGTCGGTCAAGACGGGGCGATCCGTTCGCTCGGGTCGGCCCTGCGCCGCGCCCGCGTGGGCCTCGGCGGACGTACCCGCGTCTCGGCGTCGTTTTTATTCGTCGGCCCGTCGGGTGTCGGTAAAACGTTCTTGGCCAAACAGCTCGCCACCGAGTTATTCGGTAGTGAACGCTCACTTGTCCGGCTTGACATGTCCGAATATCAGGAACCGCACTCGATTTCCAAACTTATCGGCGCGCCCCCTGGGTACGTCGGGCACGAACAAGGCGGCAGACTCACCGAAGCGGTGCGGCGGCAACCCTTTTCGGTGGTGCTCTTGGACGAGATCGAAAAAGCGCACCCGGACATCTACAACGCCTTTTTGCAGGTGATGGACGACGGGCGGATGACCGACGGTTTGGGCCGTACCGTCGATTTTCGCCGTGTGATTCTGATCATGACCTCGAACACCGGCTTTAATAAAGCGGCTCAGGTCGGGTTTCAAGATGTCTCGAGAGACGTTCAAGGCCCCCTTAAAAACATCTTCACGCCCGAATTTTTAGACCGCTTGGACGAAGTGATCGCCTTTGAAACTTTCGACGAGCACGGCATCTTGCATATCACCAATCAGATGCTTGACGACATCCGCGAAGACCTCGCGCAGCGCGACATTCAAGTTTCGTTCAGCCCCGAAGTTGCGACGTTTCTAGTCTCGAAGATGCCCAAAGGCGACTCGGCCCGCCCGATGCGCTCGGTGATGCGCGAACACATCGAAGACCCACTCTCAATGGAGATTTTGCAGCAGGGTAGTGGCGAACCGATTATGATTGCCGTTGAAGACGGTAAGGTCGTGTTCGCGCGTCCGGTAGCGATTGCGTAAATACCTTAGCAAGCTCTAACGGAGCAAGTTCGTCAATCGTTAAAGGGCCGGAATTATCTCCGGCCTATCTTCTTAAAGTGCTTTATCAAAAACAATCTTGCTTTTTCAAGGTTTTTGCTTTAGATAGTCTTTTAACCTCGCTATTTCCAGTTGCCAGACAACTTTAGACTTGTAGTGTTTGAAGCCAAGCCTGGTATTGATTGCCAACATCGGCGCATTTGAGTTGGCGTTTCCTGTACGGACACGTTTGACGACTGGGCGCGCCACTAAAACTTTCTGAATCATGGCAGCTTTAAGCCATCGACCAAGACCATTACCTCTATATTCAGGTAAGACCCCGGTGTTGTTCTGCTCGAGGTTTTCCGGCCCCTCTGGATACCAGTGCGTTTCCGTAAAACCAGCCAAACAACCGGACAGTTTATGACGAACATAGAGTACCCAACGCTCTACATCCCTAGCTAAGTCGTAAGCCTCGAATTCACGTAGCTCTTCTGGTGTCGTTTGCCAATCCTCCATCTCCAGGTCGTCTCGCGGCGCAGAGTTCATAACTGTAAAGAGTTCGGCTATGGCGTCAATTTCAGCTTCGGGATAACGACTGCCCCAAAACCCCATTTCAAACTCATAGGTTCTTGCATGGGCGAGGTCTGCCCAGTCAGCCAACAGTTCTCTGTCTACTTCAGTCAGAACAAGCTGGTTTGTGCTCTCCTCTATGCCCTTCGTCGCCCCAACTCGCTCGGCAAAACCCCGACCGTCAGGCACAAACGAGTTCGTGGTACCGGTTGCAAGGGTTCGCTTATGCTTCTCAGCAAACGCCACCACTCTTTCAAGAAGTGGTCTGGTGTAGCCCTTTCTTCGGTAAGGTTCTAAAATTTGAAGTTCTAAAAACATCAAGTGCAAATTGTTTTCGTCAAAATTTACCGTTAGGAATAGTTCAGCGATAATTTTTTTGTCTTCCCACAGGTGCCACACTTCAAAAGCAATGCTTTCAATCAGGCTCCAGCTTTGAGCATTTTTGATGCTAAATTCCAAAGACATATTTGGATCGTCAGGTGTCTCTTCTAAAAGCCTCGAGCCGAGGTATTCATGACGGCCCTTGAAGTAGCTTTCGCTGGCAGTTTGTGGGTTGAATAATTTTAGCTCCGGCAT
>JAABUN010005286.1_pt1 | contig 16213 bp, 14 predicted proteins | sample 5559311 | NCBI WGS metagenome assembly JAABUN01 (sample SAMN10711877, study PRJNA513370) | rock metagenome | isolation source: Antarctica rocks | place: Antarctica: Victoria Land, Siegfried Peak sud
GGAAGTTTTATTTCACCGATGCCAATCTCTGCTTCAGCAGCAAGATTTGATTCAAGGACTAACTGGTTTTCATTGGTGGACTAAGATCGCAGCTTAACCATAACTTATTTGCCGGACATGATATAAATCGAATTTTTCATACAAACGTGAGAAATACCGAAACATCCGCTTGCTAAAATCCGTTTGCTGTTGTGCTTGGTTTTCTACATGAATCAAGAAAAAAGATTCTTGAGAACGAAATTTAGCTTTAACAATTAAATCGGCTTCGTACCTTTCACCCGCAGTTATATCTGTAAATATTTCCTTATCTAAAAACGTAATAGAATCTCGGTCTAAATAAGTTAATATTTCTGGGATAAATAGCTCTAAAAACTCTACAAAAAATGTACTGATGAGTTCTTTAAATAATCGGTCGTGGTCGATCATTTGGTTTCCATCCAATTATTACCCGCACGAACATCAACCATTAAAGGAACGCTGAGTTTTACAGCATTTTCCATTGTCGATTTAATTTGAATCTGCAATTTTTCCCACTCATCGGGGGGAACTTCAAATACTAATTCGTCGTGAACTTGTAAGAGTATTCTTGCTTGGTAATTTTTTAAAATCTCGTGCAGTTGAATCATTGCCACTTTAATAATATCAGCGCTCGATCCTTGAATGGGTGCATTAGCCGCCGCCCTTAATAAACCCGCATCGTTGGCTGTTAAACCGCGAATTTCATCTAGGTTAATGTCTTTAATTTGGGAGTTATGCAACTTGCGGAGGCGATCGCTTGTAAAATTAAAGTAACGACGACGACCAAAAATTGTTTCTACATAGCCATTTGCGATCGCTTTTTGCTGCATTGTTTGCAAATATGCAAAAACCATCGGGTAAGTTTGGTTAAATTTCTCAATAAAAACCTTACCTTCAGTGGCTTTCATCCCAGTTTCTCTAGCAAACCTTTGAGCGCCCATTCCGTAAATTACGCCAAAGTTAATAGTTTTTGCCAATCTCCGCTCATCGGGGGTAACGGTATCTTTTTCAAATAACAGTCGTGCTGTAACAGTATGAATATCCTCGTTACCTTGGTACGCTTCAACTAATATAGGTTCTTGGCATAAATGCGCCAAAATTCGCAACTCAATTTGTGAATAATCCGCCGCTACCATCAGCCAGCCAGTTTCGGGAATAAAACCTTTACGAATTAGCCGACTAAAAGCTGTCCGAATTGGGATATTTTGCAAGTTAGGATTAGAAGAAGACAAACGCCCGGTAGAAGTAACAGTTTGGTTGAAATTAGTATGCAAGCGCCCCGTATCTGGGCGTACTAGCGCGGGAAGGGCATCAACATAAGTAGATTTTAGTTTAGATAAAGTTCGGTATTCTAAAACTGCATCAACTACGGGGTGATCTCCTTGCAGTTTTTCTAAAGTAGCTGCATCGGTAGAATAACCTGTTTGAATTTTCCGCGACTTTTTGCGATCTAAGTTGAGTTTGTCAAATAATAATTCGCTCAACTGTTTCGGTGAACCCAAATTAAACTTTTCTCCGGCGGCGGCGTAAGCTTGAATTTCTAAAGCTGCTACATCTTGCTCTAACTTGTCTGAAAGCTCTTTGAGGTACTCCGAATCAATCCGTATTCCGTCATACTCTATCCGCGCCAAAACAGGCTCTAAAGGTTGCTCTACGTCTATTAGCAACTTATGCAAGTTTGAAACTTTGGCTAATTCGGCTCTAAGTTTAGGTACTAATCTAAACGTACAATGAACGTCCATTCCACAATAGTCAGCAACGGAAGAAATATCAATATCGGCAATTGTTTGACCTTTGGGGACTAACTCTGTATAGCTTTTCGCCGTTATCCCTAAATACTTTTGGCTTAAATCGCTTAAATTGTGGCTGCTATCTGGATCTAAAACATAACTTGCCAGCATCGTATCAAACACGACTCCAGCTAGGTTTATGCCCTGGCAATGCAAAACTAAGCGATCAAATTTAGCATTTTGCAATGATTTAGGATAATCATTACTTTCTAAAATGCCTCGTAATTCATTTAGGACAGTAGCGGTGTCTAAATTTGTCCCAGCTTTATGTCCAAGAGGGATGTAAGCCATCTCTGTTGTTTCGCTACCCCAACAACAACCAATTCCGACTAATTGCGCGTCTCTTGGCTCTAAATCTGTGGTTTCCGTATCCCATGCAACGGGGGTATTAGTGTCTGTAAAAGTTTGCAATCTCTCGATTAATTGCCTTAACTTAGCTTGGGTATCAATAATTTGTGGTGTAATTGGTGAGATTAGTTGCTGCTTGGCACTAGCAGTATCGGCGGCGCTAAAAAACCACAAGTCATCGCTATTAAATTCTGGTTCTTCAATAACGGGAGAAGATGCGGCGGGTTTTTCCTCGACAACGCCACCAAATCGCTGTTGGAGTTGATTAACTTTGCCTAAAAAGGTCTTAAATTCTAGCTTTTCTAAAATTGGCTCTAACTTACTACTGTCAAAACCCGTAAGTTTGCAGTCTTCTAACTGAAGTTTTACAGGTACATTCAGCACGATTTGCGCCATAAAACGGGAGTGGTAAGCATCTTCTTTCCCTTCTATTAGCTTCTTTTGCGTAGCGCCTTTGATTTGGTCTATAGAAGCGTAAATTTGATCGAGGTTATTATAAGTTGTCAACAATTGAACGGCGGTTTTTTCACCAATTCCTCGCACACCGGGGATATTGTCAGATTTATCGCCACACAATGCTTTAAAATCTACTACTTGCGCGGGTAAAACTCCTAACTTTTCTTGGACTTGAGCGCTGCCAAAGTCGCTAGGGCCAGTACCGCCACGTTGAATAAAAGTAGTGCTGAGATATAAAACTCCAATGTGCTTTTGGGGATCGACAAGTTGAAACAAATCGCGATCGCCTGTAAGAATTTTGACTTCATAACCCGCCTCACTCATTTGCATCGCCAAAGTCCCCAAAATATCGTCAGCTTCGTAACCTGGAGCCGTTAAAATTGGCATACTCAAGCCTTCTAACAATTCGTGCAAATTCTTTAAGTCGGGGACAAAATCTTCTGGCGTACCAGGACGATCGGCTTTATAAGTGTCGTCGGCTTCGTGGCGAAAAGTCGGTAAACCTAGGTCAAATGCGATCGCCATTGCTTCAGGTTTCTGGACGCTCATTACTTCCAATAGCGCTTTAAGAAAACCAAAACAAACGCTGGTAGGAATGCCTGTAGTTGTTTTTAACCCGCCATCCCGTCCTTTAGCAAAGGCAAAATACGACCGAAAAGCTAAAGAATGTCCGTCAACTAAAATGAATATCGGGCGAGTTGAAGGGTTAGACATAATAAGTTATAGATTTACAAATATTCAGTCAGTCTTCTATAATGCTAGATTGGCTGTCTAATTTCTGCTCGGATCGGGTAGACACATGGCAAATGCTGGAATTTATCTAAAAAAACCAGCTACCTGTACGGCAAACTTACAAATCATCCCATGACTTACGCAATCATTGAAACGGGCGGCAAGCAACTACGAGTTGAGCCAGGTCGCTTTTACGACATTGAATTACTGCATCTTGAACCTGAAGAAACGTTGACTTTAGAAACAGTTTTATTAGTTAATAACGATAACGACATCACTATCGGACAGCCTTTTGTTGAGGGGGCAACGGTAGAAGGTACGATAATGCGGCACTTCCGGGCGCGCAAAGTGCTTGTTTACAAGATGAAGCCCAAAAAGAAAACTCGCAAAAAGCGGGGGCATCGTCAAGAAGTGACTAGACTAATGATTAACTCCATTAGTTTTAATGGTGCAGTGTTTACGGCTCCCGAAACTGATACCCCAATGGTGGAAACACCAAATCAACCGGAAGCAGAATAAGAGGACGTTTTCAAATTTTGCTTGTCGATGTACTTTAAATATTTTCCCCTTTTTAAGGGGGGATCTCCCTAGTTTTTCTAATAAAAAAGAGGAATCATGGCTCATAAAAAAGGAACAGGTAGTACCCGTAACGGGCGCGATTCTAACGCCCAAAGGTTGGGAGTCAAACGTTACGGCGGTCAAGTTGTACGTGCAGGCAATATTCTTGTGCGTCAGCGCGGTACAAAATTTCACCCTGGTAATAATGTAGGAATCGGTAGCGATGATACTTTGTTTGCGTTAATTGACGGGGTTGTAACTTTTGAAAGAAAAGGCAAAGACCGCAAAAAAGTAAGTGTATATGCTCCAGTCTTAGCTGCGGCTTAGTCAGCAATATAATTAAAAAACTAGGCTAGTTTTTTATTAGCCTAGTTTTTTAATTTCAAAATAAGATTGAGATTAAATACTCCGTTGCTCTACCTAGCAATAAACCCAACATAGATGTAAAACATATAGTTATAAATATCTGGCGATCGCTAAAATTAGCTGCTTGCATATCTATCTTGGCTAACAAAAAAGCACAAATAATCACTAAAAAATGAGCAAGGGTATGTAACCAAAAAACAATCAGTACACCAAATAAAGAAATCAGCACCGCAACTATAAATGCTCTCAAGTCTGAAGCAAGTAAATGAGCAAAGCTATCGCGGATGGTTGCCCACGAACAAGATAACATTGCTGCTATCAACAAAATAACTAGGGCAACTATTACCCAGACTGACCAATTTTCGTGCCAAGCAGCTAAAAACCCGCCGAGAGTAATGTTCGTAGCTAAGAGTAGAGTTAAAGCCAGCCAAGGTATTTTCTTTATCATTATGTTTTGCAATTGTCAATATTAAAGGGAGTTATACACTAAGGGTTTTAACTTGATCGTACCTTTGAGGAAAATAAAATTAAAAGATTGCGATCGCACTAAATTAAGAAAATAATTACAATATTCTCTTAAAGATTTGTAAACTGATAAAGATGCTTTTGGAGTATCAAATATTGTTAGGGAGTTTTCATGCAGCAACTTGTTAGAGCAGAGCGCTTCTGCTTAGGCGGTCATATTTTGGCAAAAGTTTTTGGACTAGCAGGTTTATTGTTAGTCGTACCTCACGCCGAGGTAATTACAAACTTGGGAAGCGTTGGACAAACAGCTTTTCAATTGAGTATGGCAGGTGGTGGAGTATCAGATATTTTACTAGGAATAGCTGCGGTATCGATTTATGCCTACAGGCAGTTAGGCGTTAAAGCTTGGCTATTATTTATGCTGCCGACAATTGTTATATCTTTAGGTAGCGAATTACTTGGAACAAGTACAGGGTTTCCTTTTGGTGACTATAGTTATCTGAGCGGTTTGGGTTATAAAATTGCCGGGTTAGTACCGTTTACAATTCCCTTATCTTGGTTTTATGTGGGATTAGCAGCGTATTTGCTGGCACGAGTGGGGTTAAAGGTAGACCAAAAACCTACATTGTTACGGCATTTAGGAGCGATCGCCTTGGGCGCGGCTATGTTTACTTCTTGGGACTTTGCTCTAGAACCCGCTATGAGTCAAACTACTGTTCCTTTTTGGTTTTGGGAAGAACCCGGCGCATTTTTTGGTACGCCTTATAAAAACTATGCTGGCTGGTTTGGGACTAGCGCTTTATTTATGAGCGTAGCCGCTTTATTGTGGAAAACTACACCAATTGCCAAACTGCAAAAACCGCAATTAACCGTACCCTTGATAGTTTACTTAACTAACTTTATCTTCGCGGCGGTGTTGAGTTGCGCGGCGGGGTATTGGATTCCTGTATTGTTAGGGGTGGTTGTGGGTGTAATTCCGGCGATCGCCTTATGGAACATGGCTCAACCGGGAGTAAAAACAGATATAAGTAATGACCTGCCTGTAATGCCCGTCAAACAAGTTGCTTACAAGTAATTATTATTGGACAACACATTGTGAGTGACTGGTTGACTGTAGAAAGCGGACTTGCTTTTGGGTTATTACTAATTCAATTGCCAGCCACGGCAGTGTTGCTGTCGCGGCTGGTAAAAGGAGCAAGCCGTCATGCACCGATTCAACCTAGTAGGGGGACACCAGACCTGTTAGCCACCGTCAGCGTAGTAGTACCAACGCTGAATGAAGCCGAACGGATTAGTCCCTGTCTAGCTGGGTTAAGTCAGCAAAGTTACGAAGTGCGAGAAATTACCATTGTAGACAGCTACTCTAAAGATGGAACGCCAGAACTTGTCAAAGCTGCAAGCCAAAAAGATCCGCGCTTTCGGTTAATAAATGATGAGGCTTTACCGCCCGGTTGGGTAGGTCGTCCTTGGGCTTTGCATAGTGGCTTTGAGCAGAGTTCCGCCCAAAGTCAGTGGATTTTGGGCATGGATGCAGATACGCAGCCCAAAGCCGGATTAATTGCGGGATTAGTAAATGTTGCCAATGCCGAAGGTTACGATTTAGTATCCTTGTCGCCGCAATTTGTACTTAAATATCCTGGGGAGTGCTGGTTGCAACCCTCACTTTTAATGACTTTACTCTATAGATTTGAAAGTGCTGGAGTTGATACAGATATTGCCGAACGAGTAATGGCAAATGGACAATGTTTTTTATGCCGTCGCTCAGTTTTGGCAGCCGTAGGGGGCTATACCAGTGCGAAAGCGTCCTTTTGCGATGATGTTACCTTGGCGCGAAATATCGCCGCCCAAGGCTTCAAAGTCGGCTTTCTAGATGGATCTAAAGTCCTCAAGGTGCGGATGTATGAGGGAGCTTTGGAAACTTGGAAAGAATGGGGGCGATCGCTCGATCTTAAAGATGCATCATCAATGGCTCAAGTTTGGGGCGATTTATGGCTATTGCTATCGGTGCAAGCATTGCCTTTATTCGTTGTCCTGTACTTCTGCTTAATACCGCCTTTGATGCTTTTGCCCCTGCTGTTATTAGGATTAAATACCTTTCTTTTAGTTATTCGTTGGGCATTGTTACTAGCAGTTGCTTCAGCCTACGATTTTTCAACAGCTTCTGGCGGCTGGTTGTTTTGGCTTTCTCCATTAGCCGATCCTTTAGCGGTACTGAGAATCTTCTTGTCTGCTAACCGTACTCCTACTCAGTGGCGGGGTCGGAGTTATAGCCAGTCGTAACCTCATCTCCCCGTTCTAATTCCCACAAAATTTGATTGCCTTCTCGTCTTACCCTGGACACAATCCAATTACGCCAGCGCCATTGGTCTCCGCGACTGGTGACGGCGCTGGCGTGGACATCCATCAAATCGGCGAGTTCTGAGCTTGTAATTAAGTAGCCTTTAGTAGCAATTTCTTCGGCGATTCGTAGTGTATCGATTAGGTGGCGCAATTGTCCCACTTTGATCTCGCGGGGCAGTTCCTCTGCATGAGTATTTAAAGAGGCAGGTAAATCCATATTTGTCGTTTTTGCCACTAAAGGCAATGGTTGAATGGTTTGGTCAGTTATGGTATTGTCGCCCTTCTCCTCAATTAATTCTGTTAAAGGTACACCTATTTTTTTAAGTAGTTCGGGCGGTGGATTTTGTTTTCCTGATTGCAAGGATAGAGTTTTGTTATTAGCAAAAGCTCGCGCGATCGCATCGCAGCGTTCGTTTCCCACATTTCCCGCATGACCCCGAACGTGTTGCCACAATACAAATTTACTGTTTAATTGGTCGAGGTTTTCCCACAGGTCTTGATTGAGTACAGGCTTCCCTTGAGCAGTTTTCCAGCCTTTTTTCTTCCAATTCTTCACCCATTGAGTTACACCTTTAATTAAATACTCGCTGTCGGTATAAAGGGTTATGGGTTCTTTTGGTTGATTTTCCGTTAAAAAGCTCAATGCAGCGATCGCAGCCTGCATTTCCATCCGATTGTTGGTAGTCTGTTTTTCATTACCACCAAACTCGCGCACTGAATTATCTGTATAATAAACTACTACACCCCAACCCCCAGGGCCAGGATTGCCCGTACAAGCTCCATCGGTATAGACACTTTGAATTGTGCTGGAAGAAGACATACTGTAATGCCAAAATCTGCAACAGATCGTTAAGGATACCACATAAACTTCAGTGCAGGCAGATTAATATTGTTATTTTCAGCTAACTACCTTAGTATGGCTTGAAAAAATCTTAACAAAATCTGTAATTTTACAGTTTCATTACAAACTCTTTACAGTAATATATAAAATAAGCGGTGGATGTTGCCTATAAATAAGTAAGTAGGGAAATTTATCTGTCACTTAAATTATCAAAAAGTCACGATTTGGTGACCAAAGATTTGTAAGTATTGCAACCACTTATATCTCTAGGTATAGGTAAAATTTTGTTAGTTAACTTAACGTATCGTCTCTAAGTATTATGAGAAGTGAATGATCAAATGCCGCCGAAACGAAAGTAACAAAGCTTACTGCATTAGCTGTCAAGGCAAATATAACCAAGATTCAACTCAAATTCCTCAACTCAGCAGTAATACTTAGATTTGTTAACAACTATATGAAAATTGCTCTAGTCCACGATTACCTAACACAGCCTGGGGGCGCAGAGCGAGTTTTTGAGTTACTTTGTAAGCATTATCCTGATGCCGATATTTTTACATCGATCTACGATCCAGAAAATAGTATCGATTTAGAAGGACGTTTAGTTAATACAACTTTTTTGCAAAAAATACCAAGGGCAGCCAAGTATTTTAGACTGTTAGCACCTCTATATTTTTCAGCTTTCCGCACTCTAGACTTACAAGCCTACGACTTAATTATTAGTAGTACCACCAGTTTCGCCAAAGCAGTTCGCAAAAACCCTAAAGCCAAGCACATTTGTTTTTGTCATAACGTCACAAGGTTTTTATGGGATACAAAAACTTATTTGCGAGAGTACGCAGATTACCGCTATTTTGCCCCGGTACTAGAACCGATTTTTGGCGCAATGAGAAAAGTAGACTTAAAGTATGCCCAAGAGCCAGATTATTACATTGCTAATTCTAGTACCGTAGCTGGGCGGATTCGGCAAAATTATGGTAAGCAAGCTGTAGTGATTAATTATCCCATCGGTACTAACAATTTTGAATTTTCCGCCACCAAAAAAGATTACTACCTAGCGTCCGCCCGATTAATTAGTTATAAACGTATTGATGTAATCGTCGAAGCATTCAATTGGTTGGGATGGCCGTTATTAATTATTGGCAATGGGCCAGAGAAGTCGCGCTTAGAGGCTAAAGCTTTAAGTAACATCAAATTTTTAGGCCATGTAACAGACAGCGATCGCTCAAATTTAATGGCTCAAGCTCGCTCGGTAATTGTAGCCGCCCTAGAAGATTATGGGTTAGTACCTATAGAAGCAAATGCTAGTGGAACCCCAGTAATTGCCTATGGTGCTGGGGGTGTATTAGACACGCAAGTACCAGGAAAAACGGGAGTATTTTTTCCTAAGCAAACACCCGATGCGCTCCAAAGCGCACTGTTAAAAGCACAGGAAATTAACTGGAATTATCAAGACATTCGCAATTGGGCGATTTCTAATTTTTCAGAACTTGCTTTCTTTAACCAAGTAGATCGAGTAGTTGCCGAAGTATGTCACGACGCTTAGTTATCAATACGATCAATTATTAATTTTGGAGTAAAAGTTATGGCTAAAGTAATTGAAAACAATAACATGGCGGTAGAAAACGATCCAGGTTATGGACAACTATTTGCAGTTTTAAGTCGCCGTCGCTATTGGTTATTGAGTGTATTAGCCGGAGTCTTATCCATAGCTACGGTAGTGAGCTTGACGGCGGAACCTACCTACCAAAGCACGATGCAAATTTTGATCGAATCGAACTATAAGGGGAGGAAAGATGTTCAACCTCAAGCAGACGCAGAATTTTCAGATATTAACGTTGAAATAGACTACGCAACTCAAATTAACGTCATGCGTAGTGCCTTACTCATTCAAAGAGCCGTAGATTTGCTCAAGCCTGAGTATCCAACTATAACGATCAACGAGGTCAAAAAATCGCTACTTTTGGCTCCATTAGTTGAAGAAGAGAGCGATGCCAAATACACCAAAATTGTTGAGGCAAATTATATTGCCAACGATCCGGTAAAAACTCAAAAAGTTCTCCAAACTATTTACAAAGTTTATCAAGCCTACAACCGAGAACAGCAAGAGCAACGGTTGAAAAAAGGATTGCAATTTATCAACGAGCAAATTCCTGGAGTCCGCAAACAAGTTGAGGCATCGGAAAATCTATTAAAAGACTTTCGTACCAATCAAAATTTAATCGATCCTGAGCTACAAGCAGCTACTATCAATAATTCTTTAAATTCTGTAGTCCAGCAACGCCAGAATCTCCGCGCTCAGTTTCAAGATACCGAAGCCCGCTATAAAGTGTTGCAACAACAAGTAGGTAGCAGTCCGCAAACGGCTTTAGCTTCATCGCGTTTAAGCCAATCGCCACGCTATCAAACGCTGCTCAACGAGCTACAAAGAACAGATTTACTGTTAGCGGCTAGACGTGGAACTTACACCGATGCCGACCCTGGGGTGCAGAAATTAGTCGAACTGCGCCAAACCCAGCAAGCTTTGTTGCAAGCAGAACAAGGACGCGTTGTCGGCGCAGATGCAGCACAACTAAACGCGGCAAATTCTAATTTTTTATCCCAAGGGCAAAGAACAGGAATAGATATTAATTTGACAGGCCAATTGGCAGAAGTCCAAACGCTGCTTAGTGCCTTACAAGCCCAGGATGTTAGCTTGGCAAAGAGCGAGCAAAACTTACGCAACCAATTCAACCGTTTTCCAGCCCAAATAGCCGAGTACAATCGTCTAATTCCGTTAGTGCAAATCAACCGCGAGAAGTTGCAGCAACTCTTGAGAGCGCAACAGGAGTTAAGTCTGGAAATTGCCAGAGGCGGTTTTGAATGGCAAGCTTTAGAACAACCCTTGCTAGGGCTGCAAATAGGTCCAAATATTAAACAGAACTTGCTGCTAGGTTTAGTGGCGGGGTTAATGCTAGGTGGTGTCGCAGCCTTCCTTCGTGAAGTTATGGACGATGCGGTACATACTTCAGATGAATTAGAGAAACAAGTCTCTATACCGTTATTAGGTATGACCCCAGAATTGCCCCAATCTAAAGCCAGCGAACCAATTGTGAGTTTACCTTTTGGTAAACCAAAAATTTTAGAGCCATGGACAGTTCAAGTTAGTAACTGGCCTCCATCCTGGGCATCACTGGATCTAATTTATAAAAATATCCAGTTACTAAATACAACGGAATCATCTTTAAGGTCGATTATGATTACCTCCGCCCTAGCTGGCGAAGGAAAGTCAACTTTAGCCTTGGGGTTAGCTCTAAGTGCGGCTCGTTTACATCAACGGGTACTGTTGATAGACGCAGATTTACGTCATCCTAATCTACATCAAATGCTGAATTTACCCAATGAGCAAGGACTTTCAACCCTACTAGAAAGCGATGCTAACGTCCCAAACCATACAGGTATTCAATCCTCTGGAGCTTATATTGATATTTTGACGGCAGGGCCTGTACCCACAGACGCAGCGAATCTCTTAAGCTCCCAAAGAATGCGGGAATTGATGGCAAAATTTGAGGATACTTACGATTTAATTCTTGTCGATGCTCCGCCAGTTTTGGGTATGGTTGATGCTATCTTGGCAGCATCATTTTGTAGCGGTGTATTGTTAGTTTCGCGCATGGGTAAAGTAACCCGCACTGAGCTTAGTCAAGCTACAGCAATGCTCAGTAAGTTAAATACCATCGGCGTTGTGGCAAATCATGCTAATGGACAGACTAGCTATATAAGTTCTCAAAAAGATCGAGGCGTGGTTCTACAACAAGGTTGGGAATGAAAACTGGAACTTGCCTGGATAGTTGTATGACTTAAAAAACAGTCAGCACGGAGAAAACAAACTAAATAACAGCAAATTGTAGTCTGCGGTAGTAAGCATGGTCGGCTACAAGTATTTTCCCACAGTCTAAAATCACTAAGTAGCTGTCAAAAATGCTACTTTTTTTAGAGAGGATTTAGGCAATTATACGCAGTTGGTAATGTTAGGAGTAAACCGTGTTTGAAGAATTTGTGAAGAAACGGTAGGTTAAGTAATTTTAGTTAGTAAAACTTGACTTGGTAAGATAGACTTAGATAAAAAATGTAAAGATTTTTGAAAAAATAAAAATGCATATTGAATTATAGTGTTGGGTAATTTTTGGGACACTTCTAGAAAGCTGAAAAAGCTAAATCTGAAGTAGGGATAAGCAAGGCTCATTGGAGTAGGAGTAGAATTCAGTTTGTCCTGAATTATTGTTTTTGTAACAATCATGAAAAAGGCGATCGCCATACGATGTTAATTTCTAATCTTCCTAATCTACCCACTTACCTGCTGGTAAATGCTCAACAACCAGAACCTAAACTTATTGGCTGGACTTTAAAGTGGCAGCAAAAGCAGCTAATAGTGAGGGCGCAAAAGCCACAAACCCATCAAGTAAATCTAGAAGTCGCTGGCGAACAAAGGTTAGCCCAATGCTTGCAAAAGTCGCCAGTAAAGCTAGTCCAAATAGATCCCGCCCTGGGTTCGGCAAATTTAACTATCTGGGCGGAGGGCTGCAAGCAAGCCAAAAAAACGATATTTTTAAGGGCTGGAAAGGCTCAAAAACTCCCTTACTTATACCCTTTTCGTTGGCAGTTAAAGCGAATTTGCGACTTTTTAACGGCGGGGGGTTTACTTTTAATCCTCAGTCCCATAATTTTGGGTTTGATTGTTTTGCAGTGGGTAAAATCGCCTCAAACTCCACTGTTTAAGAGGCAATGGCGTGTAGGGAGACGCGGTCAAATATTTGAGTTACTAAAGTTTAATTTTTTCGCCCCAGGCGATCGCAATTACTGGCAAAATCTGCCCCAATTATTTAATGTTTTGCGCGGCGAAATGAGTATAGTAGGGGCTAGTCCTTGGACTTTAGCCGAAGCTACTTCCTTACAACCAAAACAGCTTAATGCCTTACCAGGCCTTACAGGAATACCTGAAATCAAACCAAATCTAGCCATAAATAGCATTAGTGCTATTCATGCTGCCTATCTCGACCGTTGGTCGCTGGGCAAAGACTTAGGTATTTTACTCCAAACTATGCCCAAAATTTTCTCTGGTAGCCTCAATTAATCCATTATTACTATTAGCAGACACCTATGGGTTTTAATCTTACCGCTCCGTTCCGTCGTTCACTCAAAGCTACTACTTTCTGGAAAGATAACTATTTAATTTTGAGAGAATTTAAGTATTTTCCTAGAGTAGCAATTTTAGCTGTAGTTTTCGCCATAGGTGCGGCAGCTTTTGAAGGTTTCGGATTAGGGTTTTTGTTGGCTTTTTTGCAAAGCTTAGTCAATCCCGACCTACCGCCAATACAAACGGGTTGGCAATGGTTCGATCTATCAATTTTAGGGATAGATAAACCATCGACGGAGCGGTTGTATCGCGTATCGGCACTGATACTCGCTGCTACTTGGATTCGAGCAGCTTTTAACTATTTAGCTCAAGTTTATACAGAGATAACGCAGCTAAATTTAGTAGATAGACTTAGAAAAAGAATTTTTGAACAACTGCAATCGCTAAGTTTAAGCTATTTTTCTACAAGTCATTCTGGGGAACTAATTAATACTATTACTGGAGAAATTTCTAGGCTGCAACAAGCTTTTGGCTTAGGTGCATTCTTGTTTACTAAAGGGTTAACCTTGGTAGTTTATTCACTAATAATGTTTCAACTGTCCTGGCAACTATCACTGATTGCGATCGCTTTATTTACCCTGTTGGCTGTCGGGTTATCAACGTTGAACAAGCGAGTTAGAGAAGCTAGTTTTGTCGTTTCTAAAGCCAACGGGCAGTTTACCTCTAGAGCTATTGAATTTATTAATGGAATTCGTACCGTTCAAGCTTCTGGGACTCAAGAGTTTGAACGATCGCGCTATTACAAAGCTAGTAACGATGTAGTACAAAGTTCGATTAAAGCAACTTTAAGCCTAGCAATAGTCAGACCCCTGGCTGAAGGAGCCGCGACTACGGTTTTAGTAAGCATGATTATTATCGCCATCACGGTGTTTGTTGCTAACGGAACTCTGCAAGTAGCTTCTTTATTAACGTTCTTATTTACATTGTTTCGGATTGTCCCCTCTATTCATGAGATGAATGGGAATAGAGCTTTGATAAGTAGTTTTGGTGGCTCGATTACTAACGTTATGCGACTGCTAAAAACTGACGATAAAAAGTATTTAATCAATGGAACGCGGGAATTTACAGGCTTAAAGCAAGCTATTGAATTTAGGTCAGTAGACTTTTCCTACGAGATTGGCGCTTTAGTGCTGAATAACATTACTTTAACCATTAAAAAAGGACAGACTACGGCTTTGGTGGGTTCTTCGGGTGCAGGTAAGACTACTTTAGCTGATTTAATTCCTCGCTTCTACGACGCTACCCAAGGTCAGGTGTCTTACGATGGCGTGGACTTACGCAACTATGATATTGATACTGTCCGCCATCGGATGGCCGTTGTTAGTCAAGATACCTTTATTTTTAATAGTTCAGTATGCAATAATATTGCTTACGGGCTAGAAACTGTAACTCAACAAGAAGTAGAACGCGTCGCACAACTTGCCAACGCTCTTGAATTTATTTTAGAGATGCCTGAAGGCTTTGATACTCAACTGGGAGATCGCGGAGTGCGGTTATCGGGGGGTCAGAGGCAAAGAATTGCGATCGCACGCGCCTTGCTACGCAATCCAGAAATTCTCATTCTTGACGAAGCAACTAGCGCCCTTGACTCTGTATCAGAGCGATTAATTCAAGAATCCTTGGAAAAACTATCTGTAGGACGAACGGTAATTGCGATCGCTCACCGCTTATCAACTATTGCTAAAGCTGATAAAGTCGTGGTACTGGAACATGGCAAAATCGTCGAACAGGGAGCCTATCAAGAATTACTCCTTCAGCGCGGCAAGTTATGGGACTACCACAAAATGCAAAATGAACTAGGCCAAAAAAGCTAGACATTAAGCACAATTAAATTTTAACAACCAAGATAGAAAATACTTTGTGTCTTGGTTGTTTTTATTAGTTTTAATAACCTAGCCCCTTACTTGGCAAGCAAATCTTATTTTTAGCTATTCAATCGCTTTTAGTTTAAGCCGATTAGCAATCAAAAATATTATATTTAGCCAGGATTATTACTTTTTTACTAAAAGTAATAATCCTAGCCAACTTAGGCTCCTACCAAATCGTTAAAAGGAAATTAGCATGGTAAGATTGAAGCATAAAAATTAAAAATAGCTAGGTAGTGAAAGTACATATTCATGCGTATAGCCTATCTAACTAGCTACGATGTTTTAGATTCGGCGAAATGGCTAAAACAAACACTAGGTCTTTGCAGTGCAGGTTATCATTTAGCTAAAACTTTAGAGTCTCAATCTACACACCTAGATTATCTCGGTCCGTTAGAAGAAATCAAGCCGTCGTTTAGCCATAAATTGAAGTGGCACCTGACTCGAAAGCTATTTAACAAAGACTATTTCTACTTTTTAGAACCATCAGTTTTAGAAAAATACAGCGCTCAAATAGGAGCAAGAATAGAGAAATTTGACTCCGACGTGGTATTGTGTCCAGAAAATACTATTCCTTTGGCTTACTTTAAGTGTAAGCAGCCTATGGTACTATGGACAGATGCACCCTTATATGCATCGATAAATTTTTATTCGTGGTTGAATAATCTGAGTGAGGAAACTCTTAACCATTTGTGTGCAATGGAAAAAAGATCCTTAGATAAATGCAAATTATTAATCTTTTTATCTGATTGGGCGGCTCAAACCACTATTGAAACCTATGGGATCGATCCAGCCAAAGTTGCGGTAGTGCCTTGGGGAGCAAATTTAGAAACTAACCGCGACTTCGAGGACATTAAAAATATAGTAGAAGCAAAAAACAACGAATGCTGCAAGCTACTATTTATCGGTTTAGACTGGATCAGAAAAGGTGGGGATATTGCCTTTGAGATAGCAAAGGAATTGAATTGTAGGGGTGTAAAGACAGAGTTAATAGTAGTTGGTTGCCAGCCTATAATTGAAGAACCTCTACCTGCGTTTGTTACAGTTTTAGGTTTTATTAATAAATCTAACCAAGAAGGCGCAGATAAAATCAACAAATTGTTTAGCGAATCTCATTTCTTGATTGTGCCATCTAACTGAGGGGGTGACAAGCACTCCAAAAACCTTATCACGTATAGACTTGACCGAATGATGGTAGAAAAAGATAGGTCAAATTTTGTCAACAAGACCTATCAGTTGAAAATGATACTTCCATTCTACC
>JAABUN010005288.1_pt1 | contig 16204 bp, 14 predicted proteins | sample 5559311 | NCBI WGS metagenome assembly JAABUN01 (sample SAMN10711877, study PRJNA513370) | rock metagenome | isolation source: Antarctica rocks | place: Antarctica: Victoria Land, Siegfried Peak sud
ACCGCCCGCACCCTCGCCTCCAGCATGTTGTCCGCGACCCGCAACACCCCACGGATCGCGGACCGGGCCAGGGTGACGGTGTCCATCGTGGCCACCGCGTCATAGATCGGCGTCGAGTCCAGCACCCGCCGGCGCCCGAGCAGCCCCGCCGCCCGGGCCACCTCCAGCACCGCCTCGAAGACCCGGTCCGGCGCGTCCGAGCGAGCCAACCTCGCACGCATGTCCACCAGCACCGTGTGCACGAACCCCGGATAGTCAAAATCCAGGCCGCCCGCCGCGTACTTCCACCGCGCGTCGAAACAGAACCGGTCCACCGCCTCACGGTCGCTGCAGCCCTCGATCCGTTGCAGGACCATCACCACCGCCACGATCATCGGCGGCACGCTGCGCCGGCCCACATCGGTGAACAAGTCCGCGAACATCTCATCCGGGAACAACCGGGCGCACTCCCGATGCAACAACCCGTAAATCGACCCCGGCGCCACCCGCGGCCCACAGAACCCGGCCGTGGACCGGAACAGATCCGCCTGCCTCGGCGCCAACCCCAACGTCACGACTCACCCGCAAGCAAGACCACAGCGTCATAACGACATCCTCCCCAAGAGACGACCGAGACCCGGGACCGCCACGCGGCGAAAGACACCAGCCACCAAGGAACGCTAGCGCAGCTCCTTCGGGGGGTGGCCCTCGCCGGGTGGATCTGCACCTGGCTTGTGCGAGCGCGCTGATCGAACCGTGAAGTCGCTGGAGGCGCGCACGACCAATTCTGGTTGGAAGGTCACGTGTTCGTGCTGATGGCGTCTACCTTGCTCGATCTCAGCGATCACCAATCGGGTGGCCGCTCGGCCAAGCTGTTCGCGCGGCTGGCGCACGGAGGTCAACGGCACCGCGGCAGCGCCCGCCCAGACAAGATCGTCGTAACCAACAATCGCGACGTCATCCGGGACCGCGATCCTGTGATGGGTCAGTTCTTGCAGCAGCCCAATCGCTAACAAGTCGTTGGCGCAGAAGACGGCAGTCGGACGTTCTTCTGCTGGGCGGCCTGCCAACTCCTTCCCGGCTTCACGGCCAACGTCTAGACGCCAGTTGCTCGCGATGATTACCTCACTGCGGCCCGGCCCGACTGACTCGAGGAAGCCTTCGTACCGATCGCTCATCTGTCGAACACCTGATGGATCTCCGACGAAGGCGATCCGTTCGTGCCCCTTTTCAACAAGGTGCCGCCCGGCGAGGAGTCCTCCGTAGACATCGTTGGTGCCGACGGAGCAGCAGTTCCGCGTCGGAGAGACGCGATCGAGGAAGACGACGGGCACGCCGCGTTCGAGCAGCGCCCCTAGCCGTGGATTCTGTTCATCAACTGGGGTGATGAGTACGCCTTGGACGCGCTGCTGTACCAGAAGGTCGAGATTGTGCTCTTCGCGGGAGGCGTCTTCGGCGCTGTTGCATACGACGAGCGCGGCGCCGGCCTCTCGGGCCATCGCCTCGGCGCCAAGGGCAACGTCCACGAAGAAGGGGTTCCCTAGGTCGGCGACCACCATGCCGATGGTGCGGCCCCGACCGGGTGGAAACTGGCGTGAGGACTCGTTCGGTGTGAAACCGAGCTCCTCGATTGCATCGAGGACCCGCTGTCGCGTGTCGGCGCTTACGTACGACGGCCGGTTGAGAACGTTGCTGACAGTGCCGGCGGACACCCCCGCTCGGCGTGCGACGTCGTGGATCGTGGCCATCAGACGGAGGCCCAGGGGCCCGCGAGATTTCGACGCTTCATTGAAGCAATCCCTGTCCTCTCGTGCACCCCCGAGCTGCGAACCTTTGGGCCGGGCGCCGTCGGCCTGCTGTGACCCTGGGGCGGGGCGGTCGTTGAGGCCCAGAGTAACTGCCTGCTACCGCTGGAGGCCACCGGTACGGGGGGCCATCAATCTCAGCGCCTGACGGCGCTCGCCAGCGTGCCTCTTGACGCCGTGAGGGACCCGTGCCATTCTGCAGGGGCATTGATTCAATGAACCAAAGGGGTGTTGGGCTGTGACACGAACGACCGTAGACACGACATCCTCGGCGATGGACCGCGCGCTGGAGGCCGGCGCTGGCATCGTCCGCCTGGCTCCGACCTGGGTTCCGCGGTCGTACTGCACGCCCGGGCGGCGTCTCAAGCTGCACCCCGCCGACTACTTCCCCTTCGAGGAAGGCCGCGGGGGTATCGATGAGCGCTGGCTGTCCTCGGCGGTGCGGGCGGACAACGGACCCCGCAGCGGGCCCTTTGAGGGTGTCAGCATGGTGGTGGAGCCTGAGGGTGGCCTGATCCCGCTGGATGAGTTCGTCGCCCACCACGGCGCTGATCTCATCGGCGGTCGTCTATGGGACAGCTACGGCAAGTGGCCGATGTATTCGAAGTTCTTCGACAACCAGAACGCCCTTCCGCTGCATGTGCACCACCGCAAGGAACACGCTGCCTTGGTCGACAAGCCGGGCAAGCCCGAGGCCTACTATTTCCCGCCGCAGCTCAACAATCACCTGGGCGAGCAGGACATATCCTTTTTTGGGCTGCATCCCGAGGTCACCCGGGAGCAGGTGTTGGAGCGTCTGGCGCTCTTCGGCGCCGGCGGCGACAACCGCATCGCGGACCTGTCCCGCGGCTTCCGTATTCGCCCCGGCACGGGCTGGGACATGCCAGCAGGGGTCCTGCACGCACCGGCGAGTGTGTGCACCTACGAGCCGCAGGCTGCCTGTGACGTCTTCTCGATGTGCGAGTCCTGGTGCAACAGCCGCGAGGTTCCCACGGAGCTGATGTGGAAGGACGTTCCTGCGGCCCGACAGGGCGACCTGGAGTTCATTGTGGATCTGCTGGACTGGGATAAGAACACGGATCCCCACTTTATGAGCAACCGGATGATGGTTCCCATCGAAACAGTCCGGTCTCAACACGGGGGCGGCGATTACACCGAATCATGGGTTGTCTACCGATCCACCTCCTTCAGCGCCAAGGAGCTCACGATCTGGCCCGGGCGCACCGCGGTCGTCTCGGATGAAGACGCCTACGGCTGCATCGTCGTCCAAGGGATGGGCTCGATGAACCAGCACCCGGTCGCCGCGCCCACCATGATCCGCTACGGCGGCCTCACCAACGACGAGTTCTTCGTCTCCGAGGCTGCCGCCAAGGGCGGGGTGACCATTACCAACGCCAGCCCCGTCGACCCACTGGTGATCCTCAAGCACTTCGGTCCGGGCAACATCGAGCTGGGTCCCGTTGGCTGAGATCTTCGGCCTTCCTGTCGAGGCGGCGCTGCAGCGGGTCGGCGCGCTGGCCCAGGTGGCCCGGATCGACTCCTTCGTGGAGACAGATGGTCCCGCTCGGGGGACGCGACGCCTCCGGGTCGTCAACGGCGGCGGACTGGAGTTCGACGTGCATCCCGACCGTGCCCTGGACATCGGCGCCGCGACGTACGACGGCATCCCGTTGGCCTGGCTGTCGTCGACGGGAATCACCTCGCCCGACTTCTACGAGCCGGCGGGCAGGGGCTGGCTCCGCACCTTCGGGGGAGGGCTGCTGACCACCTGCGGACTCGACAGCTTCGGTCCCCCCGCGGACGACGAGGACGGCGTGGCCGGCATGCACGGTCGGATCGGGGCGATCCCGGCCCACCTGACCGGGGTCGAGGCCACGGCCGACCGGGTCAGCGTTTCGGGCGCCGTCCGTCAGACGGCCGTGTTCGCCGAGAACCTCCTGCTCAACCGGCGGATCACCAGCGAGGTCGGATCCTCCGCGTTCACCGTCGAGGACACGGTGACCAATGAAGGCTCGACCGCGAGCCCGCACATGGTGCTGTACCACGTGAACCTGGGTTGGCCGCTGCTGGACGAGGGGACCGTTGTGGAGATCCCGCATGTGACGGTCACGCCACGGGACCCCGATGCGGAGGAAGGGTTCGGCCACCAGTACGACATCGGCGCCCCCGGCCGCGGCTTTCGTGAGCAGGTCTACATCCACGAAGCCGGGACCGAGCGCTACGCCTCGGTCACCAACAAGCTTCGGGGACTCCGCTTCACGCTGCGCTTCTCCAAGACTCTCCCGGCCATCTTCGAATGGAAGATGACCGCCACGCAGCACTACGTGCTCGGACTCGAGCCGGCCAACACTCACGAGATCGGTGGTCGCGCGGCAGCCCGGGCAGCCGGCGTGCTCCCGCGCCTGAATCCAGGAGAGAGCGTCAGCTATCGCCTGAGCTTCGGGATGGAGCGCTTGTGACCACGGCACCGCTGCTCGAACTTCGGAACGTGCGGAAGTCCTTCGGAGCCGTCGCGGCCCTTGCTGGTGTCGATCTCACGCTCGAGGCGGGGTCGGTCCATGCGCTCGTCGGGGAGAACGGCGCGGGCAAATCGACTCTCGTGCGGATCATCGGCGGTCTGCACAGCCGCGATTCCGGTGACTTTCTCATGGACGGCGAGCCGGTCGATTTCCATTCGACTGCGGGGGCCAAGGACGTCGGCATTGCCGTCATCTACCAGGAGCCCACGCTGTTTCCTGATATGACGGTCGCCGAGAACATCTTCGTGGGACGGCAGCCGTACACGTCCTACGGCACCATCGACCGCGCCGAGATGCGTCGGGCGACGCGCGAGCTGACCGGGCGCCTGGGCGTGCCGCTCGATTCCGACCGTGAGGCGCGCGGCCTGTCGATCGCCGATCAGCAGATCCTGGAGATCGCCAAGTCCATCTCGCTCAACGCGCGCGTGCTGATCATGGACGAACCGACGGCTGCCCTCAGTGGTGTCGAGGTCGACCGGCTCATGGGCATCACCCGGCAGCTGCGCGACGAAGGCAAGGGCATCATCTTCATCTCGCACCGGTTCGACGAGGTGTTCAGCCTGTGCGACACCGTCACCGTGATGCGCGACGGCGCCTACGTCTCGACCGACCGCATCGACGACGTCACCGTGGACGACATCATCCGCCGGATGGTCGGTCGAAGCCTCGAGTCCCTCTTCCCCAAACAGGAAACGGAGCCGGGGGACGTGGTGCTCGAGGTCGAGCATCTGAGCCGAGCCGGCGTATTCGACGACGTGAGCTTCACGGTGCGGTCCGGGGAGATCGTGTGCCTTGCCGGTCTGGTGGGGGCGGGGCGGACCGAGATCGCCCGGGCGATCTTCGGGGTCGACAAGTACGACTCCGGCTCTGTCCGCGTGCGTGGCCGTGACGTCCAGCCCGGCAGCCCGGCGAAGGCGATGAAGCTCGGAATGGGGTTCGTTCCCGAGGACCGTCGCAAGCAGGGGCTCGCCATGTCGGCGGGGGTGCAGAAGAACATCACTCTTGCGATCCGCAACTCGCTGTCGGCGTTCGGGTTCATCACGTCGCGGATGGAGGACGAGTCGGCGCAGACCTGGGCGCGCCGGCTGCAGGTCAAAACTCGTGCTCTGGACACCGAAGCCGTGATGCTCAGCGGTGGCAATCAGCAGAAGGTCGTCATCGGCAAGTGGCTCGCCACGCAGCCCGAGTTGCTGATCGTCGACGAGCCCACCCGCGGTATCGATGTCGGCACCAAGGCCGAGGTCCACCGGCTCATCTCGGAGCTGGCTGTGTCCGGCGTCGGCGTCCTGATGATCTCCTCCGAGCTTCCCGAAGTGCTTGGCATGGCAGACCGGGTCCTCGTCGTCCGCGAGGGCCGATTGACGGCGGAGATCCAGCGCCCCGAGGCCACCGCCGAGGCAGTGATGTATGCCGCCACACATGCAGAGGGGATAAACCGATGACCGTCACCCGCGCCAAGGAACCTGCGATCGCGCCGGCGCATCTGCCGGCGAAGAGGTCCTGGCTCGAGACGCTCCTCCGGGCGCGTGAGATCAGCCTCGTCGTGCTGATCGTCGTGCTGGTAGCCATCACGACCGGCCGGCATCACGACTTCCTCTTCAGCTCCGGCGGATGGCGGGAACTGCTCCGGCAGCCGACGATCCTGATCCTGATCGGGGTCGGCGAGGCGATGGTGATCATCACCCGCAACATCGATGTCTCGGTCGGCTCCATCGTCGGCCTGACGACCTACTTCGCCGGCTGGCTGTTTCACAACGTCGATGGCATACCGATCGTCGTCGTCGTCGCCTGTGCCATCGCGATGGGGGCCCTCCTCGGCCTGTTCAACGGGGTACTCGTCGCCTTCCTTAACGTGCCGTCCCTGGTGATCACGCTGGGGACGCTCTATGCCTATCGAGGCATTGCCGTGCTCTGGATTGGCGGTAACTTCATCCGCCCGGTGTGGTTGCCCGACAGCTTCAAGCGTCTCGGTACGGCGAGGCTCTTCTCGATCCCCGTGCTGCTGTTGACGGTCCTGGTCGTCGTGCTGCTCGTCGGCTGGTTCATGACCAGCCGCCGGCATGGCCGGGACCTCTATGCCGTGGGTTCGAACCCGGAGGCCGCGATCCTGTACGGGCTGCGCACCCGTCCGGTCATCTTATTGACCTTCGGGTGCAGTGGGGCTCTCGCCGGCCTCGCCGGAATTGTCTACCTCGCCATCTACGCGACCGGCGACTCGCAGGTGGGCTCGGGGTATGAGCTGCAGGCGGTGGCCGCCGCGGTGGTCGGCGGCGTGGCGATCGTCGGCGGCTCCGGCACGATCTGGGGCGTTGCGCTGGGCGCCTTCTTCCTCGCCACCATCAGCAGTGCGCTACCCGTGCTCGGCATCTCGAGCCTGTGGCAGCAAGCCGTCGTCGGGATCTTCATCGTCGTTGCCATCACGCTGGACCGAGTGCTCGCCCTCCGCCGCGCCCGCGCCGCCATAGCACAAAGGAACCGCAGATGACTGCCGTCGCCGAGCGGGCCATCGCTACTCGCGCGTACCTGCGTCACGACAAGCCGTTGTGGCGGCGGGTCCTGTTCCGCACCGACTCCGCGCTGGTGGTCGCACTCCTCGCGGTCATCGTGTGGGCGACGTTCGCGGTCCCCTATTTCGCTCAGTCGTTCACCTATTCCACTGTGCTGCTCACCATCGCGCCGATTCTGCTCCTGGTGCCGCCGGTGACCCTCATCGTCGTCACCGGCGAGATCGACCTCTCCGTGGGCAGCGTTCTGGGTGTATCGAGCGCCATCTTCGGGCTCCTGGTCCAGCACGGGCTGCCGCTCGCACTCGCGGCGGTCGTCAGCGTTGTGGTGGGAACGCTCATCGGAGCGCTCAACGGTCTGATGGTGACTGTTCTCGGGGTCCCCAGCCTGGCGGTGACAATCGGCACGCTGGCCCTCTTCCGGGGAGTAGCAGTCGGCTTGCTCGGCACCACCGCCATCACGACGTTCCCGGGAGGGGCCGCGCAGTGGCTCCGATCGAACATCGGCGCCACGCCGATCCCGCGGATGATCATCGTTGTCGCAGTTCTGGCGATCGTCTTCGGTGTGGTGCTGCACGCCACCACGATCGGGCGGGGTGTCTTCGCGATCGGCCTGAGCAGCGAGACAGCGCTGTTCTCCGGGGTAGCCGTGAACCGGACGAAGCTGCTGCTCTTCATGGCCAGTGGCACTGTCGCAGGGGCAACCGGCGTCCTGTTCACATTGCTCTACAGCAATGCGATCGGCACCAACGGAATCGGCCTGGAGCTCCAGGTCGTCACGGCCATCGTGCTCGGCGGCGTCTCGATCTGGGGTGGCCGCGGCACTCTCTTCGGCGCCATCGTCGGCGCGCTCCTCATCGGCTTCCTGAGCAAGGCCCTGCAGCTGATGAATGTGGGCTCCGACGTCATCGGCGTCATTACCGGCGGCGCGCTCATCGTCTCGGTAGTGGTGGCCAGCATCGCGGGCTTCATTTCTCGCCGCCGCCGAGGCGGGGCCTCTATCCAGCCCAGCGGAGGTGAATGAGGAGACCTCCCGCCGTCATGTCAGCTCCACATGCGCATCCTCACGAAAGGCACAACAGTGACGTTCATTGTCAAGTCCGAACGCAAGCGCTGGCTCGGCGCAGCCGCTGCCATCACCGCCTGCGCCCTGCTCATCGCCGGCTGTGGTTCTTCCTCGAACGGGGGGAGCAGTGGGAGCAGCGGAAACAGTGGGAGCAGCGGGAACAGCGGGAACAGCGCGGTCACCTTCATTCCGAAGAGCCTCGGAAACAAGTATTTCCAGGCCTCCGACGCAGGCGGCAAGGCTGCCGTAGCCGAGTTCAAGGGCACCTTCAAGGAAGTCGGGCCGACGGAGGCAAGTCCCACTGCGCAGTCCACGTTCATCCAGACCGCTACGCAGCAGCACGCAGGCGCGATCGTGCTCGCCGCCAACGATCCCAACGCCGTCTGCGCCGATCTCAATGCGGCCAAGCAGGCCGGCGTAAAGGTGGTGACATTCGACTCCGACACGCAGTGCCGTGACGTCTTCATCAACCAGGTAACCGTTCAGGGCGTGGCCGAAGGTCTGGTCGATCTGATGGGCAAGCATCTGAACGGTCAGGGCAAGGTCGGCATCGAGTCGGGTGGTCCGAATGCGACGAACCTGAACGCGTGGGTTTCCGCCATCAAGACAACGATGGCCCAGAAGTACCCAGGCGTCAAAATCGTCGACGTGGTCTACGGGAACGACGTCGACGCCGACTCCTACAACGCTGCGAAGGGTCTGATCCAGAACCACCCAGACCTGAACGGCATCATCGCGCCGGACTCGGTGGCGGTCAAAGAAGCTGCCCACTTCCTCTCGGACTCGCCGCAGTACAAGGGCAAGGTCTGGCTGACCGGCCTGGGCCTGCCGAGCGAGCTGAAGGACTACGTGCACAAGGGCACCATCGAGCAGTTCGGGCTCTGGAATCCCGAGGATCTCGGTTACTTGGCCGCGTACGCCGCAGACGCCCTCATCACCGGCAAGATCAAGGGCGCTGAAGGCGACAAGTTCACCGCAGGCAAGCTCGGCTCGTACACCGTCGGAAAGAAGGGCGAGATCGTGCTTGGCCCCCTGAAGGTGTTCGACAAGTCCAACGTCGACAACTTCTCGTTCTGACCGGGGCGTCGACGAGGTGCGGGCGGTCGTCGCGGCGGCGCTGGGGATGCGGGCCCGCGCCTGGCAACGGCGCGGGCCCGCAGGCTCTCCCCCTGAACGTGCATCACATCCCGGAACTGGAGCTGGGCGTACGTCATGTGACGCTTTCCGGCGGAAGAGGCGCGAGTCGCGCATGCGTGTCGTCGAGAAGATCTGCGGCACGCTGACTGGAGCCCCTGAGCCGCACCCCTGCCCGACCACGGCATTCCGCACCGACATCACGTCTGAGAGCAGGGCCATCCCATGACCGACCGCAGTGCCCTCCTCGCCGCTCTGGCACAGCAGACCATCGAGCTACCCTCCTGGGCGTTCGGCAACTCGGGTACCCGGTTCAAGGTCTTCGGCCAGCCCGGCGTGGCCCGCGACCCCTTCGAGAAGCTCGAGGACGCCGCACAGGTGCACCGGTACACCGGCGTCGCCCCGCGGGTCTCGCTGCACATTCCGTGGGACCTCGTCGACGACTACGGCAAGCTCGCCTCCTCCGCCGCCGACCTCGGTGCCGAGATCGGTGCGATCAACTCCAACCTCTTCCAGGACGACGACTACCGGCTCGGTTCCCTGACGCATGCCGACCCGGCCGTCCGGCGCAAGGCGATCGACCACCACGCCCAGTGCGTCGAGGTGATGCACCAGACCGGTTCCACCGATCTCAAGGTGTGGCTGCCCGACGGCACCAACTACCCCGGCCAGGACGACCTGCGGGGCCGCCAGGACCGGCTCGCCGACTCACTGCAGGAGATCTACGCGATGCTCGACCCGAGCATGAGGATGCTGCTCGAGTACAAGTTCTTCGAGCCCTATTTTTACGCGATGGACATCCCCGACTGGGGCACCTCGCTGGTGCACTGCCTCGCGCTGGGCGATAAGGCTACCGTCGTGCTCGACACCGGCCACCACGCGCCGGGCACCAACATCGAGTTCATCGTCATGCAATTGCTGCGGGCCGGGCGCCTGGGCGCGTTCGACTTCAACTCCCGCAACTACGCCGACGACGACCTCATCGTGGGCTCGGCGGATCCGTTCCAGCTCTTCCGGATCATGAATGAGATCGTCGGCAACGACGCCCTGAAGGCCGAGGCCGGCGTCAATTTCATGCTCGACCAGTGCCACAACATCGAGCCGAAGATCCTCGGCCAGATTCGATCGGTCATGAACGTGCAGGAGGCGACGGCGAAGGCGCTGCTCGTCGACCGGGCGGCGCTGGCGGCCGCCCAGACAGCGGGTGACGTGCTGGGCGCCAACGGGATCCTCATGGACGCCTACAACACCGACGTCCGTCCGCTTCTCGCGCTGCTGCGCGAGCGGCTGGGCCTCGACACCGACCCCTACGCGGCTTACGCGCAGTCCGGCTACCAGGAGCGCATTGCCCGCGAGCGGGTGGGCGGCTCCCAGGCCGGCTGGGGCGCCTGAGAGAGGACCCCCTGCCCCCCGCCACTCGCAGGCCCGCGGCGGGTCCCTGCAGGGGGCCACGGACATCAGAACATCGAAAGGACCTTCTTGTGAGCAACCCCGTGATTAGTGACCTGATCAGCCGTAGCAATCGGCTCGGCGCTGACCCGCGCAACACCAACTACGCCGGCGGCAACACCTCCGCCAAGGGCAGTGAGACCGACCCGGTCACCGGCAACCCGGTCGAACTGCTCTGGGTCAAGGGCTCCGGCGGTGACCTGGGCACGCTGAAGGAGACCGGCCTCGCCGTCCTGCGCCTGGACCGGCTGCGCTCGCTGGTGGACGTCTACCCCGGCATCGACCGCGAGGACGAGATGGTGGCCGCCTTCGACTTCTGCCTGCACGGGCGCGGGGGAGCGGCGCCGTCGATCGACACCGCGATGCACGGCCTGCTCCGCGCCCCGCACGTCGACCACCTGCACCCGGATTCCGGCATCGCGTTGGCCACGGCCGCCGACGGTGAGCAGCTGACCCGGGAGTGCTTCGGCGACCGCGTCGTCTGGGTGCCGTGGCGTCGTCCCGGCTTCCAGCTGGGCCTGGACATCGCCGCCATCGCCGAGAAGAACCCGCAGGCCATCGGCTGCATCCTCGGGGGACACGGGGTCACGGCGTGGGGTGAGACCAGCGAGCAGTGCGAGGCCAACTCGCTGGAGATCATCGCGGCCGCGGAGCAGTTCCTCGCCGAGAAGGGCAAGGCCGAGCCGTTCGGACCTGCGCTGTCCGGTTACGAGGCCCTGCCCGACGCCGAGCGCCGCACCAAGGCCGCTGCGCTCGCGCCCGTGATCCGCGGCCTGGCCAGCACCGACAAGCCGCAGGTAGGCCACTTCACCGACGCCGACGTCGTCCTGGACTTCCTGGCCGCCACCGAGCACCCCCGGCTGGCCGCTCTGGGCACCTCCTGCCCCGACCACTTCCTGCGCACCAAGGTGCGCCCGCTGGTGGTCGACCTGCCGGCTGCCGCAACCACCGACGAGGTGGTGCAGCGGTTGAAGGAGCTCCACGCGGAGTACCGCGCTGAGTACGCCGCCTACTACTCCCGCCAGGCGACGCCGGACAGCCCGGCGATGCGCGGCGCCGACCCGGCGATCGTGCTGGTGCCCGGCGTGGGCATGTTCAGCTTCGGTGCGAACAAGCAGACCGCCCGCGTGGCCGGTGAGTTCTACGTCAACGCGATCAACGTGATGCGCGGCGCCGAGGCGGTCTCCACCTACGCCCCGATCGACGAGAGCGAGAAGTTTCGCATCGAGTACTGGGCGCTCGAGGAGGCCAAGCTCGCACGGATGCCCAAGCCCAAGCCGCTGGCGACCCGCGTGGCCCTTGTGACCGGTGCGGCGAGCGGCATCGGCAAGGCGATCGCTCTCCGGCTGGCCGCCGAGGGTGCCTGCGTCGTCGTCGCCGACCTCGACCTGACGAAGGCGCAGGACGCCGCTGCCGAGATCGGGAACAGCGACGTCGCACTCGGCGTGGCCGCCGACGTCAGTGACGGAGAGGCCGTGGCCGCAGCGTTCCGCGAGGCCGTTCTTGCCTTCGGTGGCGTCGACCTGGTGGTCAACAACGCCGGTCTGTCGATCTCCAAGCCGCTGCTGGAGACCACCGAGCAGGACTGGGACCTGCAGCACGACGTGATGGCGAAGGGCAGCTTCCTCGTGTCCCGCGAGGCCGCCCGGATCATGATCGAGCAGGGGATCGGCGGCGACATCGTCTACATCTCCAGCAAGAACTCGCTGTTCGCCGGGCCGAACAACATCGCCTACGGCGCGACGAAGGCCGACCAGGCGCACCAGGTGCGGCTGCTGGCGGCGGAGCTCGGCCCGCACCAGATCCGGGTCAACGGGATCAACCCCGACGGCGTCGTCCGCGGATCGGGCATCTTCGCCGGCGGCTGGGGCGCGAGCCGGGCCGCCGTCTACGGGGTCAAGGAGGAGGACCTCGGCGAGTTCTACGCCCAGCGCACCCTGCTCAAGCGCGAGGTGCTGCCCGACCACGTCGCGGACGCCGTCTTCGCGCTGACCGGTGGCGACCTCACCCGGACGACGGGCCTGCACGTGCCGGTCGACTCCGGCGTCGCCGCCGCCTTCCTCCGCTGACCTCCGCAGAGATGGCCATTTCTGCGGACCGGGGGCTGGGGTGAGCCGGGAGGGGACGTTCGCGGCTGTCGATCTGGGCGCTTCGAGCGGCCGGGTGATGGCCGCGCGGGTCGGCCCCGATCGGCTCGAGCTGCACGAGGTCAACCGGTTCGCCAACCGGCCGGTGCGGACGGGCGGGCGGCTGCACTGGGACGTGCTCTCGCTCTACGCCGGGATCCTCGACGGCCTGCGGGCTTGTGGGCTGGACGGCGGACGGCTGGACGGCGTCGGCATCGACAGCTGGGCGGTCGACTACGGACTCCTGGACGCCGACGGTGCCCTGCTCGGCAACCCCGCGCACTACCGCGACGCCCGCCACGAGACAGCGGTCGTCGCGGTGCACGCCGAGGTTTCCCCTGCCGAGCTGTACCGCGTCAACGGTCTGCAGCACCTGCCGTTCAACACCGTGTTCCAGCTGGCGGGAGCGCGGGGGTCCGCCCAGCTCGGCGCGGCCCGCACCATGCTCCTCGTCCCCGATCTGCTCGCGCACTGGCTGACCGGGGCGGTGGGCGCCGAGGTCACCAACGCATCGACCACCGGACTGCTCGATGCGACCGCACGGGAGTGGTCGACTCCGCTGATGGACGCCCTCGGGCTGTCGCGGAGCATCTTTCCGCCGCTGCGCCAGCCGGGAGACCGGATCGGAGACCTGACGTCCGACGTGCTGGCCGAAACCGGGCTGGCCGGTCCGGTGCCGGTGACGGCGGTCGGGTCGCACGACACCGCCTCCGCGGTCGTCGGCGTGCCGGCTGTCGATGACCGGTTCGCCTACATCTCCTGCGGAACCTGGTCGCTGGTCGGCGTCGAGCTGGACAAGCCGGTGCTCACGGACGCCGGCCGCACGGCGGGCTTCACCAACGAGCTCGGTGTCGACGGCACGGTCCGCTACCTGCGCAACGTGATGGGCCTGTGGCTGCTGCAGGAGTCGCTGCGCACCTGGGCGGCGGCTGGCCTCCCGGCCGACCTCGCCGAGCTGCTGCACGCGGCCACCCGGGTTCTGGCCTTCACCGCGGTCATCGACCCGAACGACGCCCGCTTCCTGCCCCCAGGCGACATGCCGACCCGCATCGCACAGGCGTGCACCGAGACCGGCCAGACGCCGCCGCAGAACCAGGCCGAGACGGTGCGCTGCATCCTCGACAGCCTGGCCCTCGCCTACCGGCGGGCTGTCCGGACGGCGGCGGAGCTCTCCGGCCGATCCGTCGAGGTCGTGCACCTGGTCGGTGGGGGAGCGCGCAACACCCTGCTCTGCCAGCTGACCTCCGACGCCTGCGGGCTGCCCGTGGTCGCCGGACCCGTCGAGGCGGCCGCGCTGGGCAATGCGCTGGTGCAGGCGCGGGCCAGCGGCGCGGTCTCCGGCGGGCTCCCCGAGCTGCGGGCGCTGATCCGAGCGACTCAGGAAGTGCGGACCTACGCACCGTCCCCGTCGGCGGGCGCCGGGTGGGACCGGGCGACGGAGCGGGTCTGGCCCTAAGGTTCTGAGCGTTTCGAGTTCATCGGTGTAGAGGTCGACCGCCTCTTTTGACCGTGGTCTGCGGGTGCCCTCTCCGAGGGCACAGGGATAACGCGTGGCTCGGCAGGGCCGACTGGGTCGCCGTCGCCAAGCGGTGACGGCCAGACCCCGCGAGTCGGGAAGGCCGCGGCGGACGCGTCAGCACCCCCCGGTGCGCCGCTTGACTTTCCTGTCGGACCCCGCCGATACGGTCGTGCCAGCCGGACCCGACATCCGGTGCAGTCGAACGGAGGGCACGGTGGCGGACTACAAGAAGGTCACCCCGCAGACGATCATCGGCGAGGCCGGTGTCGATCTGATTGAGCGACGAGTGCTCGAGATGGCCCATCTCTTTCATCCGCGCCGCATCGATCATGGCATCGACGGCCACATCGACCTGGTTGAGCCCGGCACGGGCCGGCACCTGAACCAGACGATTCTGGTGCAGAGCAAGGCGCACGACCGATCGCTCCCACCGGAGTCGGGGAAGCGCTTCATCTTCACCTGCGACCAGCGCGATCTTGAGCATTGGCTCGCCGGCAACGCCCCGGTGATCGTCGTCGTGTCGCAGAGCTGACCGGGCTAATGGACCTGTCCGGGTGGCCGCCGGGGATGCGCGTCATCGTGCGTAAGGAACGGCCCCACCCCGGTGCGCAGCTGCGGATCACCGACGTCGACGGACACCGGATCACCGGGTTCGCGACCAACACCAAGACCGGCGGACCCGGTACCCAGCTGGCCGATCTTGAGCTGCGGCAACGGCGCCGGGCCCGCTGCGAGTACCGGATCCGGGTCTCGAAGGACACCGGGCTGATGAACCTGCCGCTGCACGGCTTCGACCAGAACCGGATCTGGTGCGCCATCGTCGCTCTCGCCGTCGAGCTCACCGCCTGGATGCAGATGCTCGCCCTACCCGGCCACGACGCCAGACGGTGGGAGCCGAAACGGTTGCGGCTGCGCCTGTTCACCGTCCCGGCCACCATCGCGCGCACCGGGCGACGGATCGTCCTGCACCTCGCCAGCAAGGCGCCGTGGGCCAACCTCGTACGCGAGGGCCTCCGCCGACTCTCAGCTCTCGCCGTCCCCGGTTTACAACCTGACCCGACCGTCCCAACTATCTCTGGAACGACCCCCGGCCACCTGGAACCGGCGCCCACCCGAGACGACACTCGGGCCTCCGTCACACCGCAATGGAAGAATCACGTCCAAGCGCCGATCGTTGCGCTGAAATCACGCTCAGCCGCCGGCCGGTGAAAGATTCGGGCTAAGCAGCCGAATCCGCTCCTCGGTGTCTGTACGACCCCGCGAAGGCGCGCCGCCGCCAAGTCCTCAACGGCCCGGTCACGGTGTTTTGAGCAAATCGGCAAGTAATTCCAGTTGGGCCTCGTCGGCGAGCGCGGAACCAACGGCAACGACCCGGGCGCCTGCTGAGAGGTAGTCCGCGGCGTTGGCAGCGGTGATGCCGCCGGTGGCTACGAGGGGTACCTGGGGAAACGGCCCGGCCATCGCGGAGAACCACTCGGGTCCGAGGACGGAGGCAGGAAACACCTTGAGCCACTGCAGCCCCTGGCGTGCCGCCTGCTGGACTTCTGATGCCGTGGCTACCCCGGGCAGATGCGGGAGTCCGCAGTCGATACTGGCTCGGGCCACTTCCGCGTCGAGTCCAGGGGCGACAGTGAAGGCCGCGCCGGCCGCTACGGACACCTGGTCGAGGGTGGTGACGGTGCCGGCTCCGACGTGGCGGTCGCGTTCTCGACCTGCCTGGACTGTTGCCCGCAGTGAGGCGACCGCCTCCGACGTTTGGATGGGAACCTCGACGCAATCTAGGCCCAGGTCCCAGGCACGGCCCGCCAGCTCCACTGTGCGTGCGGCGTCGAAACCACGCAGGATTGCCATCATGCGCTGCGAGGCGAAGCTGGTATCGAACCAGTCGTTCAGCTCTTCCATCCCAGCTCCTTCGAGATCGCCGCGCTCGTCTGAAGCAGTTCTGTCAGCAGTTCCATTTCGAGTTTTCTCAGATCGGCCTTTGCCTTGAGGGCCGTGACCGAGACGGCCACGAACACCTTGCCCGTCGCGGGGAAGACCGGGGTCGCGATGCAGTTCACGAATTCCTCCATCTCGCCGTCATCGGTGGCCCAACCGCGTGCC
>JAABUN010005289.1_pt1 | contig 16195 bp, 19 predicted proteins | sample 5559311 | NCBI WGS metagenome assembly JAABUN01 (sample SAMN10711877, study PRJNA513370) | rock metagenome | isolation source: Antarctica rocks | place: Antarctica: Victoria Land, Siegfried Peak sud
AATCGATGTGTCTCCTCGCTCATAAGCTTTAATCACTTTTTCTCGGAAGTCAATGGAGTAAGGTTTCATGTTCCCTATCGCTAATCTTTCCACTCAACTGTAATCTATTTAAATGAAACCTGCTGTATGATAAGAACCGTTTTGATTTGTACTGGAAAAATGGTAAAACAAACGCTAGTAAACTTGAGCAAGAAGATTTAATCTTATTGACGCAAAAGGGTTTTGTAACTCACCTAGTCGAAGTTCTTGATTACAAGCTACCAGAACATAAAATTGATCGAGGCGAATTTAACATTTACCGAAGCGTAAAAGTTCTTTGGGTAACTGATTGGAAGAATCCATCATTGGCAAAAGCTGACAAAGTTTTCGATTATTCAGAGGTTCTTAAGTATCAAGGCGGAAAAGTGATGAAATTAGAAAAAATTACTTCTAGGCACTGGGAAAGTAAGGGCGGTTTTGCCGCATTTCAGAATCATGTGCATAGTCAATTGAACTTAGAATAAATTGCTTTTACTCTACACTAGAAATTGCCCGCCCAATATCTTGTGGGGTTGCACCTGCTGCTAACATTGCCCGAATTAATAATTCAATTGAAACTGAAGTATCGTTGTTTTCAGCTTTAGCAATCCGAGGCTGGCTAGAGCCAATTTTAGAGGCAAGTTCAGCTTGCGTCATCAGTTTTTGCCTATGCTCCTTCAAGCTTTGACTGAGAGCCAGCTTAATTTCAACTAAAATAGTTTCCTCTGGTGTTAAACCCAAAAAATCTGAGACTGTTCCAACCTTCCAGCCTTTAGACTCTAAACGCTCTTTCTTAGCTCGATCCATCACATTACTCCTGCTCATCTGCATCATATTTACTTAGGCGTTTTTTACAAATCTCAATTACGTTCTTAGGTGTTGCCCTGGTTGTCTTATTGAAAACCTCAACAATTACAATTGCATCAGCATCAATTCGATAGATAATTCTCCAGTTTTTATCAGCATCTCGAACCCGTAGCTCGTGACAGGAATTATCTATACTTGGCATAGGGCGCGAAGATGGCAACCCAATAGATTCACCTTCCTGTAATTGCCTAAGCAGAACGCCTGCTTCTATCCGCGCTTCTTGCGTAAAAGGTGGGGTTTTTACCTCACCATGCAGCCAAAACAAAGGCTTACTTTGATGTTCCATGCTGCTTTTATATCATATCTGATATATTAATCGCTATCTAACAAACCTCATGTAATTGTCGTCGAGAGGTAAGCTATTGGGCGATCGCAAACGTGTTGATAAGTCATTAAATATCTGTAGCAATTTTTGCCTTTGCTTGTTGCCACATAGCTTCTAATTCATCCAGGGTATAATCTGTAAGCGGACGACCTGCAAGAGTTTCAACATGAGACAATCGTTGAATAAATCGTTGATTTGTTCCTTGCAATGCAATGCTCGGATCGATTTTGTACCACCGCGCTAGATTAATTAAAACAAATAATAAGTCTCCGAGTTCTGCTTGCTGACGCTCTATTGATTCCTGTGCGATCGCGCGCTTAAATTCGCCTAATTCTTCAGCAAACTTGTCCCACACTCCCTCGACATTTTCCCACTCAAAACCTGCGATCGCTGCTTTTTGAGAAATCTTCATTCCTGCTAGTAATGGCGGAAAAGTGCGTGTATAACCACTAAGTTTGCTACTCAATTGACTAGCAATATCAATCGATTCGCCTTTTTCAGCAGCTTTAATTTGTTCCCAGTTTTGCTTTACTTGCTCAATGCTGGTTGCTTCAACTTCGCCAAATACATGAGGATGACGACGAATTAATTTTTGGCTAATACCTTCTGCTACTTCCTTGAGACTAAACTTATTTTCTTCTGCGGCTATTTGCGCTTGCAAGACAACTTGTAGTAATAAGTCTCCTAATTCTTCCGCGATCGCATTTTGGTCTCCACTAGAAATCGCCTCTACTACTTCGTAAGCTTCTTCAATTACATAGGGTGTTAGCGTCTGTTGAGTTTGCGCTAAATCCCAAGGACAACCACCATCGGGCGCTCTAAGTTGCGCTACTACATCAATTAACTGTTGCAAGGCGGCTATTGTAGCGGTATTAGAGTTATTTTTGTTAGACATTCTGAAAAACTGCTACTACTTATGCTTAATTTTGTTACTACTTAGTTTATTTCGTTGTCTGCGTTTAGAAAATGAGCCGATGCGATCGCTTAATATATGACTGATTGCGCCCATCTCTAAGCCAATAAACAGCGCCAGCCATTCATAAGTATATTTTTTAGCTGATTCCACCCACAACAGCCAATTCCAGCTTACATCTCCCCATAATTCGGCTATTCCCACAACAAAAATTCCCAGTATGCTCAACCAAGCAGCAAGATATAGTAACCGCACGGTTGTACCAATTATTAGTCCGTGAGATAGGAAAGAACGATGTTTTATGGCTTTTTGGTAAGGAATCCACAACCACCGCAAGTAACCCCAACGCTTGTACTGTACGGAATAAATATCTAAATCAGGCCCAAACATTAAGCCGCTAAATAAAAATGCCCCCGCAACAATTAAAGTGCGATCGCTATCTCCATGAGTTAACAAATACGTGCAGCCAGCAATTACAGGTAAACTCCATAAAGTAATGCGATCGTGGGTTTGACCAGAAGGCATAAGATTTATTTAGATAAAGTTGGGCAAAAATCGCAAAAAATCATAGCGTTGATGAAATAAGTTTGCTATAGTGAACATTACCGTCAAAAAACGGGCGATTAGCTCAGTGGTAGAGCGCCTGCCTTACAAGCAGGACGTCACTGGTTCAAGTCCAGTATCGCCCATAGATTTTAGCTACTATATAGTATATTTATCCTCAATTTCTCCTCAAATGATTCAACTCACCTGTATAGAGACGTTGTAATGCAACGTCTCTACTTTGGTTTTGAAATCATTTTTATACCTGAATTCAGCAGCGCTCCATTTTCCAGTAGAATTAGACAAAATTAAAACCTTATTAGTGGATTTAGTCTACTACAGGAGCCGTCATGAGCAATCGCCCGATTATTCTTGGTATTGTCGGCGACAGCGCGGCGGGCAAAACAACCTTAACAAAAGGAATTGCTCAAGTACTGGGTGAAGACAACGTTACAGTTATTTGCACAGATGACTACCACCGCTACGATCGCACTCAACGCGCCGAATTAGGTATCACCGCCCTGCACCCTGATTGCAACTACCTCGACATTATGCAACAACATTTGTCTTTGTTGAGGACGGGGCAACCAATACTTAAACCTGTATATAGTCATAAAACAGGTACCTTTGAGCCGCCACAGTATATTAAGCCGAATCAATTTGTTGTAGTTGAAGGCTTGTTAGGTTATTCTACACGCGCAGCGAGGGATGCCTACGATGTCAAAGTGTATTTAGCACCGCCAGAATCATTACGCACCGATTGGAAAGTAAAGCGCGATACTGCTAAACGTGGTTATAGCAAAGAGCAGGTAATAGCAGAAATGGCAAAGCGCGAACCAGATTCGGAAGAATTTATTCGTCCTCAGCGTCAATGGGCGGATGTAGTAGTAAGTTTTTACCCGCCAAACGATACTGTAGACGAAAATCCTTTATTAAACGTGCGCTTGGTACTTAGACCAACTATTCCTCACCCCGAATTTACCCAAATTATTAGTTCTAGCACTACTAATTCTACCCCCGCCGTGCGGCTGGAATTGGATAGAGATATGGGTAAACCAGTGGATGTAGTAGAAGTAGACGGTCATGCTACGTTAGAGCAGGTATACGAACTTGAGAAGCTGATATGTAGCAATATGCCTAATTTGACAAACATATGCGATCGCGAAAGTAACCCCGACTTGGGCAAGCTTACAGGCACAACTGGCGAGATAATTCAAAGCAATCCTTTAGCTTTAACCCAGTTATTGATTACTTATCATATGTTGAAGGCTCCGCAAATTCGTCAGTAGAGACGCGCGACATTTAATCTGCGTTAGGTAATATTTTTCAAATGGATGTGATTTTTTAGACTTAAATGGGATAAATAAGGGTAGTTGCCACAGAGTAGTTACCTTTATGACTTATTGCCTGAGAATTGCCGATTTACCGACTACAGAACGACCGCGCGAACGCTTGATGGCTAATGGTTCTCAAGTTTTGGCAACGGCGGAACTGATTGCAATTTTATTGGGTACGGGGCAAGGAGCGGGTAAACTTTCGGCGGTAGGGCTAGGGCAACATATTTTACAAGAACTTAGCAAGCACGATCGCGATCCCTTGGCAATTTTACGGGAAGTAAGCGTTCAAGAGTTGATGCAGATTGATGGGATTGGGCCAGCGAAAGCAACGACGATTTTGGCGGCGGTGGAATTAGGTAAACGTGCTTTTCAATCGCGCCCTTTAGATCGTACACCGATTGAAAGCCCCGCAGAGGCGGCAGCAGCCTTAAGTCAACATTTGATGTGGCAATCTCAAGAACGTTTTGCTGTACTGCTACTAGATGTCAAAAATCGTTTGCTGGGTACTCAGGTGATTACAATCGGTACAGCAACAGAAACCCTTGCGCCTCCCCGTGAGATTTTTCGGGAGGTGATTCGTCAAGGTGCAACTAGAGTTGTAGTTGCTCACAATCATCCATCAGGTAGTGTAGAACCAAGTCTGCAAGATATTGAGTTGACGCGCCAGTTGTTGTCGGGAGCGCAGATATTGGGGATTCCGCTATTGGATCATTTGATTTTGGGTGATGGTAATCATCAAAGTCTGCGGGAAATAACTACATTGTGGGAAGAATGTCCGCAAGGTGATTGATTGTGGTTGCAAAAAAATAGAATTTTAGTGTAGAGACGTTGCATTGCAACGTCTCTACATTGGTTTTGAAATCACGCATTCATCATTTTCACGCCCTGAACTTAGCAACGCCGAAATTTTCTAGTTGTTGGCAGATATCTGTTGTTAAGCGATCGCATAATCGCATTGTGGTCTACTTATTTCCATCAACCTTGGCTGTTAGCAGATACGCAAGGTAAGTACGGATACTATATAAGACACTAATCAGTTGCTTCAAGTCCAGAGCATCTACGTAAATTAGCTGATTAGGAGCTTCACTCCACACACTAGCTTTACAGAAATTGATGCCTTTTCTAGACATAAGAAATATGCCTCTGAAAATTTGCTGACATTTAACCTAATAATCTACTGAAATCTGGGCTTTAAACTTCAGTGAATTCGCTGCTGACGCAAGGACTGGGAGTGAATACGATAGGGCATACACATCATATGCTGCATCTCGCAGCAAGCTCTGGAGTTTATAAAATTAGATGACAGTCAAGAAACCGTTACTAATAAGCCAGCCGCAAATTGGCAACCTTATTCGTGAAATCCGGTTGGCAACTAATTTGACGCAAGAACAATTTGCTAGTCAGTTGGGCGTTATTTGTACCACAATAAATCGTTGGGAAAACGGACGCAGTAAGCCTTCACCTTTGGCTATACAGAAAATTGAGCAGCTACTAGAGCAGATGGGCGAGACAGATTTGTTGGTTAAGTATTTAGCCGATTAGCTCTAGGTAAAAGGTAGGTTTATAGCCTGCTGGAAAGAATTTTTAACTAAAAAATATAGGAAATTGGTGGTTTATGACTTTCACCAAGTTGCTTTCGCGTGCCGTCATGTCTGGCACAGAGGCGGAGCGCGTTGCAGAATTACGCAAAATTTTAAAATATCCCGTTCAACAGCGCGATCCTGGAGGTTCGAGGTTCTGGTATTTGCATCCTGGTGTTGATGAATCGGAAGCTAGGGAAACTTGCCCGATCGCAGTTGGTTTTTATTCGGAACTAAATGACGCTACAGACGGGGAAATTAAAAAGTTTTTGACGGCTGGAGAACCGCAACCAGAAATTTATAAGCATTACACAAGCCGAACTTCTGAACAGCAACCTGTAATGTATTTGCTGTTGCCAACGAAAGAAGGCGCTGGGCGAGTACCGTTGGTGCTGCCAAGTGAAGGGGGCTTGCGCCAAAGGCAGATTCAAACATTTGATTGGAATGAGCCGGAACTATTAGCGCGGTTGAGCCGCTTGCGACAGGGAGAGCTACCCATAGCCGCGAGGGCATTGTGTTCGGTTCCTTTGGTGGAGTGGGTTTTCTACGAACCGATTAAGACGGCTGGGGAATTGGCGCGAAGTCTTGCTGATGTTGCGCGGCGAATTGAGCAAGCTATTCCTAAAGTTCATGCTGCTGAGAAGAAAGATGGATATCTGCATAAGTTGTTAGAGAGTTTTCAGCGAGAATTATTACCAAATTTGCAACTGACTTCAGATAACGAGAAGGATTATAGTTTTGCTGATATTTATGCCCAGACGATCGCTTATGGACTATTTACAGCGAGGGTGTTTAGTTATGTAAAAGATGAAAGGGAAGGCAAAGAAAAAGAAACCGATTTCAATCGTCAGGATGCTTGGAAGCAGCTACCAGAAACTAATCCGTTCCTTCGCAAGCTGTTTCGGGATGTGTCAGAGCAAAAGCCTCAAGAGTTGGGCGATGAGTTGATGGAGGCGATTTCAGAAATATTTGGTATCCTCCGCGCTGCCAAGATGGATGCAATTTTGTCAGATTTCCGGCAGAAGATGAACCGGGAAGATATTGTAATTCGGTTTTATGAGGACTTTTTAGCAGCGTATAAGCCGCAGATGCGAGAGCGCCGAGGTGTTTATTACACACCTGAGCCAGTTGTATCGTATATGGTGCGCTCCGTTGACGAGATGCTAAAGGATAAGTTTAACAAGCCGTTAGGATTAGCCGATCCTGAAGTAGAAATTCTTGATCCAGCATGTGGAACTGGGACATTTTTATTATGGATTTTTCAATTAATTCATAAGCGTTTTCATAGTCAAAGAAGAGCGATTCAAGAAAAAGTAGGTGATATTTCTTGGTCAAATTATGTTAGCAATCATTTACTACCTCGAATTTATGGATTCGAGTTATTAATGGCTCCGTATGCAATTACTCATCTTAAACTAGGTTTGTTTCTACAAGAAACAGGCTATCAATTTACACCAAATAAGCGCCTAAAAGTTTATTTGACCAACACTTTAGAAAGAGTAGCACGTAAATCAGAGACTCTATTTGAAGGAATTATTGCAGAAGAGTCAGATCAAGCAACTGAAATAAAACAAAATTTGAAAATTAAAATTGTTATTGGTAATCCTCCTTATTCAATTAGTTCAGCTAACAATGGAACTGATGTTGAAAAGTTATTAGACAGCTATAAAGTAGCGGTGCGCCATGAACGTAATATTCAACCCCTTTCGGATGACTACATAAAGTTTATTCGTTTTGCTCATGATCGCATTGATTTTAGTGGTTATGGAATTGTAAATATGATTACAAATCACTCTTATCTTTCTGGTCTTAGCCATCGAGGAATGAGAGAGGAGTTACTTAAATCTTTTAATTGTATTTACAATCTTAACTTACATGGTAACTCTGCAATGGGTGAACAAACACCTAGTGGTTCTGCTGATGAAAATGTTTTTGATATTCGGCAAGGTACAAGTATTGGATTTTATTTAAGCTACCCTTCTAGCGATAAAAAAAATTATACTTATCATTCTGAGTTATGGGGTTTGAGAAGCCAAAAATCACAACATCTAGAAGAAGATGATATCAAAAAAACTAATTGGAAGTTGGTTGACCCTACTGCACCAAATTACTTTTTTGAACCTAAAAATTTCAGCTTGAACAATGAATACAAGCTTTTCTGGAAAGTAACAGATATTTTTCCCGTAAGTTCTAACGGTTTAGAAACAGGCAAAGACGAACACCTAATCAAATTTACTAAAAATGAAATAAAAAAGGTTATAGAAAATTTAAGTGATATAAAAATTTCTGATGCCGAAATCCAGAAAAAATACCAAATTGAAGATACAAGTGGTTGGAACTTTTCTAAACGGCGGAAATTACTTTTAGAGGAAGGTTACAAAGCAGAAACTACCCGGCAAATTTATTGTAAACCTTTTGATACTCGATTTACATATTATCACAAGTTTTTGAGAAGACATCAAGAGCAGGTTTTAAGACACCTAGTACAACCCAACATAGCTCTACTTGCAATGCGGCAGGTGGTTTTGGGTAATGGTGATTACAGCCATTTCGGAGTTACAAATCTGATTGTTGATAATCGTAGCTTTCTTAGCAATAGAGGTAGACCTAGCATTTATCCTCTATATCTTTACCCAGAAACACAAGCGGAAAAGGATATGGGCATGATTTGTCGTCCCAATATTTCTCGGGGTTTTCTAGACGCATTAGAGACTAAACTTTGCTACACCCCTACCCCAGAAACAATTCTATACTACATCTACGCTATATTTCACTCGCCTACCTACCGCACTCGCTACACTGAATTTCTCAAAATCGACTTTCCGTGCGTTCCTCTTACCAGTAGCAATCGCCTTTTTTGCCAGTTAGCAACCTATGGAGAAGAATTAGTAGCACTGCACTTAATGAAATCTCCCAAATTAGACAACCCAATTACCCAATTTGTTGAGGATAGAGGCGATCAATTAGTTGATGCTGGACATCCAAAGTTTAGCGATGGTGAAGTAGTAATTAATAAAAAAGGAGATAAATTTACAGGAGTACCCGAAAACGTCTGGAACTTTCACGTCGGCGGTTATCAAGTCTGCCAAAAGTGGCTCAAAGACCGCAAAGGGCGCACTCTCAGCAATGAAGATATCCAACATTATCAACGCATTGTCGTAGCTCTCAAAGAAACCATTGAACTGATGGCAAAAATTGATGCAGCTATTCCAGGATTCCCTATTCAATAAATATCACTAGGTTAAAAACATGAAGAGAGACAAGAAGTTAATTTGTAAAATTCTAATGCAATTAAAAGAGAGTCCAGCAAGTAATATGCCAGTTCCATTAAATATTGAGGGTTATACACCAGAGGAAATTAATGATAACGTGCGTATTGCCTGGGAAGATGGATTAATAGAAATACCTGAAAAACCGCCTATTCTTCTTAATCATATTGCCAGTTACTTACCTACTCGTCTAACTCAGGAGGGTTATAAATTTCTTGATGACAGTAAAAACGATAATGTATGAAAGAGAGTATTAAAAGTAGGAAAAGAAAAAGGAGGTGGTTTAGCTTTTGATGTTTTTAAAGCTCTGCTTATTCAATACGCAAAAGAAGAATTTAATATTTTACCTCACTAACTTTGGGGCGATCGCGAGTTAGTCATCAATGATGTCTCCAGCCATCAATTCTCGCCAATCATTCGAGTCTTGATAGTGTGTTGCCATTTCCTCCGCTTGCAGAGCCAAAATAGCCCGCCTCTCTGCCAAAGGCTTGCGAAGAAAAGCTTTCCGCTCATCCAAAGTAAGGCTACCTGTATTTTCAGTTTTGTTATTGCTATCCAATGCAAATAACTTTTGTTTAACTAATTCTCTTTCTGCTGGCGAGAGACTGGCGATTATTTGAACAATCGAGTCTACTAACTGAGTATTCATGCACACTCTATCTCAGGAATGTGATTCTATTATAAATTCCCAAGCATCTAACTCGCTCACAAAAAAAAGAAAACCACTTTACAGGAAAAGATAATGATTCACTATCAACGCATTGTCGTAGCTCTCAAAGAAACTATTGAGATAATGGAAAATATCGATAAAGCAATCCCTAGTCCCATCCAGTGAAGGAGCTATCTACCATGACTATTAAAGAACTACTGCTTCAAGAAATTGAATCTTCTCCCGATCTTCTTCTAGAAGAAACACTTGATTTCCTGCGCTTTCTCAAAACCAAGCAAACGAAGTCAGAAAGACAATCGACATCCATTGAGTCTGAAGCTACAGCAACTACTACACAAACCGATTTAGAAAAAACATCAACTGAGACAGAACAAGCCTACCGTCCTGCTTCTGAGCGCTCTATTCTCAGACACGTAGGTACATGGGCTGGCGATGACTTTGAAGAATGTCTTGAGATGGTATATGCCACTCGTGGTAAAGCCAAATTCTATTACGATCGCAATCCCTTTGATGAATAATGTATTTATTAGATACTAACCACTGTAGCGCCATTATCCTAGGCGAACGAAGCATCATCCGCCGAGTCACTGAAGTAGAGACGAACGTTGCTATTTGCGTAATCGTGCAGGGAGAACTCACATACATGATGGAAAAATCTGCACAAAGAGAAACTAATCTAGCGCGTTTGGCAGAATTTCTCGAAGATATACGCATTTATAGGATTACGGAGGACACTGCTACCCATTACGGACAACTGAAAGCAGAGCTATTCAACCAGTTTGCACCCAAAGAAAAAAGTAAACGCCGAAAAACAAAAATTACTGATTTAGGATTCGGTGAAAATGACCTTTGGATTGCTGCCGTTGCTTTACAACATAATCTTACGATTGTTTCCGGTGACAGCGACTTTGGGCGGATGCAACAAGTAAGAACATTGTCCCTAGAATCTTGGCTTTAGTGCATCTAACTCGCTCCCAAGCAAGAAAAAACAGTTTTATAGGAGAAGACAATGATTCCCCCAATTGAATTAACTCGTAAAGGCTTCAAAGCCTTAATTGATGCTCTCGGATATGTTGACGCTATTCGGTTTATCAAACAGTTTGACCTCGGTAGTGGAGACTACACCAAAGAACGCCAGCAATGGCTAGATCCATTAAGCCTAGAAGATATTTGGACAGATATTCAGCAACGCCAAAGTCAAGTAGAGATAGAAGAAAACGACGATACAAAGAGCGGTTGATGAAATACTGAATTTATTACTATTGCGATCGCAACTGTTGCTTTTTCACAATATTGAGAGCGCAAACAATCACTTTTTCGTTTAATAAGAACATAAATATAAAACTCATATTCTTTTATAAACTGTAAAGAAAAATTGTCAAAGGTTTAGAAAATCCTCCCGACTTTATGATTAAAGCAATTATCAACTTTATGCAAATTATCAAACGTAAACATCTCTACAAAAAGCAAGAAAACGCGAGAAAGTTGTTTCAGATTCATCTTCAAGGGAAGTTAGAAACAGCTTTGTTAAGTGAATCTTCTTTGCAAAAAGATTGGTTGACTCCAGAGGAGGATGAAGCATGGAAACATTTGTGAAGCAGAAAGTCATAGCCCAAATTATCGAGATTTTGCAGCAATAATTATTATGCTTGATACTGTCATCTCAGACTTAATCCGCAAGCAGCGCCCTTACTACTTGCTGCAAGGTAGCCCAATTAAAGGTATTGATAATCAATACTGGCTAATTTTTAAACACCGCGATGCTGACAACCTACTGCACAACATTGTCACATTTCTCGGTATTGGCGGCAAACAAGCCACCGATAGATTGCTGCGAATTGACCCCAAAAGCGCCAAAATATTCACCTATACTCCTCACCAACAGGGAAATTTACCTAGCCCCACGCTGCTGCGAACTAGCAATCTGACGACGATTGAAAAGTTCCTTCACCAAGAAAGTATCAGCAAAGAAAAGGCATTACTTGCAGGTAGCTTTTTAGAACTCAAAAATCGCCGCCGTAGGTTCAACCTCCCCGACGAACTAGACAAGTACAATATCTTCATTTGCAATACTCTAGAACGCACCCAAATCTATCGCCGCTCTACAGCATACTTTGATAGTGGCGTGCTGAAACTCTACGAAGAACCCCTACAAGCGATCGCCCAAAATGAAGGTCAAATTCGCCTATTAATGGATTGGCAAGGCTTCACCAAACGCGCAGATGCCGCAGAATTAGAAAAACTGACTGACCCCAACTATCGCCACAAATTCGCCTGTCGCACTCTAGCTGAATTTCTCAACGGGTTAGAAAATAGCGCCTTTACCAGCACCGAAATATTAGCTGAGTTAATTCGCCTCGGATTATTGCAAATTAAACTTGTGAAGATGGAATCGGGACGAGCTATTTATCACAAGAAAACTGGCATCTTCAGCGACGCTTTAGATAACCATATTTTCCACGAAGGTTCAGACAACTTTACTCGCGCCGCCCATAGCAAAAACGCCGAAAGCGTTACCTTTCTCTACTCTTGGGACGAGCTAGATTCTGAAGCAATATTTACTAGCATCGCTCAATTTGATGCCGAGTGGCAGCGAGAAGATATTACCTTTGATTTGTCGCAGGAGTTTTTACAACAGGTAATAGCCGAACGCGATCGCCGTGCCAAACTAAAACAACCAGTTATTGACTCCATCACTCCCGATGAATTTACCCCTGGCGAAACTACAACTGTTGAAATTACTGGCAGTAACCTAGATATAGTTAATGAAATTGAAGTAAATGAATTAGTCAAAGTTGAGATTCAACAGAGACAAAGCGGAAAATTGGGGGGAGCGGTTTCCCTCCCCCAAGTTTTCCAAGAGAGCGATCGCCTAATTGGTCAAATTGATATCGCACCCGATCACCCACCAATTGAGCTTAAAGACTTTATTGTTAAAACTACTACAGGTGTTTATAACACTTCACCAAAAAAGCCAGTTGCGATCGCAAAATCCTTAGAAATTCCAGACTTTAGGGAAATTGAGGGTTTCAAGCAAGCCCTAGAACTGATTTTGACAGGAAAAAACGGTACGCCTCAAGACTTCCTTTATTGGTTAGCAGGGCAAAAATCCCATCAATTTCGCCTCGAACGCAGCGACTTACTCGACCAACTGGTTAATAAAGACATCTTATTTGAACATCAAAAATCAGGAGCGCAACACTGCCTAAGAGTAATGCAAGACTTTGGCGTAGTTGTATGTGCTGATGCTGTAGGTTTAGGTAAAACCCGTTTAGCTGCTGCCGTCGCCAGGTTGTACCGCGAACAAAATGGTCAAGCTAAAATTGCCATTATTGCCGCCAAAAAGCTACTTCCCAACTGGGAAAGAGAACTAGCCGAACTTGATTTTAATCCCGGCGATTACGAACCATACAACAAAAACTTGATGAGTCGTAAAGGTAGCAGCTTCCGGGAAAACTTCAATCGCTACGGCGGCCCTGATTTAGTAATTATTGACGAAGCACACGAAGGCATACGCAACTACAATAATCGCATTCATAAAATGTGTTTAGAATTGCAGCAAAGCGATTCCGCTTCCGGCAGGCAACGCCATTTTCTCCTCCTCACTGCCACCCCCTGGAATAACAGCCGCAAAGACATTTACAACATTCTCAGTCCTTTTATTAGCCGCCTTGAAGGTTTCAAAGAATTAGGATTTCCAGCAGAATTACAAACTTGGTTTCAAAATCGGGAAATTGGCGTTGAGAACTTTATCGATAATACCAAGCTATTCCGCCGCACATACCGCGAACTATTTTTGCAACGCACCCGCCAAATGCTGCGCGATGCTACCCCAGACTTGAATATGTATGCTAGGCGCATAGCAGAGTGGTTGCCCGTCAAGTTTGAAACCAGTACAGAACTTGCGTTAGACCAAATATTTACATCTTTTGAAAGCAGTTTATTTATTCCCTTTGCCGATCCAATACGCTATTTGAGGGGTAGCGTTGAACAGCGCAGCCTCTTACAAAATCAACGCCGCTTTTTTTTGCAACGGGCAGAATCAAGTATGTATGCGTTGCGGCGGACAATTTATAATTTTGGCGATCGCATCCGCCAAATGCAACAGCGTTTAAATAATGTCGATCCAACCGCCGATGGCTTAAAAGAATTTTTACTACTTCATTACGGCTTTGAGTCGGAGAAGACACACGAATTTTTTGACTTTAGCGACTCCGAGGCATGGGATGAAAACAGTGAGGAAGAAGATGAAGAAGAAACGGAGGTAGAACAAAAACGCTCCTCCTTGCGTCGTTCTATTGACCTAACGACCGATGCCCTAAAAGCGCAACCGGGCAACGCTCAAGCTATTTATAGGCGAATGCTAAACGATTGTGAGGGCGATTTACTTCAGCTAGTCCAAATTCAAAATCTATTAGCTGGAGAATTTGCAATTGACCACAAACGAGAGCAAGTTACTCGCAAAGTACAGGAATTAGTTAGCCAAGGTCATAAAGTGCTGCTAATTTCTACCTTTAGCGACACCGTAATCGACTACTACGGTTATATGACTCGCAATAACGCGATCCCATCCAAGGGAATTGGCATGGTAATTGGTGCAGCTAAAAGCTACTACCAACACGGATCGAGCAAGCCTGTCAACATTAGTCCTATTAATGCTTTACAAGGCGATCGCTATCAAACAAACTTAAAGCGCCAGCAAATATTTCGGCTATTTGCTCCCGCCGCTACTTGTAAAACTATAAGCGACTTCCCAAAAAAAGCCGAAGAACTTACCGTTCTCATTGGCTCAGAAACCTTATCGGTGGGGCAAAACTTGCAAGATGCCGATTACTTAATTAATATCGATTTACCTTGGAATCCAATGGTTTTAGAACAACGGATTGGTAGAATTGACCGCCCCAAACAACACAAAGTAGAAAACATTTATATTTACTATGCCAATAGCGAAAGCCAATTGCTGCGCCAAGCCAGCCGTTTAAGCAATTTGCATAAAAAACTGGTAGGGGAACTAGAGAGCAATAATGGCGCAATCCCCAGTATTTCTAGTGTAGATAAGCTAGGAGCTTCAGTTTACGGCGATACCCTATTTGATGATGAAGTTTTACCGGGATATATAGATTTTTTGGGTAGCTTAGTTAAAGTGCGGCGGATGGAACAGGGTAATTTACAAGAAGAAACTTATCAAAAGCAGGAAACTAGCCGCGATTTATATACTCATAATGAGATATTACACAGCGAAGAACTAGGCAAATTAGTCGAGCAACTAGGTGAAGATTATCAACCTTGTCCGATTAGTTTAGGTCGCCATACAGGGGAAATTGACGAACCAGAAGGCTTATTAGCATTGACGATTGATTATTTTGGCCCAAATGGTGAACCAATTAGCGATCGCAGACAGACGCTTTACTGGAACGATCGCACCGGGGAAAAAGATGGTTATGGCATAGCGATCGCCACTGGATTTAAAACACCTGTCTCTGCCGATGTATTTTCAACCACATATATATTAGCGAAGTTTCAAAACCTCTACAACCAGCTAGTTGCTCTCAAACAACAACGAGTAACTGAAATAGAACAACCAGAAACACTAGAGAATATTACAATTACAAGCGATCGCATTAGCAAAATCAATCGCCGCGTTAGTAACTTTGACAGCTTTCCCGTAGGGATAAATCGAGAAGCGGTTAAAGGTGCTTTTAAAAAACTAAATGCCTGGAAAACACTCAAACAAGTACAAAAGCTTTTGCGCGAGTACACTGATGGAGACAAAGCTAAATTAGATAATACGGTTTTTGTTACTCAGTTAGTAGAAGATACAGACAAGCTCAACTTGGTTATCACTGATGGCATTAAACCTGCAAGTCTGAAAGTTTCCCTTGCTGCTTTATTGCTCAGAGTTTAACTACACAACTTTTCAAGCCTATGAAGACATTTTAGTCATTTAAGATACAAAGTAAAGTAACAATCTACGCATCAATAGAGTTGAGCGCTCTAATTGATGTTTAAATGTATGACCCGCTAATCCGAATCGACTCCAGACAAATTCTGTTTGATTTACAACAAGGCAATGCGATCGCTCATTCTTTGTCGGGATGCCTAGAACCAGAGGAAATTGCCCGCAAGGTCACTCTTGGATTAGTAGAAAAGTTTGATTGTGCTTTTGCGCGATTGTGGCTGCTGGAGCGCGATCGCAATTTCTTGAAACTGATTGCCTCAGAAGGACTCTATACTTCAACGAATGGAGCCTACGCTCAAATTCCAATGGGAGCTTACAAAGTTGGGAAAATTGCCCAAAACAGAGTTCCTTTTTTAAGCAACAATTTAGCGGCGGAATCTTGGGTAGGAGATCGGCAATGGGCTATAGCAAATAACATTCGCGGGTTTGCAGGTTATCCTTTAGTTAGTCAAAATCAAGTCATCGGCGTTCTAGCAACTTTTAGCCATCAAGCGATGGAGCTAGAATTTTTAGAAGTATTGCAGACTCTTTGTACAACGGTGGCGCTCGCGCTGGATACAGCTTTGCAGTACCAAAAAGAAAAGCAAGGTAGTGTTTTAGATTTGTTATTTACTCCTAAATTAATAACCCGAACTCGTAGCGATTAATAAATAGTCCAATCACCAAGTCATGCATCAACTCTGTCTTGGAAAAGCAAATTGTCTTACGAACGAG
>JAABUN010005290.1_pt1 | contig 16195 bp, 15 predicted proteins | sample 5559311 | NCBI WGS metagenome assembly JAABUN01 (sample SAMN10711877, study PRJNA513370) | rock metagenome | isolation source: Antarctica rocks | place: Antarctica: Victoria Land, Siegfried Peak sud
ACATGCGCTGGCGAGAAAATCTCCACCGTACGCCGGATGGGCGCTGGGCCGTCCGCTTTAGCGGCAACGAGCTCAAAGTGGGGCGCCGAGGCGTGAAGGCCAACGTCTACGAACACGTCTACTCGGCCGAAGCGGGACGCTGGATCGAGCGCTGGCGCGACGAACTTAGAGGCTGGCTCGGCGACGATTTCGAGACCTTATGCCCCTACGTCTTGCCGCCAAGCAACTTCGCGTCTCATCGCTGCAACGAGCAGAACCTGTCGTGCCAGATCAAAGGGTTATGTGAAGAGATACTCGGCAAGACCTTCCATCCGCATATGGTGCGCTATATCGTCGCCTCGCATATTGTCAACGAGCAGAGCCCAGGTGGGATCAATTTGGCGGCGCAGCTCTTAGGCGACACCGAGGCGATTGTCCTGGAAACCTACTCCCGGCCCAACACCGAGGCGGCGATGCAGGCGTATCTGGCGACCTGCGCCGCCAACGAAGGGAACGGTCGCACTTAAGCCGCGGCTATTTGGCGGTTGACCAGGGTGCGGGTTGCCGTAGTGGTTGCCCGCGCCCATTGTTTTTGGTTAGCTTAAGGCGTTTCGTATCCTACTCCGCTGTTATGGCACCCTGTCCTCTTCTATCTGGATCAGGTCAGCAGAACTACTTGCTTTCGTGAACGTTGGTTTAGATGTCGAATACCCAACCTTGTGCGCCTCACCCACTGCCAGCTTAGAGCTGGGAACGAACGTTATGCCGATGTTAAACGCTTCCACATTGCGGATGATCGATTGAATAACCTTATAGTCCCGCCTCATGTGCTGCAGACCAGAGCTAGCCATCAGTAGTACTCGCAGATCTAAGTACGGGACAAAAGCCGAATAGCAAGGAGGAGATCACGGTGCTTAAACGGCAGATTTTTAAGCAGATGCCGAAGATGGTCGAGACCATGACGGAAGAAAGACTTCTCTCTGCGCAGATGGGACTTACGGCGTAGGGGTTTACGGCGGGTGTCATGAAGCCATTCGCCGACATGATGCGCCCAGGCAAAGGCAATAGCCAAGAGCGCGAAGAGGGTATCGAGCTTAGCGTAGGCGAGATGCGTCGACTCGAGGTCGAAGCCGGTTGTTTTCAGGTCAGAAAAGAGCATCTCGACGTCCCAACGACGTTGGTAAGCCAAGAAAGCCTGAGCCGGAGGTCGGTTGGTGGCGATGATGGCGTAGTCATGAGCCGAGAGTTTCATCCCGGCAAGCCGGACGTTGCAACCGTGAATGCGGTAGCTCTGGTTAAGCAGCTTGAGTTCGCCGCTGGGCAGGTGGGAGAACAGCGCAGAAACCGAACAAAGGGAGTCACACAAGCTATCTTTACGAATGCGAATGGCGAAAGGGACACGGCGCTTGTCGAGATAGTGAAACCAGTTCTCGCCGATGAACTCTCGGTCCGCCAGCAAGAAGGTGATGTCCTCAGCCTTCATAAGCGCTAAGCAACGCTTCAATAGCTCGATACGCTCAGCGCACGACGAATTGCCCGGCTTGTCCAGTAACGTCCAGACCACCGGAAAGGCCGTACCCCGGTGGGCTATCGCAATCACCAGAATGTTGATATCGAGCCTGCCAAATTGCCAGTTCGTTCGGTCGAGGCATAGCGTGTAGGGTGGCGGAGGCAGAAAACCCAAAACCAGCCGCGCCACCTGGAGCTGGTCCAGGCGCACCTCGGCAAAAAAACGTTTGAGGCGGCGATACGATGACTCCGGCTTCGTCTTACCCTGAAACGCCAGGCTCAAGTTCACCAGATTGACACTTTTCTCCTGAATCAGTGCCAGAATCACCAGGCTCAGGCAGCTTAGCCGTGCCCTGTTCAGCGGCAAGCTTGCCGCTAGTGTTTCTCGTAAACTTCCGTTTTTGCTCGTGTAGGCTTCCGCGACATTCTTTCACACAGCTATCCTCGCTCAGGAAGCCCCTTTCTGTGCTTTTGTCCCGTACTTAGGTTCAAGACACTCGAGCCAAACGCTTGGAAACGCTTATCGGCAGGCAGCGGTAGTAAAGGAGAACGCCTTTACGACTGGGCGTGGTTAAGCCTACGGGAGTTGAGCACGTCGCATCCTGCACTCGCACCCCTCATCGAACCAGGGTTCGACCGGTGGTTCCTGGCAAGGCGCAGCCTGGACGACCCCGGGGAACTCGCCTATTACGTCGTTTTTGCGCCCCAGCTAACCACGCTTGCTGTAGCAGTTAGAGTTGCAGGTACCCGATGGGTGATCGAGACTGGGTTTGAAGCTGTGAAAGGGGAAGCTGGGCTGGACGAGTACGAAACGCGCTCGTGGACGGGCTGGTATCGCCATGTCACCATGTCACTATTGGCTCACGCATTCCTGAGCGTCATCCGTGCCCGTGAGGCTAAAAAGGGGGCGACGGAGACGGTGAACTTATCGCGTTGAGCGTGCCAGAGGTGCGGCACTTGCTTTGTCTGCTGCTCTGGCGCGACAGGATGAACCCGCGTGCTGTCTTGGCTTGGTCATGGTGGCGGCGAAGGCACCAAGCCTACGCGAAACAGGCTCATTATCGATCCCGAAGGACCGAGCGAAGCGTACAAAAGTCGCGCGGCCTAAGCTGATAAACTTGACGGCCAGGGAGCATTACGGTGAGCAAAAAACGTAGTAAGGCAACCCCCGGCAAACCCCTCTGGCCGTTTTATGAATGCTGGATCAGCCAAGATTGGCAAGACCCAAACGAGATAACCCAAATCCTGGTAGCGCGTCGCGCTGGCAGTGGGCAGGTGGCCTACGCCATCTTCTTGGTAGACCTGGGCTGTCTCGGTATCAAGAACGCTGACGCTGGCGTGATGGACTCGACTTTAGAGTATGAGCAGGAGCTACGCGAGGTTGTATTCGCAACCCAACCGCTGGAACCGTGCTCGCTAGACTTGGCGGCCAAAGTGGTTCACGAAGCCATCGCTTACGCTCGTCGCTTAGGTTTCACACCGCACAAAGACACTCGCAAGGCGCTAAAGCTCATTCAAGACGCTCAACCCGACCGAGTGAGCGACACTATCCCCTTAGGTGACGGCACCGGCAAACCTTTCTATGTCGCTGGCCCTTTCGACAACATCACCTCCGTACTGGCCAAGCTCAATCAGAAAGTTGGGGCGGGTAACTACGACTACGTCGTACCTGACGCTGAGGATCCCTGGGGTTTCTAAGTAAGTGCAACTGTAGGACTAGACAAAGAGCAGACGCTGTTACCGTCGCGTTAGCGTACAATTCTCCCTGCTTTATACGGTAAGGCCAACCTTCGTCCTGCGCTTCTCCTATACAAACCGCGCCAACCCGGTTTTGGAAACATAATAGAACCTCTAACAGATATAGACCGTTTTATCAAACAAAAAGTGAGTGCATCTGATAAGATGGGTTATGACCAGCAACCTACTTGATCACACTCTTCTGAGCGCGCATGATCCTAAAACAGGTCGCTACGACGCTAGGCGTTTGGCATCAACTTTGGAGATCACTAACAGAGAGATGGCTGCGGTTGTCGGCTACACCCCTACGGGCCTGAGCAAAAACCCTGCCTCACCCCGCTTGCAGCCCCAGCTGCGTGAGCTTGTCGGTCTCCTCAACCGGCTCAGAGAGCTGCTCGACGGGCGTATGGACTTGGTACGGATCTGGCTTAAAGCGCCGCATCCCTATCTCGAGGGGGCGACGCCGCTGTCTTATCTCGAGGCAGGCAAGGCAGATGCGGTCGAGACGCTGGTATACCTGATGGAAACCGGACAGCCCGGCTAAATGCTCTTTGGCGAAGCCCTCGAGCGCGCCCTGAGAGACCTAGCCCCTATGCTCTGGACCGGGGTTACTTACCGCCTTATCCCCGCGCAGTTCGCCGGAACTGCGCTCTCGTCTATCGGCTCGTTTAAGCGAGGTGGACGCTACAACCCTAAAGAGGTGTTGGAAGCCCTCTATCTAGCCGACACGCCGCTGACAGCCCTGCAAGAGATCAACCTCGTTAAGGTGACCGACGCGGCCATCCTTAGCGCGAAGAGTTCGCCGCGGCTGCTGCTTTCAGTCGAGGTAGCTCTCTCTGCTGTGCTCGACATGACGACAGCGCAGACACAGAGCACTTTAGGTACCAACCTCCAGGAACTGACAGGAAACTGGCTAGTGATGAACGCAAGCGGTCAGGTGGCACCAACGCAAACCCTCGGCGCGACTGTTTATAGACAAAAGAACGTTGAAGCGCTGCGGGTACCCTCGGCACAAAACCCAAGAGCGACAAACCTTGTCATCTTTCCAGACAGATTACAGCCGGGCAGCTATGTGCGGGTGTACGACGATTCGGGATTGATTGATGCGACGCTTCCCTGATATGGAGAAACTTTTGTGACTCGGTATATGGCTCACAGTCCCAGTCAAGAGAACCCACAGTGGCAAACGCTAAAGGCGCATCTCGAGGGTGTGACCGCTCGCCTCGAGCACCACGTCCGCTACCTCACCCTGCCGGAAAATGTGCCAGAGTTATTGCCCTACGCCAAACTTACGGGCTACCTACATGACCTCGGCAAATACCGCGACGAGTTTCAGAAATACCGGTTAGGTTGGGACCTGCAAACCGACCGAAAAGCAGCGTTCGTTAAAAGAGCCGTTTCGCACAGTGACGCGGGCGCAAAGTACACGCGGTTTCTTTTAGATATGGACCGAGAGGTTGCCTCAGAACTGCCATTTGTCATCGCCAATCATCATGGGCGCTTAAAGGACCTAGATGCTTTGGAAAAAAGGTTACATGACACGGATCTTCCCAAGATCGAAGACCTCGTAGAACTAGCCGTTGCCGACCTGCCGGAGCTTGGCGCGCTGCTCGAGACCGAACTTCCTGATTTGCCTTTGGAGCGTACCGAGCGTGCGTTTTTAATCCGTCTCCTACTCGGCGCGCTTGTGGACGCTGACCGTTTGGACACCGAAGCGCACGGCAGCCCGAGCAAAACCGACCTGCGGAACCTGCACGCGGCGGAGCAGGACGAGATGGTGCTCCTGTTGTCACGCTTGCGTGCCGAGCAAAACAGGAAAACCGCCGAAGACGCGAGGAACCCACAAGTCATCAATACTCTACGGCGTGAGATGTACGCTTCAGCACTCGAGAATGCCACTCACGCTCCCGGCTTTTTCCGCCTGACCATGCCGACCGGCGGCGGCAAAACCCTGACTTCGTTGGCATTTGCCCTTAAACACGCACAAACGCACGGCCTGCGCCGCGTGATCTACGCCGTACCGTTTACGACCATCATCGACCAAACCGCGAAAGTCTTCCGGGAGGTGCTCGAGCACCCCGGTGAGTTCAAGGTCTTAGAGCACCACAGCAACCTCGAGGTCAAAGAGCGGGCGGAAGGCGAGGAAAGCCAGAGCGCCGCCCCGGAACTCGCCACCGAAAACTGGGACGCGCCCGTGATCGTGACAACGACCGTCCGGATGTTTCAAGAAACGCTCTTCGGCACCCGTACCGCGCAGCTCCGGCGGCTGCACAACGTCTCGGGCAGCGTGATTGTCCTGGACGAAGCGCAAAGCCTGCCTGCACATTTGCTCGAGCCTACTCTGGACGCGCTGCAATTTCTCGTAAAGTACGCAAGTTGCAGTGTCGTATTATGTACCGCCACCCAGCCCGCATTAGATGAGCAGCTAGGATTTCCGGCTCTGAGGGGTATCTGTGACCTAGTGCCGGACGCCGCGCGCTACTTCAGCACGCTCAAACGGGTGGATTACGAATTTCGCGTTTCGGAGCCGACGCCGTGGGCTGAGCTAGCCGCTGAATTAAAGGGTAAGGACAGAATGCTGTGTGTCGTAAATATACGTCAGCACGCAAAAGAGCTGTACACCCTGTTGGGCGAGGATGAAGCGACCTTTCACCTCTCAACAAATATGTGTCCGGTACACCGCAAGCGGGAGCTGGAAACTGTCAAAAAGCGTCTCAACGATAAGCTGGCCTGCCGCGTCGTCTCTACGCAGCTCATCGAAGCGGGCATCGACGTGGACTTTCCGACCGTGTACCGTGCCAGGGGACCGCTCGAGGCCGTCGTACAAGCTGCGGGCCGTTGCAACCGCGAGGGCGTATTAAGGGGCGACGACGGCAAGCCCATACGTGGGCGGGTCGTCGTGTTTTTGCCTGAAGACCACGTGATGCCTAGAGGGGACTACGAAGTGCGCGAAAGCCTCGCCCGCACGCTATTTGAGGAGGACGCAAATCTGCACGACCCGGAGGTGTTCACGCCTTACTTCAGGGACGTTTACCGCCGCGTCAGTTTAGCGCCTAAAGTTAAGCTGTACGGCAGCGAAAAGGCTTTTCAAGAGGCGCACGCCGAGCTTTATTTCGAGCAGGTTGCCAAGGCTTATCAGATGATTGAGGGTGAGATGCTCCCCGTCATCATCCGTGGGTACGACGAGGAGAAGGTCAATACGCTGCTTATGACGCTCGCATACAGACGCGACAGGAGGGAGCGCCGTGACGCTTGGCGGGCGCTGCAAGGCTATACCGTCAACCTCTACCTAAACCAAGCGCAAAAACTTTCGGATTTCTTGACCGACGTGCCGGAGCTGAGGGAGCGGGCGCAGCGTCTCGGCGTTGAGCCACCCCAACTCAAACAGTGGCCGACGACTGCTAGGTACGACGCTAAACTGGGCATTGTCGCGGACTTTGATACTGACGTTTTCACGAACTTTTGAAAGGAAAGGGCCTGTGTTAGAGCTAAAGGTTTGGAGCGACTACGCCTGTTTTACCCGCCCGGAGAACAAAGCCGAGCGGGTCTCTTACGACGTGATGACGCCTTCGGCGGCGCGGGGCGTGCTCGAGGCGGTGTTCTGGAAGCCGGAGTTTGCGTGGCGAGTACGAGAAATCGTCGTATTGAAGCCTGTTAAGCGGTTCAGCATCCTGCGTAACGAGGTGAACACCTTGGCGTCCGAGCGGGCGGCGAAAAGCTGGGCGGCAAACGGCGGTGGGTTTTACGCCGATGAAGACCGGGCGCAGCGGCACGCGCTGGTGCTAAAGGACGTGGCCTACCTCATCCGGGCAGAGATGGTGTTGGGGTCTCACGCCACCGACCCGCTGACCAAGTACACCGATATTTTCACGCGCCGCGTCGAGAAAGGCCAAGCGTTTCACCAACCGTACTTGGGCAACCGCGAGTTCACGGCGTTTTTTAGCCTGCCGGAAGGCGGTGAGCAGCCCGCGAACCTCGTCCAGCAGCTCGGCGGCGAGTATGCCGAACGCGAAGGAGAGCTGAGGTTGGGGCGGATGCTCTTCGACCTCGAGTTTCAAGAGGCAAAGAAGGGCCGCCTGAAGTACCGCCAGCACGATGCGGAGGGCGCGCGCTGGGCGACCGGCAACGCTACACCGCGCTTTTTCGACGCCAAACTTACGGATGGCGGCGTGTTGTGTGTGCCGAAAACCCTTTACGGCGAGGTAGGCACGTGAGCCTCTTACACCAACTACGCGAATACGAACTCCGGATGCGGCTCGAGGGCAAAAAATCCGTCTTAGAGGGCGGCGAAACCCAAGACGACGAGATGCCCTTTATGTACGCCTTGCAAAACGTCCGTTGGGAGGTGCGGTTACGTGCTGACGGCACTGTGCGCGACGTGTTGCCCCTGAGCAGCGGCAAAACCAAAGGGAAAGATTTAGGTAGGCCGACGCCCGCGCCTAATCTTGTAAGGACAGTAGACATCAAACCACGCCTCTTAATGGACAACGCCGAGTACGTGCTGGGTCTAGCGAAAAAAGAGGGGGATAAAAAGGTCGTACAGCGGCACGAATCGTTTAAGGCGCTGGTGGCAACGTGCGCCGAAGCGACGAACGAGCCAAACGTGCAGGCAGTAGAGAAGTTTTTAAGTAGTCACGACCCGCAGAGTTTCAAAGAAGCTTATCTACCCTCTGACTTTACACCGGACACGAACGTTATGTTCACTGTAGACGGCGTAGAGCCGCTTAAGCTGCCCACTGTGCAGAAATTATGGGCTACCCAATTCGCCACGGGTGATGCTGACGGCGAAAGCGCAGGTATCACTGGCGAATGCTTGATTACCGGCGAGATCGGTCCCATGATGGCCCGCGAGCCTGTAAAAATTAAGGGCATTTTGGGTGGACAAACGAGCGGGATGAATTTCATCAGTGCGAATGCTCAGGCGTTTGAATCATACGGGCTGCAAGCCTCACAGATTGCGCCTGTGAAGTTTGAAGTGGCCGAACAGTATGCCAACGGCCTCAACCGCCTTCTCGCAGACCCAAATACCAGCCTGAAAGTCGGGGGCGTCACTTACGCCTTCTGGACAGACGTGGGTGCGGTGCCGCTCGTCAGCGAAGCTTTGCGTGAACCGCCCACACTTAGGCGTGGCAAACAGAAAAGCCGCGACAAAAAAGTGCGTTCCGAAGAGGTCCGGCAAGTCCTGTGGAGCGTTTTCACCGGGCAGCAGTCCGCCTTAAAACCCGGCGCAGCCTTCTACGCCGTAGGTCTCACGCCCAGCGGTAGCCGAATCGCCGTCCGCACGCACCTGACGAGCACCGTGCAGGAGGCAGTCGATAAACTCGCGGCCTACTTCGAGGCGCAGATCTTGGTGAAAGCTAGGGACGAGGACCGCGAAACCTACGACCTCCGTACCCTGGTCAGCGCCATGTACCGCGACATCAACAAGGAACACACCGCGACGGATGTGGACGCCCTGGTGCAGTTCGCGCTGACGGGGCGACCCTTGCCCCGCTCGTTTCTGGTGCGACTCGCGGGACGTAACCGCACTGACGACTACCACGTGACCCGCCCCAGGACCGTGCTGACCAAGATGGTACTGCTCTCTCACAACTGGAAGGAACTGGACATGGATAAAGACACCCTGGAAGCTCTCAATCCGGAACAGAGCGAACCCGCCTATCACCTGGGCCGACTCTTGGCTGTGCTGGACGACGTTCAAACCTCAGCAATGCGAGGTGTCAACACCACTCTCGTTGACCGTTTCTACGGTTCGATGAGCACGACGCCCTACGCGGTAGTTGGACGCCTGATTCAAGGTTCACAGGCGCATCTGCAAAAGCTCCGTAAGGAAAATGAGCCCGCCTACCGTGCCAAACAGAACGAACTGGAAAGCGTGATGAGCCGCCTGCGCGACATTCCCGCCAAGCCTCTCTCCACCGCGCAGCAAGCCCTGTTTGCCCTTGGTTACTACCACCAGCGGGCACACATCCAAGCGGGCATCCGCGAACGCGTTGCTGCTAAAAAAGAACGTGAAGCTCGAGTTGCAAGCACCGAAGTTCAACCTACGCAGACTGAAGGAGGCCAGGAATGACTACGACCACCGTTGACCGACAAACCCACCTGAACGCCGCTAACCGCCACGATTTTGTGCTGCTGTTCGACGTGACCAACGGCAACCCGAACGGCGACCCGGACGCCGGAAACCTTCCTCGCGTTGACCCGGAAACGGGCTTGGGTGTCGTGACCGATGTGGCGCTCAAGCGCAAGGTTCGCAACTATGTAGACGCTCTGAAAGGCGATGAAGGCCGTTACAAGATTTACGTGCAGCAGGGCGCAATTCTGAACAACCAACATCGCCGCGCTTATGAAGACCTGGGCAAAGACCCCAAAAAGGCGACGCAGGCCGACATCGGTGCTGCGAAGAGGTGGATGTGCGACAACTTTTTCGACATCCGCACCTTTGGCGCTGTGATGAGTACTGAAGTAAACGCTGGACAGGTGCGCGGCCCGGTGCAACTCACGTTCGGGCGCAGCATCGACCCTATTCTGGGGCTGGACGCCGCCATCACCCGCGTCGCTCTGACCAAACCCGACCCCAAACAGGCCGCCGATGACGAAACCGCCCGCAGCGGCACTATGGGCCGCAAAGCCTACATCCCCTATGGCCTCTACATCGCGCACGGCTTTTTCGTTCCGAGCTTTGCAGTAAATACGGGCTTCAACGACGAGGATTTAGAGCTTCTCTGGCAAGCTTTAATCAACATGTGGGATTTAGACCGCTCGGCCTCGAGAGGTCTCACAGCCTGCCGTGGTCTCTACGTTTTTAGTCACGAGAGCAAATTGGGCAACGCTCCGGCACACAAGCTACTCGAGCGCGTTCAGGTTCAGCGTAACGAGGGTGTGGTAGCGACTCGAGCCTTTTCGGACTACACCGTTACAGTCAACAGGGAAGACCTGCCGGACGGTATACAGCTTCATGTTATATCCGAAGGTTGAGCATGGACAACTCCATTCCCATCTCTGCCCTGCAACACCACCTCTACTGCCCCCGTCAGTGCGCGCTCATTCACGTCGAGCAAACCTACGACGAAAACCTCTACACCCTGCGCGGCAACCGCGTGCATGAACGGGCGCACGAACCCGAACGGGACACCGTGGCGGGGACCAGGCTCGAGCGCGCGCTCCCCCTCTATTCGGAGCGGTTGGGTCTGGTCGGCAAGGCGGACGTGGTGGAGTTCTTACCAGACGGCACTCCTTACCCGGTCGAGTACAAGGCGGGCGCGCGCAAAAAGCGGGATGCCGACGACGTGCAGCTCTGCGCGCAGGCGCTCTGTTTAGAAGAGATGTTGGGGGTTGCGGTTCCGGAGGGCAGCATCTACTACGACCGCTCGCGTCGGCGGCGGGTGGTACCCTTTACCGAAACGCTGCGAAATACCGTGCGGGAGACCGCCGAGGCGGTGCGCGCGCTCTACGACCGCGACACGCTCCCCGAACCCGTCGCCGACGAGCGCTGCCGCGCCTGTTCGCTCCTTGACGCGTGTATGCCCTATGAGCTTCACCAGCCGAGGCTGCCCGACCCCTTTCATGTTCAGGACGCTGAGGGTGCGCTGTGAAAGAGCTGCTTAACACCCTCTACGTGCAGACGCAGGGCAGCTACCTAAAGGTGGACCACGACACCCTCAAGATCGACGTGGAGGGCAGGGCAGCGGCGCAGATTCCGCTGCACCATCTGGGCGGGCTGGTGGTGTTCGGCAACGTCCTCTTAAGTCCGTTTCTGATTCACCGCTGCGCCGAGGACGGGCGCAGCATCGTCTGGCTGACACAAAACGGGCGCTTTAAGGCACGGCTCTTTGCGCCGACGAGCGGCAACGTGTTGTTGCGGCGCGCCCAGCACGCGGCTCTCGACGCGCCGGAGCGGACGCTCGGTGTCGCCCGCTTGCTGGTCGCAGGCAAGTTGCAAAACGCCCGCACGGTGCTGCTCCGGGTGGCTCGAGAGGTCGCCAGCCCAGACGCGGAACAGAACCTCCGCGCCGCCGCTGCGCTGCATGCTCATACCATCACCCGGCTGCCCCGGCTGCGCTATCTCGATGAGGTGCGCGGCGCAGAGGGCGACGCGGCCAGAAGCTACTTCGCCGTTTTCGACGCGATGATTCGCGGCGACAAGGCGACCTTTACCTTTGGAGGCCGCAACCGCCGCCCGCCGCGCGACCGGGTAAACGCGCTTTTGTCGTTTGTTTACGGAATGCTCCGCAACGAATGTACCTCGGCTTTAGAGGGCGTCGGCCTCGACCCGCAGGTCGGCTTTTTGCACGCCCTGCGCCCCGGTCGCCCCGCACTGGCCCTCGACCTGATGGAAGAGCTGCGCGCACCCCTCGCCGACCGTTTCGTACTGACGCTCATCAACCTGGGTCAGGTCAAAGCCGACGGCTTCGTCATCCGACCCGGCGGCGCGGTCGAACTCTCCGAAGAGGGCCGCAAAACCGTCGTCGTCGCGTATCAAAAACGCAAACAGGACGAAGTGACCCACCCTGTTCTTAAAAAACCCGTTCCGCTCGGGCTGGTTCCGCACCTACAGGCGCGGCTTCTGGCTAGGCACCTGCGCGGCGACCTCCCTGAGTATCCTCCGTTTCTTTACCGCTAGGAGGCACCTGTGAATGTGCTCGTCACCTACGATGTGAGTACCGAAACCAAAGCCGGACGCCGCCGCCTCCACAAGGTCGCGCAGACCTGTAAAAACTTCGGTCAGCGCGTGCAGTATTCCGTGTTCGAGTGCCGCGTGGACGCCGCGCAGTACGAAGACCTCACGGTCAAGCTCAAAAAGATCATCAACCCGGCCAGCGACAGCCTCCGCATCTACAAACTGCGCGGCGAACGTGACGAGTTTCTGGCGTGTTTCGGTCTCGACCGGCACACCGACTTTGACGAGCCGCTGGTGCTTTAGGGGTAGCTGCGCGAACCCCTAGTGATACCCAAAACCCCAGGGTGTTCGCGCAAGCCGCTTTTCGTGTGAGCGGCGTGTTCTATGACAACCTATCCCTGAACTTCGTCGCCTCTGGTGGAGGCTCAAGGTCAGCTTCGCGCAAGACTCCTTGCCAACACCGACTCAGACGTAGTTTATACTGGCGACCGTTACAGCCGCTCTTCGGGGCGGCTGAGGATTGAAACATGGAGGTGCTCAAACAGGGCGCGGCGCACGCGCGTTACAGCCGCTCTTCGGGGCGGCTGAGGATTGAAACGATCTGGATACTGCGCGCGTACGCTCCGCTCCAGCGTTACAGCCGCTCTTCGGGGCGGCTGAGGATTGAAACCAGCTGTGGCTACCCGATGTGCTGACGCACATGTTACAGCCGCTCTTCGGGGCGGCTGAGGATTGAAACAGGTAGGTGTAATCTTTGTTCGCCGCGTTGCGCGTGTTACAGCCGCTCTTCGGGGCGGCTGAGGATTGAAACCAATTGTTGCCGCGTTCTATTGCGACTTGACCTATTGTTACAGCCGCTCTTCGGGGCGGCTGAGGATTGAAACTGGAACACGGTGCGGCTGATCGCCTCTTTGCGGTTGTTACAGCCGCTCTTCGGGGCGGCTGAGGATTGAAACTTTCCTTACGCCGAGTGGTTTTACGGCTACTACGGCGTTACAGCCGCTCTTCGGGGCGGCTGAGGATTGAAACCACGCGGAGGCGAACCACTACCCGCCTGATCCGAAAGTTACAGCCGCTCTTCGGGGCGGCTGAGGATTGAAACAGGTGAATGTTAGTACGCCTCGTGCGGGCTCGAGTGTTACAGCCGCTCTTCGGGGCGGCTGAGGATTGAAACTGGCAGTGTAGGCAAAGACTGGGGATAAATCCGTTGTTACAGCCGCTCTTCGGGGCGGCTGAGGATTGAAACATAAAGGGGGCCTTGGCTTGACAGCGAGCTATGGAGTTACAGCCGCTCTTCGGGGCGGCTGAGGATTGAAACGCTTTTGGTAAACCCCAGCTCTTCGTAGGCTTTAGGTTACAGCCGCTCTTCGGGGCGGCTGAGGATTGAAACTCGTGTTGAGCTGAACACACCGGAGTTGTGAGTGAGTTACAGCCGCTCTTCGGGGCGGCTGAGGATTGAAACAGCGTTTCGAGGTGCAAGATACTCACATCACCTTCCGTTACAGCCGCTCTTCGGGGCGGCTGAGGATTGAAACATTTGCGAGCAGCCGCGCTACCTGATAGACCGGATAGTTACAGCCGCTCTTCGGGGCGGCTGAGGATTGAAACAGCGTAAGCATAGGCGGCGCGCCGCTGTTCAGGTAGAGTTACAGCCGCTCTTCGGGGCGGCTGAGGATTGAAACCACTCAGATCCAGCCTCTTGGCCTTGCCAGGCGGTTACAGCCGCTCTTCGGGGCGGCTGAGGATTGAAACGTCATGTTGATGACGGTCTGCCCGGACTCATAGTGCGTTACAGCCGCTCTTCGGGGCGGCTGAGGATTGAAACTCCTGTGTACGCTTTGATGCTCACACCTCGCGCTCGTTACAGCCGCTCTTCGGGGCGGCTGAGGATTGAAACTTGAGTACCTAATCAAGACTTACACCAATGAGTTACAGCCGCTCTTCGGGGCGGCTGAGGATTGAAACTTTCGGCAGCCGACATGTCAGCCGTGGCGATTGAAAGCCCTAGGAACGAGGAAGCTTTCGGCGCTACTGGCTACAGGTGCGCCTATCACCGACCCACCTTAGTCGATACCCTCTCGAGCGCTAACACTCACGCCAGCCCGTCCGCCAGTGAGACGACTGTATCAAAAAAGGGGTATCTTTTTTCGCCTCTGAAACCGCGCCCAGCACGTCTCCTCAACTGGCTCAAGAGCCCTATCAACAAACGGTCTTTTTTGCCAACTCTTCAACACGGAAAAGCCTGCCCGATTTTCTTGAACAAGAAGTTAACGTCCTCCGATGCGGTAACGTCCCGGCCAATGGCGAGGAGCGCTATGTGCAGCGCGTGCAGCGTGTCATCAACCACCAGCGGAAAGCACCCGCCTTTCGGGGTCGCGGAGTAGAAGTCGAAAACGTCGTCCAGAGCGTTGTACGACGCCAGCTCCAAAGCGTCTTCCTTATCGCGGGCTGGGTCATAGTGGACGCCGCCCAGCTTGTTCGCCACGTACTTGATGAGGTGTCTGCGGCTCACCCTTATGCCAGCAAGGTAGATGCACGTTGACCTAAGATAGTCCGACAGGATCAGGGTGGTCGGCTCATGGGCGTCATCCCCGAAAGGGGCGAGGTCTTCTTGAAGTCTGGCCGTGATCTGCGGTTCACAGTCACCCAAAGGGCCGACCCACGTGGAGCCGATCACCGCGCCGTTGGCGGCTATGTTGACCCGTTTGTCCCCGAGGTAGTCACGGTCGAGAAGGTCGTCTATGGAGGTCGTCTGTATCCTCACCGCTTTCGCGTACCCAAGGGTATTCCAAGCGGATTGGACAAGGCCGTCGTTATCGACGAGCAGCTGGCGCAGAACCGCGCTCAGCTGTAGCAGGTCGTCATAGTCCAGGGGACGCTGTAGCTGCCGCTTCAGGTGTTCAAGCTGGCCCTTTGTGACCCTCAGCAGGTGCGTGTCCGAGCGCCTGAAAGGGTCGTCACCCGAGAGGTAACGCTGCATCAACGCGTCGGCTGCCTCGAGCGACTCTTGTGCAGAGCTGAACGCGAGACCTTCCCGCAGCGGCACCAGAACGCGCTCGTCGTCGGCGTCCGTGATCCAGGCCGTTTTTCCGTCCTCGGCGACCTTGGTCGCTATTCCCAGGACAGCGAAGTGTTCGCCCACGGCGTTTGGTGTCGGCTTGGGCCACTTCATCAAGACGTACACCGGCTCCCCCGGCGGGAACCTTTTTGGGCGCAGCGAATCGTTAGACATGGGGCCTGTCCTCTACCACTCCCCCAACGCCTTGCGCAACTCCAGGTTGTTCGCCTTGGCGTAGCCCCGAGCGGTATCCAGCGACGAGTGCCGCAGGTGATCCGCCACGAGCGCCAAGTCCCCGGTATCTTCGCGGAGCCGTGTCCCCGAAGCGTGCCGGAGGGCGTGGACACCCTTGAACTTGACCCGCGCCTGCTTGCACGCCGCCTCCAGCCGCCCATACACGACCTGCCGGGCCCGGCAGGGCAGCACGTAGCCGGTGCGCTCCTCAGCCGGTACAGCCTCGAGCGCCTGAATGAGGGTGGGCGTCAGGTAAACTCGCGCGGTCTTCCCGCCCTTACCGGCGACGACCCGCAGCACACCCCCGCTGAGGTCGATGTCATCCCACCGCAGCGCCGTCATCTCGCTCACCCGCAGCCCGGCGTGCGCCCCCAGGAGAACGATCAGCAGCGTTGCCTCCTCGCTGCACCGCTCTAACCAGTGGACTTCCGTCTGGGTATAAGCGTCGCGCTTCTCCCAGGCGGGCGTCTTGTCTACCGCCACCTTCACGTCGGCGAACGGCGCGGCATCCGTCGCCCCCGACCAGCGCAGCGCGGCGTAAAAGCTTTTGGCCCCCGCAAGGTGGACCCGAACGGACGCGGGCTTGAAGCGCCCCTCGAGTTCTCTGACCCATAGCACCCCGGCGTTACGTGACGGTCGCAGCAGGTTTTCGCCCGACCACGCCTCGAGCAGCATCATGACGGCGTGACGGTACGCCGAGAGGGTATGAGCCGATACCCGAGAGCCGGACGAGCCGTGTAGCGTCAGGTGCGCCTCGGTCAGCGCCCAGAGCGCCGTGCCGTCCCGGTCCCTGGCGGCTTCTGCTGCAAAGCGCCGCAGCTCCTCTTCGCTCATCGTGGCGAGGTCGCGGGTCCGTTGGAGGAGGCTCGAGGGTGCTGTTCTGGCGAGTTCAGTCATGTGCGAAGTGTAACACGGAGGGTGTCATAAACCTAGTTATGACATGCGCTTTTTAGACCATCACGCCCACCTCGAACACCCGTTGTGACAAAATGTAATTACTATGCAAGGGTCTTGGTAAGCCGAATTTAGAGCCAGGCAGTTCTTGATTCTAGAGTCAG
>JAABUN010005291.1_pt1 | contig 16195 bp, 14 predicted proteins | sample 5559311 | NCBI WGS metagenome assembly JAABUN01 (sample SAMN10711877, study PRJNA513370) | rock metagenome | isolation source: Antarctica rocks | place: Antarctica: Victoria Land, Siegfried Peak sud
GCGCTGACGCCCACGAACCCGGCCCGCTCGTGGTCGCGGTGGTCGGTGCTGGGCCGTCCGGCATCTACGCCGCCGAGGCGCTGACGTCGCAGGCCGAGGTCGCCGTCGAGGTGGCGGTGATCGACCGGCTGCCCGTGCCCTTCGGCCTCGTCCGCTACGGCGTCGCACCGGACCACCACTCCATCCGCTCGATCCGGCACACCCTCGAACGGACGCTCGGGCGGGGCGGCGTCGCCTTCTACGGGGACGTCACCATCGGCCGGGACCTGGCCATCGACGAGCTCCGGCGGGCTGTGGACGTCGTCGTCTACGCCTACGGCGCGGGCTCGGAACGCCGGCTGGGCATCCCGGGTGAGGACCTGCGCGGCAGCGTCGGAGCGCCCGACTTCGTCAACTGGTACTGCGGCCACCCCGACGGGCATCCTGACGAGCACCCGCCGCCGGGGGAGGCCGGCGTCGACGCCACCACCGCGGACGCCGGCGCAGCCATCGCCCGGCTGGTCACCGAGTCCCGGACCGCCGTCGTGGTCGGCATCGGCAACGTGGCCCTCGACGTCGCCCGCGTGCTGGTCAAGACCGCCGACGAGCTGGCCGACACCGACATGGCCGTCGAGGTGCTGGCCTCGCTGGCCGACAAGCAGGTCGACACCGTGCACATCCTCGGCCGCCGTGGCCCCGCGTACACCGCCTTCACCACCAAGGAGCTGCGGGAGCTGGGCCAGCTGCCCGATCTCGACATCGTCATCAGCCAGGAAGACCTGGAGCTCGACGTCTCGAGCCTGGCCGTCGTGGCCCAGGACAAGGTGGCCGCCCGCAACGTCGCGGTGCTGCGCGACTGGGCCCAGCGGCCGCTGACCGGGGCGTCCCGCCGGATCCACCTGCACTTCTGGACCCGGCCGACCCAGATCCTGGGCCAGGACCAGGTCACCGGCATCCAGCTGGAGCGCACCGCCATCGGCACGGAGGGCTACGTCGAGGGCACGGGAGAGCTGAGCACCTTGGCGGCGCAGCTGGTGGTCCGCTCCGTCGGCTACCGCGGGGTCGCGCTGCCCGGGGTGCCCTACGACGCGTCCACCGGGCGGGTGCCCCACGCGGAGGGTCGGGTGATCCGCGACGGCGCCTTCTCACCCGACGAGTACGTCACCGGTTGGATCAAGCGTGGGCCCACCGGGGTGATCGGCACCAACAAGTCCGACGCCGTCGAGACGGTCGCGTCGCTGGTCGCCGACGTCCGCGACGGCCGCCTGGTCCCCCGGGGCCGCTCGGGTGAGCTTGACCGGCTGCTGGCCGGCCGCGGGCTGCACGCCCTCGACCTGCCCGCCTGGCAGCGCATCGACGCCGCCGAGGTCGCCCTCGGGACGAGCCACGGCCGGCTCCGCACGACGCTCGCACGCCGCGCCGAGCTGCTGGCGGCCGCCAAGGAGGCCTGACCCCCTGAACAGGAGGTCAGGGGCGGTGCCCTAGGTGCTGCTCCCGCAGCAAGCGGTAGGCCACGAGCACGTGGTTCTCCGACGGGCGGACGAGAAACCCGCTCGGCGCCGGGAGCACCCGCCTCCTGGCGTCGTCACCCAGCTCGAGCACCACGGCGCGGGGCTTGCTGGGCAGGTCCAGCAAGACCCGCTGGATGTCCTCTCAGCGGTACAGCCGGGTCTGGGTCTCGCGCACCTCGACCCCGTCCGGCAGCAGCCGGACCCGCGTGCGGACGGCCAGCGTGACGGCGAGTACCGCGATCACCACCAGCAGCATGCTGGCGACCAGTCTGAGCACGTCGGCGACCGTGCGGTCACCGCTGTCGAACCAGTTGAACAGCCCGGACATCGCGAGGAACGGCAGGGCGGCTAACGGCATCAGCCGGCCGGTGAGGGCGCGACCGCGCAGCCGCCACTCGGTGTGCGCGTCTGCTCCGACAGGCACGCTCGTCGGGCTCATCGGGGCCTCAGCGGGGCGACGAGCTTGGCCAGCAGCCCCACCAGGGTCTGCTCGGGGTCGGCGGTGACGCCGGCGTGCACGGGGGAGGGCTGGACGACGGTGCTGCGCGGGGCGGTGAGCCGGCCGAAGGTGTGCGCCAGCCCGGTGTTCTCCCGCGCGGTGCCCTCCGGGCGTCGACACGCCGCGACCACCGCCTCGGCCGAGGTGCGGACGGCGTCCAGGTCGACCTCGGCGGCGATCGCCCGCAGCCGCACGTCGTCGACGACGACGGCCGCGTGCAGGTAGTCCAGCGCCTGGCAGTAGAGGATGACGCCGATGTTGACGAACTCCCCGCGCTCGATCCGCGGGACGGCCCGCAGCACCGCGTACTGGAAGGGGTGCCGGGTCACGGCAGCCACCGCTCGGCGGCGTCCAACCGGGCCAGCAGGTACTCGCCGTAGACCCTGCGGGCGGTCGCCGCGTCGTGCGGGGCGCGCGGGTCCGGCCGCGTCGGGTCCGGCAGCAGCCACTCCTCCGGCACCAGCGCGAGGGCCTCGGCCAGCAGCGCCGCGTCCACCCGACCTCCCAGCTCGGCGTGCACCGAGCGGGGGTCGCCGATGCCGTCCAGCACGTGGTCGGCGTAGTTGTAGGCCGAGCCGGCGAAGGCGTTGACGTCGCCCCAGGCGTGGTGGAAGCGCAGGCAGGCGCCGTGGTCGATCGCCCACAGCGTCCGGTGCCAGATCAGCAGGTTGGTGTTGCGCGCGCTCCGGTCGACGTTGGCCACGAAGGCGTCCAGCCACACCACCCGGGACGCGGTCTCGGCGTCCACGGTGAAGGTGGGGTCGTAGCCGACCGAGCCGGGCAGGAAGTCGACGCCGAGGTTGAGCCCGGCGCTCTTGCTGACCAGGTCCTGCACCTCCTCGTCGGGCTCGCGCCGCCCGATCTCGGCGTCTACGTCCACCAGGGCCAGCTCGGGGACGGGCACGCCGAGCACCCTGGCCAGCTCGCCGACCACGATCTCGGCCACCAGGGCCTTGGGACCCTGACCGGCGCCGGTGAACTTGACGACGTAGATGCCCAGGTCGTCGGCCTCCATCAGCCCCGGCAGCGAGCCGCCCTCGCGCAGCGGGGTGAGGTAGGCCGTGGCCGCGATGCGAGGAAGCACGGGCGACACAGTAGTGGGCGGCGACCCGGCCGACCGGCGCGTGGTTTGACCTCTGACGTGGCGCCGCGTAACTTTGACCCTCGGTGTGCGCTGGTCCCCTCGGGGTGCGGGCACGCCCCCCGGTTCGATCGGCGCCGGCCTCCGGGCCGGCGGCCAGGTGACGCCGTCGAAGACTTCCCGTAGGACATCGAAGAGAGTAGGTCAGGCGTGTACGCAGTCGTGCGTAGTGGCGGCCGCCAGCACAAGGTCAGCGTGGGCGACGTTCTCGAGATCGACAAGACGGACCGCGCGGTGGGCGAGAGCCTCGTGCTGCAGCCGTTGATGCTCGTCGACGGCGAGTCCGTCCTCTCGACGGCCTCGGCCCTGAGCTCGGTCACCGTGACCGCCGAGGTTCTCGGTGCGACCAAGGGTCCCAAGATCCACATCCTGAAGTACAAGAACAAGACCGGCTACCGCAAGCGCCAGGGGCACCGTCAGCACTACGTCCAGGTCCGCGTTACCGGTATCGAGAGCTGAGGCAGACATGGCACACAAGAAGGGCGCATCCTCCACCCGGAACGGCCGCGACTCGAACGCCCAGCGCCTCGGCGTCAAGCGTTTCGGCGGCCAGCTGGTGAACGCCGGTGAGATCATCGTGCGTCAGCGCGGCACCCACTTCCACCCCGGTGACGGCATGGGCCGCGGCGGTGACGACACCCTCTTCGCACTCCGCGCCGGTCACGTCCAGTTCGGCACCAAGCGGGGCCGCCGGGTCGTGAACATCGTCCCGATCGAGGCTGCGGTCCCCGTCCCCGCGTAAGTCGCACGAGCACGACCCGCACGACCAGAGGGTGGCCCGTCGGGCCACCCTTCTGTCGTTCCACCCCACCCCCCGTAGGCAGAAGAGGAGCGCGGCATGGCGATCCCCAGCTTCGTCGACCAGGTCACGCTGCACGTCTACGGCGGCAACGGCGGGCACGGCGTGGCGTCGGTGCACCGCGAGAAGTTCAAGCCGCTGGGCGGTCCCGACGGCGGCAACGGCGGTGACGGTGGGTCAGTCGTCCTGCGCGTCGAGCCGGGCCTCACCACCCTGGTGGACTACCACCGCCAGTCCCACCGCCGCGCCACGAACGGTCAGCCCGGCCGCGGCGACCACAACAACGGCGCGAACGGCGAAGAGAACGTGCTGGGCGTCCCCGACGGCACGGTCATCTCCGACGCCGACACCCACCAGGTACTCGCCGACCTCACCGGCGAGGGGGCCGAGCTGGTCGTCGCCCGCGGCGGCCGCGGCGGGCTCGGCAACGCGGCCCTGGCCTCGGCCGCGCGCAAGGCGCCCGGCTTCGCCCTGCTGGGCGAGGAGGGCGAGACCCGGACGATCACCCTCGAGCTCAAGGTCGTCGCCGACGTGGGCTTGGTCGGCTTCCCAAGCGCCGGCAAGTCCTCGCTGGTCGCCGCCATCTCCCGCGCCCGGCCGAAGATCGCCGACTACCCCTTCACCACCCTGATCCCGAACCTCGGCGTCGTCGTGGCGGGGGAGACGACCTACACCGTCGCCGACGTGCCGGGGCTGATCGAGGGCGCCAGCGAGGGCCGCGGCCTGGGCCACGACTTCCTGCGCCACATCGAGCGCTGCGCCGCCCTGGTGCACGTGCTGGACTGCGCCACCTTCGAACCCGGCCGTGACCCGCTCACCGACCTCGACGTGATCGAGGCCGAGCTCAGTGCGCACGGCGGGCTGGAGGATCGGCCGCGGCTGGTCGCGCTCAACAAGGTCGACATCCCCGACGCGGCCGAGCTGGCGCAGCTGGTCGTCGAGGACCTCCGGGCCAGGGGCCTGCGCGTCTTCGAGATCTCGACGAAGAGCGGCCAGGGCCTGCAGGGCCTGACGTTCGCCATGGCCGAGCTGGTCGCCGAGCGTCGCGCGACCCTGCCCGCACCCGCCCCGGCCCGGATCGTGCTCCGCCCCACGTCGGTGGGCAGGGGCGCCGAGTTCACCATCGAAGCCGAAGGTGAGCTGTGGCGGGTCCGGGGCGAGAAGCCCGAGCGCTGGGTACGCCAGACCGACTTCAACAACACCGAAGCGGTCGGCTACCTCGCCGATCGGCTCAACCGGATCGGCATCGAGACCCGGCTGCTCGAGCTGGGTGCCCGGGCCGGTGACGCCGTCGCGATCGGGGGGACCGACGCGGTGGTCTTCGACTTCGCTCCGCAGGTCGACGTCGGGGCGGAGATCCTCAGCCGCCGGGGCGAGGACCAGCGACTGAGCGAGGAGCGGCCGGCCGCGCGCCGCCGCCGGGCCAAGGACGCCGAGTACCACGCCGACGAGACCGAGCTGAACGGCTACACCTTCTCCACCGTCGACCACGCCGACGCCCCGGTCCTGGAGCAGGACGAGGTCACCGAGCGGCCATGAGCGCGGCCGACCTGCGCGCCCCCGTCGCCGGCGCGGCCCGGGTGGTGGTGAAGGTGGGCTCCTCCTCGCTGACCACCTCCGAGGGCGGAATCGACCCGGCCCGGATCGAAGCCCTGGTGGACGTGCTGGCAGCGCTGCGTGCTGCCGGCCGCGAGGTGGTGCTGGTCTCCTCCGGGGCGATCGCTGCGGGTCTCGCCCCGCTCGCGCTGCGCACCCGGCCCCGGGACCTGGCCACCCAGCAGGCGGCGGCGTCGGTCGGCCAGGGCCTGCTGATGGGCTACTACACGCAGCTGTTCGCCGCTCACGACCTCGGGGTCGGGCAGGTGCTGCTGACCGTCGACGACGTGACCCGGCACGGGCACTACCGCAATGCCTTCCGCACGTTCGGCCGGCTGCTGGAGCTCGGAGTGGTGCCCATCGTCAACGAGAACGACACCGTGGCCACCCACGAGATCCGCTTCGGCGACAACGACCGGCTCGCCGCCCTGGTCGCCCACCTGGTACACGCCGACGCGCTCGTGCTGCTCAGCGACGTCGACTCCCTCTACACCGCCAAGCCCAGCGAGCCGGGCGCCCGGCGCATCGTCGACGTGCACGGCGAGGACGACCTGGCCGGCCTCGACGTCTCGGCCAAGGGCTCCGCCGTCGGCACCGGGGGCATGGTGACCAAGGTGGAGGCCGCCCGGATCGCGACGACGGCCGGGATCGACGTGGTGCTGACCAGCGCCGACCGGGCCGCGGCTGCGCTGGCGGGGGAGCCCGTCGGCACCTGGTTCCACGCCACCGGCAAGCGCCGGCCCACCCGGCTGCTGTGGCTGCGGCACGCCAGCGACGCCCGAGGCTCGCTGCGGCTGGACGCCGGCGCCGTCCGGGCGCTGGTCGAGCGGCAGGCATCCCTGCTGCCCGCCGGGGTGACCGCGGTGCACGGCACGTTCAGCGCCGGCGAGCCGGTGGACCTCGTCGGCCCCGACGGCGCCGTCGTCGCCCGGGGCCTGGTCAACTACGACGCCGCCGAGCTGCCCGCCCTGCTGGGCCGCAGCACCCGTGAGCTGGCCGCCGAGCTGGGCGCCGGCTACGACCGGACGGTGGTGCACCGCGACGCCCTCGTCGTGCTCGACGACCGGGACCGGGCCACTCTCAGGATCTGACGCCGAGCGGTCGTCCGACGCAACAACCTCGCCGTCGGACGTCGTGTGACGACGATGTTGCGGGCGTCGTCGTCCCCGGCCCCGCCGGATCGTCGGTATAGGGTCGGGGGACTTCCAGTCCGACGCCTCTCCTCGGGCCACCAGCGTGCTGGTGAACCGAGGACGGCCGCACCCCCGAGGTGGACGTTGACCATCCCCAGCACACTCAAGAAGACGGTGGCGGTGCTCGCCACCCTGGCCACCGTCACCGCGCTCGCTTCCTGCGCGCAGAGCAAGCGCGACGCAGGCAGCGGGACCAGCGCGGGCCCCGGCGCCGGTACGTTCGTCTTCGCCGCTTCGGCCGACCCGGTCATGCTTGACCCTGCGATGGCCAGCGACGGCGAGACCTTCCGCGTCTCCCGGCAGATCTTCGAAGGTCTGGTCGGCGCCAAGCCGGGCACCACCGAGGTCGAGCCGCTGCTCGCCACCAAGTGGACGCCCAGCGCGGACGGCAAGAGCTACACCTTCGACCTGCGCGAGGGCGTCAAGTTCTCCGACGGCACCGGGTTCGACGCCGCCGCCGTCTGCGCCAACTTCGAGCGCTGGTACAACTGGACCGGCATCAACCAGTCCGAGAACATCAGCTACTACTACACGAGCCTGTTCAAGGGCTTCAAGACCGGCAAGACGGGCGGCATCTACCAGGGCTGCGAGGCGCCCAGCGCCACCCAGGCCGTCGTCAAGCTGACCGCGCCGTTCGCCGGCTTCGTCCAGGCCATGACGCTGCCGGCCTTCTCGATGCAGAGCCCCGGTGCCCTGACGCAGTACAACGCCGACAAGACCGGCGGCACCGACACCGACCCGCGCTTCTCCGAGTACGCGACGGCGCACCCCACGGGCACCGGCCCGTACCTGTTCGAGAAGTGGGACCGCGGCCAGCAGGTCACGCTCAAGGCGAACCCGGACTACTGGGGCGAGAAGGCCAAGACCCCGACCGTCATCGTCCGGACCATCAGTGACGCGAAGGCCCGGACCCAGGAGCTGCAGGCCGGCAACATCGACGGCTACGACCTGGTGGGCCCTGCCGACGTCCAGCCGCTCAAGGACGACGGCTTCCAGATCGTCAACCGTCCGGCGTTCAACATCCTCTACCTGGGCATGAACCAGAAGAACAAGGCGCTGGCCGACGTCCGCGTCCGGCAGGCCATCACGTACGCGATCGACCGGGCCGCCGTGGTGAAGTCGTCGCTGCCTGAGGGCTCGACACCGGCCATCGAGTTCATCCCGCCGACGGTCGAGGGCTACAACGACCAGGTCGAGGCGTACCCCTACAACCTGGACAAGGCCAAGCAGCTGCTGGCCGACGCCGGCCAGTCGAACCTCGAGCTGAAGTTCGCCTACCCGACCGGGGTATCCCGGCCCTACATGCCGGCACCGGAGGACACCTTCGCGGTGATCAGGAGCCAGCTGGAGAAGGCCGGCATCAAGGTCACCCCGGTGGCCACGAAGTGGAGCCCCGACTACCTGGACCTCATCCAGGGCGACGCCGGCACCGACAAGCACGACATCCACCTGCTGGGCTGGACAGGCGACTACAACGACCCGGACAACTTCCTGGGCGTCTTCTTCGGCCGCAAGTCCAGCGAGTGGGGCTTCGACAACAAGAAGCTGTTCGCCGACCTCACGGCGGCCCGCGAGCTGCCGACCCTCAAGGAGCAGATCCCGGCCTACTCGGCCATCAACGCTCAGATCGCCGACTACGCCCCCGGCGTCCCGTTGGCCCACCCCGCCCCGTCGCTGGCCTTCGCGGCCGGTGTCCAGGGCTTCGTGGCCAGCCCCGTCCAGGATGAGGTGTGGAACAACGTTACCGTCAGCAAGTGACGTGCGGCCCGCCCCGACCCCGGGTGGGTCGGGGCCGGCCGGCACGGTGACCGGGGCCTCCGGCTCGTGCTGAGGTTCACGCTCCGGCGTCTGCTGCTGCTGGTCCCGGTGCTGTTCGGGCTCAGCGTGCTGCTGTTCGCGTGGGTGCGGGCGCTGCCGGGCGACCCGGCCCGTGCGCTGCTGGCCGAGAAGGCGACGCCCGAGGCCATCGCCGCCGTCAACGCCCAGTACGGCTTCGACAAGCCGCTGCTGACCCAGTACCTGACCTACACGGGCCGGCTGCTGCAGGGCGATTTCGGCAACTCCCCGCGCACCGGGCTGCCGGTGCTCGGCACCTTCCTGGAGCGTTTCCCGGCCACCGTTGAGCTGAGCCTGGCCGCGCTGCTGTTCGCCGTCGCGCTCGGCATCCCGGTGGGCTACCTGGCGGCCACCCGGGCCGGCGGCTGGCTCGACCGGTTCTTCGTCGCCAGTTCGCTGCTCGGCGTTGTCGTCCCGGTCTTCGTGCTGGCCTACCTGCTGAAGATCGTCTTCGCGGTGGGTCTGCCCGGCCCGCTCGGGGTGCTCGCGGTCCTGCCCACCTCGGGCCGGCAGGACCCCCGCATCGACGCCACCCACATCACGAACTTCTACGTCCTCGACGGCTTGTTGACCCGGGAGTGGGACGCGTCGCTGAACGCGTTGACCCACCTGGTGCTGCCTGGCGTCGCGCTGGGCTGCATCCCACTGGCGATCATCGTCCGGATGACCCGGGCGTCGGTGATCGACGTGCTGAACGAGGACTACGTCCGCACCGCCCGGGCCAAGGGCCTGGCACGCGGGCTGATCACCCGTCGGCACGTGCTGCGCAACGCGATGCTGCCCGTCACCACGACCATCGGCCTGCAGACCGGAGCGCTGCTGGCGGGGGCGGTGCTCACCGAGTCGGTGTTCGCGTTCAACGGGATCGGCTCCTACCTCTTCGACGCCATCAGCGGGCTGGACTTCGCCGTGCTGCAGGGCTTCATCCTCTTCATCGCGGTGATCTACGCGCTGGTCAACCTGGCCGTCGACCTGCTCTACGGCGTCATCGACCCACGGCTGCGTGCCGCGTGAGGGGGCAGCGATGACCGCGCTGGACGCCGTGGCGCCGGACCGGCCGCAGGCCCTGGCCCAGCTGATGGGCGACGGCGGCGCCGACGAGCGTGGCACCAGCCTCTGGCGCGGCGCCTTCCAGCGGATGCGCCGCAACCCCAGCGCGGTCATCGGCGCCGTGATCGTGGCGCTGTTCGTGCTGGTCGCGCTGCTCGCACCGCTGATCGCGCCCTACCGGCCGGCCAGCAGCGAGTGGATCGAGCAGGTCACGCCCAGCAGCGTCCCGGGCCGGTCCGCGGACCACCTGCTGGGCCTCGACCCGTTCGGCTCCGACCTGTTCACCCAGCTGCTCTACGGCGCCCGCGCCTCGCTCGTCATCGGGGTGGTCTCCACCGCCCTCGGCCTGCTGGGCGGGGCGGTCCTCGGCACCCTCGCCGGTGGGCTGGGCGGCTGGGTGGACACCGTCGTGATGCGGGTCGTGGACATCTTGTTGTCCATCCCATCGCTGTTGCTCGCGGTGAGCATCGCGGCAGTGCTCGGCCAGCGGCCGAGCGCGATCATGATCGCCATCGGGGCTGCGCAGGTGCCGATCTTCGCGCGGCTGCTGCGGGGCTCGATGCTGGCCCAGCGCAACCAGGACTACGTGCTGGCCTCGGTCTCGCTCGGCCTGCGCCGGCGGACGGTCGTGCTGAGCCACATCCTGCCGAACTCGCTCGGGCCCGTGATCGTGCAGGCGACGCTCACCCTGGCCACGGCGATCATCGAGGTCGCGGCCCTGTCCTACCTGGGTCTGGGCGCCCCGGACCCGGCGACCGCGGAGTGGGGCCGGATGCTGGTCAAGGCCCAGGACCGGCTGCAGAGCGACCCGCACCTGGCCCTGCTGCCCGGCGTCTGCATCGCGATCACCGCGCTGGGCTTCACGCTGTTCGGCGAGGCGCTGCGCGAGGCGCTGGACCCGAAGTCGAGGAGATGAGATGAGCACGTCGATCACCGGCGTCGCCGACCGCACGCTGGTCCGCCGCTCCGCTCGGGGGCCGGTCGATCGCAACGAGGTGCTGCTCGAGGTGCGCGACCTGCGGGTCACCTTCTCCCGCCGCGGAGGCCAGCCCACCCACGCCGTCGACGGCGTCTCGTTCAGCGTCAAGCCCGGCGAGGTCGTCGGCATCGTGGGTGAGTCCGGCAGCGGCAAGTCGGTCACCTCCATGGCGGTGATGGGGCTGCTGCCGAGCCGGGGCGTGCAGGTCAGCGGCCAGGCGCTGTACCGCGGCGACGACCTGCTGTCGATGCCGGCGGGGCAGCTGTCGGACCTGCGCGGGCGCGAGCTGGCGATGGTGTTCCAGGACCCGATGAGCTCGCTGAACCCGGTGGTGCCCGTCGGCACCCAGGTCAGCGAGGTGCTGCTGCGCCATCAGGACATCAATCGCTCCGACGCCCGGGCCGAGGCGGAGGACCTGCTGCGCCGCTGCGGGATCCCCGACCCCGGCCGTCGGCTCAAGGAGTACCCGCACCAGCTGTCCGGCGGGATGCGCCAGCGGGCGCTGATCGCCATCGCCCTGGCCTGCAAGCCGGCGCTGCTCATCTGCGACGAGCCCACCACGGCGCTCGACGTCACCATCCAGGCCCAGGTCCTCGAGCTGCTCAAGGAGCTGGTGAACGACCTGGGCACCGCGATGGTGATGATCACCCACGACCTCGGGGTGGTCGCCGGGCTCTGCGACTTCGTCAACGTGATGTATGCCGGACGGGTGGTCGAGTCCGCTCCCCGCCGCGAGCTGTTCGGAGCGCCCCGGCACCGCTACACCGAGGGTCTGCTCAGCTCCATCCCCCGGCTCGACGCCCCCAGGGGCGAGCCGTTGCGGCCGATCCCGGGCACACCCCGCGACGTCCTCGGCTGGGCCCAGGGCTGCGCGTTCGCGCCCCGCTGCCGGCACGCCGCGGACGACTGCATCGCACCGGACCTGCCGCTGGAGCCGATGGGACGGGGCACGCACCACGTCCGCTGCGTCCACCCGACCGGACAGCAGGGGGTGCAGCATGGCTGACCCACTGCTGAGCGTCACCGGGCTGAAGGTCCATTTCCCGATCAAGCGCGGGCTGGTGGTCGACCGGACCGTCGGTCACGTCCGGGCCGTCGACGGCGTCGACCTGCAGGTGCAGCGTGGCCAGACGTTCGGGCTGGTGGGGGAGTCGGGATGCGGCAAGTCGACGCTGGGCCGGGCCATCCTGCGGCTCACGGAGCCGACGGACGGCCAGGTGCTGTTCGACGGCCAGGACCTCCGCGCCCTCGGGGCCGAGCCGCTGCGCAAGATGCGGCGCCGGATGCAGATGGTGTTCCAGGACCCGCTCTCCAGCCTGGACCCCCGGGCGTCGGTGGAGAGCCTGCTGACCGAGCCTCTGACCGTGCACGGGCTCGCCGAGGCCGACCGGCGCGAGTTCGGGGCCGACTCGGCGAAGAGCCATGCGGCGAAGGCGTCCTCGATGCTGGACGTCGTCGGGCTGCCCGGCTCGGCGCTGGCCAAGTACCCGCACGAGTTCTCCGGCGGCCAGCGGCAGCGGATCGGCATCGCCCGGGCGATGATCCTGAACCCGGACCTGGTGATCGCCGACGAGCCCGTCAGCGCGCTCGACGTCTCCGTCCAGGCGCAGGTGATCAACCTGCTGGAGGCGCTGCAGGACCTGCTGGGGCTGACGTACCTGGTGATCGCCCACGACCTCGCCGTCGTCCGGCACATCAGCGACGTCATCGGGGTGATGTACCTGGGCACCATCGTCGAGCAGGCCGACAGCGACGACCTCTACGCCCAGCCGCTGCACCCGTACACGATCGCCCTGATGTCGGCCATCCCGATCCCCGACCCCGACGTGGAGGACCGGCGCGAGCGGATCCTGCTCCGCGGAGACCTGCCCAGCCCCGCCAACCCGCCGTCGGGCTGCCGGTTCCACACCCGCTGCCCGTTCCGGCAGCAGAGCCGCTGCGACAGCGAGGTGCCGGCCCTGCGGCCGGTGGAGGGCGCGGCCGGCCGGCTGGTCGCCTGCCACTGGGCCGAGGAGATCCGCGACGGTCGGATCTCGGTGGCTGACCCTGCCCTGCTCGTCGAGCCCGAGGTCGCCGCCGCAGCCGGCTCGGGAGTGGTGGGGGGTGGGCGATGACGGACCCGCGGTTGTTCTTCGACCAGTTCGACACCCAGGTCGGCGTGATCGGGGTGCTGGGCGGTCCGGCGGGGCTGCGCGCGATGGACTGGCGCGTCGACGCCGACGGGGCCTCGATCGAGCCCGACGAGACGGTGCAGCAGGTGATCGGCCAGCTGCGGGAGTACTTCGCCGGTCAGCGGCAGGAGTTCGAGGTGACGCTGGACCTCGCCCCGCTGGCACCCGCGACCCGTGCGGTGCTCGACGCGCTGGGCACGGTCCCGTACGGCACGACCATCACCTACGCCCAGCTGGCCACCCGCAGCGGCACGGGCCTGCCGGCCCGTGCGATCGGCTCGATCATGGGCGCCAACCCGGTGCCGCTGGTGCTGCCGTGCCACCGCGTCGTCGCCAGCGACGGCCTGGGCGGCTACTCCGGCGGCGAGCCCGGCCGCGAGCTGGAGACCAAGCGCTGGCTCCTCGAGCTGGAAGGTGCCCTGCCGCCCACCCTGCTCTGACGGGTCCTGCCCGCTCCCTGCGCGACCGGACCCACCCACCCCCGCCTGGCCCTCACTTCACACCCCGCGCCCGTGCTTCACACCACGTGCACCGGGCGTGAAGGTCGCGACCGGGGTGTGAAGTGGGGGCGCAGGGTCTGCCGGAGGGGGCTGGACGAGTGAGCTACAGGTACAGGCCCTGCAGCCGGGGGTCGTCCGGTGGTGCCTCGGTGGGCAGGTCGGCGGCGACGAGGGTGCGGATGTCGTCCACGGTGGGGTCGGCGAGGCTCACCAGCCGCTCGGCCTGGATGGAGACGGCCTCCTCGAAGACGTTGCGGATGAAGCGGCCGTTGCCGAAACCGGGCGGGTGCGGGTCTGGGATCAAGGCCCGAACCCGGTCCTCGACGCCGGGGCCGACGTCGAACCCCTGCTGGGCGGATACCAGCCGGAAGATCGAGTACAGCTCGTCGTCGGTGTAGTCCTCGAAGGCCAGGGTCTTCGGGAACCGCGACGCCAGACCCGGGTTGGAGGACAGGAACCGCGCCATCTCCAGCGGGTAGCCGGCCACGATGACGACGACCTCGTCGCGGCGGTCCTCCATCAGCTTCAGCAGCGTCGAGACGGCCTCGACGCCAAAGTCGCGGTGCGAGTCGGGCGGGATCAGGGCGTAGGCCTCGTCGATGAACAGCACGCCGCCGGAGGCGTGGTCGAACATCTTGCGCACCTTCGGAGAGGTCTGGCCGATGTACTGCCCGACCAGGTCCACCCGGCTGGCCTCCACCAGATGGCCGTTGGAGAGCGTCCCGAGCTGGGCGTAGATGCGGGCCAGCAGCCGGGCCACCGTCGTCTTGGCCGTGCCGGGGTTGCCGACGAAGACCATGTGCCGGGAACGGTCCCGGCTGGGCATGCCCGCGCCCGTGCGCAGCTGGTCGGCCTGGGCCTCGGCGACCAGCCGACGAACCTGCACCTTGATCGGTGCCAACCCGACGAGGGCGGCCAGCTCCCCCTGGGGGTCGCCGATCCTCACCTCCGGGACGCTCGGTTCCTCCTCGGGCTCGTCCTCCTCGGCCGCCGAACGCAGCGGTCGGGGGACGCGGGCCCCGACGGGGCCGCCGGCCGTCGGGAAGGTCGGGGCGCCGAAGGCCCGGACCAGCGGGTTCGCCGCCGGCGTGAAGGTGAACAGCTCCTCGACGTCGGTGACGAAGCCGATCGTGTCCGGGGCCGCGGACGGGGTGGGCGGTCCTGGCAGGCCGGCGACCACCCGGGAGACCTGCGCGGCCATCGACAACCAGGCGCGGCAGGCGTCGATCTCGCCGATCAGCAGCATCCGCGCCAGCCAGCCGCGGTTGGCCTGCAGCCACTGGTCCGCGTCGAAGCCGTGCCGACGCTGCTCGAAGGCCTCGGTGACCTCGGCGAAGCGCTCGTTGCCGACGGCGACGGCCAGACCTGCAGGGAGCGCCTCGAGGTCGTCGCACAGGGCCATCGACGCGACGACCTCGGGCAGCGTCTCGGCCCGGTCGCTCGAGCGGCTGAGATGCTCGTGGGCGGCCTGCAGCCCCTCGTAGGACCAGGAAAGGGCCGCTCCCCAGCCCCCGATCTCGGGCAGCACCTCCTGCTCGGCGTCGGTCAGCAACGTGTGCCGCCACAGCCGAGCCACTTCGGGAAAGGCTGCCGAGGTGTGGAACTCCAGCAGCTCGGAGGTCTGCAGCACCCGTTCGTAGATGCCCAGCAGCGCCTCCGCCCGGGGCGCGAGCGGCCCTACCTCGGCGAGGAAGCGCACGCACTCCTGGGACAGCTCCAGCGTCCCGCGTCGCGCCGCCGGGTCGGGGCCGGCGTACTTGTAGAGGAACAGCGGCCACTCGAGGTCGGTCATGTACCAGTTGCGGGCCACCATCGGCTCGCGCCGCTGGCTGGCCGAGAGATAACCGTCCACCAGCTGCTCGGGGAACTGTGCGAACTTCCCGGTGAAGATCGTCACGTACCCGCCCAGCGACATCGCGAGGTTCTGCAGGAACGGCGCCACGTCCCGGGTCTGCTCCGGCCAGCCGGTCCAGCTCTGAGTGGCCCCAGCCCGCGGGTCCTCGACGAGGTCGCGGACGCAGGTGCTCGCGCGGTCCCACCAGCCAGCCGGGACGGGCCAGGGGTGCGCCGCGCCGACGACGTCGATGTAGGGCCGCCCTGACATCAGGACGGCCAGATGCTCTGGCAGAACCAACCGCGTCAACGTCGCGCTCCTGTCCCCGGACAACGTCGTCGCCTCCGCCGGCGCCCACGGCTCCCGAGCCCCATCCTTCCATCCCCGGCCCCCGCGCGGGACAGGTCGGCGCGAAGCCGTGCACGTCGCTAGATTGACCCCGTGAGCGTCGCGGAGCAGACCACGCGGGCCCGGGCGGCGTCGCTCGCACTCGGCAGAGCCAGCCGCGCCGTCAAGGACGCAGGGCTGCACGCCATGGCCGACGCCCTGGGCAAGGCCGAGACCGCGGTGCTCGAGGCCAATATCGTCGACGTGGCCCGCGCGGAGGCCGCCGGGACGAGCCCTGCCCTGGTCGACCGTCTCCGGCTGAACGGCGACCGGCTGGCCGGCATGGTCGACGGGCTGCGCAACCTGGCGGCCCTGCCTGACCCGGTGGGCGATGTCGTCCGCGGCTGGACCCAGCCCGACGGAGCCCAGGTGCGCCAGGTGAGGGTGCCGTTCGGCGTCGTCGGCATCATCTACGAGGCCCGACCCAACGTGACGGCGGACGCCGCCGGGATCTGCCTGAAGTCCGGCAACGCGGTCCTGCTGCGGGGCTCCAGCTCGGCCGCCGACTCCAACGCCGCCGTCGTCGAGGCTCTGCGAGCCGGGCTGTCCGACGCCGGGCTGCCCGCCGACGCCGTCCAGCTGGTCCCCGGTCCGCGCGTGGTGACCGACGAGCTGTTGGCCGCCCGCGGCCAGGTCGACCTGCTGATCCCCCGCGGCGGCGCGGGTCTGATCGAGCACGTCGTCCGGCACGCTCAGGTGCCGGTGATCGAGACCGGCGTG
>JAABUN010005292.1_pt1 | contig 16193 bp, 19 predicted proteins | sample 5559311 | NCBI WGS metagenome assembly JAABUN01 (sample SAMN10711877, study PRJNA513370) | rock metagenome | isolation source: Antarctica rocks | place: Antarctica: Victoria Land, Siegfried Peak sud
CTGTGGCCTTGTTCGGGAGTTTTTGCTAGGTCCACTAGAGGCCGTGAGGTTAAAGAAATCCCCGTGCCCTTACTTGACCGCTTGGTAGAGGCACTTTGCTATGCGGCATGACGTGCAAAGTCGAGCTAAGAGAACGCAACCCCAGGCGCGTGGTGAACTCGGCGTCGACCAGCAGCGCCTTGACCTTGACGCCTGCCGCAACGACGTCGCCAGCCACTGTAAGCATTGCCTCGGTAGCCGTGAGCTTGGGGTAGCGCTCGGTGCTCATCAGCGCATCGGGAAACGGGTCGCAACGCAAGAGATAGGGGTCTTCGCCTAGCTGTACCAGCGCACTGCTGACCAGCGTATGACCCCACATCACGCCCTTGCTGTTCGTGTCGTAGCACCTGCCAACCCCTTCAATTCGTTCACCCTGGTGCTCGACCTTGAGCAGGTCCACAGCCAGGTAAGCACCCTGAGGTGCAGCAGCTAAACGTCGTGCCAGAACACCCTTATGAGGCGTCGGGTCCTGCGCCATAAGCTTGCAGGCGTACTGTTTGCCAAACGGTAACAAGCCGCGCTCGCTCATATCGGTCACGCTTTTACTGCCCGAAAGTAGGCCCAGGACGTAATGCGCGTGTAGACTCTCTCTTGCGGTTGTAGACATTCCGCAGATTACCCGTGGTGACCGGACTTTCTATCCTTGATCACTGCGGGTATTCGTCTATCACGCTATTCCTGCATTTGGCGACGTTCTTGCTAACGTCAAGCACCTCTTGAGTCATTAGTCGCGCGCATCTGCCGCAGAAGCGCCTGGGGTTCCTGTCTTGACTTATCCATTTCCCATGAGCGGTCTCAACTGTGCTTACTACTCAAGGAAACGAGCAGCGCGCAAGAACGCACGTAGCCTCGCTCCGATCAGGCCGGACGCCAAAGGCTACTCCAGTACTCCAGGGTTCCAAGTTTGAAGCCGCTGTTCAGGTGCTACGCTTGTCACGAGGGAGAATGAGCGTGAAAACTAAAACAGCAGAGGTCGCCCTAGGTGTTACGCGTGTGCCCATCGTTTTCGTCAACGCTTACCTAGTCGACACGACCCAAGGAGGCTGGGTACTAGTCGACACGGGGCTACCTGGGTCGGCTCAGTACCTCCGTCAGGCAGCCGAGCAGCGCTACGGTCAAGGCAGCAAGCCCGAAGCGATCGTACTCACGCACGGGCACTTCGACCACGCGGGCTCGGCGCTCGAGTTGGCCGAGATCTGGAACGTACCCATATACGCGCATCCGCTCGAGCTGCCCTACCTAACGGGGTACTCGGACTACCCCCCGCAAGACCCAACCGTAGGCGGCGCGATCGCCATGATGTCGCGCGCCTTCCCGCACCACGGCTACGACTTCGGTGCTCGGGCGCGCTCACTTCCGAAAGACGGCAGCGTGCCGGTGCTGCCGGGGTGGCGTGCCCTGCACACGCCGGGTCACACCTCCGGTCACGTGTCGCTGTGGCGCGAGGCGGACCGGATCCTCTTGGCAGGCGACGCCCTCGCCACAATGGACTTGGATTCGTGGGCCACCCAGCTCACGCACAAGCGGACGCTGAGCCGCCCGCCTACGCCCTTTACTCCTGACTGGGACGCGGCTAGTCGTTCAGTTTCACGCCTTGCCGCACTCGAGCCCTTTACCCTCGCCGCCGGTCACGGCAGGTCGCTGTCCGGGCCGAAACTGGCGACGTGGCTGCGCCGCTTCGCCGAGACCTTCTCGCCGCCGCGGCGGGGACGTTACGCCCGCCTTCCTGCCCGCGCCGACGAGCGGGGGGTCGTGGCGCTGCCGCCGCCCGTGCCCGACCCGCTGCCGGGGAGGGTGGCCGGCGTGGCGCTGATGGCGGCGTTGGTGGGGACAGCCCTCCTCTTTCTCACGAAGCGAGAGAGAAAGGCTCCTTCGCGCTGAGGATAAGCGCCTTACACAACCTCGAGACCTTGTGACTGTGCGACAGACGCGCGCGTTAGTTGCGTGAAATTCTTTGGATCAAGCTACTTCTATGCCAGTTCAAGGGTGTCGCTAATTTTCGTTAGGGATAGTTGCCATACGCCAAGGAAATTCGGTTGTCCAAGAGCGTAGGAAGCGCAAGGGACTATGCTTTTTGTGTCGCCCTGTTGCGGTTCGATGTTGCACTTGGGGGAAGGCGTGTCGGGCTTGCTCTAAGGGCCACCAGTCGCAACGAGCGCGGGCGCAGCGTTCCCTGAACGAATACGCCCCGGCCTAGTTCCGGGAGGCTTTCGATCAGCTCGAGACTCGCTACTAATGGAAGCTGAAATACCCGCCCGCCCCGTGTGCCCTGATTTGGATAGATGCGAACCACAATCATACCCTCGGCTCGGTCTACAAGGGCGAGCCGACCGAGGACGTGCAGCGGATACTCCCGCACTTCGGTACCCTCGGTCGGCGCAGCACGAGCAAGCGCCGTACCGATCCCGAGTACACCCTCTGAGTCCGTTCGGGGATAGAGGGTTAGCTTGTGCAACCCGCTCGGCACCTCTGGCATCAACGTATTCATCTTCGGCGTCATCGTAAAAGACGCGAGCTGATCGCCCACGGCAACCTTTACCCGTGGCCTGCCGTCCTCGCCAACCGTCTTGTCTACGATAGTCGAGACGTGATGGAGGGTGGCCTGAAACACCAGCTCAAACTTGGCTTTACCTTTCCCCGGATTCGCTTTGAGCACTTCTGTTATATTTGCTTGGCTCATAACGCCATCTTAGGGCATAGACGCTGCCAATACTTTCTAGCCGCACGTCTTTGCTGCACATTGCCGGATCAGAAAAAATTCAACGCCCCAGCATCCGAGCCAACGCTCCCATAAAGCTTTGCGCGGGCGGTCTAAGGGCACGCTTACCAGCTCTGGTGAGCGTAAAGACCGAAACCAACGTATGGTTGTTCGGATTCAGAAGAAGTTGGCGACGAACCCACCCGTTGCAATCAAACTCAAACAGCACGCGCGTCAGCAGAGAAACGCTTATCTCCTCCTCGTAGCGCAGCCTCAACGCCTCGGCAAGGGCGAACGCGTCGATGGGGCCGGTTTCGCCAACGACGCGCAACACCTTGAATCTAAAACCTCCACGCTGAAATTTAAGCACAATCTAACCTCCACCTGCAAAAGGTGTCCAAAATGTTAACGGCTTATAGGACTTCACTCCACGCGCCCGAGCAACTCGAGCAGGGTGAGATGAAGCGGCTATTAAGCGGAAAAAAATCTTTCCATCCTCAGCACTGAGACGACCCGTTACCGTTCGGTGAGAGCGGGTATGCGTTCAGCGTCCACGTCGCCTGGATGCTCGAGGTCATCGACGGGTGCAGGTTCCAAAACGTTCTCATCTTCTCCTTCTCCCTCCAGTTCAAAGAGGTTGCGGTCGCCTTTATGGGTAAGCCCTTCACGCAAGAGTGAACGCAGCCAGGACGCCTCAAGCTCACCCTCCGCAACTCGTTTGAGAACGAGGGTGCCGACGACTTCAGCACGCCGCAGGTCACGTTTTTTCTCCTCACGGATACGTGCGTCGCGCAAGCTTTTAAGTCTGGCGGCGAGCGCTTCTTCTTCCCTGACTAAACGGTCTACTTTGCCTGACATCGTGACCTCCTCGAAGGTGAACTCTGCCGCGCCTCTATACAAACCCTTTGTTTGGCATTATATTGATACTAAGCTAACGCCTTAAGCTTGGCAAGGTTGTCCGCTTGCAAGCTCGGCTCGAGCCCGAAAGGAGACCCATTTGGTTGACCCGTCAGAGGCCCAACCCCACCCGCTCACCGAGCTGGCTGTCCGCTACGCCATCCTCACAGACGACGGGCGGACAGCAGGTCAAAAGCGAAAAATAGGTCTTGGGCAAGATAAGGACTTGCTTCATTCCTTGAAGCAAGTCCCGCGTGGGACGCGCCCAAGACGGGGTTGGGTGTGAGGCTGGTTTTGCGGCACAGGTGTTTTTTGCTTGCAGCAAGGGAGTGAAATATGCGTGACCCAGAGTGTTTATGTTGAGGTATCCACCTGCTTGGAGCGGTTTTGCCGATGACTGAAGCTAAAGACAGAGTCACCCTCTATATGTCGGCTAAGGTCATCCGCGGGCTCAAAGAACTGGCCCACGCTAAGGGCGTTTCGTTAAACGAACTCGGGGGTGAGTTGCTCATGGTCGGCATCGAACGTGAGGTCGAAGGTGCGGGGATGAACATCCTCTTACCCGAACTCGAGCTGATGTTCAAAACTGAACTCGCCCGGGCGGTCGAACGCATGATCCGCTTGCACGTCCGGGGCACCTTGGAGTCGATGACAAACCGGCGCATCTTAACGAACTTTATGCACAAGTCGGGCATCGACCGGAAGATCGTCGCAGAGGTCAACGAAGCGGCTTACCAGAGCGCGGTGCGGAGCCTGAAAGCGCCCTTAGAAGACCTGCAAGAGATCATCGACGCGGCGAACGGCCCAGGCCGGTTATGACCGCGCTGCTGCGGCGTGAGAACCATGAAATTAGAGGTCTCGGGGCGGTTGAGAGGAGGTCACGGTGACAGGCGACGCAGTGGTCGATCAGTACCTCCGAGACGAACTTTATGGAGCACATAAGGGTCGGGCCTTTGGCGGCAGAAAAACCGGCACAAGTCCTGGTGGCAAGGTTCGTATTGAGCGTGGAGGCAGAGGCGGCAAGAGCGCGGCAGCCGGTTACGGGAACCGGGCTAACGGCGTCTCAAGGGGCGCAGGTGGCTCCCGCGTCGTGATCAAAGCTAACTACGTCAAGCAGGGCAAGGGCAGCGGGGGACGGATCCGTGAAAGCGCCCGCTACTACCTGAACCGGGAGAACGAATACGGCGAGAAAGAACAGCGCCAAGCCTTCTCCAAAGAGCACGACGAATTGGATTTTGGGGAGGTGAAAACCCGCCTCAAAGAAGCTGACCAGATCCACGCGTACCACTACCGCCTGGTCGTCGCCCCGGAGACCGACAAAGAGGCCGAGGGCGGCGACCTCAAAGCGCTTGCCCGTGAGGTTATGGCGACCCTTGAAAAGCAGCAAGAGGGCAAGGTCTCGTGGATCGCGGTCGAACACTCCGGCGACCACGCGCACAGCGACCACGCGCACGTTCACGTCATCGCTTCGCTCGAGCACACCATCACCAAAAGCGAGTTACACGAGCTGCGTTACGACGCCGAACTCGCGTGGCGTTTGGAGATGGTGCAGCAGCGCGAAATGCAGCGTGACGCTCTGGAGGTTGGAATGACGGGTCAAGACAAGGTAAAAGCTTTTGAAACCGAGCAGGGGCTCGAACTATGATACGCACGCTGAACCCGAAATGGCGGTGGCCGCTCGGGATCGTCTCGGGCGTTGTGCTCGCCTTCGGACTCTTCGGCTACGTGATGGTTTACCGGGAGAGCGTGGCAGCGGCGCATAGCGCCCTGATGCAAGCGGGCGGTGGGCGGAGTCCGCCCGCGTTGACCTACTTCACCTGCCTTCAACAAAGCCCTTGTTCGGCGTGGCTGAGTAACGAACTGGGTGGGGAGTTTTCACCGCTTTGGACTGGCGTGGTAGGGCTAGGGGTCGTCGGTTTGCTGGCGGTTATCGGGCCACGCAAAAAGAAAAAAGTCTATCCCGGCGGCTTCGCGCTACGGCAACACCTACGCGACCTTCGTATTGACAACTGGCATACGAATAGGCTTGCCGGTAGCTCTCTACTGGTCGGCTATCATCTCCCGTTGCCGGATTCAAGCGAGGGTGAAAGGCGTGAACGCGTGCTTACCGGGGACGATTTCAGCGAGCTGGATCATCAGCTGCTCGCCGTCTCACCGGGCTACGGCAAGCGGCCCGCACTCGGACACATGGCCGTTTTTGGCACGACTCAAAGTGGCAAATCGGTGCATCTTACGGCGCAGATCGCACGCTGGTTCGGCTCGTTTATCGTGCTCGACATCAAGGGCGAACTCTACGATAAAACGGCGGGACTAAAAGCCCAATCTCACCGCGTCATCGCGTTGTCGCCATCTGGGATTGGCAGGCGTTTCGACGCCGTTTCGGAGATTCTTAAAAGCAGTAACGGCTACGCCACCGTCGCCGACATTATTACAACGTCGCAGGTCGATAGAGACCCCGCGTTCGCCCAACGTGCCGCCTCTGGGATCGAGGCTGCGCTAAGGGTCGCGGTGATCAAGGGCGAAGCCCCGATTCCTTTTATTCGCAAGCTGGTCGCTGAAGGCGGGATTACCGCCTTTGTACGTGAGCTTAAAACGGTCTCTGACAGTGATGTGGCCACGGCCCTCAACACTTTTTTAGGGATTTCGGGTGGGGACGACTTTGAGCTTAATAAGGCCGTGAACGACCGCTTTTTAATGAGCTCATGGGGCAACATGTTGCAACGCCTGAAACCCTTTATGCAGCGGGAGGTGCAACATCTGTTTTCGGGTAGCGACTTCGCGGCGGCTGAACTCTTAAACCGCCCCACAGCGGTCTACCTGATCTGGCCTGAAGAATCGCTCGAGGCCACGGTCTCGGTTTACAACCTGGTGGTGTTGGGACTTATGCGCGGGATGACCCGCCACGTAGACGTTAAGCGCCGGGGGAAACTGCCGCGTGTACCCGTATTTGTCGGGCTTGACGAGGCGGCGAAAGCGCCCCTGGTCAACCTTGACGATTTCCTCTCGACAGCGGCAGGCCGCGGCATTTCAATCATCACCTACTTGCAATCTCCCGCGCAGTTCGACGGCCTTTACGGAAAAGCCAAAACTGAGGCGATCTTAGCGAACTGTGGGGTGCAGCTCTACTACAAAGTCGAAAACCTCTCAACGGCGGAGCACATCTCGAAAAGGTGTCACAAAATCTCGGTCGATACCGAGTCGCAGAGCCGCAAACGAACCCCTTTTTCAGGCGTTCCGACCGTTTCACAGAGCAGTACCGGACGGGAGGTGATCACCGTCGATGAAGTCTCGCGCGTGGGCGGCTCCGAACGCCAGTGCATCATCGCGTTCATCTCCGGCAAAAGGCCCGTCTTAGCCAAAAGGCTGAACTACTTTGAACACGGCTGGCTTAACGCGTTGTTGGCGCAGCACCGCGCGCCGCCGATCCCAGTGCCGAAAGTCTTAACCAAGAAGGCTGTCCCTCCCAAACTAAAACCAGCAGAGGGGCATACGGACACTGCTTTCGTGGACTTTGAGGCGCGTCTTCCGGGTGAGGTGGCAGCCCCCGCAGCGCCCGAATGTGACAGCCAAGACGATGAGCCGAACCCACCCTCCGCCACCACGGTTTAGACCCCACCGCTAGCTTTATAACCCGCCGCGAAAGGAAACCCATTTATGAACAGTTCTCGCTTCAAAGTGCAATATTTTAGTATTAAAATATTGCTATATCTACTCACCGTGTTTTTGATCAGCGCGGCCCAGGGACAAAACGCTCTCACCCGTTTTTACGCGAGCGAGTTAGGGGCGTTTCCGGGTGCGCTCACGGTCTCCCCCGCCACCCTGTCGGTCTTAGAGTTCTGGGGCGTTGTCAACACCGTTCACAGCGGCAACCTTGACCTTTTGAAGATCGAGACCGTCGGTAATACCGTGTATCTGGGGACGACCCAGCCGCGCGGTCTGACCTCACTGGTGGTCGATGTAGACGGCGTTAAACATTTTTTCTCAGTGACCATCCAAACCCCGTCTACCGGGCCGAAGCACTACCTCGTTGAGCGCGAGCGCCCCGTGCCGCGTATCGAAGACCCCCTTAACCCGCGTGTCCCCGCACGCAACCTCCGGGGCGCACTTGGGTTCGACGTCATCACGGCGACGCCTGTTTCGGACGGGTCGGCGAACATCTTTTTTACTTTTGAAAATAGCTCACAAGGGGTCGTGGCGTTAGATACCGCGCGGGTGAGCTTTTGGCAAGACGGGTCGATGTTGCCCACCGAGGTCTCCAAAGAGCCGCTCCGCGGGCTCGTCGAGCCGGGGGAAGTCCATAGCGGCTACGTCACCGTGCGCGGAGCCGAGGAGGGGGTCGGGCGGCTGCGCTGGAGCGTCCGTGAACTGCAAGGTCAAACCAGGGAGGTGGCGTTCGATGAAACCGTCAATATTCCGCGTCGTTAGTGTTGCCTTGCTGGGGCTGGGTTTCGCCCACGCCCAGGTCGCTGGGGGCTACGCCCCCGAGGTCGAGTCAGACGGCGTGCTCTCGCTCATCGAAGACTTACCTGAGCCGGGCAACGACGAAGGGCTCTACCGGAAAACCCCGTTTGCCGAAGTCATTCACAAAGAGGGACTCGAGACGTGCCAGGGGGCGGGCTTTGACCAAGACGCGTGTCCTACCTTTGAGTGGTCGTTACCATTTTTGCCGTCCTCACAGGCAACCGACGCGGAGATTGCCATCGCCGAGGCGTGGTTTCGCCTCGAGACCCGTGCCTACTTCCGCACCCTGCTCGAGATCGGGGCGGCGCACCCGGCGCTCGCTTGCACTCTGGGCGGACTCGACATTTTTTGGCTCGTTTACACTGGCGAGATTTTCTTCCCAGCGGACGAATTTTGTGACGGCAAAGGGTTTCAGATTCTCGCCAACTGTTTCTGGGCGTGCGACTTTAACCTGCTCGAGACGCAGTGCCCCGAGGCCAAACCGGGATGTGAAGACTGTGTACGGGAGGGCGTCGAAACGGCCTGGGAACACATTCAGAGTGCGTACTACGCTGACTATCAACAAGACGTCGCCGAGCAGGTCGTCGCACCTTTGACCGCCGCGGGTGGACTCTTATGGAGTGAAGACCCACTACTCAGTGACGGCGCGCTGGTCGCTCCCATCGCGGATATTACGAACACCCCCAACGTACTGCGTGACGTGGCGGGTACGCTCATCCCTGAAGGCGTCAAGCTCGACCCGCGCGCCGCGACCTACTTTACCCAGACCGCAGCGCCGCCCCCAGAGGGCGACCTCGGTTGTCGCCGGGCGCTCCTTGCAGGGTCGAAGTTCGGCCTTATCCGCTTGCCGGGACAGACCTTGGATCCCTTAGCACCCGGCCTGCCGCGGCTCGAAGACCTCAAACGCACGCTGGCCGACCGTGAGAGTGCCGGGGAAACCTATAAACGCACGCTGATGATGCTTCTCAAGTGGAATAAAGAAGAACTCTATCCCAAATACACCAAGGGCGAGGGTTTCTTAGGGAACGTGTTTAGCGGCGAAGACGCCAGGTTCGGAACCGCGGATCCCGGCCTCTACGCGTGTTTGGGCTACACCACCTTTTTTGAGGTGTATCAAAAACTTATCGACCCCGTGGTTAGCCTCACCCGCCCGATCACCAGGCCGAGCGTGTGCTGGATTGAATTTATCCCCGGCCTTACGCTCGTGCCGCTCGTGCCCGAACTGATGATCTGGGCCAATCCCCGGTGGCATACCGAGTGGGTTGCCGTCCCTGAAGGGTTCGACATCCCCAACGTGAAAGGAAACCCCCAAAATGCTGGCTTTCGCCCGTAACCTTTTGCTGTTTACCTCCGCCTGTTGCAGTTTCGGCGCGGCTCAGGAGGGGCCATTCGACCGGCCTATTCAGGAGCCTGTCACCGACCCCCGGCAGATTCTTGCTGACGTCGGCGCGGCCCAGGAGAATATCTTTTACGTCGCCCCCAGTCTAGCCTCGGAGAGCCTTGCTCAAGGTCTCGCCGAACGTGCCGGGGCGGGTGTCAGCGTCTATGTGGTCGTCAACGCGGATAAGGTGAACCCTCTTATCGGGGGCGTCGCTCAGGCGGGCGCACAGGTCAAAGTGCTCGATAACTTCGTCGAGGGAATGCTGCTCATCGACACCGACGTGTTGATTGCCGGGGGACTGATCAGCGGCTCGAACCGGGAGACGTTGCGGGTTGAGACGCGCGCCTTCGGCACGACTGTAACCGACCAGCTGCGCGCCCTGTGGCAAGCTGCCGAGCCTTGGGGGACGCCGTGAACGTGACCCTAAAAACGCACTTGGGCGTGAGGACGTTGCTCAAACACCTCTTTGCACTCCTGCCCGCTATCAACCTCTTCGCCGGGGTCGTTCGGGCACAGTTCGCCGATGTTCCGGCGGGCCACTACGCCGAAAGTTCTGTCCTTAAACTCACCCAGTTGGGTATCCTGAGCGGGTTTCCCGACGGCCTTTACCGGGGTAAGCAGCCCGTTGACCGCTTCCAACTCGCCCTTATCCTTTCGCGGATGTGGGACAACTGGAGTACCGAGCAGCTCGGGGACGTCTGGAGCGAGATCGTCTCCCTGGAGGCGCAACTCGCTGAGGTGCGCAGCCTGGGTGAGGGCGTCCGCCGCAACGAAGCCGCGTTAGCGGGGTTGGAAACCGACCTTGCCGGGACGCAGGCGCGTCTGCTGGCCCTGGACGACCGCACCGCGAACGTGCGATTGACCCGTGAGGCTGTCAGCGCGTTAACAGCCGAGCTGGGGACGCTCAAAGGGGACTTGCAGACGCTGGCGGCGCAACTCGGCGACAGTGAGCGTGGACAGGCCAAACAAGGCGTCACAGGTCGGCTTCAAGAAGCTTCCGACACGTTGGCGTGGCTCGAGCGTCAGTTCGCCGAGCAAAACGGACGGCTAGAAGGGACGCAACGTCAGGTTGACACGCTCCGCGCCGACTTGGGTCAGCTCCCGCGTGACCTAGACGCGGAGCTAGGCGCGTTGCGAGACGAGTTCTTTGCCGAGCGTAAAGCGCGGGCGTGGGACGGCGACCTTACGGTAGCCGCCGGACTCTTGGGGGACGGCCCGGCCTACACGCTGGCAACACACTTGGTTACGCAACGAGGCCGCCTCAGCGCGGAGCTGAGCCAGAACGGACTCAAAGCCGAGGCGAGCGGACGCGTCTTAGACGGGTTTGAGCTCGGCGGTCGCTACCAGAGGACAGACGTCGGTGAGCTTGGGTTAGCGAGCGTGGAACTAGCTGCAACCCCGGCGCTGCGTTTCGGCGTGACGGGGAGTAGCGACCAGGGTCTCGCCTTCAGCGCTTTTCTCAAGCATCTCGGTGATCAACCGGGGGCTGCCCTACCCGGCCTCGATGTTCTCGTGGGCGTGAGCAGTGGGCAACCCGGCGAGGGCGGGTTCAGTCGTCTACTCGTGCAGGGGACGGCTGGCTTAACGCTCAGGGGCGGCAGCTATGTGGTGCGGCCTGCCGTGCTCTACCGCCGCGAAACGGGATTAGAGAGCTATCAGGGGTTTGTCGGCGAGTTGGGTGTCGGCCTAGAGCTGGGCGCTGAGCTGAGTGTAACCGCCGTGGGGCGCTACGGTCTCTTTACCGATCTCTCCGGTGGCCCTGGACGCGGCACGCCCGAGGGTAAGCTGCGCCTGGACTTCGGGAGCGGCCTTAACATCGAGGTCGAAGCGACTGCCGGTCTACCGGAAGGCGCTCTTCTCGGTACCTTCTCTGACGGCAATCCCCTGCTCGCCGACGTTCTCGAGGTTGGGGTGCGCGTCGGCTATACCGCCTCGTTAGACGAGCTGCCGTGAGACCGCTTTTACTTACCCTGCTGCTCCTTACCGGTTGTGTCGTCGAGCAGCAGAATCCCAGAGAGGCGCTGCGCGTCGAGGTGAGCAGCTACCCGACCGACGTCGCGCCGGGAGCCGAGTTCGGTATCTTTATCGACGTCTTGGACGTTGATGACCACCTTGAGACCAACGTCACGCCCCCAGCGGGGATTCGCGTCGTCGAAAAGGTCGGCACGAGTTTCGCTACCTTAGCCGTCAGCGTTGGAGACGACGCCGAAGGCTTTAAGGAGATCGCGGTGGCGCTTAAAGACGGCCCCAGAGGGACGGTGTTAAAGCTTGGCTTTACCGTGCGCCAGGTGGCAGGCGGATGACCTCTAAGCTGCTGACGACGCTTACAGGTGGGCTGCTGGCTTTTGGGCTGCTGGTACTCTGGCAGAACCGAGAGGTGACGGTGGCCGAGGCTGTTCACGCGCCGCCGATCACGCAGGGCGACCCGGCGGCCTTACGCCAGCTCGTGTCGATCCTCTCCCCTACATGTTCGCACTGCGCCGACCACGAAGCTCAGAGCGGCACCCTGCTTGGCGAAGCGGCAACGGACGGTCGTCTCTACTACGCGGTCTACCCGGTGACGACGACCAGGGGCGCGGAAGGGTATACCTACGCCTTTTTGTGCGCCGCGAAACAAGGTGCGTTCGGCGCTTACGCGCGGGCGCACTACCGAGCGTATTTCGGGCAAGAAGAACGCCCGGACGCCGCTGTGACAGCACGCGACGCAGGGCTCGACGTGACCGCCTTCGAGCGGTGTCTCAGTTCTCCCGAGGTCGTAGCGGAGGCTGCACAATCCTTGGCTTGGGCCAAGCAACTCGGTGCAGCGGCTACGCCGACGTTTTTTATCTATCTCCCTGAAAATGAGCGCTGGCAACGGCTTCAGGGCCAGAAGCGCTGCAGCTACTGGGAGAAATGGCTGTGGCACGGAGGCTGAGGGTCTTTTTATCTGCGTCTCGCCATAAAAGATGCGCCACCGGTAGACACGTGGCGCATCTTTTGCCAAGGCTTCTTAAATCTAGGCAGGCTGTGAAACAGGTGTCGCCTTCCAGCTCTGCCGTCGGGCGCACCAGATAGCGAGATAGTTTATGGGTTTATACCCCCGTGCGGTAAGCACCGACTCGGTGACAAACCCCACGAACGCACCGAAGGTGATCCCACTGAAAAGAATGAGGCTACTTACAAGTGTGCAGTCCATATTCTCTCCTTCCAATATAATAATACTAAACTTTTGCCATCCTGATGTGTGAGACTGTCGGCTAAAGCTCGAGCTTAGCGAGATAATCGTCGAGCAGAGCTTGGATCACCCGCGAGCGGTTAAAGCCACGATCCCCGGCGAGTTTTTTCTCTAAAATCTGCCGATCAAGGCGGTTGACCGTCGAACTCCGTAACGTGACCGAGGTATTCATTAGAGGGTCGCTCTCCCCGACTGCTTGCTGCTGCCGCTGTTCTATTGACTCGAGGTCGGTAGAGAGCGCCGCGTTGATATCGTCGCGTGTGCGTTTAGGCACCGATGACCTCCAGTTCCTTGAGCACCGCTTCGTACTCGTCTAAAAACTCCGGCGTCCCAAAACCCGCGTAACGCGTGAGCTGCCGAATCCGGGCACTGATCAGCGGCGTCTGCTGCTCTTCAAGCGCGCTTACCGCCTCTTGTGACAAGGTGTGGCTGCCCTGCCAACGCGTAAGGAGTACCGAAGCTAGGGGGGTCTCGCGGAGCTTTTCAATATCTTCGATTGTTTTAAGTGTCGAGAACAAACGGTTGAGGTCTAATGAGGTCGCCGATAAGGGCACAATGACCTCGTTGGCAATACTTGAAACTTTATAGATTACTTCACCGTCGTTGGGTGGCGTGTCGATCACCACGTCTCCCCTGTGGCTCTCGAGCGGCCCACTAAGCGCATCTTTTCTCGAATGTGCGATGACCTCATAAGGTAGCGCTCCTGAGTTGTGCCACTTTTTCCAACTCATCTCTTCATCTAAGTCGATCCCGAGCACGTCTCGACCTGCTTTGTGCAATGCCTGGGCGAGATAGGCCGCACTGGTCGTTTTGCCTGTCCCACCTTTCCGGTTGACTAGAGCAATAATCATGACTTAAGTCTACTCGAATCTTAGATACGATTCAACACATATTTGATATGGAATATTATCTATTAAGTACTCGCGCCTATCTACCTTAACTTAAGCGGAGAGCTGAAAATCTCGCACGAGACGCAAAGTCTGCCTCTTAGCTGATTACGGGATAACTCACTCTAACTGGGTTTGGGCACCTACTTTTTATTTACCTTCGTCTAACTACACATGAACTGCCTTTTGTCCAGTTAGCACCGTTCTATCCCGGCGAGCCAGTTGACAAGTGCAGAGCAAAAGCCTAGATTATCCTGAATTATCGTTCATTACTTTGAACGTTCGTTCATAAGAGGCTAAATGATGGCGAAGAGCACACATATCCAGGCGGTAGTTGCTGAAGCAAGGCGCGAGCAAGTCCTCGACGCAGCGACCAAAGTTTTTGCTGAGCGGGGGTTTCATAAGGCAACGATCAAACAGATTGCCAGTGAAGCCGGAGTTGCCGACGGCACTATTTACAACTACTTCACCGACAAGTCCGACTTGCTGCTTGGTCTGCTCGACCGCATCAACGAAACCGACCAACGTGCAGGAGGTTTGGCAGAGTCAGGTACAGGTGATTTCGAGGCTTTTTTCAAGGCTTATCTCGAACACCGAATGCATGTCCTTAAGGACAATCTCGAGCTGCTGCAGGCCGTCTTGCCCGAGGTGATGGTCAACCAACCCTTACAAAAACGCTATTTCGACACCATCCTTTCGCCCACCTATGGGCTGGCGAAAGAGCAGTTCGAGGCTCTGCAAGCCAAAGGTGTGCTTAGGCCGCTCGACCCCGACCTGCTCTTGAGAGTTATCCCCGGTACGCTGCTCGGCTTGGCCGTTTTAGGCATGTTAGGAGATAAAACCGTTCACGAGCAGTGGAACAACCTCTCAAGCGTTATCAGCGACCTTATTTTGAATGGTTTGGTCTCAAACGAAACCGAGGAGAAAGCATGATCCAGACGACGACCGCCCCTGTCCGCCCCGTCAACATCCTCAGCCGCGAATTCAAAGCCGACCCGTTTCCCTTTTATGCCCAGTTACGCGCCGAAGCGCCCGTCTACCGCACGAAGCTTCCCGATAAACGCCAGGCTTGGCTTGTGACCCGTTACGACGATGTGGCGGCGCTACTTAAAGACGACCGCTTTGCTAAAGACCGCCGCAGTGTGATGAACCCTGAGCAACTCGGTAAGCAGCCGTGGCTGCCAGGGTTTTTGAGGCCGCTCGAGCGCAATATGCTCGACTTGGATGATCCCGATCATCATCGGCTCCGCACACTGATTCACAAGGCTTTTACGCCTCGCATCATCGAAGGGCTCCGCGAGCGCGTGCAGGTTATTGCCGACGACTTGCTAAACGCTGTAACCCCCGTGGGGCATATGGATGTTGTCAACGATTATGCCCTCCCTTTACCGCTGACCGTTATTACCGAACTGCTCGGCGTCCCCAGCCTCGACCAGGCCAAGTTTCATCGCTGGTCTAAAACCATCGTACAAATAGGCTCAGCTGGCAGCATGGTCAAAGCGCTGCCGTCGCTATTTATGTTTATGCGCTACCTCCGTAAGCTCATCGAAACAAAGCGGGCGAACCCGGAAGACGATCTTCTTACCGCCCTGATCCAAGCTGAAGAAGACGGCGATAAGCTGAGTGAAGACGAGCTGTTAGCAATGGTCGTCTTGCTGCTTATTGCCGGACACGAGACGACCGTCAATTTAATCGCTTCTGGCACGTTGGCGCTGCTCGAGCATCCTGAACAGCTCGAACGGCTGCGACACAACCCTGCCATCCTCAAGACAGCGGTCGAGGAGCTTTTGCGCTACGCCAGTCCGGTCGAGACCGCAACCGAGCGTTATGCCCGTGAAGAGATAGTGCTTCATAGCGTAACGCTCGCTAAGGGTGAGCTGGTGCTGGCGGTCCTCGCCTCGGCAAATCGTGATGAAGCGCAGTTTGTTCACCCGAACGAACTCGAGCTTGCCCGTACCCCCAACAAGCATCTGGCTTTTGGACAAGGTATTCATTTCTGCTTGGGCGCGCCCTTAGCACGGCTCGAGGGGCAGCTTGCCATTTCGACACTCTTGCGAAGGCTGCCCGAACTCCAGCTTGGGGTAGCTCCGGAAAAGTTAAGTTGGCGACCGACGTTCGTTGTAAGGGGACTAGAGTCGTTACCCGTTCGTTTCTAACCTAGTCGAACTGAGGTGGTTCTAGGTCACGAAGCTCTAGACGAATTCGTGGAGATTCAAAAACTTTATGCAGTAGCCAAGCGCGACGGTCGCGGAAGTAGTGAAGCGACAACTAGAATGTTTTTTGTAACTCGAGATACGTCAAGTATGTCATCTCCAAAATAAAATGTGATCTCTTACCTACTACATCTTATAAATCAACACTTAATTAGGTTATCTTAAATCTTATATAGTAGATACGATTTAAGATAATTTAATAGTCTCTGTCCATACAACGACGGGTGATTTAGGATATGGAAATTGCCTTACACGACATGCTCCTATAGGTTGTAAGCTAGTATTACAGCCGCAGTTATCTAGCATAGCGCCGTTGCCGACGGCGATAATGACACAACTTTGCCCTAAACTGATGCCGTCGTCGCCACATTGACCAAGCCAATACAAACGTTTGCCGAACTAC
>JAABUN010005293.1_pt1 | contig 16193 bp, 12 predicted proteins | sample 5559311 | NCBI WGS metagenome assembly JAABUN01 (sample SAMN10711877, study PRJNA513370) | rock metagenome | isolation source: Antarctica rocks | place: Antarctica: Victoria Land, Siegfried Peak sud
GTCGTATGCGACGACTTTCGATTTTCTTTCATCTCCCGCCTTTTCTATCATAGACTTGGCGGAAGGACAACTAAAGTCTTGCACTGAAAGTGCATAGCTTCAACTAGCGTATTTATGATAGTGAAATTCGAGAAGAAAATTCGTAGACCGACCACATAAAAAAAGGCGGTGAGCGTAAATATAAATATACGAAGCAAATGACAAAAAAAATGAAAATCCAAAGGTTGAAACAATATTTTACGGGGTCGCTTTTTATATTAATCTGCGCCGCCGGCGGTGTTTCTCAAACGCGCGGTCATGTAACCGCGCGGGAGAAAAAAGAAATCACTGAAGCACTCGCAAAAGATAAAAACTTTCAAAAAGAATTAAAGGAATACGAAATCAAAGCGAGCGACGCGACTAAAACAGTCCAAATCAAAAAAATCAAGCTGAACGGAGACGCTTCGCCCGAATTCCTTGTGGTTGTAGAAGAAGAACATCTGTGCGGCGCACTCGCCAATTGCCCGAATTGGGTGTATCGCAAAACAGGCGAGGGCAGCTACAGTCTGCTGCTTTACACGCGCGGACGCGAGCTTTTAACAGAGAAAACTTCCACGGGCGGCTTCCGCAATCTGCGCTCGGAAGGCGGTGGCACGGCGACGGAAAGTTGTTTCTCCATTTATAAATACGACGGAACGAGTTATCGAGCGAAAGACTGCTTTAAACGTCAGGAATCGGGCGGAAATTCAAAGCCGAAAACGACGCGCATCGACTGCCGAAATTTAGACGATAATCGGTAATCGAAATATAAACCGATTGTCTCGCAGCGGTGCAAGAAAACTATGTTGAAAAAAAATATTTGCGGTTTATTGTTAATCTTCGCTTTTAGCGCTTCGGCGGCATTTGCTCAGAAACTTTACACACCGGCGAAAAATTCGACGGAACGAGCGGCGATTCTCGACGCTCTGCGCGTTCCGGTTTCAAAAGAATTAAAACAGGAAGTAAGTTTCCTGGCAAAAGATTTTAAGGTTAAAGGCAATTGGGCGTTCGTCGGCGGGCAGGCGCGAAACGCGAAAGGCGGCAAACCGAATTGGAAAATCACCGAGTATCAAGAGCGTATTAAAGCCGATTATTTTGAGGATAATCTGTTTGCGCTTTTGAAAAAATCCGACGGCAAATGGCGCGTCGTCACTTATATGATTGGCTGCAACGACGTTTGCTATCTCGGTTGGGACAAGCAATATAAAGCGCCGACGGCAATATTTAAATAACCAAGAATTATCTCAAAAATAAAATCTTCGATTCGTTTACCGACTGTCAAACCTTCGCTCGAACAGACGATTCAGTGTTGCTCGAAATAGCTGCCGATTTCCATTGCTACATATTTTCCTTTTAATAAAGCAAATCAGCTTTTCAACTTATTCGATAGCTTTAACATTCTCTCAAAGCTAAGACCTGCATTCGCTAACACAAAAGGAGAACGATTGCTTTCGGCGAACGCCTTCGTTATCCCTTTGGCATCAGAATTTTGAAAAATTAATTTTACCGCGCAAATTTGTTAAGGTTTTGTTTGAACCGTACAGGGCGCAGCCGTCGCGTGATTAATGCGCACTGGTTTTGACGGCTTCTCGCCTTCGACCGGCATTTTGTTGATGGCATCGACCACTTCCATTCCGCGCGTCACGCGCCCGAAAGCGGCGAATGTACCGTCGAGATGCGGTGCGGCGCCAACGAGAATAAAGAAATTGGTAGTGGCGCTGTTCGGCGTGTTCGCTCGCGCCATCGAAATGATGCCGCGTTCGTGTTTGATTAAACTCGGCTCGTCCCGAAGCGGACGTCGCGCTCGGGCGTCGAGTTCAGTCGTCATCTTTTGGCGCGTGAAAAGGTCGCCGCCCTGCACGATAAAGCCCGGAACGACGCGGTTGAAAGTCGTCGTGTCTAATGCACCGGTCGCCGCGAGATTCAGAAAACCGCGCACGGATTCCGGTGCGCTTTCCGGGAACATTTCCAATTCGACAATTCCCGCTTCGGTTTCGAGTTTGACGCATTGGGACTTCATAACGTCGACGGTCGCTTTGTCAAAAGGGTCGGACGGAGCCGACTTCGCCGAATTTGTAACGGGACGCTGATTCGTCTTCTTTAATATCTTGGGCACAGACTGCTCAATCGTCGGCTCCGTCGATTTCTTTTGGGCGTCGGTCACGGTTGCCGATACAATTAGAGAAAAAACGATTAAAGTTAAAATTTTCAGCATTTATTTTCCTTTACCTATAGTCTACTTCAATTGTTTAAAGTTTATTTGCCCGAAATTATCCGCAAAGTTTTTCAAAATAAAATTTACAGGAAAATCACGATTTTTTTCAAATGCTTAAATCCATCTTTTGTTGCGAAATATAATTAGCGACGCAAAATCTTTAGAATTTAGTCATAAATGTTGCAAATGAAAAAAGTCCGTACTTTCAATTCACGTCAATCAAAAAATTAACATAACCACTTTACAGCAGCCTAAACTTCTATCTTCTAAACGTGTTGGTAAATTACAGTTTTATTAGTTACCACAAAATTGTCTAAAGTTAAACGAAATATCACATCCCCTTGTCGTATTTCGTTGAAATTTTACCCAAAGTGTTATATCTTTTCAAATTATGTCGCTTGAATCAGTATTTTCAATATCACCGAATCCGAGATTTTTCTATATTACGCCGAATATTCAGGCGGCGATTGCCAAAACCAATTATGTTATTCGCACCAACCAGGGTTTAACGACAATTGTCGGCGACATCGGTCTGGGCAAAACTTCCCTGCTTCGCCTGCTGTTTAATGAATATGACGACAACCCTGATTTTAATGCCGCTTTTATCGTCAATCCGAAACAGACGAGTGAAACGGCATTTCTTAAAGCCGTCTGCACCGAATTCGGAGTTCCGACGCGCCGCAGCCAGCGCGAAACCGAGTATGAGCTGCGAAATTTTTTATTTGAACAGGCGAGCGCGAAAAAAGCGGTTGTTTTATTTATCGACGAAGCGCAGCAATTGCGCGGTCCGATGTTCGAGCAAATTCGTCAAATCCTAAATTACGAAACCGATGATTTGAAACTTCTTAACATCGTGATGGCTGGTCAAATCGAGCTGCGTTATAAACTTGCCGACAAATCAAAACGCGCGCTCGTCTCGCGTATCGCCGTGACGAGCAATCTCGACGCTTTAACCCTCGACGACACTCTCGGGATGATAAATTTTCGTTGTCACGTCGCCAAAGTCGAAAATCCTTTTGAACCCGAAGCGGTCGAAGCAATTTACGCTTACTCGAAAGGCATTCCGCGCGAAGCGATAAAACTCTGCGCGATGTCGGTTCAATACGCGATTTTAAATGACCTGAAAATTATTCCTAAAGCAATCGTCGACATCGCCCAAAACGATATGGCGCATCCTTCAGAATTGATTGAAACAAAATCTAAACCTAAAACTACGATGAAACGAACGAGGAAATTAAATGAGCGACGCGCCTAAGTTCAAGACTTTTCGTGACTTACGAAGTTTGCCTCCGGTAATAAGTAAAGAACCAACCTCTACTAGTATACCTAGTACATCTAGTATATCCAGCACAGGTTCGAATCCAGCAAAAAATTTCAAATCTGAAGTTTCACCCATTAGGGATTTTCAAAAAATCCCCAATTCGGTTCCGCGCAGTCTGGATTTGTTCCGCGGAAAATCTAAACAAGTCTGGGACTATCTCTGGCACGTCTCACGCGGTTCGGTTAATCCGACACGGACAATTCGTAAATCAAGAAAAGAAATTAAGGACGGTTCGGCTTTAGGCTCGTTGGTTACGGTCGATGCCGCAATCGAACATTTGATCAGGGTAGGATTGTTAAAAGTAGTGCGCTCCGTCGGCTCTCAAAACGGCAATGAATACGAGATTTTTATGCCCGAAGAAATCGACCCAACCTATACTAGTATATCTAGTACATCTAGATATACTAGACCTGTACAGAAAGTAGTTGTACTAGAACAACTACTTTCTGGTAGAGCTAGTATAGGTCAAGTTGTTGAAAACAAAGACATTTATAATCTCCCTAAGACTTCTTTAAAGACAAATACTAAGAATGATGATGAGGCTTTCGCCGCGATGGTCGACGTTTTCGGGGAAATGTGCGAAAAGGCAAACGGAAAAATTCCGCAAAAATCCGACAGCGCAAAATGGAAGGAATTCGCAGAACTGATACAAATGGAATTAGAAATCGCCGCCGCTCGAACCGACTCGATTTCTAACGTTCCGGCATTTTTAACCGAACATCTGCGGCGCCGTCTGATTCAAAAACCGAACAAGCCGGAATCAAAGGCGAGCAAATCATCAATGGTCGGCGAAAACATAAAATCGGAACCGCAGGAAATTGACCAACCGGAACCTTTAAGCAAAAAGGGAAGGGAAACCGTTCTGGCAACGATGAGCGGTTATATCGAAAAGGGACAGAGCGAATTCGTGATGAGTTTGGAGGAAACTTATACGGCGGAAGATTGGGATTGGTTAATGAAAAATCTGGACAGGCAGAATACGGACGTTGCAGCCAAAAAATTGTAAAACGAAATTAACCTTTCACTAAGAAACTTGAAATAGCCTTAAAATCGAATTCTACCACCTTTTTTTATCCTGAACAGCCTCTTAACGCTTTTGTGCGAAAAAAGTGATTCTAGACCGCTTTCCGGGTTAATAAGAGTGTTGTCACCAATCAGCCGGGAAGCTCTTTCTAACATTTCGGACGGTCGAACTACAAAATTTTGGTAATTACAAAATTTATTTGTTCAATTAGCGCCTCGCCGTCTGAATCAAATTTATCGCAAAAGGCGCGACGAAGAACATTAATCGGCAGGCAATTGCGGGAAAGTATTGTTTGGACAAACTGCCCCGCTGTTATTAATCTTATTCAATCTTGTTTCACAGCTTTGATTTAAGCTATGAAAATCTGAATGTTTTTCACGGAGAAACCAATATGACGGGCAAATTATTTTTATTCGGATTGCTAATATTCGGCAACGCCGCGCTTACCTTTTCGCAGGATTCGAGCGCCGTTCCATTGGCGGATTCAAAACTGCCTCGCACTGCCGGCGCGGTAGAAAAATTCGTGCCGGCGGGCTGGACGATTGAAGCGCGGATTTCCGGCGATTTGAACAATGACGCCGTTGCGGACACGGCTCTCGAATTAATCGAAAAGCCAGCCGCAGGTGTCGATAAAGACGACCCGCCGTCGCGTTCCAGAGTTTTGCTGATTTTGTTCAGAAACAAAGACGGCGCGTTTGAACGGGTCGCGGCGGCGAAAACTCTGCTGCAATGCACGCGCTGCGGCGGCGCGTTTTACGGCGTGATGGAAGCGCCGGCAGAAGTGGCGATTGCCAAAGGCGTTTTGATTATCAAACAAGACCACGGCTCGCGCGAAGTAAGCGAGACGACGTTTCGATTTCGTTACAATCCGGCAGTTAAAAAATTCACGCTCATCGGTTATGACGCAAGTGACCGCGACCGCGTGACCGGTGAAGCGACGGTTGAAAGCACGAACTATGCGACCGGTGTGAAAATCACGGAAACACTGCAATACAATCGAAAACTCGACAGAGACGTGAAGAAAGCCGCCAAGCAAACCAAAGTCAGCAAAGCGCCGCAGTATCTCGAACAGATAAACTACGAAACTTTCGGCAACAACTGAGCCGTGCTTCGATTAGCTTTTTGCAGTTTGAAAATTTTTTGTGAAAGAGTTTATTCACCGATTTACAGTTGTGAAAAAACCGAAAACTTTTAATCCGCAAATTTAACTCTAAAAAATTTATGAATCAAAAAATCAAATGTATTACGCTGTTTCGCGCGTTTTTAATCGTTGGGTTGAGTTTTGTTTCGGTTTCCGCGCAGAGAGATTTAGGGCGTCCGACGGGATCGGGCGGCGTTTTGACGGCGGAACAGGCGGCTTACGACGTGAAATCTTATGATTTAGCCGTTCGCCTCGACATCGAAGACCAATCAATCAAAGGCGTTTTGACGGCAAAAGCGTTAATCGTCAAACCGATTGACAAATTCGTGCTTGATTTGGATTATCCGTTCATAATCGAATCGGTTCAATTTTTGACGAACGGCGCGAATCCGGTTCCGCTGAAATCTGAAAGGCACGCGAGCAAAATCTGGATTTCTTTACCGGCAATCGAGAATACGGGAAAAACGATTGAAGTGCGCGTCGCCTACAGCGGCAAGCCGAAAGTCGCGCCGCATCCACCGTGGGTCGGCGGCTTCGTTTGGTCGAAAACCGCCGACGGCTCGCCGTGGATTGCGACCGCCGTGCAGAACGACGGCGCCGACCTCTGGTTTCCGGTCAAAGACCATCCGTCGGACAAACCCGAAACCGTCAAACTTCATTTCACCGTTCCCGAACCGCTCGTCGCCGCTTCGAACGGCAGGCTCGAATCAATCGTCAAAAACGCTGACGGAACGCGGACTTTTAACTGGTTCGTCTCACAGCCGATTAGCAATTACTGCATCGCGCTTAACGTCGCGCCATATAAATTAATCGAAGACCAAACGCGCTCAATCGGCGGCGACACGATTCCGATTCGGTTTTACGTCTTGCCGCAGGATTACGCCAAAGGTCAATCGCTCGTCGATTTGCTGAAAAAATACGTCAAATTTTACGAAGAATATCTCGGACCGTATCCGTTCCGCGCCGACAAAATCGGTATCGCCGAAACGCCGCATCTCGGAATGGAACACCAGACGATTACGGCTTACGGCAACAATTTCAAATACAACGAAGACGGCGAAGACTGGCTTTTATTTCACGAATTCGGACACGAATGGTGGGCGAATCTCGTCACCGGAAAAGATTGGAACGATTTTTGGATTCACGAAGGTTTCCAATCGTTTATGGATACATTTTACATCGAAAAAACAAAAGGCAAAGAAGCGTATTTCAAAGCGATGGCGAATCGTTACAAAGGTTTGCACAATGTCAAACCGGTCGCGCCGCGCGAGCCGCGGACGACGACCGAAATGTATATGCTGCCGCCCGATTATACAAAAAGCGACGGCGACATCTACGGCAAAGGCGCTTTGATTTTAAACACTCTGCGGTTTTATCTCGGCGATGAAGCGTTTTTCAAATCTCTGCGAAGAATGGCGTATCCGACCGCCGCTGCGGAAAAAATAACGAACGGCAAACAAACGAGATTGGTCACGACCGATGATTTTCTGCGCATCGCCGAACAGCAATCGGGCAAGAAACTCGATTGGTTTTTCGAGCTTTATCTGCGCCAGCCGATTTTGCCGAAATTAATTGTGGAAACCAAACCGAATCAGCTTCTTCTGCGTTGGGAAACTCCGAACAATATGCCGTTTCCGATGCCGCTCGAAGTGAAAATCGGTGACGAAACAAAGCGCGTCGAAATGACGAATGGAACGGCAAACATCACGCTTCGGCAAGACGTAAAATATACCGTCGACCCGAACGGCTGGGTTTTGAAAGCGCAATAAACTTTAGATGAAATCTCGTCCGGGTTTAGCTATCCACTTCGCGTCCGATAATCAAAACTGTTTTCCACTATTTTCGTTAAATTAATTTCGCGCTGAAGATAAAAAAATAGTAACCTCTGGATTATTTTGGTTATCGGACTCGATTATGTAACCGTAATTATCGCTGATTGACGCAGCTCGTTTCGTATACACTTTTTGTAAATTTGTCAAAATTACCGTGAGCCGTAAAATTACAACTAATGACCTCCGAAGAACAAAAAATTCTGGATTACGTTGACGCGCATATCGAAAATGCGTTCGCGCTGCTTGAGAAAATCGTCGACATCGAAAGTCCGACCGAAAATCTGGCGGGCGTCAGACAGGTTGGAGCGCTGCTTAAAAGCGAATTTGAAACGCTCGGTTTTGCCGCGCAGTGGATAGAGATGCCCGTCGCAATGAAACGCGCCGGACATCTTCTGGCGGAAAAAACCGGCAAGCGGGGCAAACGGATTTTGCTGCTCGGTCATTTGGACACGGTTTTGAAGGGCGAAAAATTTCGGCGCGACGAGGAAAAGGCTTACGGGACGGGCATTTTCGATATGAAAGCCGGAAACGTCGTGTTGTATTTTGCTTTAAAAGCGCTCGACGCCGCTGCCGCGCTCGAAGACGCGAGCGTGATTGCGATGATGACCGGCGACGAAGAGGATTCGGGAATTCCGTCGGAAATCAGCCGCGGCGATTTAATAGCGGCGGCGGAACGCAGTGATTTGGCTCTCGCCTTTGAATTCGGGACGAGTAACCGCGCGATTACGGCGCGGCGCGGCAGCAGCAAATGGCGCCTGGAAGTTTCCGCGCGAACAGGACATTCATCGCAGATTTTTAATAAAAATATGGGCAGCGGCGCGATTTTTGAAGCTGCGCGAATTCTCAATCGATTTTATGAAACTTTGCACGATGAAAAATATCTGACTTTTAATCCGTCGATAATTGCGGGCGGAACCGAAATCGAAATAAAAAATGAAGATGTGTCGGTCAGCGGCAAAGCCAATGTCGTTCCGGCAAAAGTCATCGCGCAGGGCGATTTGCGTTTTATCAGCGAAGAACAAAAGGAAACGGCGCGCGCCAAAATGAGAGAAATCGTTGCCGAAAACCTGCCCGGAACTTCGGCTGAAATTACATTTTCCGACGGCATTCCGGCGATGCCGCCAACTGCCGGCAATGACGAGCTGCTCAAGCAATTTGACGGAATTAGTCGGGAACTCGGTTTTGGAAAAGTCGAAGCATTCGAGCCGGGCGAAAGAGGCGCCGGTGACATTTCGTATATCGCGCACTTGATTCCCGGACTCGACGGTTTGGGCGCGGCGGGCGGAAATGCGCACGTCTCCGGCGAGTTTATCGATTTAGAGGCTTTCCCGAATCAGATTAAAAGAATCGCCCTGTTGATTTACCGATTGACGCGATGAATAAAAAAAGCCCGAATGTTATTCGACACATTCGGGCTTTTTTTATCGGCAATCGAATTTTAGAACTTTAATTTCAATGCGAACTGAATGACGCGAGCCGATTCTCCGGTTTGAATAATGGCTTGCGTCGAAGGCGGCGCGACTGCCGCGCAGCAAGTTTGAGCAAACAAGCTGGAGCGGAAACTCGGCGAACCGACCGAGGCGTCGCGCGGATTATCAAAATTCGGATGATTCAAAACGTTGAACATCTCCGTTCTGAAATCCAATTTAACGCGTTCGGTTATCGAAAACTGCTTGATCAGACCGATGTCCAGATTGTAATAGCCGGGCGCGGTAAAGATATTGCGTCCCGAACCGTTTTGACCGGGCAAAGGCAGCGCAAAACCATCGGTATTGGCGAAAAGCACCGGACCGGCGATGCCCGGAATGTTTTGCAGTCTGGCTCGCAGATTCGGGTCGGTTACTACGGCGCGTGATTCGTGCGCCGCATTCGATGTCAGAACGCCGCTTCGGACGGCGAAAGGCTCGCCCGACATATAAGTCGAGATGCCGTTGACCGTCCAGCCGCCGATAATCTGATTGAGCCAGCCGGGAGCGTCGCCGAAAATGCTTTTGCCTTTTCCGACGGGCAATTCCCAAACGGCGGTCACATTGAAAACGTGCGTCCGGTCGAAATCGGAACGCGCCCGTTCTTCGCGCAAATTGCGAATATCGGACGGTGCGCGCGATGTAGTAGTCGACAATCCGCCGCCGGACGCCGCGCCCACGGGGTCGACCGATTGGTTGTCGATTGATTTGCCGAAAGTATAAGCGACCGCGACGCCCAAACCCTGTGCGAAACGGCGGCGCAAAGTAAATTGAAACGCGTGATAATTGGAATCGCCGCTGTTGTCGAGATACGTAATGGTGCTGAACTGCTGATTCGGACGCAAGCCTAAAGCCAGAGTCGTATTTTCGATTCGTCCGGCAAAACTTCCCGCCGCGTTGAGCTGCAATTCGCTAAGCGTCGTTGAAGAATTAAGAAAAGCAGCGGTCAATATGCCGGAAGTAACCAACCCAATCGGCGTTCCGGTGACGCCCGTCGGACAACCCGTACCGCTCGCCGCGCAGCCCGCTGCGATATTACGCTGTGCGGCGATGAAATCAGGCAGGATTTTATCGGCATTGATTTGGTTACGATTGCCCGCGAAGTAAAGCCGCTCGCCGCGTCTGCCGACATAAGCCAGTTGCATCACCATTTTCAGCGGAAGCTCGCGCTGTAAGCTCAAACTCCATTGATGGACGGTCGGGAGTTTCAAATTCGGGTCGAAAACCGTAATTGGCGGCGCGTTGCTGTTGAGTTGAAGCGGCAGATTCAAAAACGAAGACGGTTTTGCCGTCGGCGCGGGAAGTTCGTTTGGAAAAGCGCCGAGTCTCGCGCCGGACGTGACGCTCGACGGTAATACACAGCCCAACGGCGGCGTCGGGTTTGTTTCGCCGATAGTCGTCGAACAGGTCAGCAAAAGTCCCGGAACGCGTCCGGCTGCCGCTGTTACCTGAAAGCTCGAAATCGGGTCGAAAGCGATACGATAACCGAGGCGAATCGCGCTTTTGCCAGATTCGCCGAAAACCGTTTTCAAAAATCCGCTCTTAAAATCCGGCGCATACGCGATACCCAAACTCGGACCGAACGCGCCCAGATTGTCGCGTTTATACCAACTGTTAGCCTTAACAAACGTCGTCGGTCCCGCCAAAATCGGTGTGGAGGCGACATACGTTTTACCGTCAGCGGTGTGCGGCGCGGGATTGATTTCCCAGCGAACTCCGTAATTCAGCGTCAAATTGCTTCGCACTTTCCATTCGTCCTGAATATACATATTGTACTGATTGACAATATGCGTCTCATCGAAAAGCGTCACTTTTCCATCGACTTGAAACGGCAGGAAAACGTCGTTCTGCAAATCGCCGATGTAAGTCTGCTGAATTTGCGATGGAATACCCAATAAATTATTTATCGTCGATAACAAATTGCTGTTATCCGTGCTGTTGATGCCTGCGGCAGCGGCAAACCCGACTGGCGGACGAGTTGTGGCACTCAACAAAACCCTCGGTGTCAAATTAACGCCGCCCGGCTGTCCGCGCCGGTCGTGATGACGGTAAAAGCGCGCGTTAAAACCCAACCCGATGACGTGCGAGCCGGAGACGATATTCAGCGAATCCAAAATTTGCGGCGTAAACACGTTGCGCTGCGTGCGCGGCGTATTGTTATACGGCTCGCTGATTAAATTGTAGTCGACCGGCGAGATGTTCGGATATGCCGGATTCGCTTCGCCTTGCGTAAACAGAAAATCGAATTTTGAATAACCGACGCGCAAATCGTTGACGATGTACGAAGAAAAATTATGCCGGTAGCCGATTACTAAATTTGAAGTATTGCGGAAAACTTCGCCGAGCGGCGGAAAACCGGGGAAAACCTGCGGGCGACCGTTCAGCGGGTCGCCGCCGAGCGTGTTGTATTTGGAATACAAGTAACGCCCGAACACGCTGTTGTTTTCGTTAAAATTATGGTCGACGCGCGCTGAAATCGCCGGTCCGCGAATCGCCGTCGGCGGATTCCACAAAAAAGCGGCGGTGTTCAGCCCGTCTCCGCCGGCGTTGAAAGAATTAGGAAGCGGCAAGGTACTCAAATAAGAACCGACCGTCGAATTAAGCGTGGTTAAAGCAGGATTGCCGGTTAAAATATTGTAACTCTGAATACAGTTATCTGTAACCGTCGCCGAACAGTTGACGACGCCTTGAATGAGTCCTCCCGCCGCGCCAACAAGTAACGGCGAATTGCGGGTAATTCTTACAGCCGTTGTTGAAGGCGGCGCGGCGACGGGCGCGACGATGACATTTCCGTTATCAATATAAAAACCTCTCAATGGGTCGGCAGAAGCCCTGAAATAACGAAAATTACCGCTTTTAGCAGCCGCCGTATAAACAATTGGCACGCCGAAGGATTGGTCAATCGGCTGGCTGAAATTCACGTAATTTGTTTGGTAGCTGCCGAAGAAAAAAGTCTTCTTTTTGACAATCGGACCGCCGAGTTCAAAACCGAATTGATTTAATTTCGTCACGCGTTTCGGCTGATTTAAGGCGTTGGCGAAAAATTCTTTCGAGTTAAGCGCGTCGTTTCGCAAAAAGTGAAAGAGCGTTCCATGAAAACCGTTTCCGCCCGAACGGGTCGTCAGTGTAATCGCCGCGCCGCTGTTGCGTCCTTCTTCGGCGGTCGCGTTGTTGGTCGTCACTTTGAATTCCTGCACGTTGTCTGGGTTGATGCGGTAGATGTTTGAAACCGGATTCGGCACGCTCGATTCGTTGGCGTCGATTCCGTCAATCGTCACGTTAAAAGCGCGGTCGCGCGAGCCGTTGATGTGAACGCCCGAACCCGCCGCGCCGCCGGAACGCTGAACGATTCCCGGTTCCTGCAAAATCAAATTCAGCGGATTGCGTCCGTTGAGCGGCAGATTTTCGATGGTTTTCTGGTCGACCACGTTGCCGATAACCGCCGTATTAGTCTGCACCGTCGCCCGGTCGGATTCGACCGTGACCACTTCGGCGACCTGTCCGATTTCCAGCGCGATGTCGACATTCAAAGGCGTGCTGACTTCTAAAACATTGCCGGTCTTGACCGATTTTTTAAATCCCGGCTGTTCGACCGCCACCGTGTATTTGCCCGCCGTCACCGAAGTAAAAGCATAGACGCCGCCGGAGGTCGTCACCTGCGTCAAAGAAACGCCGGTCGCTTCGTTCGTCAGCGTCACTTTCGCGCCTTCGATAATCGACCCGTTTATATCGGCGACCGTTCCGGTAATTCTTGAACTGCCGGTTTGGGCATTGACAAAAACCGCCGAAAATATAATCAAAACAAATAGATAAAAGGCTCGATGCCGAAAATTCAACATAGTAATTTTTCTCCAGACTAAACTTTAAATTTGTGCCAAAAGGTATTGCGCGGTTTTCACCGGCTGAATTACAGATTTTGAACGATTGAAATTCAAAAATCTTTAGCGATTAACTTTTCGGAAATTTTTACAGAATAAAAAAAGGTGATTGGCATAATACAAGCGTTTTCTCGAAAAAGCAATGGCTTTTTTGCAAGCGAACGGAAAAATATTTTTTAGTCTGGAAATAGCTCAAACGCAGCCAAAAATTCAAGTTAAAAATGCCTGTTTTTGTCTGTCGCCGCTGTGAAAATTTTTGTGGCGGTGTTAGACAATTTGCGAGAAAACGCCGATGATAAACGAATAAAAAATCTACCGTTCGACAAATTCCAGTGAAAATAAAAACAATCGAATTAATTGAAATCAAACTGCCGCTCGTTCATTTTTTTGAAACGAGCTTCGGGCGAACTTACGAACGCCGAATCATTTTGACGCGCGTCGAAGATGACGCGGGCAACGAAGGCTGGGGCGAAGTTACCTGCGGCGAAACGCCTTCATATTGCGAAGAATGGACGGATTCGGCGTGGGCGACAATCGAGAAAATTCTCGCGCCGATGGTTATTGGCAAAGAAGTCGAAAATGCTTCCGACGTTTGGGATTTGATGAAAAAAGTTCGCGGCAATCGAATGGCGAAAGCAGCGATTGAAACGGCTTGCTGGGACTTGGAAGCGAAAAAATTAAACGTGCCGCTCTGGACGCATCTCGGCGGCGTGAATCGGGAAATCGCGTGCGGCGTTTCAATCGGCATTCAAGATTCAATCGAGCAGCTTTTCGAGAAAATCCAAACTGAACTCGACGCGGGCTACAGACGAATAAAAATCAAAATCGCGCCGCACTGGGATTTTGAAGTTATAAGACGAGTGCGCGAAAAGTTCGGCGATATTCTTTTAATGGGCGATGCGAATTCCGCGTATTCGCTCAATGATATTGAACTTTTCAAGCGAATGGACGAGTTTGATTTGATGATGTTTGAACAGCCGCTGGCGCACGACGATATTTTCGACCACGCGAAATTGCAAAAGGAAATCCGCACGCCCGTCTGCCTCGACGAATCAATTCATTCGGCGGAAGACGCCAGAAAAGCAATCGAACTCGGCGCCTGCCAAATCATCAACGTCAAACTCGGACGGGTCGGCGGACACGCGCAAGCCAAATTGGTGGAAAAAGTTTGCCGCGAAAATCAAATTCCGATTTGGTGCGGCGGAATGCTCGAATCGGGCATCGGACGCGCTCACAACATCGCAATGTCAACGCTCCCCGGCTTCACTCTGCCGGGCGACGTTTCCGCCTCAAAACGCTACTGGCACGAAGACATTATCAAACCGGAAGTTTCTGTAACTCCAAACGGCACAATCATCGCGCCGGAAAATGCGGGCATCGGCTTTGAAGTAAAACCGGAGAGAATCGAAAAAATCGCGGTCAGGCGCGAGGTTTTACAATAGTAGAAATTGATGATTTAACAGCGAAAGTTAATATTCTGCTATTGATTTAAGTATCTTAAATATAATCCAAGTTGCCGGTTATGATTTTTTCACCGCCGAGACGCGGAGTTTTCGCAGAGAGAAACGCCGAGCTTTCATTTGTTTCTCTGCGCTGACTCTGCGCTTTTCTCTGCGTCTCGGCGGTGCAATCTTTCATTAATTCCATAACAGGTAACTTGGGTTAAATATATGTGTTTTCGAGACAAATAATTTTTTTGTAATTTTGCAGAAGGCAATAAAAGGAAAAGAAAAGGAGGCATCTTTTTCAGATGCCTCGCGTGTTAAAAGCGGATTTCCGAGAATATTGGCTGGCAAGCGAGCCGATGAACAGTATGTCTGAACATTTACGACGACTCGCTTGCCAAAATAAACTTCCACTACCTTTTGTAAAAAGTTGTGAAAAAACTGCCATCTTATTCTCTACTCAAAAACGCATTGTTCGTCATCAAAACCGTCGTCGTCCTCGTCTTCTTTGACGCAAATTGTATTGCCTCCATCCCAACTCTTGAGGTCAAGCTCGAAATTGTCGCTGTCGTCATCTCCGATGACCTTCTTTGAAAGGTTTTGACTACTGCCGTCCGGGTTGATGCGGACGAGCTTAATGTCGTATTCGTCTTTGTTGCCGTCATTGTCTTTGAAGTCGAGTTTGAGATTTACAAAATCGAAATGAGCGGTCAATGTTTTGCCGGCTTCGATTTGCGCGCCGTCGATACGGGCGATGTAGCTTGCGCCCGAGCCGTCCTTTGGGTCGAAGGTATAATAGATGCCCGGCGTTTCTCCGTCGTCGCTTGAGGTAAACTTAATCGTTTCGCCATTCGGTGAAATAGTGGTCGTTAAAGTTTCGTTCGGATCGAGCCGAATGTCTTCAAAACCGACGGTAAAGCCCGGCGCCGAGTATGTAAAATCGGTCGTGCTTTCCTGTTTCAGGTATTTGCCCGAAAACACCACCGTGTAATCTCCGCCCTGGGCATTGAAGGGAATATGATAATCAGGTAAATTTTTGCCGCGTCCGCCAACGATTAAGTTTGAAATCACCCCGGGAAATTCTTCATAAAATCGGTTTGTTGACGGGTCGTAACCCTGACGTTTGCCGTCGGGAGTCGTAACCAGCATATCGCCATCATTGTTGAGGAAAAATTCGGCTCTGTCCACAAGTGGGGCTTGCAATATGCGTTTCATTCTGACTTTCGTTCTGTTGTCGAGACTGCCTTTCAATTCGACTGAAGTTGTTGACAAGGACGTAGCCGCGCATTGTTTTTCGTCTTCGGCACCGGCAAAAGGCGCTTCGTAGCATGTTTTTTCACGAGCCGAGTTCGGCGTCAGTTCGAGCGTTTTGGTGTCAATGTCGCCCGTGTATTCGGCGGGAGGCTCGCTCGGATTGGTCGAAGCTACGTATTTCCAGGTTTGCTTTCCTTCTTTTTCGACAACGACAAAGCGAGTTTCGCCCGGATAGTTATTGTCATAGACGCTGATTTTGAAAGCGTCACTAGTGTCTTCAACAGCAATCGGCGTGATTGCGTGTCCGTCACTTTTCCTGCGGGTCGCGCGGTCGTATTTGTAAAAGCCGAGCGTGTAGTTTTCATTGCCGCTTTTCATCGCGTCAACCAGCAAATTGACGACGGTGACGGGACCTTTGGCGCCGGTCGCCTGCGTTGGAGCAGCCACTTCGTCGAACGTTTGCGTAATAAAATAACCCAAGTTGCCAGTTATTGAATAAAAGCCTTATCAATTTGATAGGCGAATAAAAATAACGCTATTTTCAACAAGAATCCATTGAGATTAGTCGCATGAATCTTTTTCGGAAACAGTTTAGCAAT
>JAABUN010005294.1_pt1 | contig 16190 bp, 21 predicted proteins | sample 5559311 | NCBI WGS metagenome assembly JAABUN01 (sample SAMN10711877, study PRJNA513370) | rock metagenome | isolation source: Antarctica rocks | place: Antarctica: Victoria Land, Siegfried Peak sud
GGGTGGCTCGGTCACCGTCAGCGGTTCGGGCAACGCTCTCAAGGTCGACGGCAGCACCTCGGTCATCTGCGGCAACGTCAAGACCGCCAACGCCACCGTCTACCTGATCGACACCGTCCTCACCCCGAAGGCCTGATCGGCACGGATTTACCACAACGGGGCAACCGCACGTTACTGGTGACGCGCGGTTGCCCCGTTGTGGTGTGCGATCGGTGCGGGAGAAGGGACTCGAACCCTCACGCCCGAAGGCACAGGAACCTAAATCCTGCGTGGCTGCCAGTTACACCACTCCCGCTCGGGTGCCAGGGTAGGCGCTCAGCCGGCGGCGACACCCAGCTCGCGGGTCAGCATCGCGACGTGCCCGCTCGCCTTGACGTTGTAGCGCACCCAGGTGACCATGCCGTCCCCGTCCAGCACCACGGTCGACCGGATCACCCCGGTCACCGTCTTGCCATACAGCTTCTTCTCACCGAACGCACCCCACGCGGTCAGGACCGACCGGTCGGGGTCGCTCAGCAGCGGGTAGGTGAGTGACTCCTGCGCAGCGAACTCGGCGAGGGTGGCGGGGGAGTCAGGACTGATGCCGACCACCTCGAATCCCTTCTCCTGCAACGTTTCCAGCCGGTCGCGGAAGTCGCAGGCCTCGGTGGTGCAGCCGGGTGTCATCGCGGCGGGATAACAGAACACGACCAGGGCCCGCCCGCGCAGGTCGGCGAGCAGGACGTCGGCGCCGGCCTGGTCGGTCAGCGTGAAGTCCGGTGCCTGGTCGCCGACGGCCAACCGGGTCATGCGCGCGAGGTCACGGTCGGGGTGGACAGGGCCTCGGCGTCCACGTGGTCGTCCATGCCGGCGGTACGGCGCAACCGACCCGGCCCGGTGATCGCCAGCACGATCACGAACAGCAGCGCCGACGTCAGCACGATGGTGGTGCCCGACGGGACGTCGAGCTGGTAGCTGGCGATCATGCCGACGAAGCCGCTGGCGGCGCCGACCCCGGTGGCGATGATCAGCATCCGCGAGAACGAGTTCGTGAGCAGCCGGGCGATCACCGAGGGCACGACGAGGATGGCGGCGACGAGGGTGACGCCGATGACGGTGAGCGAGGCCAGGATCGACAACGACAGCACGGCCATCACGAGCGCGTCTAGCCGCCGGGTGTCGACTCCCGAGACCGCCGCCACGTCGGGGTCGAACGTCAGGAACAGCAGCTGGCGGTAGCGCAGCACCACGAGCAGCAGCGCCACGACGAGCGCGACCCCGAGCAGCACCAGGTCGGACCCGCGCACCCCGAGGATCGAGCCGAACAGCGCCTGGTCGAACGACAGGCCGCCCTGCGACCCGAACTTCTTCAGCAAGGCCACTCCGAGCGCGAACGAGGCCGTGGTCACCACCCCGATCGCCGCGTCGGCACCGATCGAGCGCTTGCGGGCCACCCAGTTGATCGCGAACGCGGTGCCGAGGCCCCAGACCCCGGCCCCCAGCACCACGTTGATGCCGATCACGGCGCTGGCCGCGAACCCGCCGAAGATCGAGTGCGAGAGCCCGTGCCCGATGTAGCTCATGCCACGCAGCGTGATGAACGTCGACAGCAGGCCGCACAGCGCGCCCGCGAGCACCGCCGCGGCCAGCCCCTTGACGAAGAAGTCGTAGCCGAACATCTCGAGCAGCCCGCTCACGAGGCCACTCCCCTCACGTGGTCGTAGCCGTCGACGACGACCGGGATGCCGAGGTGCTGCAGCACCTCCATCCGGGCGCCGAACACCTGCTCGAGCACCGCCGGCACGATGACCTCGGACGGCGGCCCGCTGGCCACGACGTGGCCGGCCAGCGCCACCAGCTGGGGAAGGTGGGCGGCCATCCCGTTCAGGTCGTGCGTGGTGAGCAGCACAGCGATGCCATCTCGGCTGAGGTCCTCGAGCAGGTGCAGCACCTCGTGCCGGGTCTGCACGTCGACCCCGGACGTCGGCTCGTCCAGCAGCAGCAGCTGTGGCCGGCGCACCAGCGCCCGGGCCAGGAACATCCGCTGCTGCTGGCCGCCGGACAGCTCGCGGATGTGCCGACGTCCCAGATCCGCGATCCCGAGCCGCTCGAGGACGGCCGCGACGTCCGAGCGCTCGGCCGGGGTCGACCAGGGCCACACGTGGGCCGGCTTGCGGGCCATCAGCACGCACTCGGCCACGGTGACCGGGAACCCCCAGGAGACCGTCTCGAGCTGCGGTACGTAGCCCACCCGCAGACCGGGGGAGCGGACGACGGTCCCGGCCACCGGGGTCATGGCGCCGAGCAGCACCCGGAGCAAGGTGGTCTTGCCCGACCCCGAGGGGCCGACGATGCCGGTGAAGTCACCGGGCTCGATGGCGTGGGTGACGTCGTGCAGCACCCGGGCGCCGTCGTACGCCGCAGCGACCGACTCCAGCCGGACCAGCGGGCTCACTGCGGGTACTGCGCCCGGTCGGGGACGACGTCCGCGGTGTCGAGCTTGTCCAGCTCGGTGGGGGTGCCGCCCAAACCCTTGACCATGGTGCTGAAGTCGTAGCGCATCAGGCCGAGCCACGAGTGGCCGGCCTCGCCGGGCCTGCCGGGCAGGTCGTCGTCGCGCAGGGTGTCCTCGTAGCGGGCGCCGCTCTCGCGACCGATCTGCTCGAGGATCTTGGAGGGGAACACCTCCGACCCGAAGATCGTGGGCACCTTCTCGGCCCGGATCTGCTCGATCAGCGCGGCCACCTCCTTGGGTGTGGGGTCCTCGAAGTCCTTGGGCTGCACCGCTCCCAGGACGTCCCAGCCATAGTCTTTCGCGAAGTAAGCGTACGCGTCGTGGTAGGTGAGCAGGATCTTGCGGCCGGGGATCGTCGCCTGGTCGGCCTTCAGTGCGTCCGAGAGGGCCGTCGCCTTCTTCGCGAACGCGGTGTAGTTCGTGGCGTACGTCGACGCGTTCGCCGGGTCGCGCTTGCTCAGGACGTCGCGCACCTCGGCGCCGTACTTGATCGCGTACAGCGGGTCGGTCCACAGGTGCGGGTTGGGCTTGCCCTCCGACTCGGGGAAGGAGAAGTCGTAGATCCACTGCGACTCGGGCAGGCTCATCGTGCCGAGCTCGACGACCTCGCTGCCGTCCTTGGCGTTGGCCTGGGCCAGTTCGGCGGTCGGGTCCTCCAGCTTGAGCCCGTTGATGAACACGATGTCGGCCTTCGACATCACCTTCGCGGCGCTCGGCGGCGGTTCGAAGGTGTGGCTGTTGGTGCCCTCGGGCACGACCCCGACGACCGTCACCTTGTCACCGGCGATGTTGCTCACGATGCTGGTGGGGGAGACCGTGGTGACCACGGTGAGCTTGCCGGCCGACCCGGCTGGGGCGTCAGTCGAGCTCCCGCAGCCGGCGAGGCCGAGCAGGACCGCGGTCGCTGCTGCGGCCACCGCGCTGGTGCGGCAGGATCGGGCGTGGCGGCTGGTAGGCATGACGACACCATAGACGCTTGTTGAGACGACGTCGCAATAAGCACCGGGCCTGGCGCGATCGTTTGCCAGGCCCCCGAGCAAGGGAGACGACGTGAGCGAGCAGCCCACCGACCCGGCGGCCATCGAGGCCCAGATCGAGGCCACCCGCACCCGGCTGGCGGGCACGGTCGACGAGCTCGCCGTGCGCATCCACCCCAAGGAGATCGCCCGTCGGGGCACGGCCGAGGCCAAGGCCCGGTTGCGGGCGGCGGCGATGACCCCCGACGGCCAGCCGCGGATCGAACGGCTGGCAGCGGTCGGGGCGGCCGCCGTCGCCCTGCTCGTGCTGACGATCTGGCGTCGTAGGCGCGGCTGAGCGTGCCGCGGCCACCCATGGGAGTGACCCCGCAGACCCCCGGCCCCGGCCAGGAGTCGGTGTGGGACTACCCGCGACCGCCGCGGGTGGACGCCGTTGCCGCCCGCGTCGTCGTGGTCCTCGGGGGTGTCACGGTCCTGGACACCCGGCGTGCGCTGCGCGTGCTCGAGACCAGCCACCCGCCGACGTACTACCTGCCGCTCGCGGACGCCGACCGCGCGGCGTTCGTGCCGACGTCCGGCAGCTCGTGGTGCGAGTGGAAGGGACGGGCGAGCTACCTGGACGTCGTGGGCGGCGACCGTCGGGCACCCGCAGCCGCCTGGCTGTATCCCGCCCCCTCGCCGGGCTACGCCGAGCTGATCGACCACGTGGCGCTCTACCCCGGCCGGATGGACAGCTGCACCGTCGACGGTGAAGTCGTGCGCGCCCAGGAGGGCGGGTTCTACGGCGGCTGGGTGACCGACGCGGTCGTCGGCCCGTTCAAGGGCGGGCCGGGAACGGTCGGCTGGTGACCGCCCGGCGCAACGCCCGCTACACGGTGCTGGACGCCGACGGGCCGGTGCCGCGCGAGATGGTCCGCGACCTGCTCGCGATCCGGCGCGACCCGCTGGGTTACCTCGAGGGGGTGGTGGCCCGCTTCGGCGACCTGGTCGCGTTCCCGCTGCCGCGCACCCCGGTGCTGCTGATCAACGACCCGGCCGGTGCACGGCGGGTGCTCGTCGAGAACGCCCGGGGCTACTCCAAGGCCACGATCCAGTACGGCGCGCTGTCGCTGGTCACCGGCGGTGGGTTGCTCACCGCGGACGGTGAGACCTGGCGCCGTCGTCGCCGGATCGTCCAGCCCGCCTTCCACCACGGCACCCTGGACGTCGTCGCCGAGCAGGCCGTCGCAGCGGCCGACCGGGTGGCGCGGGCCTGGCGCGACGTCCCCGACGGCGCGGCGGTCGACGTCGACGCCGCCTGCATGCAGGCCACCCTCGAGGTGGTCGGGCGGACCCTGTTCGACGCCGACCTCGCGGCCGACGGTGAGCGCGTCGTCGCCGCCGTGCACGACGCGCTGGCCGTCGTCGTGCAGCGCGCCCGCACCCCGCAGCCCCCGTGGCTGCCCACCCCGGCGAACCGCCGGCTGGCCCGGGCCGTGGCCACCCTCGACCGGATCTGTGGCGACGTCGTCCGGGCCCGCCGGGCGGGTGGCTCGGCGGGCCAGGACCTGCTGGGCCTGCTGCTGCGCTCGGCGGACGCCGAGGGCGGGCTGAGCGACACCGAGCTACGCGACGAGCTGGTCACCCTGGTCATCGCCGGGCACGAGACGGTCGCCTCGGCCCTGTCGTGGACCCTGCTGCTCCTGGCCGACCACCCCCAGGTGCAGGCCAGGCTGCACGCCGAGCTGGACGAGGTGCTCGGCGGCGGGCACTCACCGACCTGGGGTGACCTGGCGTCGCTGGCCTACACCCGGACGGTCGTCGACGAGGCGCTGCGGCTGTTCCCCCCGGCCTGGGTGGTGACCCGGCGCGCCGAGAGCGCGGACGAGGTGTGCGGCGTGCCGGTGCCCGCAGGGACGCTGGTGATCCTCAGCCCCTGGTTGCTGCACCGCCGGGCCGCCGACTGGCCCGCGCCGCTGACCTTCGACCCCACCCGGTTCGCCGCCGACCGGTCGGCCACGCCCCGGGGCGGCTACCTGCCGTTCGGTGCCGGCCCCCGGCTGTGCATCGGGCGCGACTTCGCACTGGTCGAGACGGTGCTGGCCCTGGCCGCCCTGCTCCGTGGCCACCGGGTGAGCCTGCCGGTGACAGCGTCCGGTCTGGCCCGTCGTCCGGTGGTCGAGGCGTCGGTGACGCTGCGCCCCCGCGGCGGTCTGCCCCTCGTGCTGCACCACCGCCGTTGACGCCACCGCCGCTGACTCCGGTCATTCAGCACCGAGACGGCAACTTCCGGGCACCCCCGCGGCGAAAGTGCCCCGAGATCGTGCTCTCGGGATGCGCGGGGCGCCCGCGAGGGTGGATGGTTCAAGGATGACGACCACACCCGACGAACCGGACCCCGACGGTGGCGTGAACCGGCCCGAACCGCCGGGTGTCCCCGTGGGTCCTGACCAGGCGCCTCCGACCGGGCCCCTGCCGCTGGCGCCGTCCGACCCGCGGACCCGGCCCGAGACGGACTGACCGCGGGACGACGCACTCGGCCTGGTGTCTCAGCCGTCATGGGAGCGCAGTCAGTGCCCATTCCTCGGCGCGCGGCTCGATCGGCCTCTACAGCACCTACCGCGTCGGCAGCGACGGCACCTTCGTCGACCAGCACGTCGTCGGCGACCAATCCAAACCTTTCCGGCGTCACGCTCGCAGACGGCGCGGTCGGGGTCCGCGTCACTGGCGACGAGTTCGTCATGACGTCGCCCCGGCGATCTGATTTCGGGACGTCGGCGGCGACATCCCGCCGTTCGCAGGCGGCGACCCCCTGCGCGGCACGGACGATGAGAACCGACGCATCGTGCAGGGCAGCCTGATCGTCTTCGGGAGCTACACGGTCGACGACGACGGCGCCTTCGCGGACGAAGTCGTCCTGGGTTCGTCGATGCCGAGCTGGAAGGGCATGCGCCGCGACCGCAGCAGCCTCACCGAAACCGTGCGCGGTGACCGCATGTTCGAGCATCTGGACGACGGCGACAGTGTAGTGATCTCCATCGAGTTTGCGCGGGCCCCGGGAGGACCAGAATGACCTCGCGGTAGGTCCTTCGGGTTGGTGGGTGGAGGAAAACGCTCGCTCAGGCGCCGGCGGTGAGCCCCTTGAGCTGGTCGAGGGCTTCACGGATGCACTGCGCAAAGTCTGCCGTTGACTCGTCACCGATCCACGTCTCGAAACCGATCTTGAAGACGGTGACGCCCATCTCGGCGGCCAGACCGGCTGCCAAGTCCGGGACCCCTCGTCGCCGAAGCGCGTCGGCTACCGCGCCGGCGAGGGTCGCGAGCTTGAGGAGCTCGCGCTCCTGCAAGCTCGGGTTCGCGGCGACCACGGCAGCCCGTCGCCGGGCGTAGTCGCGATTGCCCTCGAGCAGGGCTGCGGCACTTTCCATCGCGGTGCCCACCGCCCCGATCGACGCCATCGAGGACGGGGCCGCCGTGATCGCCGCGACGACGAAAGCCTGCAGTTCGCTCGATCCCTCGAACAGGACCTCACGCTTGTCCGAGAAGTAGCGGAAGAAGGTGCGCTCGGTCACGCCGGCACGCTGAGCGATCTCCAGGGCCGTCGTCTCGTCGAAGCCCCGCTCGGCATACAACTCCAACGCGCTGCGCATCAACCGTCCGCGCGCGTCCGGTGCCCACCGTCCCATCGTCCTACTCTAGTGATGTCGGTCGCTGACATGTTGTGCTACGTTCTTATGACAGCAACTGACATCAAGGGCTGGCTCACTGGGCCGGCCGCGAAGGAGATCACCCTCATGCGCGTCTTCGTCACCGGTGCTTCCGGTTGGATCGGCTCGGCCGTCGTGCCCGAGCTCCTCGAGGCAGGGCACCAGGTGGTCGGCCTCGCCCGATCCGATGAGTCAGCCGAGGCCCTGGTCGCCGCGGGTGCCACCGCGCAGCGCGGCAGCCTGGACGACCTCGAGAGCCTGCGTGCGGGCGCCGAAGCGTCCGACGCAGTCATCCACCTCGCCTTCAAGCACGACTTCTCCGATTACGTGGGTGCCGGCCACACGGAGCGGGCCGCCATCGAGCTGTTCGGCAACACCCTCGCTGGCTCGGATCGGCCGCTCCTGTTCGCCTCCGGCGTCGCCCTCATCGCACCGGGCCGCGTGGCGACCGAACATGACCCGAGTCCGATGAGCGGCCCCGACTCGCCCCGCGGCGGCAGCGAGCAGCTCGCGCTCGAGTTCGCCGACCGCGGAGTGCGATCGGTGAGCCTGCGGTTCGCCCCGACCGTGCACGGGGACGGCGATCACGGTTTCGTCTCCACCATCGTCGGTGTCGCGCGCGAGAAGGGAACCTCCGGCTACGTGGGCGATGGCTCCAACCGCTGGCCCGCGGTGCATCGACTCGATGCCGCCCGCATGGTCCGGCTGGCACTGGAGAAGGCTCCGGCCGGCTCCGTCGTCCACGGAGTCGGCGAAGTGGGGATCGCCGCACGCGACATCGCGGAGGTCATCGGCGCTCAGCTGGACGTTCCGGTCACGTCGGTCGCACCGGACGACGCCGCCGCGCACTTCGGCTGGATCGGTGGCTTCTTCGGCCTCGACATCCCGGCTTCGAGCACGCTCACCCAGGAGATGCTGGGCTGGACGCCGACCCACCCCCGGCTGCTCGAGGACCTAGCGGCCGGGTACTACACCCGCCCCGCATCCAGGTGAGGGCCGGTCACGACCTCAGATGGGCCAGGTGAAGCTCGAGTCGCCGTTCTGCGTCCACAATCGCTGCGCCCGCCCCGTGGCGACCGGCACGCCATAGACGCCAAACAGGCCCTTCCCGTCCGAGACCACGCACAGGGTGACACCGGCCGAGTCAGCGAGACCGACGAAGTTGCCGGGCGAGCCCACGGCGCGGGGTCCGAACCAGCGCAGGGCGCCGGCCGTCGAATCCTGCGCGGCGCGAACCGTCGGGAACGCCTTGGCGCACACCACGCGCGCGGACGCCCTCGACGAGGCGGTCGACGACGTCGCGCTTGATTCCGGTCCTGTCCTCGGCTTGGCAGGTGGCTGGTCGGCCGTGCACCCTGCGGCGAGCACGGCTACGAAGATTCCCGACGACACCAGCCACAGCCTCATTCCCATGAGACACAGCATGACCTCAACCCGATGCCCACGTCGTCGCAGGCTGTGACGAGCACCGGTTAGCCGGCGAGCAGCACGTCGATCTGGCCCAGAGCCGCTGTGATGCCCTCGACCATGCCCATCTGCATGATCTGCTCCATCTGGTCGGCGGTGGCGAACCGCGAGGTGATGGTCATGCGGGTGCCTGGTCCGGCCTGGTCGAGGTCGACCTGCATCGTGATCGTCGGCATCGACGTGTCGGGTGTGCCTGACTCATCGGAGAAGCCGTCTTCGAACTCGAGCCGGTTGGGCTCATCGAGCGCGACGAACTGCCACCAGCCGTGCACCTTCTCGCCTGCTGGGCCGGTCATGTAGTAGCTGGAGCGGCCGCCGACGGCGACGTGGTGGTGTTCGAAGGTGGCCGGCCAGGTCGGCGGGCCCCACCAGCGCTCGAGCTGCCGCGGGTCGGACCACAGCTGCCAGACCCGCGAGGGAGGGGCTGGCCACTGCGAGGTGATCGTGAAGGTCAGGGTCTCGGGGTCCTTCGTGGTGCCCAGGATGGTCATCGACCGTTTCCTTTCTGGTCGGCGAGGACGTCTTCGATGCGGCCGATCCGGCCGCGCCAGATGTCCTCGTACTGGTCGAGCAGCCGAGCGGCTGCCCTGACGGTGTCGACCTCGCCGTGCACGAGCCGCTCGCGGCCGGAGGGCTGCTTGCTCACCAGCCCCGCCCGCTCGAGCACGGCCACGTGCTTTTGGACGGCAGCGAACGACATCTCATAGCTCGCGGCGAGGGTCGACACGGACACGGTCTGGGTGAGGACGCGCGCCAGGATGTCGCGACGGGTCGGGTCGGCGAGTGCGGTGAACAACCTGTCCACCTCATCCGGCTCCTCCTGACATACAACCATACTGTTGTACGTTAGGACTGAAAGCTGCGTTTGGCAAGAGCGTGCAGAGAAGCACGCCGAGCGCCACGCCCAGCCGACCGTGTCGCGGTCGGGGGCAGAGGGGACTGCGCTTCAGCGCCCGCAGGGCCGAAGAACGACTCGGGGCGCCCACCTCGAGAGGTGAACGCCCTAGTCAACCTGGTGCGCCATCAGGGACTCGAACCCCGAACCCGCTGATTAAGAGTCAGCTGCTCTGCCAATTGAGCTAATGGCGCAACGAGCAATGAGCCTACCAGCCAGGCGCGGGGGGCCGTACACCCAAGGGGATCAGGGCCGGACCCACCAGGTGGTCTCCGGTGCGCCCTCGGTGTGCAGGATCTCGACCGAGTCCGGACCGGCCGGCTCGATCAGGTCGATGATCAGCGAGAGCGGGACGTGCTCCTCGAGCAAGCCCATCACCTGCTCACCGTCGCGGTCGGTGCCGTGGTCCGGCTGCACCCTTGCAGTCGTGTGGCTCGTGGTCGTCATGTCTGCCTCCCAAATCTATGGCGTCCTGACCATCACCCTCATCGGTTGTATTATCGGGGGCCTTGACCCCCGATGACTAGTCATATCGGGTGATGTTGGGGGGTCAGCGACTGATCACTGCCGCCACCAGCAGGGCGACCGCGACCAGGGTGATGGTGAACCCGTGACGGCTGGCCCTGCCGGCCAGGAGCACCGCAGCGAGCACGGCCAGCGTGCCCGCCGCCCCGGCGAGCACGAGTGAGACGGGGCGGGGCGAGCTGCCCGGGAGCATGAGCACGAGCGCGGCCGCGAGCAGCAGGGACGCCGACACCAGCCCGGACCGCCGGGCACCAAGACGCTGAGGCAGGCCACGCACCCCGGTGAGGGCATCGGCGTCCAGGTCTTTCACGGCATTGGTGAAGTGCGCGCACACGCCGAGCAGGCCGCCCGCGATCACGACCTGGGGTTGCGGCGTCTGGTGCAGGGCGAGGGCCACGAAGGCCGGGGGGGTGAGGGCGAAGGCCACCGCGTAGGGCACGGGGCTGGCCGCCGTGCGTTTCAGGCCCAGGTTGTAGGCCCAGCCGCAGGCGGTGGTGCCCAACGCGGCGCCGGCTGCTGCCAGGCCCGTGGCCAGCGACAGCGGAACGCTCACGGCGGCGGCGACCAGGGCCGCCCGCAGCAGCCCGCGCTCGCTGACGGTGCCGCGCACCACCGCCTTGTCCCGCCGACCCGCAGCCCGGTCGATGCCGGCGTCCAGGAAGTCGTTGCTCCACCCGATGCTCAGCTGGCCGGCGAGCACCGCTGCGACGATCAGCACGGTCCGCGAGCCTGCGCCGGCCGCCAGGGCCAGCGCCGCGGTGAACGAGGTGACGGCGACGGTGGGGCCGAAGTGGGTGGCGGCCGCGTACTCGCGCAGCGCCGTCGTGCCCGGCATGGGCCTCCGCCCGATCGTGTTCTCGCCCGGTGCGCGCGCCCATCGGCTGGGCCGGGACAGCGCTCGCGGGTTACTGTCTCGCACCAGGGTTCGTCGGCGCCACCGCCGCTGCCGGAAGGGGTGGTCGAGGGTGCTCGTTAGGGCGCGCAACGACCCGGCGCAGTACGACGACCTGCTCGACGAGTGGTGGCGTCCGCGTGGCGCCTTCGCCATGCTGCACTGGATCAGCGCGGCCCGGGCCCGGCTGGTGCCGCCGGCCACGAGCAGCGACGCGGTGCTCGTCGACATTGCCTGCGGCGGGGGATTGATGGCTCCGTACGCCGCAGCGCTGGGTTATCGACACGTCGGGCTCGACCTGTCGGCCGGCTCGCTGCGGGTCGCCGCCCAGCACGGGGTCACCCCGGTGCAGGCCGACGCCGCCCGGCTGCCCCTCGCGGGCGGGGTGGCCGATGTCGTCGTCGCGGGTGAGGTGCTCGAGCACGTGAGTGACCTGGACGGCGTGCTCACCGAGGCCGTGCGCGTCCTGCGCCCCGGCGGCACGCTGGTGATCGACACGATCGCGAACACCTGGTGGGGCCGGTTCAGCAGCATCACCGTCGCCGAGCACATCCCGGGCGGTCCGCCGCCCCGGCTGCACGACGGCAGCCTGTTCGTCGACCGCGGCCGGTTGGTCCGCCGGTGCGCCGACCTCGGCGTCCAGCTCGCCCTGAACGGCCTGCGGATGTCGGCGCCGGACTACCTGCGCTGGGTCGCGGGCTGGCGGTCCGACGTCCGGCTGCTGCCGACCCGCTCGACCGCCGGCCTGTTTCAGGCCCGCGGCACCAAGCAGGTCACACCATGACCGCACGGCTGACCGGTTCGGGGCACGCTGTGCCGGCGCCGATGGACCAGCAGGCATTGTGGGACGGGTACTTCAAGGCCCACTACGCCGACAACCGGGTAGCCAGGCGGGTCTGGCAGTCGTCCGGCATCGGCACCCGCCACGGTGTGGTCGACCCGACACGAGAGGACATCAGCGCCGTCGGCACCGCGGCCCGCATGCGGCGGTTCGTCGAAGAGGCCATGCCCCTGGGCAAGGAAGCGGTCTCGTCCGCGATGGCCGCAGCCGGCCTACGAGCCTCGGACGTCGGGCTGTTCGCGGTCGTGTCGTGCACCGGGTACGCCACCCCGGGGCTGGACATCCTGCTGGCCCGCGACCTGGGCATGACCGACGCCGTGCAGCGGCTGGTGATCGGCCACATGGGTTGCTATGCGGCGCTTCCGGGCCTCGGTGCGGTGGCCGACTTCGCGTCCGCCCGGCAGCGTCCCGCGGTCATGCTCTGCCTCGAGCTGACCAGCCTTCACGTGCAGCCGCCCACCGACAGCGCACGGTCCGGGTCGCCGTCCGCCGACGACCTGCAGCAGATGGTGGCCCACGCCCTGTTCAGCGACGCCGCCGCCGCGGTCGTCGTCGAGCCCGGCGGCCCGGGGCTGGAGGTGGTCGACGTCGTGGCCCGCACCGACGTGTCAACCAGTGACCACATGACGTGGGACGTCACCGACCTCGGCTTCAAGATGGGGCTGTCGCCGAAGGTGCCCGACGTGCTCGCCCGCCACGTGCGCGACGTCATCACCGACCTGTTGCACCGCAACGGTTATGGCGTCGACGACGTGGCGGGCTGGGCGGTCCACCCGGGTGGACCGCGCATCCTGGACGTCGTGCAGGACCGCCTGGGCCTGGCGCCTGAGGCGATGGCCGCGTCTCGGGCGGTGCTGAACGACTTCGGCAACTGCTCGAGCTCGACGGTGCTGCTCGTGATCCAGCGACTCCAGCGGGCCGGCGACCTCGGCGCCGGCGACCCGGTCGTGGCGATGGCCTTTGGCCCCGGGCTGACGCTCTACGCCGCGTTGCTGCGCGCCACCGGCTGAGGGCTCACCCCAGCCCGCCCGTCCACGGCGTCGGCGGCGCGCCGTCGCTCTGCCGGACGAACTCGGCGAGCGCCCACCCGCGCAGCCGGGCCAGGGCCGGCGAGATGGTCGGGGCCAGCAGGTCGCCACGCGCCGAGAAGTCGTCGACGTCGTCCAGGATCGTCTGCCAGCTCTGCAGCCGCTGCAGCTGCTCGGGGCTGACCGGATAGGTCAGGTCGACCACGTCACGCCCCTGGGCCTGGGCGGCCACCCGACGGGGGTCGGGTCGGGCCAGGTCGGACAGCTCGTCGGTGTAGCGCTGGGCGAGCGCGAGGGCGAGTCCCAGCAGGCGTTCGGGTAGGCGGGCCGCGTCGTCGGGCCGCGGCGCCGCCACCAGCTGGCACTCGCGCACCATCGCCTCGTAGTGCTCCTGCAGGCGCATCCCGAGCACGACCGGGTATCCGCGCAGCGTCACGACCGACGCCGTGCGGGGGATACCCGGGTCGGCGGAGGCGGAGGGGGCACCGGCGGTGACCTCGTCCCAGGCGTCCATCACCTCCGCGATGTCGATCGGCTCACCGTTGCTGCCGCGGTCGCTGAGGTCGCACCAGATGGTCTTGCCGTCACCGGGGTGGTCCTCGACCCCCCAGGCGTCAGCGATCGCCGCGACCATGGCCAGCCCCCGCCCGGTCGAGGCGGTACGGGTGTGGCGGGACAGCACAGGCGCCTTGGGTGAGCCGTCGCTGACGCACAACCGCAGACCCGACACGGTGAACCGGATCTCGAGCCGCAGCTCGGTCCCCGCGTGCAGCACCGCGTTGGTGACCAGCTCGGAGGCGCACAGCTCGGCCTGGTCCAGGATGGCCTCGTTCGGGGAGTCGATGAGTGCCTCGCGGACGACGGCGCGAGCCCGCGGGGCGCTCTGCGGCACGGGTCGCAGCATGGTCACGACCGGTGTCGTCCCCGCGTTGCCCACGCTGCTCACCGCACTCATCGTCACCTTCGCCCGTTACGTAGACGCTATACGTCCACGGGCCGGTTCGACGGTGCGGCGGGTGCCCGAGCCTGGTTCAGTCGGCGGGCCGCAGAACCGCCGCGCTCTGGCAACCGTGGCAGCCCTGAAGTCGTCGTCAGCACATTGGGGTGAGTGACGGGACTTGAACCCGCGGCATCCCGGACCACAACCGGACGCTCTACCAGCTGAGCTACACCCACCATGTCGCGCCCGCGGCCACTGGCCACCGGTGCGGCGACCAGCATACCGGTTCGCGGGCCGTGCCTCGACCGGGCCGATCAGCTGCTGACGGGCGGCGCCGGGACGGCGATCCCGGCCGCGATCTTGCGGGCGGTGGCCGAGTCGGGGCCGGGGGCAGGCACGAAGACCGCCTGCCGGTAGTACCTCAGCTCTTCGATGCTCTCGCGGATGTCGGCCAGGGCGCGGTGTCCGCCGTTCTTCTTCGGCGCGCTGTAGTAAGCCCGGGGGAACCACCTGCGGGACAGCTCCTTGATCGAGCTGACGTCGATGATCCGGTAGTGCAGGTGCTGCTCGAGGTCAGGCATGTCGCGCGCGAGGAAGCCTCGGTCGGTGCCCACGGTGTTGCCGGCGAGGGGTGCTTTGCGCGGGTCAGGCACGTGCTCGCGGACATAGGCCATCACCACGTCCTGCGCCTGCTGCATCGTCACGCCGGCGGCCAGCTCGGCGAGCAGCCCACTGGCGGTGTGCATCTCGCGGACGACGTCCGGCATCGACTCCAGGGCCTGCTCGTCGCAGGCGATCACGACGTCCACCCCCTCGCCGAGCACCCGCAGATCTGAGTCGGTGACCAGCGCTGCCACCTCGATCAGCGCGTCGCGCTCGAGGTCGAGTCCGGTCATCTCGCAGTCGATCCACACGATGCGCTCTGTCCTGAGGTCCACTCGCCCCACCCTAGAGGTCAGTCGCGGGGCCTGGTCATAGACATCGCGGCGATCAACCCCAGCCCCACCAGTCCGCTCAGCGCGATGAAGCCGGCCACCACCCACGAGGCACCGGCCCACCACGCGACGCCGATCGCGACGGCTGCGGCGAACAGACCCCAGCCGACGAGCTCCCACGGCAGGTCGCGTCGCGGCGGCGGCTGCCCGTGTCGACCCACGGCACCGAGCCTACGGGCCGTTAGCCTTGCCGCCCATGAGCTTGCAGACTCCTGGCGCACCCCGGCGCGGCGTCGACGGTGGCTGGACCGTGGTCCCGTCGGCCGCGGTCGCCGTACGCCGCGGCGCCCTCGTTCGCCCTACGGCTCGCAGCCGGGTGGCCCGGGGCCTGCTCGTGGTCTTCGCTGTGGTGCTGTTCGTCGCCTGCGCCCTGCTCACCCTGATGGTCATCGGCTCCGAGACCGGCGTGACGGGGTTGGTCACCGGCTTCGTCGTGGCGCTGGTGCCGGTGCTCGTCGTGGTGCCGGCGTTGCTGTGGCTGGACCGGTTCGAGGCCGAGCCGACGTCCCTGCTGCTGTTCACGTTCGCATGGGGGGCCGTGGTGGCCACCTTCGTGGCCTTGGTCGTCAACACCTACTCCACGGTTCTGCTGCGCGACGCCGGTGGTGACATCTCGACGACGGCGGTGCTGGTCGCACCCTGGGTCGAGGAGACCGCCAAGGGTTCGGTCGTGCTGCTCGTGCTGTTGCTGCGGCGCCGTGAGTTCGACGGGGTGGTCGACGGCATCGTCTACGCGGGCCTGGCCGGGGTGGGTTTCGCGTTCACCGAGAACGTGCTGTACCTCGGCCGGGCCCTGCAGGAGGGCGGGACGGCGGGCCTGGCGGTCACCTTCGTGCTGCGCGCGGTCTTCGGGCCGTTCGCCCACCCGCTGTTCACGATGGCCACCGGGATCGGGCTCGGGGTGGCGGCGACCACCCGGCGCCGGTGGCTGCGCGTGGTGGCGCCGCTGGTCGGGTGGCTGTGCGCCGTCGGGCTGCACGCACTGTGGAACCTCAGCGCGGTGGCCGGCCTGCGTGGGTTCATCACGCTCTACGTCGTGGTGCAGGTGCCCATCTTCGTGGCGGCGGTCACGTTCGCGCTGTGGGCCCGGCGGCGCGAGGGCCGGCTGATCGGTCGGCACCTGCGGGTCTACGAGCGCAGCGGCTGGTTCACCCCGGCGGAGGTGGTGATGCTCGGCTCGATGCCGCAGCGCCGCGAAGCGCGCTCATGGGCCGGGGCGGTCGCCGGGTCGTCCGGACGGCGGGCGATGCGCGCGTTCCAGGGGTCGGCAAGCGAGCTGGCGTTCCTGCGCGACCGGATGGCGCGCGGCACGGCCGCCGACGACGCCCGCGACGTCGAGCGCGAGCTGCTGCGCGAGCTGGCCGCCGACCGCTACGGGTTCGTCCCCCGCCCCCGTTGACCCCTGCGTCCCCACTTCCGGTGACTTTCGGACCTCTCACGGCTCCTTGAG
>JAABUN010005296.1_pt1 | contig 16188 bp, 15 predicted proteins | sample 5559311 | NCBI WGS metagenome assembly JAABUN01 (sample SAMN10711877, study PRJNA513370) | rock metagenome | isolation source: Antarctica rocks | place: Antarctica: Victoria Land, Siegfried Peak sud
TGGACGAAGCGGATCCCGCTCTCCTTGGCTGCGTCGATCGTTGCGCTGGTCTTCCGGCTGGATGCCACGTTATGGATGCCTCCTGCGAGCGGGCGGGGCGAGCGGCCGGCTTGTGCATCAGGCACTATCTCGGGCCATATCGCTTGCTCGTAACCTTACCAGCGCGCCGCGTTGCGGTTCAGTACTCAGCGAGCACCTTCTTCTTGTGCATGTTGCACGATTCGCAGGGCGATCGCGAGGGCGAGGCGCAGGTCGGGGTCCGCCAGGTCCCAATCGGCCAGGCGCTCGAGCCCTGAAACGCGATAGGTCACGGTGTTGCGATGGACACCGAGGCGACTCGCCGCCTCACCGGCGCTGGCGGATCCCAGGACAGCACGCAGGGTGTCCAGCCGTTCTCGCTGCACCTCCGGCCGCCCGACGAGGATGGGCCCCAGCAGCTCTCTGGCCTGGCGCAGGCCGTCCGGCAGGTTGCGGACATTGCCGAGCAGCAGGTAGGCCGGCAAACGCGCGGCACGGACCACAGGCGGCGGCTCCGGCAACGAATCGGCGGCCTCCAGGGTGGCACGCGCGGCGGCCTCGTAGGCGGGGCGTGCGCCCGGGTCGGAGAAGGGTCGCGACACGGCCACGGTTCGACCGAGGAACGCTGCGATGCGCCCGGCCATGGTCAGTCCAGCGGGATCCTCGAGCGGTGCGGCCGCGACCAGGCGCAGCTCCAGGCTCTGGGCATCGCCCCGAAGCAGCAAGCGACGCTCCGACACGAGTAGGTGGAGCTCGGCTCGGATCTCCTCGCGCGCGGCGATGTCATCCGGGCTGGTGGCCGCGCCCTGGCTGGCGAGCAGGACGACCCACGGCGGACCGTCGGCCGGCAGCGGGTCCCCGCGCCGGGTCTCCTCTCGCGCCTGCCGCACGGCAGCGTCCCGGGCCAGCTCCAGAGCCAGCAGCGCCGTCACCCGGTCCGCGGCGATCCGCTCCAGTTCGTTGGGCGCCTCGTCGCCGAGGAGGGCCAGGTGGCCGCCTGGTCCGGGCTCACCGGCCGGTGCCGGGATCGGGACCCGAAGGGCGACGCCGCCAGACGGTCGCGCGAGGTACCGGGCGACGGCCGCGGCGGCAGCCGCGAGGTCTGCCGGCGCGTGGACCGCGAGCGGGTCGCCCCGCCGGCCCTCGATGACGACGGCTCGACCAAGGAACGTCGCGATCGTCGCCGCCTGGAGGTCCAGCCCCCGACCCAGTAACGCGAACCTTGCGAGCTGCGACTCCAGGTCGGCGGCTCGCCGATCGAGTTCGGCCCGTCGATTGACGAGGAATCCGATGACGCTGCGCTCGAGCGCGACCGGGTCCATCCGCCCCAGGCGCAGCGCGGTCAGGCCGGCGTTCGTCAGCGCGGTCTCGAGGTTCGCGAGCGCCTCGCTGCCGTCCTCGCCATCGACGAGTAGGACCGCGGGCACCCGTGCCCGGGCGAGGGCGATCGCCAGTTCCTCGATCTGGGCGGACGTGGGCGCCACGACCGCGAGGGCCGGTCCCGGGATGATCGCGAGATCGCCCGATTCGAGCGCCTCGAAGGCCGGCACGCGCGCCTTCAGGACGCGGACCCAGCCGACCTCCCGGCGAGCCCGCTCCGGCGCCATGGCATCGCTGCCGACGACCCGCGCCGTCGGGAAGAGCGCTCGATGAAGGTCATGCAGCGATGCCACGTCGCTGCGGAGCCTAGTCCGGTCGGCGAGCCGCGACGAGGTCGTCCAGCACCCGCCCGAATTCGCGCTCGACATCGACGTAGCGATCCGAGCGCCAGACCAGCGCGAGCTCGCCATCCGGCGCGATCCGACCCCACACTCGCCGTCGCGGCAGATAGAACGTGATCGTGATCCCCGAGATGAGCAGCAGGAAGGCGAGCCAGATGATGCCCTGGCCCGGATCGCGCTTCGCGATCAGGAGCGTGTACTGGCTGAACTCCGTCAGGCCGATGGACAGGCCCAGGCCATCGGAGACCTTGGTCTCGCCGCGGATCAACGTCAGCGCATCCGAGTTGCGCACGAGCGGGCTGCCATCGGGCTTCTTGCCGATGACCTGATACGGAACGACGAGGACGATCCCGCGACCCACGTCGTCCTTGCTCAGGACGAGGTTGAGCCCGAGATCGCGGCCCGGGACGGCCATCGACACGTATGGCAGGCCATCGACCGCGTCGGTCAACGGCACGGCCGCGTCCCACAGTGGCTTGCCGTCCAGATCGCGGATGACGAGGTGGGGCGCCGCGCCGAACCCGTTCTGGTGGAACGTGTAGCCACCGACCGCGAGCGGGTCATTTACCCGGATTAGCTTGCGGGCGATCTCCTGGCCATCCCGATAGACGGCCAGATCCGTGGTGAAGTCGGCCGGCCGGCCGGTCTCGAACCCGGGCGCATCAAAGGCCAGGTTCTTGACCAGCATCAGGCCCGGTGTGCCGATCGGCTGGACCGTGAGCGACTCGCCCTCCGGCACGACGAGACCCTGCTCGTCGCCGAAACGCGAGGTGACGGCACCGGCGAGCAGGAACAGGATGAGCCCCGTGTGGGTCAGCAGGGTGGCCATCTTCGTGTACTGGTGACGGTCTCCGTAGATGTGGATCGATCCATCCTCGGTCGTGTCCTGTCGAACGCGGAAGCCACGCCGTGCGAAGGTTCGGGCGACATCGGTGGCGGCCACGCCGGTCATCGCGGCCCGGTCGGGCAACCGCGGGTCGTAGTAGGGCTCCGGCTGGACGACCCGCACGTCCTTTACCCCGCGCCATAACTTGGGCGTGCGGTCCAGGGTGCAGATGACGATCGAACACACGAGTACCAGCAGGCCGAGGCTGAACCACGGGGAGCGGAAGACGGCGAAGGCCCCGAGCCGCTCCAGCGTGGCGACCGCGGCCGTGCCGATCGCCGGGTCGTACCGGACGTGAAGGCCATCCATGGCGGCCGCATAGTCGCCGGCCGAGCGGAACGCGAAGTCGGGAAGCTGCTTGAGGGTCATCCCGACCGCGGCGAGCACCGCCAGGATGATGATCTGGATCACCGCGAAATCGACCGAGGTGAACAGGCCCCACAGCCCGCGACCGGCGCGTGCCAGTCGATTCGTGGGAGGACCGCTGGTCGTGGCCGCCTGGAGGACGGCCGGTGTCGCGATGACCAGCCCCTAGACGCCGAGCGCCGCGGATGCGAGTCGGCTGGACTCGGTCAGGCCGAACTCGAGATCGGACTGCAGGTCCTCGAGGTCCTCGAGGCCGACCGAGATGCGCAGGAGCCCCGGGGTGATCCCGGCTTCGTCGAGCTCGGATCCCGACAGCTGGCGCTGCGACGTGGAAGGTGGGTGGACGACCATGGTGTGGACGCTCCCGAGGGACGCGGTCAGTTCCGTCACGCGCAGCGAGTCGATGACGGCTCGGCCGGCCTCGCGACCGCCGGCGACTTCGACCGCCAGCATCCCCCCGGCCACGCCGGGCCGGAACTGGCGCATGGCCACCGCCCGCTGGGGATGGCTGGCCAGACCCGGGTAGAGCACTCGCTGCACGCCGGCGTGGCCCTCCAGCCAGGTCGCCAGGGCCAACGCCGTTGCAGCATGGCGCTCCATCCGGATGGCCAGGGTCAGGATGCCGCGCAGGACGAGGAAGGCATCGAACGGACCGGCCGTCGCGCCGGTGTCGATCTGGACCCGCTCGACCTTCGCGATGAGCTCCTCGCGGCCGGCGACGACACCCGCGATCACGTCGCTGTGGCCGCCCAGGAACTTCGTGGCCGATTCGACGACCAGGTCCGCGCCGAGATCCAGGGGCCGGCACACGTATGGCGAGGCGAACGTGTTGTCCACGATGTACGTCGCCCCATGCTCATGAGCCAGCGTGGCGAGCCTCGCGTGATCGGATACGAAAGTCGTGGGATTCGCGATCGTCTCCGCGTACAGGACCCGGGTCGGGTGCGCGGCCAGGGCCTCGGCGACCGCCGCGGGCTCCGTCGCGTCGACGAAGGCCACCTCCACCCCGAAACCCGCGAACGTGTGGAGCAACTGCGCGCGAGTGGAGCCGTAGATGGCCAGCGGGGCAAGGACCCGGTCGCCCGCCCGGAGCTGGGACGCGAGGGCCGCATGGATGGCGCCCATCCCGGACGCGAGGGCCAGGCCCCGCTCGCCGCCGGCCAACTCGGCGTAGGCGTCGCCGAGCGCGTTCGTCGTCGGGTTCGAGATCCGGCTGTAGGCGTAACCCGAGCGTGGCTCGCCAGCCACATCGCCCAGTTCCTGGGCATCGTGCGAGGCGAATGTAGCGGTCTGGTAGATCGGCACACTGGTCGGCCGTTGATCCACTCGTGGCGTCCGTGAGGCGGCCCGGATGGCCCGGGTGGAGAACCCGCGCACGGGTTCGTTGCGGTCGTCGTTCACGGGACGGATGCTACACCGGCATCCCGCTTCGCTCGGTCCCGCGTGCGCCGGACGGCGGACACGCGGTTCTTGCCCGATCGCTTGGACGTGTACATGGCGCCATCGGCGCTGATCATCAGCGCGTCTGCCGTCAGGCCGTCCTCGGGATAGCTGACGACGCCCACGGACAGCGAAGGCCGCACCTCGGCGGCATCCCCATCGAGGGCGATCTCCCCGACACCCACCCGGATCTTCTCGGCCAGGACGTACGCGCCGGTCGGGTCCGTCTCGGGCAGGAGGACGACGAATTCATCACCGCCGCATCGGGCCGCGGTGTCGATCCGGCGGACGCCGTCAGAGATCACCTCGCCGACACCGCGCAGGACGCGGTCGCCATGGAAGTGACCGAATCGATCGTTGATCGCCTTGAGCTCGTCCAGATCCATCATGAGCAGGCAGAACCGGCGGCCCGAGCGGGCGCTCCGGGCGATCTCGCGCTCCAGGGCAGCAAACAGGAGGGCCCGGTTGAAGAGTGAGGTCAGCGGGTCCACCGTGGACAGCCGGATCGCGGCGTCGCGCGAGCGACGCTGTTCGCGGGCGATGACCATGGCCGCATAGGCGAGTAGCAGCATCGCGACGAGGTTGGTGCCGACCACGGCGGTCGCCAACGGGCCGACGCCGCCCGGCGGCGTCCCGACGACGACGGCCAGCACGTACCCGACACTGGCCGCCGCGGCCAGGCCCACGGTGATCGGTGGCGACACGACGAGGGCCGCACCACCCACGATCAGCGGGTAGATGAAGAAGAACGGGCTCTCGACCCCCCCGGTCAGGGCCACCAGGAGCGTGGCCACGGTGATCGCCACGGAACCCTCGACGATGAACTTGGCCGCACCCAGGACAGGCGACGGCATGAGGTCGTGGATCACCAGGACGAACAATCCAGCGAGCGCCAGCAAGGTGAGGATCGCCGGCTGACTGGGGGCCCACAACCCGCTGACGGCCACGATGATCGTCGTCGTCAGCAGGAACACCCAGCTGACGATGCGCACCACGCGGTCGTAGGTCCGGACCGGGACGCCGTCACCCGATGGTTCATCCTCGCCGCCGGTGACCGCGGCCTCCGCCATCATCCGCTCCAGACTTGTCTCCGCCGACTCGCCGCCGGATAAGGGGCGGCGCGCGACCGGGCCCGCCATGGCGGCGCGATCAGCGCGGCCATGAGCACGAGGTTGCCGATCACCGCGACGATGATCAGCGCGAGGAATGGTTCCATCTCAGCGCGTGCCCCACTGGTAGGTCTGCTTGACCATCCGCAGGTACACGAAGGTCTCGGTCTCGCGAACGCCGTCAATGGCTCGCAGCTTTTCCGTCAGGAACCGCAGCAGGGCCTCGTTGTCCTCGCATACGGTCTCGATCAGCAGGTCGTAGGCGCCGGCGGTGATGACGACGTAGTCGACTTCGGACATCTCGGCCACCTGCTCGGCGACCGGTACGAGCCGATCGCGCTCGCAGCGGATCCCGATCATCGCCATCTGCTGGAAGCCGAGCTTGAGCGGGTCGGTCACGCCGACGATCTGGAGGATCCCGCGCTCGATCAATCGATTCGTCCGGGCGCGAACGGCTGCCTCGGACACCCCGAGGTCGGCAGCGATCTGGGTGAACGGGCGGCGGCCGTCCGTCTGGAGGTGCTCGATGATGCGCTTGTCCAGCGCCGAGACCTCCTCGCCGGTCCGGATCATGCGGCGATCATCGACGAGTCCATCGACACAGGGTACGGCCTCGAAGCGCCGCCGTCGTCGGTCAGTTTCGGTCGGCGGTGCGGTCGAGCGCCACGAGGACGGGCGCGAACGCCTCGATGGACTCACGCGTGATCGGGTCCATAACGAGCTGGACGTGCCCGATCCCCTCCGCGGCGTACGCGTGCATGGCGGCGGTCATCTCCTCCAATGAGCCTTGGAGGGGCGGTACGGGATCCTGCCCGTCATCAGTCTGGACTCGGCCCGCCCCACCCGCCAGGCGCACGGACACCGCGACCGTCCGCTCGACGGCGGCCGGGTCGCGGCCCACCTCCCGGCAGGCTTCGTCGACGAGCTCGCGCAGGGCCGGGACGCCATCGGGTCGATTGCCCGTGTCGGAGAACCAGACGTTCCACGATTCGACGTGGGGCAGGGCGATCCGCAGCATCCGGGGGCCTTTCGAGCCGATCATCAGGGGCGGGCCGCCGGGCCGCGTCGGGCGCGGGAGGAGTTCGCAGTCCCGGGCCTGGTACCAGGTGCCGTCGAAGTCGATCTCCCCGTCCCGGAGCAGCGTCCGGATGATCGTGAACGCCTCCTCGAAGCGATCGATCCGGTGATCGAACGGAAAGCCGAAGGCGCGGAATTCCGGCTCGTTCCACCCGGCGCCGAGGCCCAGGACGAAACGTCCGCCGCTGATCTCATCGATCGTCGCCGCCTGCTTGGCGAGGAGGGCCGGGTTGTGGAAGTTGGTGCACGCGACGAACGGCCCGAAACTGACCCGCGAGGTCACCGCGGCGATGGCCGCCATGGAAGTCCATGCCTCCCACGGGCCGCGCGCCGGGCGATCCGGCCAACGGTAGAGGAGGTGCTCGCCCACCCAGATCGAGTCGTAGCCGAGATCCTCGATGGCGCGGATCATGTCGAGGAGCTCCGGCCATCGGACCTCGCGCTCGACTTCGGGCAGCTGCACGCCGATGCGCAGGGGTCTGGTCATCGGGCGGTCGCGTGGGCGGCGCCGGCGTGCCGCGTGTGGAGCGCCGCGGCGATGGCCCGCAGGTGATCTGGCGTGCTGCCGCAGCAGGCGCCCACGATCGTCGCCCCCGCCTCGCGCATCGCGAGGCCCATCGCGGCCATCGTCTCGGGGTCCGACTTGTAGACCGCCCGCATATCGACGAGTTCGGGCATGCCGGCGTTCGACTTCGCGACGAGGATCGCGTCAGGGGCGGCCGCGTGCATCCGGGCGATGACCGGGAGCAGCTCGTCCGGACCGTTGCCGCAGTTCCCGCCGACCGCGTCCGCCCCCCAGGCCACGAGGGCCTCGACCGCCTGCTCCGGGGTCACGCCCATCATGGTGTGGCCGCGGGTATCGAAGGTCATCGTGGTGATCAGGGCGATCCCGGCAGCCGCGCGGCGGACGCCTTCGATGGCGGCCTTGATCTCGTTGAGGTCGGACATCGTCTCGATCCAGATGAGGTCCACGCCGCCTGCGACGAGGGAAGCGGCCTGCTCGCGGAAGACATCGACTGCGACCTCGTAGTCGAGCGTGCCCAGCGGGGCGACGATCTCGCCGCTGGGGCCGATGTCGCCCGCCACGAGCGCCGTGTCGCCGGCCGCGCGGACCTCGGCGCGGGCCAGGATCGCCGCGGTCCGGTTCAGCTCATCCACGCGGGTCGACAGGCCGTGGAGCCCGAGCCTGAGCCGGTTGCCACCGAACGTGTTGGTCATGATGATCTGCGACCCGGCGTCCAGGTAGGCGCGCTGGATGCGCCGGATGACCTCCGGCTGGGTCAGGTTCCAGACCTCGGGCGGGTCGCCGAACTGCAGGCCGGCGCCGAACAGCATCGTGCCCATCGCGCCGTCGGCCATGATCGGGCCGCCCGCGTCGATCAGGGCGCGGAGGCGGGCATTGGCGGCGCCACCATCGGTCGCGCGGCGGGTCGCGGCGTCGGGGAATCGGGCGTGGTCCACCTCGGCGAGCGGCTCGGCGGTGCGCGCGGCGGCCGCCGACCGATCCGTGCTCGGATCGCCGGTCCGTGTTCGGCGTCTGGGACCATCCATGGCGGCATCATAGCGATGAGCGCCGTGGTCGAGTCGTGAGGTGCTGCCGTGTGCCCGTAGCCACGGCGTCGAGGGGACGGCTACTCGTGCTGTAGCTCCAGCGGGCGCAGATCACCCAGGCCTTCCGCGACGACCACGGCATCGTCACCGACCTGGAGCCGGAAGTCGGCCGACGGGTTCGTCATCGAATGGCCATCGCGCGTCACCGCCAGTAACGTCGCCCGATGCTCACCGCGCAGCTTGGCCGAAAGCTCGTCAACGGACAGCCCAACGTAGGCGCTGGGGAGCGCCACGCGATAGAGCTCGGAGCCATCCCCGCCGGAGACAAGGTCGGTGACCAGCTCGGAGAGGCCGGGGTACAGGGCCGATCTGGCCAGGAGCCGCGACGCCAGGCGTGAAGTGACAAGGATCTCGTCGGCCTCGGCGCGCCGGAAGTGGGGGACGTGCATCGGGTTGTTGGCCTCGACCACGGTGCGCACCTGTGGCGCGATCGACTCGATCGCCATGACCGCCAGGATCGAGCGCATGTCCGCCTCATTGGATCGGTCAGACGGAAAGACGATCGCGGAGCTTGCCTCGCGGATGCCTGCTCGCTCGAGGTCATCGGTGCTCGTGATGTCACCCCGCACGTAGTACACGCCGTCACCGGCGGGATTGCGCTCGGTGTCGTGGAGGACGACCACCCTGGTGGTGAATTCGTCTCCCTTCAGTTCCTGGATCAGGTCGCGGGCGGTCTCGTTCCAGCCGCACACGACGATGTGGTCGGTATATCCCGCGGCCCCCATGCCTTGTCCCTCTTCAGCAGATAGTCGATGACGAAGCCGACGACCGCCCCGGTCATGGCGGCGACGATGGCCACGCCGAAGAAGGCGAGCAACCATCCGAGGATGAAACCGCCCGGCGAACTCACGTAGCTTGCATCGCCGGAGCCGATGACCGTGGTGATGGCCCAGTAGAACGAGCTGCCGAAGCCGGCGAAGGAGCGCTTATCGTCTTCCAGCAGCGTGACCGTCACGGCCGCCACCGCCACGAAGCCGATGATGGCGTGAGCAGCCCGCTGAAGAAGTGGCGGTCCATCTGGCCGCCGATGCGGCGCGCATGGAACCCGAGGCGTCGCAGGAACGGTGCCGCGAACAGGACCTGGAGCGGCTGAAGCGGCTTCGGCAATGGTCGATCTCCGGGGTGCTCGCCTCGCGGCAGTTTCGGCAGGCGCCGGTCCGCGCGATTCTGCCACTACCGGGCTCCGTCAAGAGAGGCGAGATCGCCCGACGACGCCCCGCGCATCGTCGTCCTTGTCACGCACGCCGATGGAAGTCCATCATGCCCACGCATCACAGTGCCCACGTTTGCCTGGGGGAATCCCGCTGCCACGCGTCCTCGCCGCCCTGGTTTTCGGGCCCCTCGTCGCGGGCATCGTCTTCTACGCACCGGGCCCGGTGCTGGGGGCCATGGCGACAAACGATGAGGTCGCAGCGGCCGCGGAAGCGCCCGCGACCTGGTCGGCGGACGGGGCGAGCACGTACGGAGGCACCTGGACCCTCACGGCCTACGGGAACGACAGTGGCTCAGACGATCCGAAGTTTGCCGTTGGCGACTCGCTGCCCGGAACGCTCACCATCGATTGCGCCACGATGGAGGGCTCCTGCGGCATGGTTGCCACGCGTGACGGCGACGAATGGTTCGTCGTGTCGGGCGAGAAGATCGGCGATGGGCGACTCCGGAGGGTCCTTGAGAACGAGTTGGACAACTGCGCAGGCGGGCAGATCCATCGGTCCACCTATGAAGCCGCATTCGGACCGGAGGAGGCGACCGCCACGAACGAGTCCGTCACCATCCCGCGAACCTGCACGGATGACACCGGCTCTCTCTATTTCACCGATGAGACCTGGAGCTTCGTGGGCACCATCACCGACTACGTGCCGCCGCCCGCGGACGACCTTGCCGGGTTCCTCGCGTCCTATGGCTTGAGCTGCGCCGATGGGATCGCCGCGACCACCTGTACTCTCGAGGCTACCGACGACGAGGGGCTCGACGCGACCTACGAGGTCACGACGCTGGTGGACGAGGCCGGTCGTGTGATCGGTCTCAACGCGGTCGTCGCCTCATTGGACGAGTCGCTGCCGTCCGATGCCGTCGGCTTTCTGCGCGAGGTCGCCGCGCGCGCGCCGGTTGCTGATGGCGCTGACCTGCTTGCCTGGTTCAACGCGGCCCTCTCCGGATCCGCCACTCCGTACAAGGCGGGGGTGTGGACCGCTAGCTGGGCCGATGTCGCCGAAGGTGCCGGCCGGACGCTGAGGTTGGCCGTCGCGCGGGTAGGTGTTGGCCCATCCCCCCGCCCGAGCGAAGCCGCGGCACCCGGGTCGAGCGCGCCACCGTCCGCGGAACCGTCCGCGGCTCCGGCGGCTCCGGCGGCTCCGGCGGCTCCGGCGGACGAGAACCTCGTGGGTTCGCGTCCGTTCGCGTCGTCGGTTCCCGAGCCGGCCGAGATCAGCACAGATCCCATCGTCCTGCTCCAGAGCGCGGCCCTGGCGGCCCTGCTCGTGTTCCTGATGCCATTCCCCAGCCAGCTGTTCAACTCGACACTGGAGTCCCACGAGGATGAGGTGCGCCGCTGGTTCCGGCTCGATCGTATCGGCTCGGCGGTGGCTGGGATCGGCGCCTTCTGGGCATCACGGCCGGGCGTGATCGCCTTCACCCTGTTGGCAGCCGTTCTGTATGGCTTCCTGGATCCCGGCTTCGGTCTCGACCTTGGGTCGCTCGCCACCTTCATGGGCATGCTGCTCGGCATCGTGTTGGTCACCGCGGCCTTCGCGATGCCGACGGTGCTGGCGCATCGGCGGATCGGCGGATCGGCGACCGATGGAGCCTGAAGGTGGTGCCGGTATCGCTGCTGATCGGTGTGGCCTGCGTGGTTCTTTCCCGGCTGACGGGCTTCCAGCCGGGCTACCTGTATGGGCTGCTCATCGGCCTGGCCTTCGCCCGCGACCTGTCGGCGGCGGACGAGGGTCGCGCGACCGCGTTTGGCGCGGCGCTCATGCTGACCCTGGCCTTCGGCGCCTGGCTGGTGCTCGGCGCGCTGCCGGATAGCGAGGAGTTCGGCCTGGTCGTGGCGCGCACCGGCCTGGCGGCGCTCATGGTGGCGGGGCTGGAGGGCGTCGTCTTCGGCCTGCTGCCCATGCGCTTCCTGCCCGGCGAGCCGCTCTACGCCTAGAACCGGACCCTGTGGGGCGCGCTACTGCTCGTCGGCGCCTTCGCCTTCTTCCACATCCTGATCAACCCGGCATCCGGCTACCTGTCGGATTCCAGCCGTACGCCGCTGTCGACGGTGGTGGGGCTGCTGCTCGGGTTCTCACTGGTGTCGGTCGCCTTCTGGGGCTGGTTCCGCTTTCGGGCGGGCTCGCCGGCCCAAGGATGAAGCCGGTGAGCTGACTACTCTCCAAGTCAAGGCCTGGCCGATTCGGTTGCGTTCCCTTGTGGGGGATCAAGGTCCCTAAGTGGACGGAAGCGCAGCGAAACATTCATCGAGTTGCACGAAAGGTACCGCGCTCACCCACAGCGGCGGCCGTGGATGGTCGGGGAGGCGGGACTCGAACCCGCGATCTCGTGCTCCCAAAGCACGTGCGTTACCAGGCTACGCTACTCCCCGGCGATTCACGCTCAGATACCGCAGGATAACGGGTCTGAGGGCCGGTGGTGACTTGGCTTCACCGCTCTAATCGCATATGCTGGACGACGTTCGAATCCGTCACAGCGCGAGGAAGCGATGGCACCGATCACCACCGACGTGGCTCATCATACGGCCACCACCGAGCTCCACGACCTGATCGCCTCATGGCGGCGCCACCTGACGGCTCAGCGGATGAGCCCTGCGACCCTATCCACCTACTCGACATCGGTCCGACAGCTCGCCCGGTTCCTGGCCGAGCGCGGCATGCCGACGTCACCTGCGGCTCTCACCCGCGAGCACGTCGAGGCGTTCGTCACGGACCTGCTCGAGCGCTGGAAGCCGGCCACGGCCCACAACCGCTACAGGGCCCTCAACTCGTTCTTTCGCTGGCTCGTCGACGAAGGCGAGATTCGGACGAGCCCGATGGACCGCATGAAGCCGCCGCGGTTGCCCGAGGCACCGCCGCCGGTCCTACGCGAGAGCGAGCTCAAGCGCCTCCTGACCGTCTGTCGGGCCGACAAGACGTTCGTCGGCCGGCGAGACGAGGCGATCCTGACCGTGTTCATGGACACCGGATGCCGTCGCGGCGAACTGCTCGGGCTGACCCTCGGCGACGTCGACATGGACGCCGGCACTCTGCGCGTCGTCGGCAAGGGCAGCCGAACTAGGCTCGTGGCCATCGGTCCGAGCACCGTCCGCATCCTGGACCGCTACCTGCGGACGCGATCGAAGCAGCGCGGCGCGTCGGTCACCGACCTGTGGCTCGGCAAGAAAGGACCACTCCGCGCCTCCGGCCTGGCCGAGCTCGTCCGTAACCGCGGCCGCGAGGCCGGGATACCCGGTCGTGTCCATCCGCACCTGTTCCGCCACGCCTTCGCACACCACGCACTCGCCGGCGGGATGCAGGAGGGCGACCTGATGGCGCTCGCCGGCTGGCGGACCCGCGAGATGGTCACCCGCTACGCGGCCTCGACGCGGCAGGAGCGGGCGCTGGCCGCTGCCCGGTCGCTCAGCCTGGTCGATCGCCTCGAGGAGCCGAAGCGATGACGCCGCAGGGTCGGCTTCTGAGATCTCGCCGAGCGGGCCAACGTCGTCGCCAGACGCGGCGTGCCCGCGGCATCGATGGTCAGGCGGGAGTCTTCGACGTCATCGCGACGTTATATCGCGAGGCTGTGGTGCTCGCTCAAGCCGACGCGCGTCGGGCCGGTCACGTCCACCCGGAAATCGACAACTGGTCCACCGCGGAGGGTCTCTTGGAATCAACTCCGTGGACCGACGGTAGCTCCCGCCGAGTCCGGGTCGCGATCACTGAGAGCGCAATTGATGAAATCGGCCATGTCGACGCACGTCGCTGATCCGCCGCAGCCTGCCGAGCGCCGTCGGCGCCTCAACGCGTGGCTCCGCGCAGCGGCTCGTCTGGTACGACCCCGATGAGCACATCGCCGGCCGCTTCATCGATTGGGCCAGGACATCGAGGCAGCGCGCGGCAGGCCGCGAGCGGTGGCGTCGTAACAGCCGAGAGCCGGACCGACCGGCACCACGGACGCGGGAGAGGAGGCCTGGCGGGCGTAGCGACGGGTCGGAGGCGGCCCGCTCACTGCGATCGCTGGGGCTCTCGCCGACGCCGCTTGGCTCGGGCCTCCGCACTTGTCTTTGCCAGCCGGAGCATGTATGCCCTCATTGCCCATTCAGCGCGCCTGACCCGTTCACCCATCTCGAGCCGGCCATCCGGATCGACCTGCCGCTCGAAGCGCGCCCGGAAACCTCGCCGAGCGGGACGCGTCATCGCGTCGCCGCCGTGGCGCGCGCTTGCTGTTAGACCCCCTATGCGGCCCCAGGCCGCTTGCTCACGGCGCGCCCTTGACGCTGGCCGCTCCGTCTCGGCGCGGGTCACGCGACCCGCATATCGCCGCGAGACGTGCAGTGCTGCTACTCGCAGATCCGGTCGTTCGGAGTGGTCATCGGCTGATCCGCCCGGCCTTTCGCCTACGGCTCGCACGTCTGCAGTTCCAGGTAGCGCTGAAACAGCCGGTCTCGAACCGCGTACCGGCCGCGATGGCCGCTGGCGACCCGGTTGATGTGACCCCTGGCTGCGAGACGACGAAGCGCCAGGCGAGCCGCGCCCGGCCGCACGCCGAGCCTGTGAGCCTCGGCTTCGATGTCTCCCGATGGACGTGGCTCCGTGCTGCGTGCGACAACCGCGACGACCTGGCGGTCGATCGGGGACATCCCCGCCCACCGAGCGGCGAAGATCTCCTGGCTGACCGAGGCGAATGCGCGCTCGAAGGCGACCGCGAACTCGGCACGCGTGACCCTCCCGTGGACCGCGGCATCGAAGGCGAAGTAGCCAAGCTTCTGAAGGTAGTAGGGTCGCCCGCCGGCGAGCTCGACGATCTCCGCGACGACTTCGGAGTCGAATCGGACCACCGTTTCCTCGACGGGTTCGATGATCGCCCGAGTCGCATCACCGGGATCGAGGGGTCCGATCGATAGCGGCTCGAAGAACCGTACGAGCGGCTCGTGGGCCGATCGCACCGCATCGAACAGGCCCGACGAGGCAGCCACGAGGAAGGCGAGCGGCAAGTCAGCCGCATACAGCTCGAGGGCGCACGCCCGCAGCCGCAAGAGCACATCTCCGGTCATCGGGAGCAGGTCAACGTCATCAAGGAGCACGACGACCGACCGCCCATCGCGAGCGTGGTGCTCGATCAGCCGGCGGAGCGCCGCGCGGAGCTCGCGCTCAGGGTCGCGTGAACGACGACGGATCCGGGCGTTTGCGACGCCGATGTCGAGACCCAGCTCCACGTCGAGGTTCCGAGGTCCATCCGTCGCGAGTTCCGCGTCGATCGCATTGACGAGACCGGCAAGGAACTCGTCGGACGACTGCGGGTACGCCATCGATAGCACGACGGCGTCGCCGGCCTGTTGCCGCAGGCGACGCCAGTGCATCAGGAGCGTCGTCTTGCCGATCGCCCACTCGCCCAGGAGAGCGGTGTGCTGCGGCTGACCCTCCCGGGTGCGAGCGACACGAGCCTCGAAGATGGCCGTCTCGCGCTCGCGCCCGGCCAGCAGCGGCGGGAGGATCCCGCTACCAGGTCGGAATGGGTTCGTCGATCGCGTTTGTTTCAATTGTTTCAACTCCAGAAACAAGGGCCGTTTGAGATGAATGGGCCGGGGAGCGCCGCATGGCGCCTCCCCGGCCAACGTGTGCACCTGTTGACCCACACTCCCCTACTGCGCGCCGGCCGGGACGCGGAACCACGAGCGGCTGCGAGCAGCGTTGTGGACCACGTCGAGGTAGACCTCGCTGTAGGGGACGCTGCCCTGCTCGGTGACCGCCCAGAGGCAGTTGAGCATCGCGCTTGCGACCATCAGGTTCGTCACGACGAGCTGAGGCCGTTCGGCCGCGAGGACCGCACAACCGGCGCCCGGCATGACATCCGACTCGACCGCCCGACCGATCTCCGGGTGGATCTCGGTCAGATGGCCATCGACGCTGTACCCGTCGCGACGGCGGACGAGCTGGACGTTGCCGTCCGTCTCGTCGTTGCCACCGCTGATGAGGGTCACGTCGCTGAGCTCGGCGATGTGCCGATCGACGAGCGCCCGGGTCGGGTGGTTGTCGACCGCGAGGAGACAGACGTCATCCTCGCGAACGATCAACCCCACATTGTCGGAGCGCACCTGTTCGGCGATCGCCGCGAGCGCCAGCCCGCTCCCGCGGAACACCCGGGCCAAGGCCTCGGCCTTGTTCGTGCCCAGGGCGTCGTCGGGGAAGAGCTGGCGCGACCGATTCGCCGGCTCGTAGGCGTCACCGTCGACGAGGACGAGGAGCGGTCGCGGTTCCGGCCGGTGGCCGAGATAGCGGACGAGCGACGGCAGGAGCTGGCTCCCGATGCCGCCCAGTCCGATCAACACGATCCGGTCAGTCATCGCCACCACCGCCCGTCCGACTCGACCCGGAGACCGGGACGAGCCAGTAGCTGAGGTGGTAGCCGAGCCCCTCGGCGAGGCCGACTGCCCGGACGAGCGCGATGTCGAGATCGACGTGGCTCGCTCGGGGACCTTGGGCAGCGCGTACTCGACGTATTCCTTCTCGGCCGGCAGGTGGTCGACCCCCTCGACCTTCGTCTGACTCAGTCCGAGCAGGCTCTGCTTGCGCAGATACAGCCCGTCATGGGCGACGACGAAGGCTGGTAGGCGGGCGTCGATCACCTCCGGCGAACCGGCGGGGAGGATCGGGAACATCTCACTCCCCTCCCCGGCTGGCGGCCGGCAGGCGGTGGACGAGCTGCTCGAGCTGGCGGGACCGCGATCGCTCGCGGACCAACTCCTCGCGCAGCTGTCGGCCGG
>JAABUN010005298.1_pt1 | contig 16186 bp, 15 predicted proteins | sample 5559311 | NCBI WGS metagenome assembly JAABUN01 (sample SAMN10711877, study PRJNA513370) | rock metagenome | isolation source: Antarctica rocks | place: Antarctica: Victoria Land, Siegfried Peak sud
GCGCCGTCAGCCTGTGACCACGCAGCCAGCCAGCCGTCGCCGGGCCGGCCGGTGAGCACCAGCACTGGCGGGCAGTCGTACACCTCGTTCTTGAGCTGCCGGCACAGACCGAGCCCGCCGTAGGGCTGCGCCTCGCCGTCCAGGATCAGCAGGTCGTAGTCAGCATCCTTCATCGCGAGCTCTACCCCGGGCGCAGTGGCGCACTCGAACCACTGCTCGACCCGCACCTGCGGCGACGGGGCGGACCCCACACCCAGCCGCACGGAGTCACGGGTGGAGCTGTCGTCGCTGAACAACAGGATGCTGATCCGGCGCAGACCGGCGTCGCTGTTCGTCGTGGTCGAGGCGGTCATGGTGGCGATGCTACCCATCTACGGGCCAGTCACGACATACCTGCAGTTGGGGCGCCGATGCTGCGGGAGGGTCGGGTGTCCACGACGAGACGTCGTGGGTCATACTGGTTCTCGTGGCGACGACTACCTCCATGACGACAGGCGCAACGTCGGTGGGGGCTGTCACGTCGCATCCTTCAGCTACCCGGCCCGACATGGTGGCGGTGGGCACGATCGTCTGGCTGTCCAGCGAGATCATGTTCTTCGCCGGCCTGTTCGCGATGTACTTCACCATCCGGTCGGTCTCCCCCGAGCTGTGGACCGAGCAGACCGAGATGCTCAACGTGCCATTCGCTGCGGGCAACACCCTCGTCCTGCTGATCTCCTCGCTGTGGTGTCAGCTGGGCGTCTTCAAAGCCGAAGCGGGTATCCCCAGCCGGACGGGGGGGCTGATGGAGCTCGGCAAGTGGGGCATGCGCGAGTGGTACGTCGTGACCTACCTCTTCGGCGCCGTCTTCGTTGCCGGTCAGGCCTGGGAGTATGCCGAGCTGGTGCGCGAGGGCGTCACCCTGGCCTCCGACCCCTACGGCTCGGTCTTCTACATGACCACAGGGTTCCACGCCATGCACGTCACCGGGGGGCTGCTCGCCTTCTTGCTCATCATCGGGCGCAGCTTCACCGCCAAGCGCTACACCCACGCTCAGGCCACGGGCGCCGTCGTCACCTCCTACTACTGGCACTTCGTCGATGTGGTCTGGGTGGCGCTCTTCTTCACGATCTACATCATCCAGTGACCGGTATGAGAACACCGACCCGAGCCGGGGCCCCCGACCTGCCGCTGACCGACCAAAGGACTGCCGCGTGAGACGACTGGCCGCCCGACGCCGCAGCCCGATCGCGCTCGTGGTCGTGCTCCTGCTGGGCCTGGCGATGACCGGCACCGCCTACGCGGCACTGCAGCCGAAGGCCGCCCCGGGCACGTCGGCCGCCTCGGTCTCGACCCAGGAGATCGCTGCCGGCCGACAGCTGTTCCTGGCCAACTGTGCGTTCTGCCACGGCACCAACGCGCAAGGCGCCGGCCCGGAGGCGCCCGAGGGTCAGGCCGGTCCGTCCCTGGTCGGCGTGGGTGCGGCTGCGGTCGACTTCCAGGTTGCCACTGGCCGGATGCCGTTGGCAGCGCCAGGAGTCCAGGCCCCGGCCAACCGCGACGCTGTCCTGCTGTCGCAGGACGAGATCACCGCGCTCGCCGCCTACGTCGACAGTCTGGGCCCCGGGCCCGACGTGCCCGCCCAGGAGTACATCGACCTCGAGGGGGCCGACATAGCCGAAGGCGGTACCCTGTTCCGCACCAACTGCGCCATGTGCCACAACTCTTCTGGCGCCGGGGGCGCCCTTACCCGCGGCAAGTACGCCCCCTCCCTGATGGGCGTCGAACCGCAGCACATCTATGAGGCGATGCTGACCGGCCCGCAGTCCATGCCGGTCTTCAACGACGACAACCTGAGTCCGGAGAGTAAGGAAGATGTGATCGCCTTCATTGCCAACATCGATCAGGGAGGCAACGCCTATGGCGGTCACTCTCTTGGCTCGTTGGGACCGGCCGGCGACACAGTGTTCGTGTGGACTTTCGGCGTCGCGCTTCTCATCGCGTCGGCCATCTGGCTCGGACGGAAGGCAGGCTGATGGTAGGAGCAGACCTCACCCCGCAGCGGCACGAGGGTAACCTTCCAGCCACCGGCTCCGGCGGCGCCTTGCCCGACCGCTTTGACAACCCGGGGCTTCCACCGCACGTGCCGCGTCGGGCAGACCTGAACACCCATGCCGCCGAGCGCGCGGAGCGTCAGGTATTCCTGATGTTCGGCGCATCGATGCTCGGTACCCTGTGTTTCATCGTCGCCTACTTCGTGGTGCCGATGGACGCCCGCGGCTCGGTGCTCGGCATCGGGGAGATGAACCTCTACCACCTGGCCCTGGGGCTGACCATGGCGGTGTCTTTGAGCGGCATCGGCTTCGGTGCGGTGCACTGGGCCAAGACGTTGATGCCCGACGAGGAGGTCGTGGAGGAGCGGCATCCCCAGGCTTCACCACAAGAGGACCGAGATGGTGCCGCTGCCATCCTGCGCTCCGGCTGGGAGGGCTCGCAGCTGAACCGCCGGCCGTTGCTACTGACGAGCGCGGCCGGAGCTCTAGGGCTCTTCGCGATCCCGCTGGTCCTCCAGGTCGCGGGAAGTCTGGGGCCGGCGCCGGGCCGCTCCCTGTATGACACCAACTGGAAGCAAGGTCTGCGGCTGATGATAGACCCTATTGGGGTTCCCATCCGGGCCGCCGACGTCACAAACGGGTCCATCTTCCACGTCATGCCCGAGGGATTCGTCGGGGAAGAGGCTGTGGAAAAACTGGGGGAGGTGGACGCTATGATCGCGAAGGCCGAGGATTCGGTCATTCTCGTCCGGCTCGACCCTGAGCTCATCGAGAGCGAGAAGCAGCGTTCATGGGGCGTCGACGGCATCGTGGCCTACTCCAAGATCTGCACGCATGTCGGGTGCCCGGTGGCCCTCTATGAGCAGCAGACCCACCACCTGCTGTGCCCGTGTCACCAGTCGACGTTTGACCTGACCAGAGATTGCAAGGTCATCTTCGGCCCCGCGGATCGAGCCCTGCCGCAGCTGCCGATCAGCATTGACGACGAGGGCTACCTGGTCGCGGACGACTCGTTCCGTGAGCCAATTGGTCCGAGCTTCTGGGAGCGTGGATGATGACAACGACCTCGAGAGTGCCGCAGGGTGCACCCGGCGCCCGCGCGACGGGTGCCGACGAGGGCGCCACAGCCGTCGCCGACACCGGCAGCGACAACAAGGCCACACTGCCTCCTCCGGTCATTTGGTCCGATGAGCGCTTGGGCACGGCCAAGGGGATGCGCTTCCTGCTCAAGAAAGTCTTCCCCGACCACTGGTCGTTCCTGCTGGGTGAGATCGCGATGTACTCGATGGTCATCTGTCTGATCACCGGGACCTTCTTGACCTTCTGGTATGTCCCGAGCATGGGCCACGTGACCTACGAGGGCTCCTACGTCCCGCTCAAGGGCATCGGGATGAGCGAGGCCTATGCCACCACGCTAGACATCTCCTTCGATATCCGAGGGGGGTTGCTCATTCGCCAGTTGCACCACTGGGCCGCGCTGCTCTTCGTTGTCGGCATCGCCTTGCACGTCGCTCGCGTATTCTTCACCGGTGCCTTCCGCAAGCCGCGAGAGGTCAACTGGCTGATCGGCACCGTGTTGAGCCTTCTAGCCATCATCGAGGGCTTTGCCGGGTACTCGCTGCCCGACGACCTTCTCTCCGGCACCGGCATCCGGGCCATGGCCGGCTTCATGCAGTCCGCTCCCGTCATCGGCACTTGGATGACCTTCTTCGTCTTCGGCGGAGCGTTCCCTGGCGACCGCATTATCCCCCGCCTCTACATCGCCCATGTGCTGCTCATCCCGGCGTTGCTGGTCGGTCTGTTCACTGCGCACATCGTGTTGGTGGCCGTGCACAAGCACACTCAGTACCCCGGGCCGGGCCGCACCAACAACAACGTCGTCGGCTTCCCGCTGATGCCGGTCTACATGGCCAAGGCCGGAGGCTTCTTCTTCATCGTCTTCGGCATCACCGCGCTGATCTCCGCGCTAGTGACCATCAACCCGATTTGGGCCTATGGCCCCTACGATCCCACTCAGATCACCGCCGGTTCCCAGCCCGACTTCTACATGTGGTTCTCGGATGGAGCCCTGCGCCTGCTGCCTGGATTCCTGGAGTTCGAGCTGTTTGGTACCACGTGGAGCTTCAACATCTTCTTGGGTTCACTGGTCCTACTGCCGCTGGTGTGGATCATCATCGGGGCTTATCCGTTCGTGGAGGCGTGGGTGACCGGTGACAGGCGGGAGCACCATCTTTTGGACCGACCGCGCAACGCACCAGTCCGCACCGCGATCGGTGCGGCGGCGATCTCGATCTACCTCGTGCTCGCCATGGGCTCGGTCAACGACATTCTGGCGATCAAGCTCAACCTGTCGATCAACGACCTGACCATGTTGTTCCGGGCGCTCTTCTTCATCGCTCCGTTCATCGTGTTCTTCATCGTCAAGCGACTCTGCGTCTCTTTGCAGCGAGCCGACCGCGACCTGGTGCTTCACGGCCGCGAGACCGGGCGGGTCATTCGCACCCCGGAGGGCGAGTTCTACGAAGTGCACGAGCCGCTGGACCCCTACAGCCGCTGGACCTTGGTGCAGCACGAGGGTCAAGTCCCCTTGGCGTTGGACGACGGCAGGGAAGTCGACGAGCACGGAGTGCGCCGTCCCCGGCCCCTCGGCCACGGGGCGCGCAGGGCGCTCTCGGAGTTCTACTTCCGCGACCAGGTGCAGCCGGTCACCCCCGCCGAGCTCGCCGCCGCGCATTCGCACGGGGAGCACGACATGCTCGAGCTGGAGACGAGCGAGGGTGCCTCAGCGATCGGACATCCGGTCAACTCCCCACCCGGGGAGCGCGCCTCACTCGGCGGGCCGCGACACTGACGAGTCTCCCCAAGGCCCGCTCTGCGACGTCGACGATGACACAGCACGAGACCGATGACACAGCACGAAGTTGGCGACGCCGAGTTCGAGGATGCGGTCGCAGACTCGTTGGACCAGGTGCCATCCGAGCTGATGGCACTGGTCGACAATGTCGTGTTTTTGGTGCAGGACGAGCCGCCACCTGACGAGCCGGAGCTGCTGGGTCTCTACGACGGTGTGCCGTTGACCGAGCGCAGTGATGGCTGGGGTGGCAACCTGCCAGACAGGATCACGCTCTACCGCGGCCCGCTGATGCGGATGTGCGAGTCACGCGATGAGCTTCTGGACGAGATCGCGGTCACCGTGGTCCACGAGATCGCGCACCACTTCGGCATTGACGACAAGCGACTGCACGCCCTGGGCTGGGGGTGAGCCCGCGCCGGGCCACCGCTTCCGTCCGGTTCACATGAGAGCGTCGTTGCCATGACCACCGCTGCGACTCACCCGCTGACTCAAGACGAGGCGCGCCGGCTCGCGGTACGGGCCGCCCTGCTGGCGCAGGATCGTCCGGCCGACGTGCTCGACGCGGCCCGTCGGCTCACCATGCTCCCCCTTGATCGCACCCGCGCTGTGGCTCCGGCCGCCGAGCTGGTGCTGTGGTGCAGACTAGGCCCCACGTACCGACCAGGCCAGTTGGACGACGCTGTCGCAGCGCAACAGGTCGTCGAGGTCGGTGGTGCTCTGCGGCCAGTCGAGGACGTTGCTCTCTACCGTGCTGAGATGGCTGCTTGGCCGAGCCCAGGGCCATGGAAGGAGTGGCATCACCGACTTTATGACTGGGTCAAGGACAACGAAGCTGCTCGAATTGACGTGCTTGAGCGGCTACGCCGCGACGGGCCGTTGCAGCTGAGCGCCTTGCCCGACAGGTGCGTGCGCCCCTGGCAGTCGACGGGGTGGAACGACGGGAAGAACACCCGCATGATGGTCGCCCAGATGGTGCAGCGAGGAGAGGTTGCGGTTGCCGGTCGTGACGACGGCGAACGCGTCTACGACCTGGCCGAACGTGTCTATCTCGACGAACCGGTGCCCCCGCTTGCGGAGGCCGAGGCTGAGCGTGACCGCCGTCGCCTGCAGGCACTCGGCATTGCACGAGCCGGCGCCGTCTACCAGCAAGGTGAGCCCGTCGGTGCGGGTGAGGCGGGTGAACCGGCAGTGGTCGAGGGTGTGCGCGGCCGGTGGCGCGTCCACCCCGACGCGCTCGCGGCACTGGATCGTCCGTTGCCCGAGCGCACCACCCTGCTTGCCCCCTTCGACATCCTGCTACACGACCGCAAGCGGATGGCGGAACTGCTGGGCTTCGACTACACGCTGGAGATGTTCAAGCCGAAGGCGAAGCGCCGCTGGGGCTACTACGCACTTCCGGTGTTGCACGGCGACCGGCTGGTCGGCAAGGTCGACGCACAGGCCGACCGCGAGGTTGGGGAGCTGCTGGTGCACGCCATCCACGAGGACGAGCCATTCAACGAGGACCTTCACACGGCGCTTGACGATGTCATCGGCGACCTGGCCAACCATCTCGGTCTCGCGGTGGCCAGCTCCCCCTAGAGACCGTAAGCAAGAACGGCTCAGACGGCGTTCTGCCCCCGGAAGTACTCGAACGTCCATCCGACGGTGGCCAGGGCGACCAAGGGCGCCGCGATGATGACCATCCACCAACCGATGGCCACACCGAGGAACAACGCGGCACAGGACAATCCCAGCCACAACGGCCACCATGAGTGGGGGCTGAAGAAGCCGTAGTCCCCGGCCTGCTCGGCGATCTCGCCGTCCAGCCGGTCCTCCGGGCGGGGGTCCAGCTTGCGACTGCTCAGCCACAGGTAGAACGCGATGAAGGCGCACAGCGCCCCAACGAGAGTGATGCCGACGATCCCGACCCACTCCTCGCCGCCGGTGAAGTAGGTGTAGGCCGTCGCTGCCAGGATGCAGAAGGGGACGAGGAAGGCGAACAGCTTGGTCTCGCTCTTCATAGGTCCACCTGCCCTGGCCGGCCGGTCGAGTGACCGGTATCTCCGCCGTTGACGGTGCCCGTGTTGCCGTTCTGGTCCGTCTGCGGACCACCGAGCAGATCCTCAAGCACGCCCTTGTCGGGTTCAGCCGACTCCAGCGTGCCCACGTCGGGGTGGTGCAGGTCGAAGGCCGGGCGCTCGGAGCGGATCCGCGGAATCGTCGTGTAGTTGTGCCGAGGCGGCGGGCACGACGTCGCCCACTCCAACGACATGCCATAGCCCCACGGGTCGTCGACCTCCACCTTGGGGCCCTGGAAGGACTTCCACGCGTTGTAGATGAAGACCAGGGTAGAGATGCCCAGGATGAAGGCGAACACGCTGGATATCTGGTTGAGCAAGGTGAAGTCGTCCTCGGGCAGGTAGTCGGCATACCGGCGGGGCATGCCGTAGACACCCAGCCAGTGCTGGATCAAGAAGGTGCCGTGGAAGCCGATGAACAGCATCCAAAAGTGAATCTTGCCCAAGGTCTCGTTCAGCATGTGTCCGGTGAACTTGGGCCACCAGAAGTAGAACCCGGCAAACATGGCGAAGACCACCGTGCCGAACACCACGTAGTGGAAGTGCGCCACCACGAAGTAGGAGTCGGACAGATGGAAGTCCAGAGCGGGACTGGACAAGATGATGCCGGTCAGACCACCGAACAAGAAGGTGACCAGGAAGCCGATCGCCCAGATCATCGGGGTGGCAAAGACGATCGTGCCGCCCCACATGGTGCCGATCCAGTTGAAGAACTTCACTCCGGTGGGTACGGCGATCAACATGGTCATGATGGCGAAGAACGGCAGCAGAACGCCGCCGGTGGCGTACATGTGGTGGGCCCAGACACTGATGGATAGGGCAGCGATGGCGATCGTGGCGAAGACGAGGGTCTTGTAGCCGAAGAGCGGCTTGCGGCTGAACACCGGGATGATCTCGGAGATCAGCCCGAAGAACGGCAGCGCGATGATGTAGACCTCAGGGTGACCGAAGAACCAGAACAGGTGCTGCCACAGCAGCGCCCCGCCGTGCGCCGGGTCGAAGATCTGAGCCCCGAGCATGCGGTCGGCGGCCATCGCGAACAGCGCAGCGGCCAGCACCGGGAAGACCATGATCACCAGCAGTGAGGTGACCAGCACGGTCCAGGTGAACATCGGCATCCGGAACATCGTCATGCCGGGAGCACGCATGCAGATGATGGTGGTGATGAAGTTGACCGAGCCCAGGATGGTGCCGAAGCCGGCCAACGCCAGGCCCATGACCCACAGGTCGCCACCCAGGCCACCGCTGTGCGCCGGGCCGGCCAGCGGCTGGTAGGCGAACCAACCGAAGGACGCGGCACCTTTAGGGGTGAGGAAGCCGCCAGCAGCGATGAGCCCACCGAACAGGTACAACCAGTACGCGAACATGTTGAGCCGCGGGAACGACACGTCGGGGGAGCCGATCTGCAACGGCATCAATGCGTTGGCGAAGCCGGCGAACAACGGGGTCGCGAACAGCAGCAGCATGATCGTGCCGTGCATCGTGAACAGCTGGTTGTACTGGTCCCCGTTGTCGACCACCTGCAGGCCGGGCACGAACAGCTCGGCTCGAATGATCAGCGCCATCACGCCGCCGAGCAGGAACCACACGAACGAGGTCACGAAGTACAGGTTGCCGATCACCTTGTGGTCGGTCGTCGTGACGACCTTGACCACCATCGTGCCCAGGTTGGGCCGATGCTGGGGCCTAGGCGTCTCCGGGCGCGGCTGTGCCGCGATGTCCGGCCTGACGATGGTTGCCATCAGTTGCTCCCCTCCGGCAGCCTGTCGACCTGGTTGGGTTGCACGTCATACAGGTTCAGCGTGTTGTCCAGCTGCCCGGTGTTTCCGGACGCCTCGAGATCACCGATGAACTGCTCGTACTCCTCCTGCGAGACCACGTCGACCTCGAACAGCATCTGCGAGTGGTAAGCACCGCACAGTTCGGCACACTTGCCATTGAAGGTCCCCTCCTGCGTGGTCACCACCTGGAACTTGTTGACCCGACCGGGGATGACGTCCAGCTTTTGCAGGAACTGCGGGACCCAGAACGAGTGGATGACGTCACGGGCCGTGAGCACGAACTCCACCCGGGTGTCGACCGGGAGCACCATCCGGGGCAGGCTGTCGGGCACGCCACGCTCCCCCGCGTCCATGTTGACCGGCCGTTTGCCCGCGACGAAGACGTCCTCGTTGACGTAGTTGAAGTCCCATGACCACTTCTTGCCCACGACGTTTACCGTCACATCCGCCGCCTGGTCGGTGTCCAGCAGGTCGTTCTCAAGCTCGACGGTCTTGCCGAAGAGCACCGCGACCATCAGCACCGGGACCACGGTGTAGAGAATCTCCAGCGGCACGTTGTAGCGCACCTGGGGGGGTAGCGGGTCGTCCTCGTCGCGGCGGCGGTAGGCGACCATGCACCACAGGATCAGCCCCCACACCAGCACGCCGACGGACAGCGCAGCGATCCACGTGGCGTTCCAGAAGTCGATGACCGGTTGGCCGTTCTCGGTCACCGGCTCGGGTAGATAGCCACGGACAGCCGCGGTCCCGCACCCGGACAGCAGTAGGGCGGCTCCCAGTGAGGCCAGCACCAGTGATAGTCGCGGTCGCCGGACCTGCCGGGCCGCAGCCTTTTCAGCACGCGAATGCAATGCACACCTCACTGTCACCACTTCGACCAGAACCGTCCCATTAGCGTACCTTGATGCCGCCATCACGTGCCGAGCGGGTCAGACCGTGTCTGGCAGCTCTGGCCAGCGCGAAGGTCCGGCCACCAGCTCGGCGACCAGCTCCAGGTATGCCGTGCGCGGCACCTCGCGTACCCCCAGCGATCCCAGGTGCTCGGTCCGCCACTGCACGTCCACAGCCCACGGCTCGCCGCATGACTGTGCGGACAGCTGCTCGACGAGCCCGACCAGCGCCACCTTGGAGGCGTCTCGGGCGTGGTGGTACATCGACTCCCCGGCGAACAGACCCCCGATCGCGATGCCGTAGAGACCACCGACGAGCTGTCCGTGCTGCCAGGTCTCGACCGAGTGAGCCCAGCCGAGCCGGTGCAGCCGGGCGTAGGCCAGATGGATCTGCGGGGTGATCCACGCGCCCTCTCGAGCAGGGTCGCCGCACTGCCTGACCACCTGCTCGAAGGCGGTGTTCACCCGGATCTCGCAGTGGGCCCTGGCCCGGCGCAGCGACCGGCTGACGTGCAGGTCGCCGGGCAGCAGCACGCCGCGCGGGTCCGGGGACCACCAGCCGATCGGACCGGCACCGGCGCGACCGACCCCCATCGGGAAGAGTCCGGCCCGGTAGGCCTGCAGCAGGGTGGCCGGCTCCAGGTCTGCCCCGACGCCGACCAGGTCCTCACCGGGCGCGGCAGCAGCGCGGATCCGCCACGCGGACGGCGGTGGCTCGACCGGCATACGGGTCAGGAGTCAGCGGACGCGGTTGGTCAGGTGCGGGGCGATCTCGCTCCTGGCGTCCTGGCCGTAGGTCCGCTCGAGCCGGTCCAGGAAGGCGTCCTGCGTCATGTCGTACTCCTGGGTGCCCACCGTCTCCAGGACGTAGGAGGCCAGGACGGCGCCGAGCTGGGCGCAGCGCTCGTGACCCAAGCCCCAGGCCAGCCCGGACAGGAAGCCTGCGCGGAAGCCGTCGCCGACTCCAGTCGGGTCGACCAGCTCCACGTCGAGCACGGCGGGCACGTGGATCGGCTCGGCATCACGGGTCAGCACGCTGACGCCATCCTTGCCTCGGGTGATCACCCGGGTGCGCACGCGCCGCATGATCTCGTCGGCGTCCCAGCCGGTCCTGCGCTCGGTGAGCGTGGCCTCGTAGTCGTTGGTGAACAGGTAGGTCGCGCCGTCGACCAGCCGTCGGATGGACTCACCATCCATGATGTTGAGCTGCTGCGAGGGGTCGGCCGCGAAGGGCAGCCCACGGCTGCGGCACTCCGCACTGTGCCGCAGCATCGCCTCCGGGTCGTCCGGGCTGATCAGGACCAGGTCAAGACCGCCGACGCTGTCCAGGATCGGGCCAAGCTCGATCGTGCGCGCCTCGCTCATCGCCCCGGCGTAGAAGGAGGCGATCTGGGCCATGTCCCGGTCGGTGGTCACGATGAACCGAGCGGTGTGCCGCATTTGTGAGACGTGCAGGTGCTCACAGCCCACGCCGTGCCGCTCTAGCCAGGACCGGTATGCGGTGAAGTCCTCGCCGACCGCGCCGATCAGCAGCGGGTGGTGCCCCAGCTTGGCCATGCCGAAGCAGACGTTGGCCGCGATGCCGCCGCGGCGCACCTGCAGGTCGTCGACGAGGAAGGACACCGAGATCTTGTCCAGCTCCTCGGGGACCAGCGACTCGGCGAAGCGCCCGTCATAGGTCATCAGGTGGTCGGTGGCGATGGACCCGCAGACGGCGAACTTCATGAGGGCAACCTACCGGCTCCGCACTCCCGCCACCCCCAGCCACATACAACAACCTCCAGCGTCATGTATGACGCTGGAGGTCGACTTTGTGGCTGGGGGTGGCGGGTGGTGGCGGGTGGGGTCAGCTGAAGGAGTCACCGCAGGCGCAGGAGCTGCCTGCGTTGGGGTTGTCGATGGTGAAGCCCTGCTTCTCGATGGTGTCCGCGAAGTCGATGGTCGCCCCGTCGAGGTAGGGCCCGCTCATCCGGTCCACCACGACCTCGACGCCGTCGAAGTCGCGTGTCAGGTCGCCGTCGAGACTGCGCTCGTCGAAGTAGAGCTGGTAGATCAGGCCGGAGCAGCCACCGGGCTGCACACCGATCCGCAGCCGTAGGTCGTCGCGCCCTTCCTGTGCCAGCAGGCTCTTGACCTTGCCCGCAGCCAGGTCAGTGAGCTCGACGCCGTGCCCGGTGTCGGTCTGGGTGTCGGTCTGAGTGTCCTGAACGCTCATCGCTGATCCTCATCGTCTCGGGGGTGATGCTGACGGGGGAACGCCCCGCAGCCGAGAACTTGTTCCCGCGGGCCCAGCCTACGCCGGGTGTTGGGGTGCCCGCGGTATGTCGGGTCTGGGCGGCGGTGACCAGGTGCGCGCGACCCGTGCGGCCAGGTCGCCAAGATCCTCACCCGCGCGCAGTCCGTAGCTGCCACTGACACCCAGGGACATCCCCTCGCGGCGGCCGACCAAGACCTGCTCGGCCAGCACAACGGTGGGGGCCGCGGCCTCCAGCGCGGCCGTGGCCACCTCGGCGACGACGCCGTCGTGCACTGTCCGCCCGTCATACCGTGCGGTGGCCAGCACCACCAAGGCCCCGGGCAACCGGTGGCGCAGACCGGTCTCGTCCAACAGCAGCTGAGCCCCCGGTGCGGTGCGCGCACCGAGCAGCTGCACGGCATACCCCACCCCTCCCCCGGTGCCCGCTCCGGGCTCCCGCTCCGGGCGCCGACGCAGCCCCGTGAGCAGATCCTTGGGGCTCGGCAGGACCCGGTCGACCCGTTCGGTCAGCTGCCCGAACAGACCCTCCAGCTCCTGGGTCTTGGTGGCCTCAAGGCCGTGCTCGGTGCCCAGGGCGGCGCTCGCGCCGTGGAAGCCGGTGAGCGGCGCCTGGGTGGCCAGCGCGAGGACCAACGACACCCCCCGCCACTCCTGTACGACGTCGGGCAGCCTGGCCAGGTTCGCTCCGGCGCCGAGCGCCTGGAGCAGTCCACGTCCGGCGTCGTGGCAGGCCAGGTCACCCACCCCGAGCACGATCCGGCCGACGTCCTGCTCCCGGGCGGCCAAGAGCAGCTGGCCCACACCGGCGCTGCTGAGCCGGTCAGGGTGAGCCAGTGCGGCCTCGTCGACAAGGTGGCGTCCGGCGGCGTGCGAGGAGTCGAGGTATGCCGTGCCCACGCCTGCCTCATCTGCACTTTCGCGGAGCGCGATCTGGGCAGGGACCTCACCGCCGCTCGGTCCGTCCACCACGACCGGCACCGTACTGACCCCGAGGAGCACGGTCAGCGCGTCCAGGAAACCGGCTCCGCCGTCGGAGAGTGGGTGCGCCTCGACGTCGTCGTGCGGCGCCTGCCGACACCAGCCCTCAGCGACTGCCTGGGCCACCGTCGGTGCCCCCAGCTGCTCGCCGAAGCGGTCAGCGACGATCACCACCCGCATGCGCACCACCTGCGCCCGGGTCCGACTGCACTCACGTGTAGCGCATCTGCATCGCCGTGCGGACGTCGTCGAGGGTGCGCTGCGCGACCTCGCTCGCCGTGGCATTGCCTCGGGCCAGCACCTGCTGCAGGTATGCCGGATCGCCGGCCAGCTCGATACGGCGGGCCCGGATGGGGGCGAAGTGCTCGTTGACCGCTTCGGTCACGACCTTCTTCAGTGCGCCCCCGCCTCCGTCACCGATCTGCGCGGCCACAGCAACCGGGTCCTGGTCACTGGCCAGGGCGGCCAGCAGCACCAGGTTGGACACCTCGGGCCGAGCGACCGGGTCGTAGGTGATCATCCGGTCCGAGTCGGTCACGGCCTTCTTGAGGACGGCGGCCGTGGTGTCGGCGTCCATCCCGAGCTCGACGGTGTTGTGCCGCGACTTGCTCATCTTGTGCCCGTCGGTGCCCAGCAGGTTGGCGGCTCCCGAGAGCAGCGCCTCCGGGGCGCGGAACACCGGCCGGTCCGGATTCACCCGGCCATAGCGCTCGTCGAAGCGCCGCGCCACGACGCGGGCCTGCTCCAGGTGCGGCAGCTGGTCCTTGCCGACCGGCACCAGGTTGGCGTTGCAGAACAGGATGTCCGCGGCCTGGTGCACCGGGTAGGTCAGCAGCAGACCGGACATCGGGCGGCCCCCCGTGGCCTCCGCCTCAGCCTTCACCGTCGGGTTGCGGCGCAGCTCGGCATCGGTGACCAGGGACAGGAAGGGCAGCATCAGCTGGTTGAGCTCAGGGATCGAGGAGTGCGTGAAGATCGTCGTGCGCTCGGGGTCCAACCCGATCGCCAGGTAGTCGGCCATCAGCGACAGCACCCGCTCCCGGATGGGTCCGACCCCGTCGCGGTCGGCGATCACCTGGTAGTCGGCGATGACCAAGAAGGTCTCGACGCCGCGGCGCTGCAGCGCAACCCGGTTGGCCAGGGTGCCGAAGTAGTGACCCAGGTGCAGGTTGCCGGTCGGCCGGTCGCCGGTGAGCACCCGGAACCGCCCTGGATCGTCGGCGATCTCCTGCCCGATCTGCGCCGAGCGGATGACCGTGCGCTCCAGGGAGGCGTCCGAGGTCGCCTCGCCCAGCGACTCCTCGGCGGTGTCAGGAGTCCCGGTCTGCGGGTCGTCTGCCGGCGACCCCTTAGCGCTCTGCGGAGGGGTGCGGATATCGGTGGTCATGACTGCCTCTCTGCCGCCGCGAGCAGGCCGGACACACGCCGAGGCCGCCTACGAGACGACCTGGGTGGGGGATATGCGTCAGGGCCGTCGCAGGGACAGCCACCACGCAGTCATCGGCTTCATGCCGCGATGCTACGCCATCTGCGCAGCTGCGAGCTAGGTCCCGGCAGCCACCGTTTGGTCAAACCTGCACAATCGGGAGCCACCTGCAGATATGCCTGCTATCCGCACCTTCTGCAGGTTTGACGAAGCACCCTGCTCAGGCAGAGGCAGGCCCCGCCTCGGCAGGGATGGCCTCGGCCGCGGCGATCGGGCCGGGCGAGCTGCCGTCGCCGAACGGCGAGCCACCCAGCTCCTCGCGCCCGTGCGCCGTCAGCCACCCCGAGGTGTCCGGACCCAGCGGCACGACGCCCGTGGGGTTGACGTCGCGGTGCGTGGCGTAGTAGTGCTCCTTGATCTGGCCGAAGTGCACCGTGTCGCCGAAGCCCGGCGTCTGGAAGAGGTCGCGGGTGTAGGCCCACAGCACCGGCATCTCGCTGAGCTTGGAGCGGTTGCACTTGAAGTGGCCGTGGTAGACCGCGTCGAAGCGGACCAGGGTGGTGAACAGTCGGATGTCGGCCTCGGTGATGTGCTCGCCGACCAGGTAGCGCCGGGTCTCCAACCGCTCCGACACCAGGTCGAGCCGGTCGAAGAGTCGATGGTATGCCGCCTCGTAGGCCTCCTGGTCACCGGCGAACCCGCACCGGTAGACGCCATTGTTGACGTCCTCGTAGATCGGCTTGGCCACCTCGTCGATCTCCTCGCGCAGCGCCTGCGGGTAGAGGTCGGGGGCGCCGTCGCGGTGCAGCGACCTCCACTGCGTCGCGAAGTCCTGGGTGATCTGCCGGAAGTCGTTGGTCACGACCTGGCCGGTCGCGATCTCGACGATGGCCGGCACGGTCACTCCCGGCTTGTAGCCGTCCGGCCGCGCCTCGTAGGCGTCCTTGAGCCGAGGTATGCCGAGCACCGGGTCGACCTGCCCGGGGTCCAGGTCGAAGGTCCAGCTGCGCGCGTCGTGCACCGGTCCGCAGATTCCCATCGACAGGGCGTCCTCGAGACCGAGCAGCCGGCGGGAGATCACGGTGCGGTGGGCCCACGGGCAGGCTCGGCTGACGACGAGCCGGTAGCGGCCCGCTTCTACGGCATACCCGCTGTGCTCGCCGTCGGCGGTGATCCGCTCGGGCAGATAGCGGGTGTCGCGCTCGAAGCTCTTCTCGACGTAGCTGGTCTGGGCCATCAGCGGGCTCCTTCGGGTGGGGGGACGTCGGCCAGTCGGTGCAGCAGCAGTGCCTCGGCCAGGCAGACCCGCTCGAACTCACCCAGGTGCAGACTTTCGTTGGCGGCGTGCGCCCGGGTGTCCGGGTCCTCGACCCCGGTGACCAGGATGGCCGCGTGGGGGAAGCGCTGCGCGAAGCTGGCCACGAACGGAATCGACCCGCCGACCCCTATGTCGACCGGGGCCACCCCCCAGGCGTCCTCGAACGCGGCCCGCGCCTGGTCATAGACCGGACCGTCGGCCTGCGCGGCGAAGCCGGAGCCCTCGTCCTCCAGCTCGACGCTGACCTGGCAGCCCCAAGGGGCGTGCTCGAGCAGGTGCTCGCGCAGCGCCTGGTATGCCGTGGCCGGGTCCTGAGTGGGGTGGATCCGCATCGACAGCTTGGCCCGGCCCACGGGGGTAAGCAGGTTGGCGGCCAGGTCCACACTGGGGGCGTCGATGCCGATCACGGTCATCGACGGCCTGGTCCACATTCGCGACAGCAGGGACCCGGTGCCGATCGGGTGTACACCTTGCGCCAGGCCGGAGTCGGCCCGCAGGTCTTCCTCGGTGTAGTCGAGCTCAGCCGCCTGCGACGTCGCCAACCCCGGCACCGCGACGTCGCCCGCGTCGTCGTGCAGCGTGGCCACCA
>JAABUN010005299.1_pt1 | contig 16181 bp, 11 predicted proteins | sample 5559311 | NCBI WGS metagenome assembly JAABUN01 (sample SAMN10711877, study PRJNA513370) | rock metagenome | isolation source: Antarctica rocks | place: Antarctica: Victoria Land, Siegfried Peak sud
AGGAGACCGGGTCGATCTGAGCCCGCTGTAGCTTGCCGCTGAAGTCCACGTACAGGCTCTGCCACTCCGTGACGAAATCCAGCGCCGCAATACCGGCCTCGCGGTGGCCGTTACCGGTGCCCTTGGTGCCGCCGAAGGGGAGATGGATCTCGGCGCCGATCGTTCCGGCGTTCACGTAGAGGATGCCGGTGTTGATGTCCTGCATCGCCCGGAAGGCCGAGTTGACGTTGGCCGTGAAGATCGAGGCGGACAGGCCGTACTCCACGCCGTTGACGACCTGGATCGCCTCCTCGAGGCTGTCGACGGGAATCACCGAGACGACTGGCCCAAAGATCTCCTCCTGGGCGATCCGCATCGTTGATGCGACCTCGTCGAAGATGGCCGGCCGCATGAAGTGTCCACTGCCGAGCGAACCATCACGCTCACGGGTGCCGCCGGTCACCAGCCTCGCGCCCTCGCCCGTGCCGATCGCGACGTACTCCTGGATCCTGTCGAGCTGGGCGGCACTGACGATCGGGCCAACGTGGACGGCCTCGTCCTGGCCGTCGCCGAGCTGCATGGCGTCGGCTCGGGCGGCGAGGCGCTCGACGAGCTCCTTCTGGATGGAGCGGTGGGCGACGATCCGGCTGGCGGCGGTGCAGCGCTGACCGCTGGTCCCGAAGGCGCTCCAGATGATGCCGTCCACCGCGAGGTCGAGATCGGCGTCATCCATCACGATGACCGCGTTCTTGCCGCCCAGCTCCAGCGAGACGCGCTTGTTGTTCTTCGCGCCGCGGACCGCGACCTTCTTGCCGGTTGCGTTCGAGCCAGTGAATGTGATCAGAGGGACATCCGGGTGGTCGACGATCGCGTCGCCAACCTCTGCGCCAGTCCCGAGGACGACGTTGACGACGCCCTCTGGCAGTCCGGCCTCGATCAGCACCTCGACGAAGCGGATCGCGCTACGGGGCGTGTTCGTAGCGGGCTTGAAGACGATCGTGTTGCCCGCGATGAGCGCCGGCAGGACCTTCCAGGACGGAATCGCCATCGGGAAGTTCCACGGGGTGATCACCCCGCAGACGCCCAGCGGCCGTCGGACCGACATGTTGAACTTCTCGCGCAGTTCGGATGGCGTCGTCTGACCGTAGAGGCGGCGACCTTCGCCCGCCATGTAGTAGGCCATGTCGATAGCCTCCTGGACATCGCCGCGCGCCTCGGCGATGACCTTGCCCATCTCCTCCGTCATCTCCCGGGCGAACTCCTCCTTACGGTCGGCGAGGATCTGCGCGGCGCGGAAGATGATCTCGCCGCGCTTCGGAGCCGGATAGAGACGCCAGGAAGCGTAGGCGTGCTTCGCGGCGGCAACGGCGTTATCGACGTCCGTCGCGTTGCTCTTCGTATAGGTGGCGACGAGCTCACCGGTCGCCGGATTGCGTCGATCGAAGGTCGCACCGGACGCGGCATCCTGCCACGTTCCATTGATGAGGTTCTGGAAGTGTGCCTGCGCTGCCATTTCACTGCTCCTTCATTGGACGATCTGTTGCCTGACGTCGATTCGCGGTGGTCCCGGCATGAGTGATCACGGACGGTTTCGCGTTTCAGCCTCAAGCGCGAAAACAAGAGACGCCACCGGACGTTGTCTGTCCCGCGGCGTCTCTCTGGACTCTATGGCTCCGGCACGAGGACTCGAACCTCGAACCTACCGATTAACAGTCGGGCGCTCTACCATTGAGCTATGCCGGAACAAAACCGTCCGTGTCCGCGTGAGATTCTACTCATGACGGGCTGGCTTGTCCACCCGATTGCCTGTAATCAGGGTGGCCACTCAGGTCCGCGCCCAGCTCTATCCCTCGTTGACCTAGCTGAACGAGAGCCATGGGCGTCGGTAAAGTACACTACCTGTTGATCTGCGAAATGAGCCGGTCGAGCCACCGCTCGTCTCCGGCTTGACGTGTGTACAGGACAACCATCGAAGACTGGGTGGGAGGGTGTGATGAGCGACGTTACGAGCACCGCGGAATCGGTCAATCTCTCCGATGACGACATCGCCTTTTTGCTGATGATCCTGCGCAACTCGGGAAGGCCGTTGACGACCAGCCAGCTTGTCGCCGCAATCCGCGAGCAGTCCTCCCGAGACTAGCCGAACGACACCGCGCTCCAACACCTAACCAGTCCTGACCAGAATCCACTGACCAGACCCGGGATGGGCGTCCCGCACATCGGGTGACGAACCCGGTCCGCATTCAACGAGAAAAGGGAGATCAGGGCAGATGGTGAACCAGGTTGTGCCTTCGGTGACCGCGATGCGTGGGACGGAGGACGAGCAGGAGATCGGCGGAACGCTGCTCGGAATGTTCCAGGCGCATGGCCGGTTCATGGCGGCTGACAAGGTGATCCGGTTGTCCGCTGCGTCCCTCGCCGGTGTGACCAGGCAGACGCCTGACCGCATCGCTGAGATCGCCCGGCTCAACCCGGAGGTCTTCGCGATCGAGGAATCCGAGGATGGAGTGGTTCTCTCGACCACCCGTTTCGGTCGGTCGCCCATTGCTCAGACCGCCGTGACGACGCATGGGTTCGTTGACCGACTGATGGTGCCGGTGCCTCGACTTGCCGGCCAGCTTCGCGGTGAGGTCATCCGTCTCGATACGGGTTGGAACGCGCCGATCTCGGACGAGTCAGTCGCTGCCCAGCTGTTCGACATCGAACGACCGATGCCGGCCGCCATCATCGTCGACCGCCATGTCCTGCCGCCGACTCGCTCAGCTGGCGAGGAAGAGGCCGACGAGCTATTCGACGAGGGCGACCTGCTGCCGATCGACGTCGAATCGACGGATAGCGACGACTCGGTCGCTTCCTGGAACCAGCCGGTCGTCGTCGAGGAGCCGACGCCCGAGGCCCCAGCCGAACGCATCGAAGAGTCCGCCGACGTTCAGCCGATCGTTCCCGTTTACGACGACCTTGCCGCTCAGATCATCGACGAGGAGCCAGTCGCTCCGTACGTCGAGGAGCCGGCTCCCGATGAGGAACAGGTCGTCGCCGCGACGCCTGAGCCCGAGGTGGTGGAGCCGATCAGTGTCCCTGTCCCGGTCACCCCGGCCCCGGAAGTTCGCCGTGCCCCTTCGATTCGCGTCTCGGATGTCTCGGGCGTCGAGGACGACGCCCTCGCCGCGGCGATCACCGCTCGGCTCTCCGCCGATGTCCGGATCGCGAGCTTTAACAATCAATGGATGACCGAGGATCGGGTCCCGCGACTCAGCCGTGGCGATCTCCGCCGGATCAAGGAGTACATCCAGGAGCAGGAGCAGCCGCTCGCTGACGATGTTCTGGTGCAGGACGTCCTTGGGGTCCGGACGAACAGCCCGGACTTCGACCTGATGCGCTTCGCGATCAACTTTCGGCTCTCTCGTGAGCATCGCGACTTCGACTTCGTGGGGACCAATGAACAGCGGTTCTGGAGCACCAGCACGCTGCCGCAGATTGGCACGACCCGGCGCAAGCCAAACGAGCTCGGGACGGATTACCGCTTTCTGCTCGATGCCGCCCCGGCTAACCCGGAGTATCGGTCGGTCGACTCGGTGCTGCACGTCGTTACCTTCTTCGAGTACTACCACGGGCTCCTGCCGTACGATGCGGAGATCCAGGCGCTCCTCCCTGCCCCCGTTCTTCCGGATCAGCGGACGGCCATGCTGACCTTTGAGACGCCGCAGTCGTACACGACTTTCCTCGTGGAGCTGCGCTACCCGACGCCGAACCGAGGAGGATTCATCCTTGGTCTTGACGATTTCTTCAGTGAGAACCTGATTCCGGGAGCGCTGATCCAGATCCAGCGGACCGACAACGATGGTCATTACCGGGTCGAGTTCCTCCCAGCAGCGTCCCAGACCGCCCGGCTGCTGGAGCTCGATGAGCGTCGCTCCCAGCGGTACGTCTTCCATGAGGTCCAGTACGGCTGCGAAGTGGAGGATGCGATGGTCCTGAGCGAGGAGCGCTTCCCCGGTCTGGCCAATGAGCGACCCGTCGATGAGAAGGTGCGCCGTCGTCCGGAGGCGCTGGTCTCGGCGATCTTCGAGCGCATCGGCCAGAAGGTCGGTCCCGGCTTCTCTGCCGGCTTCGACGATCTTTACGCTGCCGTCAACATCGAGCGACCCTTCTCTGAGAAGTTGCTGCGCCGTGTCCTCGATACCGATGAGACCGGCGCGTTCGCCAAGGATCCAGACAACGACAATGTCTACTCGTTCGTTCCCACCACCATCTGATGACGCGGACGATGCCCTCAACCTCGACCCGGAGTTGCTCCTGGTCGAGGACGAGGAGGACGCGCAGCTCGAAGTCATCGTCTCGGAGCGTGGGACCCAGTGGTCTGACGACGAGGATATCGACGCCATCCCCGCCGATGCCGAGCTTCTCGCTACTCCGGCGACCGAACTGCCCGGCCGGGAGCGTGTGGCTCGATTTCTCCAGCAGCTGGACCGGCGGACGGGTGGGGGCGGCGATGTCGCGTTGCTCGCCGATCTCGACAAGGATGGCCTGGCGGCCTTTCGAACGGCCTGGTCGGGGATTCCCGGTCGGTCGCGGTCCGCAATTGCTGGTCGCCTAATGACCTCGGCCGAGGAGCGCTACGACCTCCAGTTCGTTCGCATCTTCATGGAACTCCTTTCCGACACTGAAGCGGTCGTCCGCCAATTCGCCGTCACCGGTCTCGCCGAAGAGGAGGGATCGGAGATCGTCGAGCGTCTCGTCCGACTCACCGAAGCCGATTCGTCGACCGATGTGCGGGCGGCATCCGCTGCTGCATTGAGTGAGTACGCTGCGGCAGCAGCCGCCGGTGAAGATATTGGTCTGGATGCGGATGAGCTCCGGGATGTTCTTGAGACGATCGTCGTGGACGAAGATGAGCCACCGCTGGTCCGACGCGCGGCGCTTGAGTCGTGGGCCGTCTTTGGATCGCGCGGAGCCGACGGCTTCTCCACGGCGGTCGCTGAGGCGATCGCCGAGATGTACAACAGCGGCGACACTGCCAGTCAGGCCTCCGCCCTCGTCGCGATGGGTCGCACGCTCAGTCCACAGTGGTTGCCCTTCGTTGAGCGAGATCTTGCCAGCGATGACGCCGAGGTTCGCCTCGCGGCGGTGCGCTCGGCGGGTCAGCTGGGAGAAACTACGCTGGTCGAGCCCGTCACTGAATTGACGACCGATGACGACGACGAGGTCCGAACTGCCGCCGTTGTCTCACTTGGGCAGATCGGTGGGCCGGGTGCGCTCCGGGTCCTGCGAAACCTCGCCGCTAACCCCGAGCGGTCCGATCAGGATGCAGTCAACGAGGCCATCGAAGAGGCGACCCTGGCCGCCGAAGTAATCTAGTCACGTTCGGTGTCCCAAGACCGGTCCCACAGGATCTGGAGGAGTGTCCTTGTCGCTCTCACTACCCGCTGGAACCACACGGCAGGCGGTCGCCCTCCCGGCGAATACGACCATGCAGAGCTGGAATGGTCACCTCGAACGACTCGGAGGCCACCCGCTGCAAAGCTGGGCGTGGGGAGAGCTAAAAGCGCGACACGGATGGAAACCGGAACGGGTCGCCTTCGACGAGTCATGGGGCAGCGGGATGGCGCAGGTGCTCTTCCGCCGCAAGGGTCCTGTCAGCATTGCCTATGTGCCGCGAGGTCCAGTCCTGACCGGCGATGTCGAGCGCGGGTTCCGGCACTTGACCGCGATGATGGATCGCATCTCTCGACGTAATCTTGCGATCTCGCTGATCGTTGAACCAGGCGGACCGCTGGGACTGGAAGGCTCCTACCGGTCGTTTGGTTACGTACAGGGACCGGCGCCAATCCAGCCGGCCCGAACGGTCAGCGTCGCGCTCCTGCCGGACGAGGCGCTGCTCGCCCAGATGCATGGCAAGCACCGCTACAACATTCGGTTGGCCGAGCGACGTGGCGTAACGGTTCGCATCGGCGGGACTGACGGTCATCTGGGTGTCTTCTACGCTCTGCTCCGGGACACCGCCGAGCGCAATGAGTTCGGAATCCACGGCTTCGACTATTACGCAGACGCTCTTCGCCTGTTCGGCGACGACGCGCGGTTGCTGTTCGCCGAGATCGACGGGCAAGTCGCTGCCGCCGGGATCGCGGCTCGCTTCGGAACCCAGGGCGTTTACCTCTACGGGGCGTCCTCCACGACGGTCCGGGCTGACGGCGCTGCTTTCCTGCTTCAGTACCACCTGATGCGGTGGGCGCGTGAACAGGGGGCGAAGACCTACGATCTCTGGGGTATCCCGGCCACAGACCCTGAGCCGCTGGCAGCCGATGCCACCGGCATGACCCAGAGTCGCGGCGAGGATCAGCGGGGGCTCCTCTCCTTCAAGACCCGATTCGGTGGTGACATCGTCACCTTCCCCTGGCCGATGGAGCGCCGCTACGCCCCGATCCTGTCCGCCGCCGCCCGCCGTCTCGGTTTCGTCAGTGGCTGACGCGGTCAGGGTCACACCGATGTCGCTCTCACAGGCGGCTTCCGTGGTCGGCGAATCGGTCATCGTAGGGGATGCAGCGACCCGGTTCAGAGACATCGTCTACGACTCCCGTGAGGTCGGTCAGGGCGCGCTGTTCGTCGCCCTCCGCGGAGCCGATCATGATGGCCACGCGTTCATCGAGCAGGCCATCACTCAGGGCGCAGCCGCCATCATGGTGGACGCCGACTGGTCCATTGCGCGTGACACAGCGGTCCCGATTCTTGGAGTAGGGGACACGAGGTCGGCGTTGGCCCCGGTCTCGGCCGCGTTCTTCCGCCACCCATCCCGTGAGATCAAGGTCGTCGGGATCACCGGCACCGATGGCAAGACGACGACCTCCTACATCGTCGATCACCTGCTCACGACAGCCGGTCTGACGACGGGGATGGCGGGTACGGTCGTGGTCCGGATCGCCGGAGTCGAGGATCGCCACGCCCTTCGCCAGACAACGCAGGAGTCGGTCGAGAACCAGCGGCTCCTGCGCCGGATGGTTGACGCTGGTTGCGACGCGGCGATCATGGAGGCCACGTCTCACGGACTCGACCTGCACCGGCTGGACGATATCAACTTCGCCGTTGGCGCCGTGACCAACATCACTCACGAGCATCTCGAGCACCACGGGACGATCGAGAGCTACTGGCGGGCGAAGGCCATCCTCTTCGAGCGCCTTGGTCCCGACGCAACGGCGGTCGTCAACCTCGACGACGCTGGTGCACGGTCGGTCCTCCCGTATGCCGCCTCGGCCAGCCTGATTCGCTATAGCCAGGCGGGAAACATGGAAGCCGACCTCGCGGTCGATCAGGTCGTGCTGGGCGACGACGGATCACGATTCGCCCTGTGCTGGCAGGGGATGACCGTCATGGTCGATCTGCCGCTGGTCGGCGGTTTCAACGTCGACAACGCCCTCTGCGCTGCTGCCATAGCGCTCGGTCTTGGCCTGTCGCTGGAAACCGTGTCAGCGGGTCTAGCCACAGCGACAGCGCCTCCAGGTCGGATGGTTGCGGTCGACGAGGGGCAACCATTTGGCATGGTCGTCGACTACGCCCACACGCCGGAGTCGTTAACCAAGGTGTTGCTTCTGCTCCGATCGCTTCGCCCCAACGGCCGGCTGATCGTCGTCTTCGGCAGCGCCGGCGACCGCGACCCGACCAAGCGACCGATCCAGGGCGAGGCGGCGGGCCGGCACGCGGACTACGTCATCGTGACCAACGAGGACCCGCGCACGGAGGACCCCGAAGTGATCCTCGAAGCGATCGCCGCCGGAGCACGTCGGGCCGGCCGGCGAGACGGTGCAGACCTCGACCTCATCGCTGACCGCCGCTCAGCTATCAGCCGGGCGATCGCCGTCGCGCGCGCCGGTGACTGCATTCTGCTGGCGGGCAAGGGGCATGAAGGAAGCATCATCGTCGGCCATGACAAGCTCCCATGGGACGAGGAGCAAGTCGCACGCGATGAACTTCGCGCCGCAGGATTTGGTACCATGGGGCCATCGGTCAGTCGATAGTCCCGGCGACTCCCGCTACGGCCGCTGCTGAATCTGGAAACCGTGGAAAGCGGGAGGGGGAAGCTCGGGAACGGTATCGTTCCCGGGCTTCCCCCGAACACGTGCTCCTTGAGTCGATTGCGGTTCCAGCGCGTCTTCCAGGAGTTGGCGCCGGCTCCCCCTCTCCATTCGGTCCAGGCGGAGTAGCCCGCAGGCGACGGAGCCGGAGCGAGATGGAGAGGGGGCCGGGGGTCGGGGCTGGCCGCTCGCAAGCAACAGGATTCACCAGAGCCGCTCTACGTCTCGGGTTCAACCGCCTCGGCCGCCGGGTTCGGCGTCACGGTCTTGCCCGGCCTCAGGCTCAGGCCGAGCTCGTCGAGCTGAACGCCTTCAACGGCCGCTGGTGCCTGGAACATGAGGTCAGTTCCACGCTGGCTCTTCGGGAAGGCGATGACCTGGCGAATGTTCTCCTCGCCGGTCAGGAGCATGAGGACGCGGTCGATTCCCCAGGCGATGCCGCCGTGGGGTGGGGCACCGTACTCGAGCGCATCCAGCAAGGCCCCGAACCGCTCCGGGAGCACCTCGGTCGGGTACCCCATCAGCCCAAACATCCGCTCCTGGTCAGCCCGGCGGTGAATCCGGATGCTGCCGCCTCCCACTTCATGCCCATTCGCGACCAGGTCGTACTGTCTCGCGCGGACACGGCCTGGATCGTTCTCGAGATACTGCTCGTCCTCGGCGTAGTAGCCAGAGAAGGGGTTGTGGGTCGCGTCCCAGCGCTGCCCCTCCTCGTCCCACTCCATCAGCGGGAACTCATGAACCCAGAGCATCGCCATCTGCTTGGGATCAACGAGATTGAGACGATCCCGGAACTCGAGCCGCAGCATCGACAGGACCTTCGCGACAACCTGCGGCTGATCGGCGATCAGCAGAACCAGATCCCCCGCTGAGGCGTCAACGCCAGTGGTCAGGGCCGCCAGTTCGGTCTCGTTCAGAAACTTGGCGATCGGCGACTTGAGCGTGCCGTCTTCGGCGACGGCGATCGTTGCCAGCCCCTTCGCGCCCGATCGCTTCGCCAGTTCGGTGACCTCGTCGATCTCGCGTCGGGTGTAGCCGCCGCAGCCTGGCACGACGATCGCCTTGACCTGCCCACCGGCTTCGAGCACACCGGCGAAGGCTTTGAAACCAGTCGTCGCAAGCGCCGGGCCGACGTCCTGCAATTCCATCCCGAAGCGAATGTCTGGCCGGTCGTTACCGTACCGCGCCATCGCGTCGGCGTAGGTCATCCGTGGGTATGGTTTGCTGACGATCGACTTGTCCGAGTAGCGCTCGACGATCTCGGTGAAGAGCGCCTCGCTGAGGGACATCACGTCTTCCTCATCGACGAACGACATCTCCACGTCGAGCTGGGTGAACTCGGGCTGACGGTCGGCCCGCTGGGCCTCGTCGCGGAAACAGCGGGCGATCTGAAAGTAGCGGTCGAATCCCGAAACCATCAGGAGCTGCTTGAGCTGCTGGGGCGACTGCGGCAAGGCGTAGAACGTTCCGGGAAATGTGCTGCTTGGGACGAGGAAGTCGCGGGCACCCTCGGGGGTGCTCTTGATCAGAAGGGGTGTCTCGATCTCGAGGAACCCCCGCTCGTCCAGGTAGTCCCGGATGAACTTGACCACCCGGTGGCGCAGGATGACGTTGCGCTGCATCGTCGCCCGGCGCAGGTCGAGGTAGCGGTGCTGGAGGCGGAGCGTCTCATCGACATCGACCTCCTCGTTGATATAGAAAGGTGGCGTCTTCGAGGCATTGAGCACGGTGATCTCGTGCGCCTCCAGCTCGACCTCGCCGGTCGCCAGCCGCGGGTTGACAGTGCCTTCAGGGCGATGGTTCACGACACCGGTGACCTGTACGACGTACTCGCCCCGGACGTCACTCGCGGCCTGATGCGCATCGGCGAATCGGTCCGGGTTGCAGACGACCTGCGTAATCCCGAAGCGATCGCGCAGGTCGATGAAGATCAACCCGCCGAGATCGCGGCGACGGTTGACCCAACCGGACAACGTCACGGTCTGACCGATGTTGGTCGCCCGGAGGGAACCGGCGGTGAGTTTGCCCGTCACGGTTGGATCGACGTCGTGGCTTGACGGACCGGGAACGGTTGCGGTGGTCAGGACTGCGGTCATGGGGATCTCCCTGCGGGCACCTGGGCGCCGCCGTGCCGCCCGGCGCGACAGGCCGAACGGGAGGTGTCGATCGAGCGAGGGTCAGGATAGGGGGAACAGGCGATTTTGGGTTGGACCGCGGTTGTCAAGGATCACATGCGGTCACGGTCTGGTTCGTCACGGTCCTGCTCGTCGCTCCATTCCTCGGTACGCTCACCAGCGGAACTCATGAACCGGAGCGAATGGTCGGCGGTCAGCAGGCGGCGGATGGCGGCTCGGAGCTCGGCTTCTGGATCATCGCCGGAGGACAACCGGGCGTACCAGCTGGCTGCCTCTTCGGCCTCATCGGCCGGACCGAATGGATCGATGAAGATGTCATCCGGCCAGTCGCCCTTGCCCACGAGCTCTCTGACGATGGAGAGCGCCGGCATCGACTTCGGAAATCGATTCAGCGGATCGGTTCCCGGTTCCGCTAAGAGTCCCGCCGCGGTCTTCTCGTCCGCCTTGATCCGGTTCCAGTTCGCGACGATGTTGTCAATCCCTGACACCTGAGTGTCGCCGAAGACGTGCGGGTGGCGACGCACGAGCTTGGCGTTGACCGCCTCGTAGACGTCGGCCAGGGTGAAGCGTCCCTCGTCCTCCGCGATCTGGGCCTGGAGCGCGACCGCCATGAGGACATCGCCGAGTTCTTCGGCGAGGTTCAGGTCGTCGCCGTTGTCGATGGCGTCCATGACCTCTTAGGCTTCTCCGGCGATGTCGTCGCGCAGCGACTGGCTAGTCTGCTCACGGTCCCAGGGGCAACCACCAGGGGCGCGGAGACGGGCAATGATCCGAGCCAGCGTCTCGGTGGAGCGGGCCGCCAGATAAGGGTCGGCTGCCTCAACCCAGATCGCGGCCTCGCTTTCGCCTTGTATCAGGGAACGAAGCTGACCGAGGTCGGCGGACATTGGCGGCTCGTCGCCGATCGCGGTGTTGAGTAGATGGCAAATCGCTTCAGGACCGTAACTGTCAACCAGAAAACGCGTGACGGAATCCACGGTGGCGGCGGTGAGGCCGAGGATCAGCGATGGCCGGGCCGGGTCGACTGTCACGAGACTACGTTGCCACGGGGTCCGGCTGATTGCCGCGACGAGCGCCACGCCGTTATAGAACTGGGCCTGTTCCGCCACGACGTCGATATCAAGGCGCCGGCCGATCTGGTCGAGCGATACCATGTCAGCTCTTGCCCGCGGTGGTCTTCTCGTCGCCGAGGCTGAGGACCGCCATGAACGCCTCCTGCGGGATCTCGACGCTGCCGACGATCTTCATGCGGGCCTTGCCGACCTTCTGCTTCTCGAGCAATTTGCGCTTCCGGGAGATGTCGCCGCCGTAGCATTTCGAGATCACGTTCTTGCGCATCGCCCGGATCGTCTCCCGGGCCACGATCCGGCTACCGATCGACGCCTGAATCGGCACTTCGAACATCTGGCGCGGGATCAGTTCCTTGAGCTTGTTGACGAGTTCGCGGCCCTTGTAAAAGGCGTTGTCGCGGTGGCAGATCATCGAGAGGGCGTCGACCGGAGCGCCGTTGACCAGCACGTCCAGCTTGACGAGGTCAGCGGCCTGCATCTCGTAAAAGGTGTAGTCGAGCGACGCATAGCCCTGGGTCCGGCTCTTGAGCTGGTCGTAGAACTCGATGATTACCTCGCCGAGTGGCATCCGGAACTTGAGCTGCGCCCGGTCCTCGTCGAGGTAGTCGAGGTTCTCGTACATCCCGCGCTTGCCCGTAACGAGCTCCATCACCGACCCGATGTAGCGGGATGGGACGATGATCGTGATGTTCATCCATGGCTCGAAGATCGTGTCGATCTCCCCGACGTTCGGCAGGTTGGTCGGGTTGTCGACCTTGACCGTCTTGCCACTGTCGAGCAGGACCTCGTACTCGACGCTTGGCGCCGTCGCCAGCAGGTCGAGGTTGTACTCCCGCTCCAGCCGCTCCTGGATGATTTCCATGTGGAGCAGCCCGAGGAAGCCGCAGCGAAATCCGAAGCCCAGGGCCAGCGACGACTCTGGCTCATAGGACAAGGAACCGTCGTTCAGCTTGAGCCGGTCGAGGGCATCCCGGAGCAGCGGGAAGTCCTCGGAATCCACCGGGTAGAGACCGGCGAACACCATCGACTTGGCGGGACGGTAGCCTTCGAGCGCCTCCGTCGCCGGGTTCCGCTCCAGCGTGACCGTGTCTCCGACCTGGCAGTCCTTGACGTTCTTCATCCCGGTCGCCAGGTATCCGACCTCGCCGGCCTGGAGGCGGTCGGACTGGACCAGACCCGGCGAGAAGAAGCCCAGCTCGATCAGGTCGGCCTGCTTGTTGGTCGCCATCATGTGGACGGTGTCGTCCTTGTGGATCTCACCGTCGATGATCTTCACGTAGGCGATGACACCCTTGTAGGCGTCGTAGTGCGAGTCGAAGATCAGCGCCCGAGTAGGCTTGTCCGGTCGGCCGGTCGGCGGCGGGATGTGCTTGACGACGGACTCGAGGATTTCCTCGATGCCGATCCCATTCTTGGCGGACGCGAAGACCATCTCGTCGTCGATAAGGCCAATGAACCGGCCAACCTCGTCAGCGACCTTTTCCGGCTGTGCGCTTGGCAGGTCGATCTTGTTGATGACGGCGATGATCGCCAGCTCGTGCTCAAGCGCGAGGTAGACGTTTGCCATTGTTTGGGCCTCGATCCCCTGAGCGGCATCGACGACCAGCAAAGCGCCCTCGCAAGCAGCCAGGCTCCGGCTGACCTCGTACGAGAAGTCCACGTGGCCAGGCGTGTCGATCAGATTGAGCTCGTATTCCTCACCGTTCCTGGCCGTATACCACATCCGGACGGCGCGAGCCTTGATCGTGATTCCCTTCTCGCGCTCGAGATCCATCGAGTCCAGGAGTTGAGCCTGCATATCCCGCTTCTGGACGGTATTGGTAAACTCGAGGAGCCGGTCAGCGAGCGTCGATTTGCCATGATCGATATGCGCGATGATGCTGAAGTTTCGAATGTTCTGGTTCGCAATGGGTTCCATGTGGTGTCGGTCACTCATCAGTCGCGACGTGGCCGGTTCGTTCGGCCGCTAGAACCTTCAGTATAGTCGGTCGGTTGAGCCTCCCGGCGGTCGCGACGGGTTGGGGTGTACCAGTCGGGCATCGTCGGTTGCTGAGCCGACTGGAACGGACGGCGATCTGGTGGTCTCGGGTTGGTGAACCGGCGATCATCGTCGTAGCGCTCGGCCGCTGTCGGCCGACGTCCGTTGCCGAAGCGACCGGTTCCGGGGCGATCCTCCGTGTCATCGTAGAGAGGTGGTTCCGGTCGGCGGGGTGCTCGCCACTGGTCGTGGTCGTCTGGAGCGTCAAAGGCACCAGGCGGCGCGGGAGGGGATGGACGGGGTCGCCGGCGGCGCTCGTCCGTTCGGCTCTCGGCTCGGTCGTCCCGCTCATCTCGATACCGCCATTCCCGGCTGTCGTGATCGCGCAATCCCGGACGTCCGGTACGCGCCATGCCTTCCCGCTGGGACCGATCACCCTCCCGGTCGTTCACGCTTCGGTGATTGATTGTCTGATCGGCCTCAAACATGTCGCCGTCCGAACCGGCCATATCATCGAACGGATCCGCCTCATTGACCGGTCTTCGGTCGAAGGAGAGTCCACGGCTCACACCGAGATCACCTGCGAGCGATCGAGGGACGCGGTTGCTGACCGGGGCCGCGAGCCGTACCAGCCGTCGCTCGATCGCGGCGAGCTCCGGGATGCCCAACGCCCAGGAGAACAGAGCGTACGGGGCCAGCACGAGGACGACGGCGACCACGAGCAACCCGGTCCGGATCACGAACGTTGACCCGGATTCCGCCCAGATCCGGTCGAGCCCGTTCGCCGACGCCAACCCGAACGCGAGAGCGGCAATCGTTGCGACTGCCACCCGTCCGATCCATGGCAGCCATGTTCCGTCCGCGCTCACGCCAAGACCGCGAAAGCGCGCCAGCAGGACGACCACCAGAATGATGGCTTCGATGGTGGTCGAGACGCCAAGAGCGAGGCCGAGGGCGAGGCCATCGAAGCGGTCGATCGTCAGAGCGGCGACCATGATGTTGATCCCGATGATGATCAACCCCGCTATGACGGGCGTTCGAGCATCCTTCATCGCGTAGAACGCCCGGGTCAGCACTTCGACCAGCCCGTAGGCGATCAGGGCCGCCGCCAGTGCTGCCAGTGGGGCCGCCACCGCGACGGTCGAGGCCCGGTTGAAGTCGCCCCTCTGGAGCAGTGCCGCGACGATTGGTTCGCGATACAGGAACAGGATGATGGTGATCGGAATGCTGAGGAAGACCAGTGGCCGGATCGCCTCGTTGAGCGTCCGGTTGAGGCCCGCTACATCGGCTCGCTCCCACTGCCGCGCCATGGCCGGGAAGATGACCGTCGAGATTGAGAGCGCCAGAATGCCGTGCGGCAGCATCAGCAACTGCCAGGCGTAATTGATGCTCGCGGGTCCGCCCTCGCCAAGTGACGAGGCGAAGTTCGTGATCACGATGAAGTTCGCCGCGAACGCGATCTGCCCGACGACGCGCGGCACGAGGAGTCGGGCGACCTCGCTGAGTCCCTCGACTGATCGGTTCAGCGACAGCCGGAAGCGCAGGCCGCTTCGGAGGACGGCGGGCAACTGGATCAGCGCATGGCCCGCCGCCCCGATGATGACGCCGATCGCCACCCCCTCGATGCCGGCGGTTGGCGCGAGGACGACGATGCCGACGATGATCCCGAGGTTGTAGATCAGCGGGGCAATCGCTGGCATCAGGAACTGGTCCTGCGCTTCCAGAATGCCCTTCGCGGCAATGCCGAGTCCGAGGAGAAGTGGTGAGATGACGAGGACCCGCATCAGGTTGGCTGAGAGTTCGATGTAGTCGTTAGTGAGGTTCGGCGCGATCACGTAGCGGATGATCGGGTCGGCGAGAAAGAAGATCAGCACGCCGGCCAGAACCGTCAGACCGATCGCCCACGTCAGGACGGCATTGGCCAGTTCCCAGGCGCGCCGATCGTCACCCCGGGCGAGGAAGCCGCCGAAGACGGGGATGAACGCCGAGCCGAAGCCGGCCGACATGACGACCAGGAACAGGAGGTCCGGCACCCGGAAAGCCGCGGCGTAGGCGCTCGCCTCGCCACCGGTGCCGAACTGGCTGGCAATCAGCACCTCTCGTGCGAAGCCAAGGATCCGGCTCGCGATGAAGGCCAGCGCGACGATCGCCGTGTTCCGGGCGATGGCACTGACCTGCGGCCGGGCGATGGCGTCCGCCAGCGTCTCGAATTCGACGGCCTCCTGAGCGGTGGCGGTCGTGACCTCGTGGGCAGCCGGAGTAAGCGTCTCGTACGAACGAGCGCCAGACGGGACCGGTGGGCGATATCGCGGTCTCCGGGACGCTGGCCGCACGTCTGTTCCTCTCATCAACGGAAACCGACGAGGCACGATACCGGCTCCCTCGCCGTCAAGATGCTCGCAGCGATGAAGTATACGAGGGCTGCACCAGAGACGATGGCCACGCCATCCTTGGCGGAAACGACCGGGTTTGGTATAGTTCGGAGTCGATTGTGGCGCCGAATCTTGGCGCCGATTGCTTGTGCAGCGATCCAGACCGTGTTTGATGTTGAGAAGGATGGCACCGATTGGCCAACAGCAAGTCTGCCCGCAAGCGTATTCTCGTCGCCCAGCGCCGCCACGACAGCCGCCGGCCCTACATCTCCGCCTGCCGCACGCTGGTGAAGAAGGCCGTACTCGCAATCCAGAGTGGCGATGAGTCCGCCGCGACCGCGGCCGTTGGCAATGCCGTGAAGATGCTGGACCGCACCGCGGGCAAGGGCATTATCCATCGGAACAACGCGGCCCGGCGCAAGTCCCGACTTCTTCACAAGTTCAACGCCATCGGCTAGAGCGGTTCTCACGGTACATGTCCGGGGACGGCGTAGCCACAGTGGCGATAGTAGGCGGTCAACTCGGCCGACGTCACGCGGTCGAGTGCCGCCCCAATCGCGTCATCGACCGCCGCCGGCGTC
>JAABUN010005300.1_pt1 | contig 16179 bp, 11 predicted proteins | sample 5559311 | NCBI WGS metagenome assembly JAABUN01 (sample SAMN10711877, study PRJNA513370) | rock metagenome | isolation source: Antarctica rocks | place: Antarctica: Victoria Land, Siegfried Peak sud
TTCTATCGGGTCAGATTATCCCTTGAAAAGTTGCTCCTCAGCAGAGCTTTTCTCCGTATAGTCTGACGATTAAATTTAATGGATTAAAATGGAATTGAAATCTGACACAGTTTAAATTACACTCCCCGTGTTTATGAATTCCGCATACATCAGCAATTTCTTTTAGATAAGCATTCATTTTTTGATTACTTGATACAGGGAATAAATAATTTTTATTGCAACATTGGGGATGATCTTTGTACCGTTCCATTATCTCCAAAGTAACAGGTAGCAGAGGAATTCGGGAGGAAGTATCCGTTTTTTGTCTACTGTTAAATATTCATTTTTCTCCGTCAACACCTAAGCTAATTTCAAACCGCTTCAACTTTTCTATATCTTATGTCTAACTCTCCTTCTGTAAGAAATCCCTTTTCACTTCCTTCACTTTTGCTTTATAATTAAGGAAAGGATCTTTTGTAAGGCAACCATTAGCTTTACAAATTCGAATAATCTTTTGAAGTTCCTAATATATTTTACTGTAGAGTTGTGCTAGCTTTGGGGTCCCTGCATCACCAATCGGTTAATATTAGAAAGGGAATAAAGTTTTCGATAGGTTTGTACAATCATGCTGCTGCATAAAAAGTTTAATAAGTGGCCCTTCCCCCCGAAATATCAAATATAAATCCTGTATTAAAGCTTGCTTCTTTTGATACGATCCATGCTGACAGCGATGCAACTTCTTCAACGGTTCCTAATCTTTTCATCGGAATTTTTTCGGTCATATAATGAAGTTGTTCCGGCGCGGTATTTCCATTCATCGAAGTTTTAATTACAGCAGGAGCTAAACCGTTTACAGTTATTCCTAACTCAGCATATTCCTTTCCTATTCCTTTTACCAACCCAATTACACCTGCTTTCATAGAAGAGTAGCCAGCCATAAAGGGGTTACCCTCTTTGCCTGCAATGGAAGCAATCAATAATATTCGACCATACCTATTTACTTCCATTGCTTTTACTGCATACTTAGTCATTAAAAAAGCTCCGCGAAGATTTATCGTATAGATCTTGTCAAATTCATCAACTGGATATTCTGTAATTTTAGTATTGGTTGGTCCAACAACTCCAGCCGAGTTAATCATGATATGCACATCGCCAATTGTTGTGGATACCTTTTCAAAAGCAAGCTTTATCTCATCTTCTTTTGAAATATCAACAAGCAAACCTTCTGCATCAAAACCTTTTGATTGAAACTCTTGCACACTCTCATCTAATAGTTTTTGATTAACGTCAAAAAGAACCACTTTACCACCTTCCGAAGCAATGCGGTAAGCTATTCCCTTTCCCAATCCATCGGCGCCTCCTGTTATAATAGCTACCTGGTTTACAAATCTTTGGTTCATGAAATTGTATTTATGTTAATGATGAAATGTTATTTGATTATGATCAAATGAAATACTCCAAATTTCAGAACTATGAGCACGAACAAAATCTTCATCCACTTCAATTCCAAGTCCTCCTAATGTTGGAATTATAGCCTGCCCAGCTTCAACAATTAATGGTGTAAGAAGAACTTTGTTTGCTGTTTCAAACATATCAAGCTGATGTTCCTGACTGATTGCATTAGAAAGCGTTGAAGCAACATGCCAACTTGCAGCTACACCAATAGCAGTGCACACACCTATGTGTGTTCCTATTCTTAAATTTGCTTTTTCTGCTAAATCAATAATTTTCTTTCCACCTGTAATGCCGCATCTCACAATATCCGGCTGAGCAATCTTCATTGCTTTTTGTTCTATCCATGGTTCAAACTCACGAACAGTTCTGAGTGGTTCACCTATGGCAAGCTGTGTTTTAATTGCTTGTGCAAGCTTTGCATGACCGGCAATATCTTCCGGGTCAATTGGTGCTTCAAACCATGTAGCATTCAATTCATCCAGGCCTTTACCAATAGTATAAGCAGTGTCATAATCATGTGCACAAATTGCATCGAATGCAAGATCAGCATCAGGTCCAATAGCTGATCGAATGGCTTCACACTCGCTGATAGTGTTGGCAGCCATATCGCCTTTAAAAATTTTTACGCCAGTAAATCCTTCGTGTACTTTCTCTTTAGCTAAGGCTGTTCGCGATGCAAGATCAAGTCTTCTTAAACCAGAAATGTATAAAGGCAAACGATCGGTTAGAACTCTTCCTATAAGTTGATTGATAGGTTTATTTTCTGCCTTCCCTTTTATATCCCACAAAGCAATGTCGATCCCTGTTATAGCATCAATTGTATATGATGCTGTATGTCCGCGAACATGACTTAGATGGTATAATTTTTCATACACCGCTTCCGGGTTTGTTGCATCCATTCCAAGAATTGCAGGTGCAAATAATTTTGCTATCAGCATACCAGGAACCTCCGGAACCAATGGAGATTGTGCTTCACCCCAACCAACCAAACCTTCATCGGTTGTAATTTTTACTATACATGATTCTGTTAAGCGGCTATAGGCATGCTTCCACTGGGGCTCAAAATAATAATCAGTACCCGGCAAACGATTAGGCGAATCAGTATGCCCCCCTAACCGGTAATGGTGATGGTATTTAAAAGCAAAAACTTCTATGTTTACAATGCGCATTTTGGTTGATAGTTGGTGGTGGGTGGTTTTTTATTACTCTTATAGCTTACTGACCTTAATGACTAATGACCTAATGAAATAATGACCTAATGACTATTCCCCCTCACCCAAACCTGATATAAAAAAACAACACCATTGATGTAACGATAGCCCACCAAAAAAACGGGTTGCGAAAGCCACGCTGCTGGTAACGCTCTTCGGGCAGTAACGACAGGCTCGACCTGCTCCATATCAATCCTTTTAATTCTTCGTCGGTCTTTGGTTTGGTTAGCAGGCTTACAAAAACGCACACTCCCATGCATGTCCAAAACACAATTCCTGTTCTGTTATAAAATGGCATTCCGGGGAAAAAGTATTCCATAGTAAACGACATGGGGATGGTTAGCAAGCCTGCGGTAAGTGCGCCGGCATGTGTTGTTCGTTTCCAAAGTATGCCGAGTAAAAACATGGTTGCAATGCCTGGGGTAAACAAGCCATAGGCACTAAGCAGGTAAAGAAAAATTGGTTTTTGAGAGTGAGATAATAATAAGGTTGTGCATACTATTCCTAATAAAATAATGATGATGCCTGAGAGTTTTCCAAACCTTACCGACTGTGTTTCGGTAGCATTTTTTTTGATGTAAGGAAGATAAATATCCATTGTTAATATAGTGGTGCACGAATTAATTGCGCCCGACAAATGCGACATGATAGCGGCAATTAAACCTGCCATCACCAAACCCACCAAACCCGGTGGAAGCAGGTTTTTTATCAACGTTGGAAATAACAAATCTGCCTTTTCAAGATGTGGAAATAATTTAGGCGCAACCAGCGCCGGACCTATTATCATAAACGGAATAAGGAACTTTAAATAGTCGGCAAACACCACTCCCATTTTTGCATGCCATTCATTTCTTGCAGCCAATGTTCGTTGAACAATAAACTGGTTAGTGGCACAATAAAATACACTAATGCACAAAGCTCCACCCAAGTACATTGTCCATGGAAATGCAGGATCGTTTGATGGCTGCAGCATGTCCCAGTCTTTAGATGTTTCCAACACTGCAGAAATTCCACCTGCAGCTTTTATAGTGGTGTACGACAAGGCAACCATACCCATAAGTAATACACCCAACTGCAACATCTCGGTCCAGATAACCGCTTTCAATCCACCAATTATTGTATATATCCCTGTTGCCAATGCAATCGCCAGCACACTCCACATCATCGGAATATCCAGCAACGAATGCAATGAAAGTGCACCGAGATAAAGCACCGCTCCTATCTCAACAAAAATATAAGTAAGCAGTACAAGCACCGAATAAGTTGTTCGTGCACCACCGCCAAAACGCTTTTGTAAAAACTCGGGCATGGTATAAAAACCATTGCGAATGTAGAAAGGTAAAAAGATCCAGAGCAGCGCATTAAAGCCTAAAAGTATTGCTCCCCATTCTGTAATGATGGCAACAAAACCACGGCTGTATGCAAGCCCCATTGTACCTACTAACTGGTGACTGCTTAAGTTTGCAGCTACTATACTTCCGCCAATCATCCACCACGGAAGCTTATCTCCTGCAAGAAAATAATCACGCTTTGTTTTTACCCTTTTACGCGATGCATATAAACCCAAAGCAATTACACCTACAATGTATAATCCAAAAACAACCGCATCAAGTGTGGATAGTGTTGACTTCATTTAGGAGGTTGTAATTATTTCAGATGTTTTCAAAACAGATAAATTTATTTGGAACTTAAAAATGAAACTCAATAAAAATTATAATGTTGATGTGACTGGATATCCTCTTTTCTTTAATTCACGTTCCATTGCACGGGCTTCAAATAGTCCTGCAATTGATGTGTTCCAACCAGCGATTTTCTTTTCTATAATTTTCACCAGCATCTCCTGTCGCGTATTATCGTTTGCAAGTTTCGCCTGGTCAAGTTGAGCTAACTCTTTATCAAAGCAAAGATAAAATTCGTTGATAACTGTCAATGCATTTATAAGGTCATCTTTGATCTGCTGCTGTGTGATATCAAGTTCAAGCCGCGGACGAAAATTGGGATTTATGTTTACAGTGTTAAGTGCCTTAAGCGCCTTTTGACAAAGTATCCCCATGTGACCAGGATCTTTAGGACTTGCTTGCTTGTTTGTATTGTTAGAAACCCGAACTATTTCCATTACATTATATGCTTCCACAATTTGAAGGGCATTACCCTGACCAAACATTTTAACAGCAAAACTTTTTAAAAGATCGTCAACATTCGCATTAGGATCCCACATTAATTTTCCGGCAACATAATAGTTTACCACATTGCCTAAACCATGCTGGCAACGCTCTATGTTATGCCATTCCAAAGCCCTTGCTGATTTGGGAAGACTACTAAAATAGTTTCCAAGGTTGTGCACACGAATAAGCATAGACGCATCATCATGAAACGATTCTGCATCGGCTTGTATCCATGTCCATACTGCTGCGCGATGACCATTTGCCAAAAAATTATCCGTCATTTTTTCGGAGTAAATATGGCTCCTTGCCCTTGTTGCCTGGGCAAGTATTACATCTTTGTTGAGCACGCCAGCCTCGCTCAAACTTCGGTAATCTTTAAAGCCACGCCAGTTAATGGCATCCATGTGCCACAAGCTGAAAGAAGTTTCGATCTTCGGGTTTACTTTTTTAAATGCATTCTCCATTTCCATGTGCAGCAGCATTGCATCTTTAACCGTTGCTTTAGATAGCGGATCCCTGCAACCTCCTGCATCCGACCAATGACCTATAAAATTGTCTATATGACTTGCATAATTGGGAACATAGTAATCGCGTATTTCGCTTTCCCATCTTTTTCTATCATCAGGTAAATCAGGGCAGAAGGTTTTAAATATCCTGGGCACATTCGTAGAAGGTCCCGTTTTAAAAGCATCCGGAATATCCATTACGGCATTGCCCCAAGCACGTAAAAAAAGCTTCTGTCCATTCAGGTGTGCATTGTCTGCCATTGCCCAAACTTTGTTGCGCCATTCTTTGCGTGTAATTCCATAACATGGCACCAGGTAGCCATCGTTGAAACGGTCAAGAACTTCAAAGCCATTGAACCCAAAAAGATCATACATATCAATAGATTTTTTTAGCTTTTCAACAGGCCATGCTTCCACATTATACTTTCGTTCAATGTCAATTGCAGTTCGCCATATATTGCCCATTGATAATACCCGTGTCTTAAAAAATGGTTCAGCTTTTATGTCAAGTAATTTTACAGATGCATTCTTGCCTGTAACATCAAGTTCTTCCATCAGGCGGTAAGCTGCAAACTTCACAGCATCAGGTGAGTTGCCCGTAAGGAGAATGAAGGGCATGTTATTATTCCAAAGCGTTTTAATAACATAAGCATCGCTTCGGTCCGATTTCACTTCAACTGTAAGACCATATTTTGCAAGCAGGCTTTTATCTTTTGTTCCGTCAAGTAATATGGTTGTGATTTTGTTCGTTGCTTTAAAATTCGTTGATACTAAAGGCAGGCGAACATCGGTCTGTCTATGAATATATCCGGCAAGTCTGTCGGCAATTAATGAGTAAAGCGGAACATCTTTCAGGTAAACTATTGTTGCAACAGGCTTCTTGCCATCAACCAGTTTAATTGGAGGTTGAATTGGCTTTCCTGCATACGAATTCGTATAAAACAAACCCATAAATAAAGCATGCAATGCATATTTAATTGGGGTAGAAAACATGTGCTTTATAGTTGAAGTGTGGTTTCTTAACATCGTTGTTTGCATTACTATTTTTTCTGATTATTTTATAATACTGGCATCTGTTTTTCATAGCATCATCGTTGCGTTGCAATCACTAGGCAGCTTCAGTTTCATATATAGTTAGCTTCTCAATACAGAAACAGCTTCATTATTATAAGCCTGAAAGGTTTTAATATGAATAAACCCGGGTGTATCCCTGTAACAGGGTATCGAAATATTTTACAATCCTATCGAGGGTTGAATGTTCAACCCCGTTGGGGTTGTCTTCGATTAAATACCTGTATCCCCCGGATTGTATCCAGGGCTATTCGTATTAAACCCCTTCGGAGTTATCTTGATTAATCACCAGATCCTTTTGATTGCATTTAGGTTGTTCATTTAATCCTAAAGATTTCTCTCATTTGCTTAAACCATCTTTTATCTTATTCAAACCAAAACAATCTTATCATTATATCTCAATGCCTGCACTCTTTGCTACATTTAAAAGCTGTGCAACATCCCACTCTTCAAAAAATGCAGGAACAGGCCCACGGATTTTTGCTGATTTTATAACGCCTTGTTTTACTAATATTTCTTTCCAAAGACACCTGTTGGCAATATCCTTTTCATAAGCTGCCAACCTTGAAAAAGGCGTGAAATATTCAACAGCTTCTTTGTTTTTTCCGGCTTCCAAAAAATTCCATGCTGTTCTGAATTGTGCAGGCATATAACAGGCAGGCATAGTGCCGCAACAACCTGCTTCATATTCTTCGGGTAAGAAAACGCCGCTGTTGCCACCAAACACTCCATCCAGTTTATGTTTTGGATGAGCCAATAACTTTCGTGCTTTGTTGATGATATTTCCAAACTCTAATTTTATATACTTTACGTTTTCAAGCTTTGAGGAAAGCATAGCTAAAAAATCAACAGTTAATGATATGTCGCTTAACTGGTGATCCTGTATGATGATTGGAATATTGACTGCATTATTGATAGCAGTAAAATACGCTTCAATTTCACCTAACCCCGAACGCCACCTGCCAAAAAATGGTGGCATACACATAACAGCATCTGCTCCTGTTGCTTCTGCATAACGGGCCATTTGTATTGCACAATAACTTGAAGGATGATTGATAGTTGCTACTACAGGCACGCTGCCATTCACCTTTTTAACCACGAACGAAAGCAGTTCCTTTCTTTCTTCATCCAACATTAAGTGACCTTCTGATGCATTGGCGAGTGTAACAATTCCATTCGATCCTTTTTCAATACAAAAATTTATCAGCCTTTCCTGGCTGGCATAATCAATTGTTTCATCATTGTTGAAACAGGTACCAAGTATTGGATAAATTCCTCTAAGATTTTTTTCAGCCATAAATATTTATACTATTAAATAAATTAAGGATAGCAGTGAAGAACAAATGAGAAATGCGGTAACCGTTCTTCGAAATATTAAATCGGACAGCAACCTGAATGATAATAATCCAACTGCATAACCCACCACTGATGGTATAATTACTTTGCCCATCATACTCCATGTTTGTGCAGGCAATTCAGTTTTTAGCGTCATAGATATTACACCAAACAGCATGATGAGAAACAGGTATGCTAACATGGTAGTTCGGATGGTTTGCTTATTTGTAAATGCAGCATTGAGATGTAACGCAACCAATGGACCGTTGATGCCAGTAGAAGGTGTTAGTATGCCGCTGAAAAACCCACCGATCCAACACATATAGGAATGAGCAAAGAAGCGTTTGTTCTTAGTTAATGATAACACAGATGCAATTAATATAACCACGAGTGTAACTTTTTTAAGAATAACTGCATCAACATAATTCACAATAGCAATACCTATAACCAAACCTGCTGTGGCGCTTACCATTAGCTTAACTAATGTTTTTTTATCAATGGCGGCGATGTTCTTTGCCGATAACATTGCTATTAGTGAAGTGACTACTGACATTGAAAGATTAAGGAAGACAAGCAATGTGAAATCCAATGTAGAAACCAATAATAATGTAGTGGCAATAGCAAACCCAAAACCCATTACACCCTGCACCAAACCTGCTAACATAAAGGCAAATAAGATCATGAATAGTTCGCCTGTCATCGGGTCATTTTTGATGTAAGCGACAGACCTCCGTCAATCAATATTGTCGAACCGGTTATACTCATATTTTCGAAAGCGCTTAAATGCAACACATGCTTTGCAACTTCTTCAACCGGTATTAGCTTATGTGTTGGAATAGAATCAAGATGTGTTTGCAACAGTTGCGGATCCTTATCCTGGTTCTTTTTTGATAGTCCCCCTTTTACAATACCCGGCGCAATTTCATTTACCAGTATATCATCGTTAGCCAATTCAAGCGCTAATGTTTTACAAAGCATTCTTACTGCGGCTTTCGAAATGCAGTAGGAAGATATTCTTGCATGTGGTCTTTCAGCAGCCCAACTTCCAATCATGGTTATTCGCCCCGGCACCCCTTTAGACTTTATCTTTTTTGCTGATAAAACTGCCAGATGATAAGTGCCCCAAAAGTTTACCTCTATTTGTTTGCGTGCCTGTTCTGAAGTGAATTCATTGCCTGTTAATGAACCAGCCACAACAATGCCTGCATTAGGAACAATTACCTGCGGTACACCCCATTTTTTTTCTACTGCATCAATCCATTCCACTACTTCTTTTTCAGAAGTTATATCTACCTGCTTATACCATAAATCCCCACCAGCTTTATTCATTTCTTTTACCTGCTGCATGGCTTCCTTTTCATCCAATAAATCGCTGATGGCAACTTGCATTCCCTGCTGCAAAAACAATACAGCTATAGCACTGCCAATATCTCCCAAACCACCGCTTATCAGCGCTATCCTGTTTGTATTATTTATCATAAGCAGTCATAATTAAATTACCATACTTAACCACTATAATCATTTTTTTACTGATTCATACAAACCAAAATTAAGCACGGCATCGGCTGCGTAATAAGAATTGTTTAACCAGTTAACCGGCTTCGTCGTCATAACCCATGTTGGTATTTCGCCATTGCCTTTATACTCTTTACTCATCCACGATTGAGCGGCAAGCAATGAATTGGTAAGCGCTTTTGCTTTAGTTAGATAGATTGGTTTTTTAGTTACTTCGTTTGCTTTTAAATATGCTTTAATTAAAATGGCGCTGCTTCGTGCAACGGGATCATAACATGCATATTGTTCGAGCACGTTAGGGGTCATCCATTTGTCAAAATTCTTACGCCTGTCGGGCATTGCCTTCCTCCATCCTTCAGGATCGGTTAGTGGTGCCCATACCACAAACTGGTCTTCGGCAAAACGAAGCAGTTCCTCGGCCTGCGCCATATTTGCCTTCGAATTTTTTGTGTCACTAAGCAACAGTGTAGCCACATCGCAGGCCTGCTCACGTGCAAGATTCATATATGGCGCACGGGGCTTTATATCTTCAAACTGTCCATCCCATTGAAAAGTTTTGAGTGTATTATTTACAATCCACTGCCATGCACGATTACGGGCCTCACGAAAATCTTTTATTTTATATTGCTTTTCCAGCCGGTCGTAAAAAAATATTATCCATGTAGGTATAAGACGCTGAGCAACTACAGGTTCGCCGGTTATTTTATTAGCCATATATGGCCAGGTTCCATCGCTATCCTGTGTATTTAAAAGTGTTTTGGCAATTGCTTTAGCAGCATCAAAATATTTAGTGTCTTTAGTTACATCATACAAATCTAAAAAGCCAAGAGCAGGATCAACAGAAGATGGAACCATGAACCAATTTTTTGCAAGCGGATCAACTGCATTTTCTACCGGCTTATTTATATCATCATCCATATAAGTTGGCGGAATTGAACTGTAACGGTAATTTGATGGAAGCTTTTTTGACAAAAGATAATCAGCAGTAAACCTTGCAATCTGCAAAGCCTTATCCCGATCAGTTTTATTATTAGCAACCGTAGCATATTCTGCCATAGCCCGCAGCAAGCCGCCTATAACTTTACTGGGATAGCAATAACGGGCATAAGTTGGATCTGGCTTTCCATTAATAAGCCAGTGCTGAACATGTGGCGCATCGTAAATAGCTTTTATTCCTATACGCCCCGCCTCGGCATAAGTGAGGGTTGCCTTACCTGCATTGCCGTTAAATGATGGTGATCTGTAAAATGATCTTTCACCTGATGTACCAACTACTTTGCCGGAAGCATCTGTTCCTTCAACAGTAAGTGTTGTATAACCCTCGGGCACATCATTCCAAATTGGTGATAGCACTGCCCAGGGTTTAGCTGCCGTAAATTGTTGTGATTTATTACCGCCGCTCTTAATGGTAAAAAGGTATTTAGATGCGCCGTTAACTTCGGGCATATTAAATGCAGGTGCATAGATAAACCGCTGTGCATTCATGTTCCAAAAAGGACTTTTGCCGGGTTCCCCTGGTCTTATTGGAATAAGCGTTTCAAGCGATAAGTTATCAAACCTTTTATTTACAGATGTTTGACCATTTGTTACTGTGGCATAGCACAGTTGGAATAACAGGAATAATACAATTGACTTTCCTGTAAATGCAAATGTGTAATTCAGTTTAGTATTCATATAAAATTATTTTTTTAATTCCTTTAAATTATTTTCCAACGTCATCATCATCTTGGCAGGATACACAACACTGTTTAACCAAAAGTTCATTTTGTATTTTGTAAACATGGTGGGATAATCGCCATTATGTTCTTTTTGTACAACTGTAAAAGTATTGGCAATAGATTTAGCTTTTGCGAGGTACATTTCTTTTTTTGTAACGCCATAAGCAAGCCGGTATGTTTCCATCATAATGCAGGCGGCTCTTCCAACAGGCATCCAAAAAATATATTGCTCCTGCACGGTTGGTGTAATCCAGTTTTCAGGCAGCCATCCATTTTCTTTGTCCTTTTTTACAGGAACAGGTTTCTCCCATATTACAAACTGGTCTTCGGCAAAACGGATTAACTCTTCGGCCAGTTTTAAATTTTGCGGATTGCCTTTACTGTTCTTCATTAAATAAATTGACATATCACAAACCTGCTCACGGCTTAGGTTTTTATAAGGAGGTCTTGCATATACATCCTCAAACTGTCCCTGCCAATCATACGTTTTTACAGGGTTTTCCATTATCCAATTTAAAGCTTTGGCAGTGGCATTTTTTAATCCGGGAACTTTGTAATCGCGGGATAAACGGTCAAAATAATTAATGGTAGAAGTTGGGATAGCAATGTTGGGAGCAGTTTGTTTGCCGGTATTAATGTTTACAAATAAATACCAGCTTCCATTATCCATCTGAGTTTTTACATAAGTATCAGCAATACGTTTTGCAGCCTCCAGGTATTTTTTATTTGAAGTAAGATCATACAGGTCTAAATAAGCATTGCCGGCTTCTGCAGCCGAAATAATCAGGTCATCGTCGGTTTTTACATTGGGATTACTCTTTTTGAAAACGGCCTCGTAACCCTTGTAAGTTGGTGGAAAATATTCTAAAGGAGTACCTTGTTTAAAGCTGATGCTTATTAAATAATCTGCAACTATTGCAGCGAGTTCTGTATATTTTTTTGCATCAGGGGTATTTGCTTTTAAGCGGGCCTGGGTAACTGCACCAACAATTAAAGCTCCCATTATTTTTGCGGGATACCTGTAATAATTATATTTAGGATCGGGCTTTTTATTATTGAACCAATACTTTACATAATCCTTATTCAACAGATTATCTAAAGCAAGCTTAGCACTTTTATCATAAGACATTACCGGTTTATGATAAATTCCATTAAAGTATGCAGCACGATAATATTTTCCCTGACCGGCAAGTCCCAAACTTTTTCCCTCTGCTGATATTCCCGTTACTTTTAAATTAAAACTTCCAACAGGAACCGCTGCCCATACATCACTCAATGGAGCATAAGGTACCTTATTTTCGAAACTATGGCTGCCCGAATCAACCAGTGAAATAATTTCAAACCGGTATGTAGCAGCATTATCAATTATCTTATAATCAAATGCAGGCGCATAAATAAACTGGTGAGAAGAGCTGTTCCAAAACGGAATTTCACCAGGCTTCCCGGGACGAACAGGCATAACCGATTCCTGCAATGCACGTTTTCCATAGCTGGTTATATCCTGGGCATAAATACCAGATGAACTGATAAGGCCTATCAAACCGGATAGGTACAGGCTCATTTTAAATTTTTTTACAAAAACCCGGGGGAGGAAACGGGAATTATACATTAGCTCAATTATTTTTTTTTAAATTATTTTCGAGGTCCATTAATACTTTGGCAGGGTAAACCGTGCTGTTTAACCAATGGTCCATAGGATATTTGGTAAAGTAAGATGGGTAATTGCCATTAAATTCTTTTTGAACCAAAGTAAATGTATTGGCTATAGCCTTAGCTTTTGCCAGGTAAATTTCTTTTTTAGTAGCGGCGTACGCTTGCCAATAGGTATCTACCATTACACCAGCCGACCTTCCAACCGGCATCCAATAAACATATTGCTCCAGTACTACAGGTGTGATCCAGTTTGTTGAATTATAGCCTGGCTTGTTGCTTTTGCCAACTGTTTTGGGCACTGGCTTTTCCCAAATAATAAACTGGTCTTCGGCAAAACGGAGCAGTTCATCGGCCAGCTTAAAATCTTTTTTATTTTTAAACAGGTACACTGCCATGTTACAAGCCTGCTCTCTGCTTAAATTTTTGTATGGCGGCCTGGCATACACGTCCTCAAATTGCCCTTGCCAATTAAAGGTTTTAACCGGGTTTTCCATTATCCAGTTTAATGCAAGCGAGGTTGCCTTTTCCAGTCCCTCAACTTTATAATCTTTTCTAAGGCGGTCACAATAATTTATGACTGCCGTTGGTATCGTAATATTTTCGGCGATTGGCTTGCCGGTTTCATAATTTACAAACTGGTACCAGCTGCCATTGTTCAATTGCATTTTTAAATACGTAGCGGCAATACGCTTTGCGGCTTCCAGATATTTTTTATCGCCATTAAAATCATAAAGATCAAGATAGGCATTGCCCGCATCAACCCCCATAATGGTGAAATTATTGGTTAGCTGCATGTGCGATTTTGGATCTTTTCCTATACGTTCACCGTAATAAGTTGGAGGGAAATATTCCCAGGCTGAACCTTGTTTAAAACTAACACTAAGCAAAAAGTCTGCAATTATTTTTGCCAGTTCGGCAGCACGTTTGGCATCAGGAGTGTTCGGCTTCAACCTTGCATAAGTTACTGCCCCAATAATTAAAGCACTAAGCATTTTTGCCGGGAAACGATAGTTTATGTAAGAAGGGTCGGGAATTTTATGATCCATCCAATAATTGACGTAGGGCTGTTTAAAAAGACTATCTAAAGCAATCCTGGCACTTTTCCCATACGGTATAACGGGTTGATAATATGAGCCGTTAAATGGCGAAGCACGGTAATAATGTCCTTGTCCGGCAATACCTAAAATTTTACCTGAGCTAGAAATACCTGTAACTGTTAGATCAAAAAAACCAACGGGCAGAGAGGTCCATATTTTGCTTAACGGGCTATACGGGACCTTGCTTTCAAACTTATAGATACCTGAGTCTGCAAGCGACAGAGCTTTATACTCGTATTTAGCTGCATTTATAATTGGTTGATAATCGAATGCAGGCGCATAAATAAACTGATGTGAAGAACCATTCCAAAAAGGCTTTTCTCCTGGTATGCCAGGGCGAACAGGAATAGCTGATTCCTTTAGTGCAAGTTTTCCATAAGCCGTTAAATTGTCTTGGGCATAAACTTCGGATAAAGTAATGAAGCCAATAAAACAACATAGATATATTCCTAGTTTAATTATGCTTTTTAGTACCTGGGTAAAGAAACTATTATCGTACATTAGATACATTATTTATTTAAGTTTATGTGTGATGCATAACCAATGTTGTAATTGGCCAAACATTCTTATATAAATTCTGATTAACAGCATTTATTCTGCAACCATTTTGTAATTATTCACGATTGAGGTTAAGTTTTTATTCATGTCAGTAAGCAGCTTACTTTCTTTAATAAAGATTTCTAAATTTTTGATTGAGTGATTATATAATTCACCAGGATTTTGAACATTATCATAATTAGATAACACCAGGTTTGTTGCATACGCAGCCTCTCCTAATAATTGAAGCGCTTTAATTACATAACCTCCATTTTCAAAAATATCATTCAGCATTTTATAATCCTGTGGCTCCAGATATGGCTTTGCTTTTTCAATTTCTTTTAATCCCTTTTGAATTGAATTAAGTGCTTTGATTTGATTTTGCCGATAAGTTTTTATAGCTATTGAATGCGTATTCATTTGGTAGGCTGTGTATTCTTCACTATAAATTATATCGCTATCAGTTTTGTTTACCAGGGGTTTGCCCGGTGTAGAAAACAAGTTAAATCTTGATAACCCCTTTTCATCTTTAGACCATAACCGCGGACTGAACTCGGAGCCTACCGCTAATAAGTCAATCCCGTTACACGAAAGCCCGTTCCATAAAATATTTTCTGATTCCTGCAGTGCAATAATAACAAATGGTGCAGCTTTTTTCCCAAATCGCCTCTCGGCCCATTGGTGCCAAATCTGCGGTTCGTTTGGTGTTGGATCCCATAACTGTTTTGATGCTGCAATGGGAACAATTTCCATGGTACCGAATAAGGTTCCATAAGGTGTTCTGTCGTGAAGATCTAAACGCTGTATTACCAGCCTGGCATTTCTTTTAAGTGCGTCTTTCGCTGATCTTATGTGCGAGCCTGGATATGCATTAGGTAAACTACCGCCACCATAATATTCTCCATCAGTAGCAATTTGAAACATGCCAAACGGATTTTTTGTATGAATTTTTGCCCGCAGATCCTGCTGCAAATACTTCATTGCCGGAATATTAAATGGCCATAGATTGTTGTTCCAGTAATCATCTTCAAGAATCAAAACCTTTGGATATTGAAACAGCACTTCCCGCATTTTTGTTATCCCTTCACTTGTAAGGCCAAATGAATGTGTCCAGAAAGCAACTTTATTTATATCTGATTTAAAGAAATCTGAAAGCACATCAAAATAAGCTTTCATTATTGTTTCGTTGTTAGCCAGATATGCTTTGTTTGTAAAACGCTTTGTATCCGGCGGACCAAAAAAACGCTCATTTCGGCCAAACGTTGCACCTTCAGTTGAATTAAAAAGATAACCATCTATTTCAGGATAACCCTCAGTTAAAAGTTTAAGGTATTGTTTAAACTGGGATTTCAAATTGGTGATGTATTCTTTCGGTTCTGGCCCTCCAGTATAATAATCATTGATTTCTTTACTGCTATAACCTATCGGCACAACAGGCGGTACTGTCATCATAATATCATGATGATACTTTTTAATTTCGCTGAACCATGTTTTCCATTTTTTAGTATTCCCCGTATCTAAATATAATTTACCTTCTTCCGTTTCTAAAACCGGGGAGCTTTTCCTAGCTATAGGTGTACCTCCACCAGGATAAATAAGAACCCCATTATATCCATATCTTGGCAGTTCTTTCAAACTTTTAAAGTAAAGCTCCGGGTGGTATTCTTTTCTGCCATGCGTGGTGGCTCCGAATGAAACATATCTTTGGGAAATTTGGGTTAATGGACAAAAAGTAGGCTACAAATGGCTGTAACCGAGGCCTGTATTAGCTTTGGGAGAAATGAAAGGCTTTGAATAAAAAAACTGCATATTCTGCAAGTCGAAAATCACGAAGAAAAACGGCATAATTGATGGCAAACAACTATACAAGTGCTATGCTTGTGGGAGACAATTTAGGGGTGGCAATCGTTTAGATCCGTCTATAATCTGGGAGCAAT
>JAABUN010005301.1_pt1 | contig 16178 bp, 16 predicted proteins | sample 5559311 | NCBI WGS metagenome assembly JAABUN01 (sample SAMN10711877, study PRJNA513370) | rock metagenome | isolation source: Antarctica rocks | place: Antarctica: Victoria Land, Siegfried Peak sud
CTGCAGGTCATTGGTCATAGTTGACCCACTTCTTCTGGCCGATGAACTGGAAGACCGTGATCACCAGGATGATCAAGAACAGTACCCAGGCGACCGCGGAGGCCAGGCCGAGCTTGAAGAACCGGAAGCCCTGCTCGTAGAGGAACAGCACCATCGTGGTGGTGGTGTTGCCCGGGCCGCCGCCGGTCAGCACATAGGCCTGGGTGAACACCTGGAACGAGGAGATCAGGGTGAGCACGACGGCGAAGAAGATGGAGGGGGTGAGCAGGGGCAGCACGATCCGGAAGAAGCGGTTGATCGTGCTGGCCCCGTCGATGGCTGCCTGCTCGGTGAGGCTGGACGGCACGGCGTCCAGCGCAGCCGAGAAGACGAGCATGTTGTAGCCGAACCCCTGCCAGATCGACAGCAGCACGACCGCCGCCATCGCCCAGCTGGTGGAGCCCAGGAAGTTCGGTGCCTGCTGGGCGAACCACGTCTGGGACAGTGAGTCGACCAGACCGTTGGGGGAGAGGATGAGGGAGAAGATCGCCGCATTCGCCACCACCGGCGTGACCGCCGGGATGAAGAACAGCGTTCGGTAGGCGCCGCGGCCTTTGATCCGCGGGCTGATCCACACCGCCAGCCCCAGCGAGATGACGATGTTGAGCGGCACGTAGAGCACCACGAACAGCATCGTGTTGAGCACGGCGGTGCGGAAGGCCTTGCTCTCCAGCAGCGTCTGGTAGTTGCGCAGTCCCACGAAGGCCTGGGAGCCGAAGACGGGCCAGTTGTAGAAGCTGATCACCAGCGAGGCCACGATCGGGAACGACGTGAAGGCCATCAGTCCCAGCAGGCTGGGGGCGAGAAAGCCGCTCGCCGCGCGGCCGTCGCCCCGGCGGCCCCGCCTCAGCTCGGCGGCGCTGACCGTCGCGGCGGTGGAGATGCTGCTGACGGGTATGGCCATGGACATCCTCCTCATGGTGTGGGGGCCCGGGGACCGACCGGCCGGGTAACCGCGCGGCGACTCAGGGGCGGCGTGCTCCCGTCCAGCCGCGATGAGCTCGGGCCGGACGGGAGCCGGAGATCAGGAGCCGCCCTGGGTCTGGGTCTGGCTGAGCAGGTCGTCCACGCTGCCCTGCCCGTTGTACGTGGCCACGGCCTGCTTGGAGTACTCCGTGGTCACCTGCTGCCAGGTGGGCGTGGTCTTGAACGGGACGGAGTTCTCCAAGGCGTAGTCCATCACCGGCTTGACATCCTCGGTCTTGTTGCCGGTGTACCAGGCCTGCTGAGTGGAGATCAGTGCCGGGTAGGCCCGACCCTCCTCGGCCAGGTAGGTCTCGGCCGCGCTGCCGGTGATCACGCTGATCGCCTTGAACGCCTGCTCGGGGGTCTTGCAGGACTGCGTGACGCCGAAGCCGGAGCCGTCGGACCAGGTCTTGGAGCCGGCCGCCCCGGCGGGCATCGGGGCGATGCCGACCTTGAACTTGGCCAGCGCGCGAGTGTTGATCAAGGACCAGGGGCCATCAGGCGCCATGTAGGCGTTGCCGGACAGGAACTGGTTGGCCGAGGCGTTGGAGGAGTTGGCACTGGGCACCTGCGCCGCGACCTTCTCCTCGGTGATCAACCGGGTGTACCACTCGGCGCCGGACTTCCACTCCGGGTTGTTCACGTCCAGGGCGCCCTTGTCGTTGACCGCGGCCTTGCCAGACTCGCTGAGCACCCAGGGCATCAGGTCGCCGATGTCGCTACGGGCGAAGTAGCCGTACTTCGGCGCCTTGGTCAGCTTCTTCGCCGCGTCCATGAAGTCCGCGGTGGTCCAGCCGATGGCCGGCTCCTTGACCCCGGCGGCCTTGAACGCGTCCTGGTTGTAGAACATCACATACGGGCCGACGTCGTAGGGCAGCGCCACCTGCTTGCCCTCGTACTTCAGGCCCTCGGTGATACTGGGGACGTAGTCGGCGGCCTTGACGCCCTCGGCGGCCATGTAGTCCTCGAGGGGGAGCAGGAAGCTGCCGAATTGCGGCGCGCGCTGTCCCTGCAGGCCGACGATGCAGGCGGCATCGCCGCTGGCCGCCTGGGTGGTGAGCTTGGTCCAGTAGTCGTTGAACGGCGTTGTCTCGAACTTGATCTTGATGTTCGGGTACTTCGCGGTGACCATGTCGCCGACCTTGAGCCAGGCGTTCTTCTCCACGTCCGAGCCCGACCACATGAACCAGGTGAGCTCGACGGGTTGGTCGCCCGAACCGTTGGAGGAGGTGGGTTCACCGCCCCCGCTGCTGCAGCCGGCGAGCAGGAGGGCGGCCATGGCCGCCGTCGCGATCTTGGTAATCCCAGTCTTGCGCACAGCACTCCTCCAGGTGAACGACGTTGTTCTCACCGACCGGCGGACGGCGTCGAGGGTGATGTGGCACACATCAGACCTCGTAGGTCTGATCGTGCTCTCAGGGTCGACAGACTGTCAAGGGACCAAATCCGTGGTCGATCCGCACTGCTCGAGAGAGGGTGGGCCTTGCGCCATCTGTGCGCTGCGTCACACAATGAGCCACAGAGGTCTGAGGACTGAGGAGGTTGACGACGTCACCGGAAACTGCCGACACCGGTCTGGTTGACGGCCACCACCACGTCTGGGACCTGACCAGGCGCCCCCAGCCCTGGCTTGAGGAGGATGGCCGGGAGACACTGCGCCGCTCGTTCGGGCTCGCCGACCTGGTGGCCGACGCCGCCGGCGGGCTGGCCGGCCGGCGGCTAGTGGCCAGTGTGCTGGTGCAGTGCCTGCCTTCGACCGTCGAGACCGAGGAGCTGCTCGCGCTCGCCGCCGGCGAGCCGCTGGTAGCGGGGGTGGTCGGCTGGGTCGACCTCACGGCCCCCGGGGTCGGCGACGAGCTCGACCGGCTCGCTGCGGGACCTGGTGGTCAGTGGCTGGTCGGTGTCCGGCACCTGGTGCAGGGCGAGCCCGATCCGGAGTGGCTGCTGCGGAACGACGTGGACCGCGGGCTCGCCGCGATCGCGGCGCGCGGCCTGGGCTACGACCTGCTCGTGCTGCCGCACCAGCTGCCCGCTGCGGTCACCGTGGCGCGGAGGCACCCGGAGCTGGCGCTAGTTCTGGACCACGCGGCCAAGCCGCCGCTGCGGAGCGGCGACCTCGGCGGCTGGGCGGCAGACCTGCGGGCGCTGGCCGGAGCGGGCCCGGTGGCCTGCAAGCTCTCCGGCCTGGTCACCGAGGCCCGCCCGGACTGGACGACGAGCGACCTGCGACCGGCGGCGGAGGAGGTGCTGGCGGCGTTCGGCCCGGCCCGGACACTCTTCGGCTCCGACTGGCCGGTCTGCCGGGCCGCGGGCGGCTGGGCACCCTGGTCTGCGGCCACGGCGGAGCTGACCTCCGACCTGTCGCCGGCGGAGCGCGAAGATGTCCTGTCCGGGACCGCCCGGCGCACCTACGGGCTCGCCGCGACGGGCATCCCGCCGGCGGGGCCGCGCCCGCCGTAGCGCAGGACGCGTACCGCCCACCCCCGTAGCGGAGCCCAGGAGAGACCCGTGGAGCACACCAAGCTCGGCCACTCGAACCTGACCATCAGCAAGGTCTGCATCGCAGACGATGCACTTCGGCCCGAGGGCGAGCGAGGATGAGCGACCTCGTGCAGTTCTACGCGACCAGCGAGCCTGGCAGCCGTGGCCCCGGATGACCGCGGGGAGCCGGCACGACGCAGACCTGCGCTGGCTGGGCTGACCTCAGGCCAGCGGCCGTCCCCCGGCGCGACCGAGCCCGAACCAGGAAACCGCGGCACCGACGCCCAGCAGGCCTGCTCCGATGAGCATGGCGACGACGAACCCCCGGCCGAGGGCCACCGCGTCGTCCACCCCCGCGCCACTCAGTCCTGCGAGGGCCGGAACCACGGCGATGGCCAGCAGACCGGCAGACCGGGCGGTGGCGTTGTTGATCCCGGACGCCGCCCCGGCGAGGTGGTCCGGCGCCGCGGCCAGCACGGCAGCGGTGAGGGGGGCCACCGCGCAGGAGAGCCCCAACCCGAGCAGCAGCACCGAGGGCAGCACGTCGGCCAGGAAGGAAGCGTCGGGTCCGATCCGCAATGCGGTGACGAAGCCTGCGCCGGCCAGCAGGCAGCCCAAGGTCATCAGCGGACGGGGCCCCACCCGTTGGGCGAGACCGCCCGCCCGGGCGGAGAGCAACAGCATGCACACCGTCACCGGCAGCACCGCCGTGCCGGAGGCGAGCGGCGACCACCCGCTGACCACCTGCAGCTGGAGCACGATCAGGAAGAAGTACACCGACAAAGCGGCATAGACGAACACGGTGACCACGTTCGTGGCCGTGAAGACCCGGTTCGTGAACATGTCGAGTCGCACCAACGGCTGCGCCGTCCGCCGCTCGACCAGCACGAACGCGACCCCGGCCGCCAGGCCCAGCAGCCCGATGCCGACCAGCGACGGCTGCCAGCCGGTACGGCCGGCTTCGGTGAGCGCGTAGGTGATCCCCGAGAGCGCCGCCACCACGCAGACGGTGCCCCAGAGATCGACCCGACCGGTGCCGACCGCCACCTCGGTGTCGCTGCTCTCGGGGACGTGCCGCAGGGTCACGACCACGATCACCGCAGCGATCGGGAGGTTGATCAAGAACACCCACCGCCAGTCGATCCCGACCAGCCAACCACCGAGGAACGGGCCGATCGCGCCCGCGATCGCGCCCAGGCCGGACCAGGCCCCGACGGCCCGGGCCCGGTCGCCGGGAGCGAAGCTCGCCGAGATGATGGCCAGGCTGCCGGGGGTGAGGAGGGCGCCCCCGACCCCCTGCAGCGCACGGGCGGCGACCAGCACGCCCTCGCTGGGGGCCAGCGCGCACAGCCCCGACGCGAGCGCGAACCAGACCACCCCGACCAGGAAGACCTTGCGCCGCCCGTAGAGGTCGCCGAGCACTCCACCCAGCAGGATCAGCGAGGCCAGCGTCAGGGTGTAGGCGTTGACCACCCACTGCAGCGCGGTGAAGCCGGCGTCGAGATCCCGGCCGATGGCGGCCAGGGCGACGTTGACGACGGTGCCGTCCAGCTGGGCGACACTGGACCCCGCAATGGTGGCCAGCAGCACCCAGCGACCCTGCCGGGTCCCCATCCGGACGCCCTCGCCGGCCACGACAGTCACCGGAGCGGGAGGTGCCAGGTCACTCCGCGTCGGCCTTCGTGCGGCCCGGGTCCAGCGGAAGACCCGGGCCCATCGTGGTGGAGAGAGTGATCTTCCTCAGGTAGCGACCCTTGGAGGCGCTCGGCTTGAGCCGGAGGATCTCTTCCAGCGCCGCGTAGTAGTTCTGCTCCAGCTGCTCGGTCGAGAAGGACGCCTTGCCGATGATGAAGTGCAGGTTCGCGTGCCGGTCGACCCGGAACTCGATCTTGCCGCCCTTGATGTCGGACACGGCCTTGGCCACGTCGACGGTCACGGTGCCGGTCTTCGGGTTGGGCATCAGCCCACGGGGTCCGAGGACCCGGCCGAGCCGACCGACCTTTCCCATCAGGTCCGGGGTGGCCACGACGGCGTCGAAGTCGAGGTAGCCGCCGGCCACCTTCTCGATCAGCTCGTCGGAGCCGACCTCGTCGGCGCCCGCGGCCTCGGCCGCTGCTGCACGGTCACCGGTGGCGAAGACGAGGACCCGCGCCGTCTTGCCGGTGCCGTTGGGCAGGTTGACCGTGCCGCGGACCATCTGGTCGGCCTTGCGGGGGTCGACACCCAGCCGCATGGACACGTCGACGGTCTCGTCGAACTTGGCCTTGGTGTTGCTCCGGGCGAACTCCATCGCCTCGACGGGAGCGTAGAACTTCTCCGCGTCGATCTTCTCGGCAGTGGCGTTGTAGATCTTGCTGCGCTTCATGTTCTGGTTCCTTTCACCAGTTCTGGTACGGACCGCGCTGGCCCTCCCAGGATGTTTGTTTGGCTCCGCTCCGCTCCGCCGTGGTGGCCCGGACGCGGTGGTCGAGATGACTACTCCGACACCGTGACGCCCATGCTGCGGGCGGTGCCCTCGACGATCTTCATGGCGGCGTCGACGTCGTTGGCGTTGAGGTCCGGCAGCTTGGTGGTGGCGATCTCGCGCACCTGGTCCCGGGTGATCTTGCCGACCTTGGTGGTCTGCGGCACACCGGAGCCCTTGGCGACGCCGGCGGCCTTCTTGATCAGCTCCGCGGCGGGCGGGGTCTTGGTGATGAAGGTGAAGGAACGATCCTCATAGATCGTGATCTCGACGGGGATGACGTTCCCGCGCTGCGCCTCCGTCGCGGCGTTGTAGGCCTTGCAGAACTCCATGATGTTGACGCCGTGCGGACCGAGGGCGGTACCGACCGGTGGCGCCGGAGTGGCGGCGCCCGCGTTCAGAGCGACCTTGACGAGGGCCGCGACCTTCTTCTTGGGAGGCATTGCGTTGGGTCCTTCTGAGTGTGCGGAGGGCGGGAGCCCGCCGCGGTGGTCGTGCCGGGTCGTGCGACCCGGCGTGGGTGGTGGTCGGGCCGTGCGACCCGACCGGCCTCAGACCTTCTGGATCTGAGGGAAGGTCAGGTCGACGGGGGTCTCGCGACCCAGGATCTCGACGAGGGCCTTCAGCCGCTGGTTGTTGACGTTGATCTCGGTGATGGTGGCGTGCACCCCGGCGAAGGGGCCGTCCACCACCATGACGGAGTCGCCGATCGCGAAGTCGGCCACCTCGACCTTCTTCTTGCGGCGGTTCGGGGTGTCGCTGGCGGCGTTGGCGGCCGCGATGACGGCCGGAGCCAGCATCTTCTCGACCTCGTCGAGGCTCAGCGGGACAGGAGAGTTGGAGTGTCCGACGAAGCCCGTGACCGACGGCGTGTGCCGAACGGTCGACCAGGATTCGTCGCTCATCTCCATCCTGACCAGGACGTAACCGGGCAGGACAGTGCGACGGATCTGCTTGCGCTGACCGTTGCGGATCTCGGTGACCTCTTCGGTCGGCACGATGATCTCGTAGATGAAGTCCTCCATGTTGAGCGAGGACACCCGGTTCTCCAGGTTCTGCAGCACCCGGTTCTCCATCCCGGAGTAGGTGTGCACGACGTACCAGTCGCCAAGCTTGCCGCGGAGCTCGCTCCGGAAGGCCTCGAGGGCGTTGGTGCCGGCCTCGGACTCCTCTTCCTCGTCGTCGTCTTCGTCCGGCTCCTCCGCAGCTTCCGGCTCGCCGAAGTTCAGGTCGATGCCGTCGCCCTCACCGGCGACGGTGCTGGTGTTGCTGTCACCGAAGTTAAGGTCGATGCCGAGGTCGTCGTCGGCGCTGGAGCGGTAGCTGTCCTGCCCGAAGTCGATCTCGAAGTCGGTCGCCTGCACTGCCGTGTCGTCGTCGGAGGTGCGCGGGAGCGCGTCGCTCACCGGCGTCGGGCTCTCGGCAGCGCCTTCCAGCGGCTCCGCGTCCTGCTGCGGGTCGTCGGCTGGGAAGGTGTCTGGCACGTTGGTATCTCCGTCACTCGTAGGGGGGTGGGTCATCAGGCGAAGACCCGGAAGATCGCCCAGCCCAGACCGAGGTCCAGCAGGCTGACGTAGGCGATCACGAACAGGACGAAGACGAGGACGACCACGAAGTAGTTGAGCAGCTGCTGCCCGGTCGGATAGACGACCTTGCGCAGCTCGCCGACCGACTCCTTGACGAACGAGACCGGGCCGGTGCGGTGCACCTTCTCCGGGCGGCGGTCACGCGAGGGCGTCGAAACCCCTTTCGCCCTGGGAGCCACACCGCGCCCGCGGCCCGGCTTGGCCTCGCGGCCGACCACGCCGGCCGCCACCGGCTCCAGGGCGTCGCTGCGGACGTCGTCCTCAGTGCGGTCGTCGTCGGTCAGCGCGTCGTCCTCGGTGAGGTCCCCGTCGGTGCGCCCGTGGTCGAGGTCGGCGACGTCGGGGCGACCGGCGGTGTCGTACCCGGAGGCGGCGAGCTCGTCGCCTGAGGGTGTCCGACCCTCCTCGATCTCGCGGTCGGAGGTGTCGTCACCGGCATCGGCGCGGAGGGCGTGCGAACCGGAGGATCCGATGGAGGGCGTGGACCGGTCATCGGAGGTCGGCTCGCCGGCCGTGCCCTCCTCGTCCTTGTCTGCCACGGTGTGACCTTCCCTCGCGTTGATCTGCCTGCCTGCCGGCCGGGCCGGCGTGGTGCCGAGCCTGACCTTCGCAGGGCAAGAGGGACTTGAACCCCCAACCTTCGGTTTTGGAGACCGATGCTCTGCCAGTTGAGCTATTGCCCTCTGGTGGCTACCGCCGGCGCGATCCGGGGCCGGAGAGGGCGCACGGAAGCACTGGTGTTCGTCACCAAGACGTGGAGTCTACCGACCATCCCAGCCCGAGTCGAACCGGAACGGACCCCCACGGCCGCCGATCACGGCGTCCCTAAACCGGCGAGCTGCTGCTCGACGGCGGCCAGCAGGACGCAGGTGGCCAGGCCGTCGATGGCCGCGGCCACGGCCTCCCGGGGGGGCATCGTCGGAGCGATCCGGATGTTGGCGTCCCGGGGGTCCCGTCCGTACGGGAACGCCGCCCCCGCGCCGGTCATGGCGATGCCGGCGTCCTTGGCCAGCGCGACGACACGCGTTGCGGTGCCGTCGGCCACGTCCAGGCTGATGAAGTAGCCGCCGTCGGGCTCGGTCCAGCGGGCGGTTCCGTAGCCGCCCAGGCGCTCGGTGAGGATCTGGTCGACCAGAGCGAACTTAGGGGCGATGATCGCCCGGTGCGCCCTCATCAGCTCACGAACCCCGTCGGGGCTCTTCAGGTGGCGGGCGTGCCTCAGGTGGTTGATCTTGTCGGGGCCGATGGTCCGCTTGCCGAGGTGCCCGAGGTACCAGGCCACATTGGCCGGGGAGGAGGCGAAGAACGAGACGCCAGCGCCAGCCAAGGTGATCTTGGAGGTGGACGCGAACAGGAACACCCGGTCAGGGTTCCCCGCTTCGGCGGCCATCCCCAGCACGTCCAGGGCCGGGGTCTCCACGTCGGTCAGGTGGTGCACCGCGTAGGCGTTGTCCCAGAAGATGCGGAAGTCCGGAGCGGCGGTGGGCATCGAGACGAGCGCGCGGGTCACGTCCTCGGAGTAGACCGCACCGTCGGGGTTGGCGTAGGTCGGGACCACCCAGAGGCCCTTGACGGCAGGGTCCTCGGCCACCAGCGCACGCACCTGCTCGAGGTCGGGGCCTTCCGCGCCGAGCGGCACGGGCACCATCTCGATACCGAACTGCTCGCAGAGCGTGAAGTGCCGGTCGTAGCCGGGCACCGGGCAGACGAACTTGACCGGCCCGCGGGACCAGGGTTCGGCGGAGCCGACGGTGCCCAGCAGCAGCGAGAACACGATCGAGTCGTGCATCACCGCAAGGCTGGCGTTGTCCCCGGCCACCAGCTGGGCGACGGGCACGTTCAGCAGCGGAGCGAAGATCTCCCGCAGCTCGCTCAGGCCCTGGATGCCTCCGTAGTTGCGGACGTCGACCCCCGTGGCGTCGTGGAACTCGCCCTCGCCAGGCAGCCTGAGCAGGGCGTTGGACAGGTCCAGCTGCTCCGCTGACGGCTTGCCCCGGGTGAGGTCGAGGCTCAGCTCTCGCGCCACCAGGGCGTGGTAGGCGGCGATCTGCTCGGCCTGCAGCGCGACGAGCTCGTCGCGGCTGAGCTCGGACAACGACATGGGTGCACCACTCCTGCAGGGGTTCTCGGGCCGTCGGTCACTCTAGCCGTGCCGGGCGGGGCGACGGCCCTTCGCACCGGCCGCGCGCCCGTCTACGCTCGGCCCATGACCGGGAACTCCAACATCGCCGTTTGGGTCGCCGACCGGGCCGCCTCGGACCCGCACCTGCCTGCCATCAAGCAGGGCGACACCATCCTCAGCTACGCCGCTCTCGACGGGGCCGCCTCGCGCTTCGCCACCCAGCTGGCCGCTCGGGGGGTGGGAACCGGCGACCGGGTGGCGCTGATCATGCCGAACGTCGCCTACTTCCCGATCGCCTACTACGCGATCCTGCGTCTGGGCGCGGTCGTGGTGCCGATGAACCCGCTGCTCAAGGCCGGCGAGATCGCCTTCGCCTGGCGCGACTCGGGGGCGACGGTCGCCGTCGTGTTCCCCCTGTTCGCCGAGGAGGCCCAGAAGGCGGCGTCGACCACGGGCACCGAAGTGATCGTCACGGTGCCCCAGGAGTTCGAGGAGAGCCTCGGGGCCACCGAGCCGACGGCCGAGGTCGCTCTGCTCGACGCGTCCGACACCGCCGTCATCCTCTACACCTCGGGAACCACCGGGCAGCCGAAGGGCGCCGAGCTCAGCCACGCCAACCTGCGCACCAACGTGGCCACCACCGTCGAGACGCTGATGCCGAGCGGTCCGGGCGACATGCTGTTCGGCGGGCTGCCGCTGTTCCACTCCTTCGGCCAGACCTGCGGTCTGAATGCGGCCATGGCCGCCGGTGCCTGCCTGGCGCTGCTGCCCAAGTTCGACGGCGAGGAGGCCCTGCGGATCGTCGAGCAGGACCGGGTGACCATCTTCCTCGGCGTACCCACCATGTACATGGGTCTGCTGGCGGTGAAGGACCCGCAGCGCTTCGACACCTCCTCCGTCAAGGTGGGTGCCTCCGGCGGGGCGTCCTTGCCGGTCGAGGTGTTGAGGGGCGTGGAGGGGACCTTCGGCTTCGGCCTGCTGGAGGGTTACGGGCTCTCCGAGACCTCCCCCGTCGCCTCGTTCAACCACCCCGACCGGCCGACCAAGCCAGGCTCGGTCGGTACCCCGATCCGCGGCGTCGAGCTCGCGCTGCACGACGAGAACGGCGTCGAGGTCGCCGACGGCGAGATCGGGGAGATCGTCATCCGCGGCGAGAACGTCATGAAGGGCTACTGGAACCGGCCGGAGGAGACCGCAGAGGTGATGCGCGGCGGCTGGTTCCACTCCGGCGACCTCGCCACCCGCGACGCCGACGGCTTCTACTTCATCGTGGACCGCAAGAAGGACATGATCATCCGCAACGGCTTCAACGTGTACCCGCGCGAGGTCGAGGAGGTCCTCTACACCCACCCGGCGGTGGCGGAGGCGGCCGTGTTCGGGATCCCCGACCCGGTGCACGGCGAGGAGGTGGCCGCCCTGGTCACGCTCAAGGACGGCGTCAGCGCCACACCCGAGGAGCTGCGGGACTTCGTCGCCGGACAGATCGCGGTGTACAAGTACCCGCGGGTGGTCCGGCTGGGCACCCTGCCCAAGGGCCCGACCGGGAAGATCCTCAAGCGGGAGATCAAGTTCGAGGACTGAGGCCCGCCTGGGCGATCAGTCGTGCTGCCGCAGAACGGTGACCGCGGAGTGAGCGCCGAGCGTGACCCGGCCATCGTCAGTGGCCGTCTCGCCCACCGCTACCAGGGATTCCAGCGGAGCGCCGCCGACCTCGACCTCGCACGGGGTGTCGCTGAAGTTGGCGACGATCACCACAGCCCCACGTTCGAGCTTGAGCCAGCCGCCGTCGTCGTCGGAGGTCGCCCGACCGAGGTCGAAGCGTGGATCGGTGAGGTCGCGGTGGCTGCGCCGGACCTTGATCAGCTCGGTGTGGAGCGCCAGCAGGTCGGCGTGCGCGCCGACGGTCGGCTCCGACCAGTCCAGCCGGGACCTCGTGAACGTGGACGGGTCCTGCGGGTTGGGGATGTCGGTGGTGTCCCACTCCATCGCTGCGAACTCCTCGACCCGGCCCTTCGCCACCAGCTCACCCAGCTCCGCCTCGGGGTGGGAGGTGAAGAACTGCCAGGGCGTGGAGGCGCCCCACTCCTCGCCCATGAAGATCATCGGCGTGAAGGGGCTGAGCAAGGTGATCATGGCCGCGATCCCCTGCTGGGTGGGACTGATCTTGGCTGACAGCCGCTCACCGGTTGCCCGGTTGCCGATCTGGTCGTGGTTGTCGGAACAGACCACCAGCCGCCAGGTGGGGGTGCGCAGGGTGTCGATCGGCTGGCCGTGCGAGCGGTGCCGGAAGCTCGACCTCGTCCCGTCATGGAAGAACCCGTTCTCGAACACCTTGCCCAGCGCGGCGAGGGAGTCGAAGTCCGCGTAGTAGCCGGTCGCGTCGCCCGTCAGGCTGACGTACAGGGCGTGGTGGAAGTCGTCGCTCCACTGCGCCGTCAGCCCGTAGCCACCGCCCTCGCGGGCGGTGATCAGCCGGGGGTCGTTGAGATCGGACTCGGCGATCAGCGTCAGCGGTCGACCGACGAAGGCGCTGAGCGCCTCCACCTCGACGGCCATCTCCTCGAGGATGTGCATGGCCCGGTGGTCGGCGAGCGCGTGCACCGCGTCCAGCCGCAGGCCGTCGACGTGGAAGTCGCGCAGCCACATCAGCACGTTGTCGATGATGTAGCGACGGACCTCGTCGGAGTCCTCGCCGTCCAGGTTGGGCGACTCGCCCCAGGCGGTGGCCCCTGCCGGGTTCAGGTAGGGACCGAACTGCGGAAGGTAGTTTCCGCTCGGACCCAGATGGTTGTAGACCACGTCCTGGATGACGGCCAGGCCGCGCTCGTGGCAGGCGGCGACGAAGCGCTGGTAGTGCTCGGGGCCGCCGTAGGCCTCGTGCACCGCGTACCAGAGCACGCCGTCGTAGCCCCAGTTGTGCACACCGTTGAAGGCGTTGACGGGCAGCAGCTCGACGAAGTCGACACCCACCTCGACGAGGTGGTCGAGCTTGCCGATGGCGGCCTGCAACGTGCCCTCCGGGGTGAACGTGCCGACCTGCATCTCGTAGAGGACCCCGCCGGCCAGCTGCCGCCCGGTCCACCTCTCGTCGTTCCAGGAGTAGCCGTTCGCGTCGTAGGTGCGCGACCAGCCGTGCACCCCCTCGGGCTGGCGCTGGGAGCGCGGGTCGGCCAGCACGGTGTCCGAGCCGTCGAGGGCGTAGCCGTAGTCGAGCTCCCCTCGAGCGTCGAAGGGCAGCGGTGCGGCGGGGCGCCACCAGCCCCTGTCGTCGCGCTCCATCGGGATGCGGCTCTCACCACTCGCGTGGTCGGCGCCGGCCGGTCGGACGCGCAGCTCGACGGACCCCGGCAGCGGGGCCCAGACGGCGAAGTCGAACGTGGTCACAGCTGGCAGCCCACCAGGACCGGTTCGGCAACCAACGTGATGCCGTACGCCTGCTGCACCCCGGCTCGGACGCGTCGGGCGAGGTCGAGGATGTCCTCGGCCCGGGCGGACCCGCGGTTCGTCAGGGCCAACGAGTGCTTGCCCGACACCCGCGCGGGGCCGTCCCCGAACCCTCTGCCGAAGCCGGCCCGCTCGATCAACCAGGCGGCGCTGGTCTTGACCTGCCCGTCGGGCTGGGGGAAGCGGGGGGCGTCCGCAGGCAGGGCGGCCGCGGCGTCGAGGGCCAGGATCGGGTTGGTGAAGAACGAGCCGGCGCTCCAGGTGTCGGGGTCGGCGTCGTCCAGCACCATACCCTTGCCGCGCCGCAGCGCCAGCACCGTCTCGGCGACATCGCGCACCGGAGCGCGCTGACCCACCTCGATGCCGAGCGCACGGGCCAGCTCGGGGTAGCGGACCGGAGCCGAGAGCGAGCCCAGCCGCAGCTGGAAGGTCACCGACAGCACGAGGAAGCGGCCCGGCTCGGTCTTGAACCGCGACGTGCGGTAGCCGAACCGGCAGTCGACGGCGAAGAGGGTCCGCACCTTCCCCGTGCTGCGGTCCAGCGTCTTGACGGTCGTGATCAGCTGCCCGACCTCGGTGCCGTAGGCGCCGACGTTCTGGATCGGGGTGCCGCCGGTGAGGCCGGGGATACCGGCCAGGGTCTCCAGCCCGCTGTGCTCACGCTCCACCGCGTACCGGACCAGGTCCTCCCACGGCTCACCCGCGGCCGCGCTCAGCACCGCGCCGGAGCAGTGCTCGACGTCGGCGTCGATCCCCCGGGTGGCGACCTTGACGACGGTGCCGTGGAAGCCGCCGTCGCCGACCAGCACGTTGGAGCCGCCACCGAGCACCAGCAGGGGCTCGCCCGCCGCGTCGAGGTCCCTGACGGTCTGGACCAGCTCGTCCTCGGTCACCGGGGCGAGCACCCTGGTGGCCGGACCGCCGACGCGCAGGGTGGTGTGGTCTGCGAGCCGCTCGGCAGCGGGACCGGCGGTTGCCTGCTCAGCCACCGAGCTCGACCTGAGCCCGGGCGGCGCCGAGCACCGGTTGCCCGTCGCAGACCACCTCGAGCGCGACGGTGGCCAGCGAGCCCTCGACGGCGGTCACGGTGCCGGTGATGAGGACCTCGGCGCCCACCCCGTCGTCGGGCACGACCACGGGCCTGGTGAACCGGACGCTGTAGGACCGGACCCGCCCGGGGTCGCCGACCCAGTCGGTCACGACACGGAGGGCCGTCCCCATGGTGAGCAGGCCGTGCGCAATCACGCCGGGCAGACCGACCGCGGCGGCGAAGTGCTCCGAGTGGTGGATCGGGTTGAGGTCACCGGAGGCGCCCGCGTAGCGGACGAGGTCGGTCCGGCTCAGCCAGACGGTCAACGGGGGCAGCTCGGTCCCGACGTCGACGGTCGCAGGCGCGGGCGAGCGGGTGCCGGGGCTCACGCACCCACCTCGCGACTGTGGAAGAAGGTGGCGGTCGCGGTGCAGACCAGCTCAGCCGCCAGGGTGCGGACGGCGATCGAGGCGCCGATGATGTCGGCGGAGTCGCGCACGCGGACCTTGTCGATGCTCAGCGTCGCGGTGACCCGGTCGCCCACCCGGAGAAGCCGGTGCAGGTCGAAGCGCTGGTCACCGTGCACGATCCGGCGCAGCGCCAGGCCCAGCTCGGGGTCGTCGAACATCGCCTGCCAGGCGGTCGCCGCGATCACGGCGGCGAAGGTGGGCGGTGCGACGGCGGTCTCGCCGGTGTAGCGGGGGTCGTCGTCGCCCAGGGCGGCAGCGAACTCGGTCACCTTGGCCGCGGTCACCTCGTACGGTGCGGTCGCCGGGTAGGTCCGCCCGACGTGGTCCTGCGAGATGGCCATGGCCCCCACGCTAACGGAGCCCCGCGCCCTGCCGAGCCCGCACGTAACGGCTCAGGACGAGCGGCGCGGCCAGGTCGCCCAGGGGCGGCGCCAGCGTCCAACCGCGTTCCTCGGCGATCCGGGCCAGGGGGGCCAGCAGCAGACCCGGGGAGAGGAACAGCGGGACGAGCGCTACCGGCTCGCCCAGCTCAGGCAGGACCGTCGCGGCCCGCGGGTCGGCGGTTCCGAAGGCGGCACGCACCCGGCCCGGCCGGTGCCGGCCCAGCCGGGAGGCGAGATCGTGCACGGCGTCGTTGGCGGCGGCGTTCGAGGAGCCGACGGCGTACAGCAGTACGTCGTCCTCCGCCGGGACGCCGGCCCCGACCATGCTCGTGCGGACCAGCTCCTCGACGTCGGCGCCGGTGCCCAGGATCTCGGAGACGACCAGCTCGACGCCCGTCTCCGCCGCGGCTTCCCGGACGGCCTCGGGCACGTCGACGGTGGCGTGGAACGCAACCGTGAACAGCAGCGGGACGACGACGGCCTGGGTGTGGCCGGCGGCCGCCAACCGTCGGACCACGGTGACCAGGTCGGGATCGGCCAGGTCGAGGAAGGCCGGCCGCGCGTCGACATCACCACTGGCGGCGACAGCGTCCATCAACGACTCGATGGAGCGGGTGCCGTCCGCGTGCCGGCTGCCGTGGGCCAGGCCCACCAGGGCGGGGCCGGGGCCCGAGACCGACGAGCCGTCCCCAGCAGCGGACGGCTCGGAGGTGGGTCGGGGACCTGTCGTGCCCCTGGCGCTCAGCGGGTCTCGCGGTGAGCGGTGTGGGTGTGACAGCGCGGGCAGAACTTCTTCAGCTCCATCCGGTCGGGGTCGTTGCGCCGGTTCTTCTTGGTGATGTAGTTCCGCTCCTTGCACACCGTGCAGGCCATGGTGATCTTCGGCCGGACGTCTGAGCTCTTGGCCATCTCGTGTACCTCGATCTTCTCGTGTGCTCGAACCTACTGGGTGATGCTCGAGCGATGTGTCCCGGAGGACGGCCGTGCTGGCGGTCTGGTAGCGGGAGCGGGACTCGAACCCGCGACACAGCGATTATGAGCCGCTTGCTCTACCACCTGAGCTATCCCGCTCCGGCTCCGCTTCCGGTGACCAGAGGGTCAACAGCCCAGTGAAGGCTCGTGTTCCCGCAGGCCGGCTGCCCGTGGATGCGGTGCCACCGGAGGCGTCTCCGAGCCCCCATGCGGATTCGAAC
>JAABUN010005302.1_pt1 | contig 16178 bp, 17 predicted proteins | sample 5559311 | NCBI WGS metagenome assembly JAABUN01 (sample SAMN10711877, study PRJNA513370) | rock metagenome | isolation source: Antarctica rocks | place: Antarctica: Victoria Land, Siegfried Peak sud
GTTGACCGCCATCGAGAACAGCACCGTGTTGCCGTCGGGTGAGAAGCGCGGCGCGAACGTCGTGTAGGGCGTGTCGACCACCACCCGCTGAGCGCCGCTCGCGACATCGAGCACATAGATGCGCGGCCGGTTGCCGTCGTAACTCATATAGGCGACCTTCGACCCGTCGGGCGAGAAGCGCGGGCTGAGGACGATGTTCTGGCCGTTCGTCAGGAAGCGATGGTTGGCCCCGTCCTGGTCCATCACCGCGATGCGCTTGAACCGTTTCGCCTTCGGCCCGGTCTCGGACACATAGGCGATCTGGCTGTCGAAATACTCGCCCTCGCCGGTCAGCCGCGCGTACACGCTGTCGGCGCAGCGGTGCGCGGCGCGGCGCCAGTCGCGGGGTGCCACGCGATAGCCGTTGCGCGCCAGCTCCGCGCCGGTGCCGACGTCATAGACGTAGCAGCCGACCGTCACCTGCCCGTCGCTCTCGGCCCGGACATAGCCCTGCAGCAGCGCCTGCGCGCCGAGCGAGCGCCAGCCCGGGTAGTTGGGCGCGGTCACCTCCGCGAGCGTGATCGGCCGGGTGGTGGCGGGCGAGAACAGGCCGGATCGGCGCAGATCCTCGCGCACGACCTCGGCCACGTTGCGCCCGAGCGCGTCGGTCGAGCCCGCCGGGGTCGCCACCGCCTGCGGAGTGACCAGGTCGGGCACCGCGATGATGGTGGAGGACACCGCCAGGTCGCCGGTCACCGTCTCGCGCGGCTCAGTTACGGGAGGCGCGTCCTGAGCGGTCGCGGCGGTCGACAGCAGTGCGGTCAGTAGAAGGGCAAGCGGGCGCATAAACTATCTCTTGTTGAAATCGAGCGTGTAGCTTTTCCAGGCGGCGTAGCTGTCGCGCGGAAGGTCGAAGGGGGCGGCGATCTGGATAGCACGTCTGGCGCACTCCTCGAAACGCCCGACCTGCGGACGGTTGTTGTCGGTCGTGCCCGACGTTCGCACGGAGTCGATGCTCTGGAGGCCACCGGTGGGCGAGAGGCTGAAGCGAACCGTGGTCTTCAGCTCGTCGATGTCAGCGCCCGAGACGGAACAGCCGTTCCAGGGGCCGCGCACGGCGGCGTTGATCGACACGTTGATGGCGCGCTTCTCGGCGCCCGTGACCGCGCCGGCCGCGCTCGCCGAGCCGCTCGCCGCCGCGCCCACCCCGGCCAGGAAGTTCTTGCCGAGGCGCGGCGAGCCGCTCGTCCCGGCGCGCGCGGCGGGCGGTGACGGCGGACCGGGCGCGGCCTTGGCGGGGGCGGACTTCGCGGGCGCGGCCTTGGCAGGGGCGGCCTTGGCTGGTGCAGGCCGCGCGGGAGCGGGGGGTGCGGGACGCGGGCTCGGCTTGGCTGGAGCCGGGCTCGCCTTTGGTGCCGGGCGCGGTGTCGGCGCGGGCCGGGGCGTCGGCGCGGGTCGGGGCGTCGGGCGCGGCACCGGTCTCGGCGGCGGCGCGGGCGCGGGGCGCGGGGCCGGCGGCGGTGGAGACGGCGGCGGCGGCACGGTCGCAGGCGGCAGCGGGGCTGGCGGCAGCGGCGGCGCGGGCGCGACCGACCCTTCGTCGGGGCTGCCCAAGGTCGGAGCCTCCGGTGCGCGCGCCACCACGTCCGGTTCGGGCGCGCTGGACACGGGGGCGACCTCCTCCACCAACGACACCTCGACCGGCGCGGGCGTCGGCTGGTCGACCTCCGGCGGACGCGAGAAGCGGGTGGAGAGCAGCCCGAACAGCACCGCATGGCCGATGACGGCGGCGGCGAGTCCGATGCGTTCGGCGCGGTCCATCAACGGTCGTCCCGAATCACGGCGCACCCGCCCCGGCGTTGGTGACGAGCGACACCTTGTTCAGCCCGGCGCGATTGAGCTCGCCCATGACCAACATGACCCGGCCATAATCGAGGCTCTTGTCGGCGCGCAGCAGCACGGACGGCGGCGCGGCGCGGGCGGCCGCCTCCAGCCGCGCCGGCAGGTCGGCGGGCGCGACCGGCTGTTCGCCGACGAAGATCGCGCCGCTCGAATCCAGGCTGATCGCCAGCGGCTCCTCGTCCGACTGCACCGGATTGGCGCGGCTGTCAGGCAGCTCGACCGGCACGGCGGCGGTCAGCAACGGGGCGGTCACCATGAAGATGATGAGCAGCACCAGCATGACGTCGACCAAGGGCGTTACGTTGATCTCCGCCATCGGCGCCCTCCCCCGCCGACGCTTTGGCGCGCTGAACGCCATCAGGGCCGCTCGATCTGGTCGAGCTCGCGGCTGAGCGTGGTGTGGAAGCCGTCGGCGAAGCGGGTCAGCCGGGCCTCGAACCGCTCGAGCGCGTGCGAGAGCCGGTTGTAGCCGATGACCGCCGGGATGGCGGCGAACAGCCCGATCGCGGTCGCGAACAGCGCCTCCGCGATGCCCGGCGCGACGACGGCGAGCGACGAGGAGTTCTCGGCCGCAATGGCGGTGAACGCGCGCATGATCCCCCAGACGGTCCCGAACAGCCCGACAAAGGGTGCGACCGCGCCCACCGTCGCCAGGATGTTGAGCCGCCCGGCCATCCGGTCGATCTCGCCCGCACTCGCCGTCGCCATGCTGGCCGCCACGCGCGAGCGCACGCCGTCGCGATCCAATCGCCGACCGCGCAGCGAGCGCCGCCACTCGCCCAACCCGGCCTGGAACACGCGCGCGGTCGGCAGGTCGGCGCGGCCGTGCTTGCCCTGAAAGGCGTCCATGTCCTCCGCCGACCAGAACTCGCGCTCGAAGACGTCGGACCGCCGACCGAGCCGCCCGATCTTGGTGGCGAAGCCGATGATGATCGCCCAGGTCCAGATGGAGGCCAGCAGCAGCCCGATCATCACCGCCTTCACCACCCAGTCCGCCTCGAGGAACAGCTTGAGCGGCGACAGGCTGACGGGATTGGCAGCGGCGGCGGCGGCGGCGAGAAGGATCGTCATGGGGCTCCGTTACGGCAAGAGAGGCTGATAGGCGGCGATCCAGGCGCCCGGCTGGCGACGCGGCCGCCCGGCGGGCGACAGGAACGCGGCGGTGACGTGCGCGGTCAGCAAACTGACCGTTCCGCGCCTGACCCTCTGGTGAATGATCACGCGGGCGGGGGTGACGGCGTCGGTGGTGCTCTCCACCGTCAGCGCATCGTCGAGCCGGGCGGGCGACAGGAAGCGCAGGTCCATGGCCGCGATCGCGTAGGTGCCCTCACCCGCCTCGACGGCCGCGCGCTGATCGATGCCGGCCTCGCGCAGCATATCGGACCGCGCGCGCTCGCAATAGCGCAGGTAGTTGGCGTGATAGACGATGCCCGACAGGTCGGTGTCCTCGTAATACACGCGCACGGGGAAGAGGTGAATACGCCCGTCGAAGCGGCCGCGAATAGGCGGCGGGTCGGTGAGGGCGGGACGGTCCATGGCGGGCGGTTAGAGCGGTTGAGCACCGTTGTGAACCGGGTTCGGCAAGCGACCCCCGGCGGCCGGACACACAAAAGGGAGCCCGGACATACCGGACTCCCTTTTTTGAACAGAACCCGTCGGGTTTACGGGCTGACGGGTCGACCACCATTGTTGTTATCGTTGTCGTCCCGCGTGATGAAGAACACGGCCGTGACCACTGCGATCGCCAAGAGCGCGTAGATGACGCCCGCGCCCTTGAAACCCTTGCCGCGCAGCTCGCTGTCGCCGACGGCTACCGGAGCAACCCGCGCAGTCGCGACGGTCGTCGGAGCCGCGGCCGCCGCGACTGGAGAAACGGACAGCGACACCAGTCCAGCCGCGATCAGAGACTTCGTAATCAGGTTCATATCACCACTCCATGGCTAACTCGGTTCCCAAACGCACGGTTCCGAATCCGACGAATAAAAACATTCAACACCAGCGAACGCACCCAACGCGGATGCGTTCCGAACGGTCAAGCGCTTAGGGGCTGACCGGCCGACCGTTGTTATTGTCGTCGTTGTCGTCGATAAGGACGAACGCCACAGCCAGTGCTGCCAAAACCACGAGCGCCACGATCAGACCTCGACCACGACCTTCGCTTTTACCGCGCAGATCACTATCACCAATCGCCGCCGGGGCAGCGCGAACGAGCGCAGGCGACGGCGCAGCCGCAGCGGCGACGGGCGACATACCGACTGAAGCGACGCTGAGCGCAACCAGTGTCTTGCTAAGCAGATTCATTGTTAAACTCCGTACTTGTGCAATCTGTCGCCGATCCATCTCGGGATTGGCGTGAAGCGATGTCCCTAAAGCAATTGCCGTGGCACATCAAGCAGAAAGATCGCAAGCCGGCAACATCCGGGCGCCATCGGCTATTCTGCGTGACAACGAAGACACACTCGATCGCCGCCGGCGGCGCAAGTCAGCTCGAGAGTGCGATCCACGTCGCGCCGCTCAGCCCGGCGAACAGCGCGCGCTCCGTGCCCGTCATCCACACCTGCCCGCGTGCCCCCAGCCGCTCGAACAGCGCCGCGCGCCGCGCCGGGTCGAGGTGGGCGGCGACCTCGTCCAGCAGCAGGACGGGCGCTCGGCCGGTGCGCTCGGCGACCAGATCGGCGTGGGCGAGCTGGACCGACAGCAGCATCGCCTTCTGCTCGCCGGTCGACGACGCCGACGCGGGCTGGCCCGTGGTGGCGTGGGTGGCGGCGAGGTCGACGCGGTGCGGCCCGTCGAGCGCGCGGCCGGCCGCGGCGTCGCGCCCGCGCTGACGGACGAGCGTGGCGGCGAGATCGCTCTCCGCCCATCCCGCCAGCGCCAGCAGCGGCCGCGCGAACGGCCCGTCGGGCGAGGCCGCCAGCCATTCGGTCAATGCATCCACCAGCGTCACGCGCGCCGCTTGCAGGGCCGCGCCGTGCTCCGCCATCCGCGCCTCGAGCGCCGCCAGCCAGGCGGGGTCCGGCCGCTCCTCGCCGGTCAACAGCCGCGTGCGCTCGCGCATCGCCGCCTCGTAGCGGGTGGCGTGGGTGGCGTGGCCGGGCGAGAGCGCCAGCGTCAGCCGGTCGAGCCAGCGCCGGCGATCGGTCGCTCCCTCCAGCCACAGCCGGTCCATGGCCGGCGTCAGCCACTGCACCGTCAGCCGCTCGGCGAGCTGGGTGGCCGGCGCGAACGCACCGTTCACCCGCACCCGCCGCCGGTCGGCCGCCCCGCCCTCACCGCCGGTGCCGGTGCCCACATCGGTGCCGTCGGAGAGCCGCGCCGCCACCGCCCAGCGCCCCGGCCCGCCGGTGCGCGCCATCTCGGCGAGCGCGGCGCGGCGCAGCCCCCGACCCGGCGCGAGCAGGCTGACCGCCTCCAGCACATTCGTCTTGCCCGCCCCGTTGTCGCCGGTCAGCACGACGAAGCCCGGCCCGGCCTCGAAGCTGGCGGCGACGTGGTTGCGAAAATCGGTGAGGGTCAGGCGGGCGACCGTGGTCGCATCAGTCACCACCCAACGAGGGTGAGCGGCCGGCTCCGCCTCACACCCGCATCGGCATCAGCACATAGAGCGCGCTGGCCTCGCCGTCGGTGCGCAGCAGGGTCGGCGCGGCGGCGTCGGCCAGGTGGATCTCGCAAGCGTCGCCATCCAACTCGCCCAAGATGTCGAGCAGATAGCGCGCGTTGAACCCGATCTCCATGTCGGCGGCACCGTAGTCGCCCGGCACCTCCTCGGTCGCGGTCCCGTGCTCCGGCGAGGTCACCGACAAGGTCACCTTGTCCGAGCCCATGCCCAGCTTCACCGCGCGCGTCTTCTCGGTCGCGATGGTCGACACGCGGTCGACGCCCTGGGCCAGCGACCTGGGGTCGATGCGCAGGATCTTGTCGTTGGCGGTCGGGATCACCCGGGTGTAGTCGGGAAAGGTGCCGTCGATCAGCTTGGACGTCAGCACCGCCGCGCCGAGCTCGAAGCGCATCTTGGCGTCGGACAGGTGGATCGTCACGTCGCCGTCCATTCCGTCGAGCAGCTTGCGCAACTCGGCCACGCACTTCCGGGGCACGATGATGTCGGGCATTCCCTCGGCACCCGCCGGCCGGTCGACCGTGACGCGGGCCAGCCGGTGGCCGTCGGTCGCCGCCGCCTTCAGCTGGCCGCCCTTGTCGTCGACCACATGGAAGAAGATGCCGTTGAGATAATAGCGCGTCTCCTCCGTCGAGATGGCGAGGCGCGTCTTGTCGATGATGGTGCGCAGCACGTCGGCCGGCAGCGCAAATTTGATCGGCAGCTCGCCCTCCGCGATCGTGGGAAAGTCCTCACGCGGCAGGGTCGGCATCTTGAAGTTGGAGCGCCCGGCGCGGACCTGGAGCCGGCCGTCGGCGGCCTCCAGCGACACCTGCGATCCGTCGGGCAGCTTGCGCGCGATGTCGAACAGCATGTGGGCGGGAGCGGTCAGCGCGCCCGGCGTCTCGACCTCGCCGCCCAGCGCCTCGACGATCTGCAGATCAAGGTCGGTGGCGGTCAGGCGCACCGTGCCGTCGGCGCGCGCGTCGATCAGGACGTTTGACAGGATCGGGATGGTGTTGCGCCGCTCGACCACCGACTGAACGTGGGAGAGGGACTTCAGCAGGGTTGCCCGCTCGATGGTGGCTTTCATGGTCGACGTCCCCCGCGTTGCCCCGGCCGATCGGCCCGCCGGAGTCTCTGGACGCGCGGTCCTATCACGATTGGGGGCCGGGGCAACCGCCCCGACCCCCGTTCATGCGTCAGAACCGAAAGCCGAAGCCCGCCACCACCTGATGCCGGTCGGCGTCGGCGTTGAGCTCGCCCGCCACCAGGTCGCTGTTCCGGTTGAACTCCGCGTTCGAATAGTTCGAATAGCGGTATTCCAGCTTGGCGAAGGTGTTGCGCCCGATCGCCTGCTCGGCGCCCACGCCCGCGCGATAGCCGTCCAGCTTGAAGTCGCCATTGAGCTCGGTCTCCCCGTCGCGGGCGATCGCGCGCAGCTTGGCGTTGGTGTAGCCACCCTTCACATAGACAAGTGTCGTCGGCCGAACGAGCACGCCGGCGCGCAGGCCGACATACAGGTCGCGGCTGGCCGACACCCGGCCGAAGCCAAAGAAGTTCGGATCGCTCGAGCGGGTCGTGACCTTGCCGGTCGAGTCGCTGTACTCGGCTTCCGCACCGATCACGGCACCCCCGGCCGCGAAGTCGAAGCCGCCGGCGACGCCGTAGAGCAGGCCGTCGATGTTCTGATCGTCGTTGTCGATGTCGGTCGAGTCGCCGGCACCCAGATTGTCGTAGCCGATGATGCCCTCGACCCGGGGACCGGTGAAGGTCGGGTTGATCTGCTGCGCGGCCGCCGGAGTGGCCGCGAACGTGGCGCCGCCGATCAGGAGCGCGCTGAGAAACTTGGTCATGGGTACCTCTTGTCCTTGCATGGTCCCGGGGGATGGGACGGCGCGGCCAATGGCGCTGGTCGTCTCAACGTTAGATGAACGAAACCGCAGACGTGCGACGAACGGTTGCGCGGGCCGGGCCGCTCTGGAAGAGCCGACGCCATGGACCCGCCCCCGGCTCTTGCGGGCCGCACCCTTATCCTGCGCCACGGCGAAACCGTGTTCAACGCGGCCATTCGATTGCAAGGCGACGCGGCCCACACGCCGCTCACCCGGCGGGGGTTCGCCCAGATGGACTCCATCGGTGCCGCTCTCCGCTCAAACCTGGGCGAGCGGCCGGCGCTGAGCGTCTGGACGTCGGACGCGGGCCGCGCGCGGCAGAGCTGGGCGGTGATCGCCGAGCATCTGGGGCTCGACTGGTTCGACGCGCGGGTCGACCCGCGCCTGACCGAGATCGGGCTGGGTGAGTGGGGCGGGCGGCTCTATGCCGAACTGTCGGCGGACGGCGTGGCGATCGACCCGGCGACCGGGTGGCTCGACGGCCGAGCGCCCTGCGGGGAGTGGTTCGGAGACGTGGCGGCGCGGCTGTCGGACTGGGTGGCGGACGCGCGCGACGATCCGGGCGACCGGCTGGTCGTGATGCACGGGATGTCGAGCCGGGTGCTGCGCGGGCTGCTGACGGGGGCGGTGCTCGTGCCGTCCGCCGGCGTCGGCTTGGCTCCCGCGGTGGCGCAGGGGTCGGTGATGGCGATCGAGGGCGGCGTCGAGAGCCTGATCGTGGCGGGCGACGGCGGCGTGTCGGCGTGATCGCGCTGCCGCTCCTTCTCCAAGCCTCGATCGGCGTCTGGCAGTCGTGGGGTGCGCTGCGCGATCCGGAGCGCTGCTGGGCGGTGTCGGCTCCGGCCGGCCGGCGCACCGGCGACGCGTTCCTGAGCATCAGCCAATGGCCGAGCAGAGGGGTGCGCGATCAGCTTCAGGTGCGCCTCAGCCGGGAGCGTGCGCGCGGCGCGGCCGTCGTGCTGGCGGTCGGCGACCGGCGCTTTAGGCTGGCGCCACGCGGCCGCGACGCCTGGGCGCCCGACGCCGCCGGCGACCGCGCCATCCTGAACGCGCTCAGGACGTCCCGCGCGCTGGCGGTCGAGAGCCGCGACGCGGCCGGCCGACGCTTCGTCGACGGTTATGCGCTGGGTGGCGCGCCGACCGCGATCGACGCCGCCCGGCTGGCGTGCCGGCGAGAGTGATGGGAGCGGCCGCACCCTCCGCCGTCATGCCCGCACAAAGGGGGATCCATGCGGTGAGCCTTGGGCGGAACTGGACTCGGCCGACCCAATGCCAACGGCCGGCGCATGGATCCCCGCTTTCGCGGGGATGACGGGTGGATGGGCCGGGATCGACTCGCGCGACTCGCCTCTGCGCCGCCCAGCCCCTATATCGCGCCCGTGCAGATCCCCGGCCACATCGACCCCGTGCCCCTCCCCCGCCCCGCCGTCGAGCGGCCGGACGGGCGCATCGCGCTTCTCGGCCTGAGCAAGGCGGAGATCCGCGCGCGCCTCGCCGAAGCCGGGCTGGACCCGCGCGCCGCCAAGCTGCGCGCTCGCCAGCTGTGGCACTGGATCTACCATCGCGGAGAAACCGACTTCGCCGCCATGACCGACGTGTCCAAGGACGCGCGCGCGCTGTTCGCGGAACGCTTCGTCGTCGACCGGCCGGACATCGTGCTCGCCCAGCTCTCCGAAGACGGCACGCGCAAGTGGCTGCTCAAGACGCCGGACGGCCACGACTACGAGATGGTGTTCATCCCCGACGAGGATCGCGGCACGCTCTGCATCTCGTCGCAGGTCGGCTGCACGCTCAACTGCCGCTTCTGCCACACCGGCACCATGCGGCTGGTGCGCAACCTGACCGCCGGCGAGATCGTCGGCCAGGTGCTCCTGGCGCGCGACGGCCTGGGCGAGTGGCCGCAGGTCGGAGCGGAGAAGGGCTACGATCCGCGCGGCCGCCTGCTCACCAACATCGTGCTGATGGGCATGGGCGAGCCGCTCTACAATTTCGACAATGTCCGCGACGCCATGGCGATCGTGACCGACGGCGACGGGCTCGGGCTGTCGCGGCGGCGGATCACACTCTCGACGTCGGGCGTGGTGCCGATGATGGCGCGCGCCGGGGAAGAGATCGGGGTCAACCTGGCCGTCTCGCTCCACGCGGTGACCAAGGAAGTGCGCGACGAGATCGTGCCGCTCAACCGCAAATACGGCATCGAGGAGCTGCTGACCGCGTGCGCCGCCTATCCCAACGCGTCCAACTCGCGGCGGATCACGTTCGAATATGTGATGCTCGACGGCGTCAACGATTCGGACGCCGACGCGCGCGAGCTCATCCGGCTGATCCACGAGTACGACCTGCCGGCCAAGGTGAACCTGATCCCCTTCAACCCCTGGCCCGGCGCGCCCTACGCGTGTTCGCCGATGGAGCGCGTGCGGCGGTTCTCCGCGATCGTGTTCGACGCCGGCATCTCCGCCCCGATCCGCACGCCGAGGGGCCGCGACATCATGGCGGCGTGCGGGCAGCTGAAGAGCGCGGCCGAGAAGACGAGCCGGGCGGAGCTGGATCGCGCGAGAGAGCTGGTGGCGCTGGTGGAGTAGGAGGCGCGGAACTGGAAGCCGTCATCCCCGCGCTGGCGGGGATCCATGCGCCGTCGGAACGGCTGGATGCGCTGCCGTAGATTGAATGCGATCCAACCGCTTGGCGCATGGATCCCCGCCTGCGCGGGGATGACGGTGGAAGCACGCGCTCGTGCGCCACGCGCCCCTTGCCCTCGGCCCGCCACTCCCCCATCCGCCACGCCTTTCCACCCCAGCGGACACGTTCCCCCATGCCCCTCGGCTCCTATCTCCTCGACAAGACTCTGACCCGTCTGATCAAGCGCGGACAGCTGACCGTGCGCGCGGCCGACGGGGCCACCAGCCGCTACGGCGACGGCGACCCGGCCTGGCCGGACCTCACCCTCATCCTCGCCGACGATCGGGTGGCGCGCGACATGGCGCTGAACCCCCGGTTGGGCACGGCGGAGGCGTGGATCGACGGGCGGCTGCGGATCGAGGGCGGCGACGTGTGGGACTTCGTCCACTTCGTGCGCGCCAACAATCCGTGGGAGGCGAAGAAGAAGCTGGAGGGCGTCCGCCCCGGCGCGGCCACGCTGGCCCGCGCCCGCCAGCGCTGGGTGCGGCTCAACTATCGCCGCAAGGCGTCGGCCAACGTCGCCCACCATTACGACCTCGACGACCGGCTCTACGACCTGTTCCTCGATCCGTGGCGGCAGTATTCCTGCGCTTATTTCGACGGCGGCCCCGACCAATCACTCGACGACGCCCAGGTCGCCAAGCTCGCCCACATTGCGGCCAAGCTGGACCTTCATCCGGGGCACAGGGTGCTCGACATCGGCTGCGGCTGGGGCGGGCTGGCGCGCTTCCTCCACCGGACCACCGGCGCGCACGTCACCGGCGTCACGCTGTCGACCGAGCAGCTCGCTTACGCCCGCGCCGAGGCGGAGCGCACCGGGGTGACCGACGGAGTACGCTTTGAGCTCACCGACTACCGCGACCTCACCGGCCGCTTCGACCGGATCGTGTCGGTCGGCATGCTCGAGCATGTCGGGCCGGCCGACTTAAAGCCGTTCTTCGCCAAGCTGCGCGAGCTGCTGACCGACGACGGCGTGGCCTTGATCCACACCATCGGGCGCATGGGCGGACCGGGGGCGACCGACGCGTTCACGACCAAATACGTCTTCCCCGGCGGCTACATCCCCTCGCTCGAGGAGATCGCGCGCGCGTCGGCGGCCGCCAACCTGATCACGACGGACGTGGAGACGCTGCGGCTGCACTATGCGAAGACTTTGCGCGCCTGGTACGAGCGCTGCGTGGCGCAGCGGTCAAAAATCGAGGCGCTGTACGACGCGCGCTTCTATCGGCTGTGGACGTTCTACCTCGCGGGCGCGGGCTCGGCGTTCGAGGATGGCGGGCTGGTGAACTATCAGCTGCAATACACCCGCGCCCGCCGGGCGCTGCCGATCACGCGCGGGTATATGGCGGCGGCGGAGGGGCGGATCCGGGACGCCGCCGACGCGATCGGGTGACGCCGTCGCGCTGGCTCCCGGCGCTCAAGGCCCTCGCCAGACGCCTCAACCAGGACGTCGTGGCGCTGTGGCTCGCCGCGCGCGACCCCGGCGTGCCGTGGCCGGCCCGCCTCGTGGCGGCGGCGACCGCCGCCTATGCGCTCAGCCCGATCGACCTGATCCCCGATGTCATTCCGGTGCTGGGTCTGCTCGACGACCTGCTGATCGTGCCCGCCGGCCTGTGGCTCGCCATCCGCCTGATCCCGCCCCCGCTGATGGCCGAACTGCGCGCCCGCGCCGCCGACACGGGCCGGCCGGTCAGCCGAGGCGCGGCGGTGGGCGTCGTCGCATTGTGGCTGGCGGCGGGGGTTCTGGTGTGGCGCTGGTGGCGGGGGTGATTACCTCGACGGCACGGGCCGTTTGATCCACCAGACGAGCGCCAGCGTCGGCCAAGCGCCAAAAACGAGGAGCAGATTGCCGAGGTATTCAGTCCAGGTCAGCTGTTCCTGCGGCATGAACAGCTGACCAAGCAACTGAAGGATTGAACCGCCTGAAAAGCCCCATCCGAGCAGAAGAACGGTCGTTCCGAAAACGCCCCAAATGACGATCACGCAGACGCCGACCCACTCAAGCGTCCTCATCGCCCCCCCCGCGCGAAGGGGGGAGGCCATAGCGCTCACCCGCCCTTCAGCTCCTTCACCAGCCGCGGTGCGGGGTACAGCACGTCGAGGCCCTGCTGCACCGCCGCGCTCGACACCACCACCGTGCGGTTGAGCGCGCCGTCATAGCCGAAATTGCCGCCCAGCGAGTGGATGTTGCCGTCGAACGCCGCGCCGATCACCGACCCGTCGCGCGCGATCACCGGCGAGCCCGAGTTGCCGCCGATGATGTCGTTGGTGGTCGTGAAGTCGAAGGTGGTGTTCCCGTCCAGCCGGCCCTTCGCCGCCGTGAACGCCTTCGCCAGCACGAACGGCTGCTGCCCGGTCGCACGGTCGTACACGCCCTTCATCGCCGTCCGGTAGGGCACGGCCGCGCCGCGCTCCGTCCAGCCCTGCACCTTGCCGTAGCTGATGCGCAGCGTGAAGGTCGCGTCCGGGTAGAGCGAGGCGGCGTCGGCACCCGCCAGCCGCGCCTGGGCGAGCTTCGTCTGCGCGGCCGTGATCGGGCCATCGACCTGCGCCTTGTAGCGCGCGATCAACGGCCGGTTCAGCGCTTCGTTCGCCAGCGCGAACTGGATCAGCGGGTCTTTGGAGGCGCGCACCGCCTTCAACCCGCCGTCGAACAGCGCCTTTCGCACCGCCGGGTCGGCGAGCCGCGAGCCCGCGACCAGCCGTTTGGCCTTGGCCTCCGGCGATTCCTTGCCCAGCAGCGCCTGGACGGCCGGATCGTCGGTGCCGAGATACTCGCGCGTCTTGGACAGCCAGAAGTCGAGGCTCAACTCCTCCAGCCACGGATAGACCGGCACCGGGTCGGTCAGCTGCTTGCCGAGCAGCGGCAGCGCGGCGTCGGTGAAGCCGCCAAGCCGCTCGCCGTTCGGCTTCTGCCGCTCGACGGCGGCGCGCACCAGCGCCTCGGCATAGCCGTACAGCGTCGAGCCATAGCCGGCGCGCGCCTCGAGGAAGGTGAAGGGCAGGGCGAACTGGCGGTAGGCGTCGATGCCGCCCGCGACCTGGCGCCACGGATCGCCGATCGCGGCGGCCTGGGGCGAGGCCGCGACGGCCGAGCGCAGGCTCCGCTCGCTGTCGGCCAGCTTGGCGGCGAAGTCGGCGTCGACCAGCGCGAGGCGCTGGCCATAGGTGGCCTTGTAGCCGTTCTCGACCCCGAACAGCTCGTCCGCGCCCTCGCGCGACTTGACCGGGTCGTCCTTCATCGCCTCGATCAGGCGACCGCGATATTCGCTGGCGAGCAGCAAGCCGAGCGGCAGCGACTGGTCGCGCGCGAAGGCGACCTGCGCGCTCGTGAACAACCGCTGGGTGCGGCCGGGATTGCCGACCACGAAGGTGGCCTCGCCCTCCTTCGGCGCGCGCGGGTTCCAGGTCAGGTGCTGCGGCGTGGCGACCGGGCGGTCGTTCTCATACGCGCGCAAAAAGGCCGCATCCATGGCGTAGCGCGGGAAGTTGAAGTTGTCCGGGTCACCGCCGAAGAACGCGGCCTGAAACTCCGGTGCCCACGCCACGCGGACGTCCGAATACTTCCGGTATTTGTAGAGCTTGTACTGCCCGCCGCCGAACAGGGTGACAACCTGGCAGCGGATGGTGGCGGTGTTCTTGCAGTCGCCCGCCGACTCGATCTTCGCCTGCGCCGCGTCGCGCGCCTTGACCAGCGCCTCGCCGGTGGCCTGGCCGATCGCGCCCGCGATGGTCGAGGTCACGTCGGCGATCGAGGTCACGACCTCCGCCTGCTGGCCGGGGCATTTCCGCTCCTCCGCCAGCGTGGCGGTGTTGATGCCGTTGGCGACCAGATCGCTCTGGCCGGTCGACAGGTTCTGGAGGCAGCCGACGACGCAGTGGTGGTTGGTCAGGATCAGGCCGGTGCTCGACACGAAGCTGGCCGAACAGCCGCCGGTCAGGCGCACGGCCGCCGCCTGCACCCGGTCGAGCCACGCCTGGTCGGGCGCGAAGCCGTAGTCCGCCTGCATCTTCGCCGTCGGAAAGGCGTCGAAGGTCCACATGCCCTCATCGGCACGGGCAGCGGTGGCGGGGAGCGCCAGCGCGGACGCGGCGGCGAGGACGGCGAGGTGGCGGGTGCGCATGGGGCTCTCCTGAGGTGTGGGAGTGTTGTGGCAGGGTTTGCGGGGGAGGCAAGCCACTTCTCCCCTCCCTTTCAGGGAGGGGTTGGGGGTGGGTGGCGACGGCGGAGCCGAGCCTGTGCCGGCGTCGGGCAGCTCGCCTGCGGTTCGCGCCCCCCCCCCGGCCCCTCCCTTACAGGGAGGGGAGTGCAAGCTGCGCCTTGCCCACACCGCCGTGCCCGCTTACCCGCGCACCCCATGCCCACAACCCCCTCCCGCGTCGTCCTTGCCTATTCCGGCGGGCTCGACACCTCCGTCATCCTCAAGTGGCTGCAACAGCAGGGGCACGAGGTCGTCACCTTCACCGCCGACCTGGGCCAGGGCGAGGAGCTGGAGCCCGCGCGCGCCAAGGCCGAGATGATGGGGGTCAAGCCCGAGCACATCCGCGTCGACGACCTGCGCGACGAGTTCGTGGCCGATTTCGTGCAACCGATGATGCGCGCCAACGCGGTCTATGAGGGCGAATATCTGCTCGGCACCTCGATCGCCCGCCCGCTGATCTCCAAGCGGCTGGTCGAGATCGCGCGCGAGGTCGGCGCGGACGCGGTGGCGCACGGGGCCACCGGCAAGGGCAACGACCAGGTCCGCTTCGAGTTGTCGGCCTACGCGCTCGCCCCCGACATCCGGGTGATCGCGCCGTGGCGGGAGTGGGACCTGACCAGCCGCACCAAGCTCATCGAGTTCGCCGAGGCGCACCAGATCCCGATTCCGCGCGACAAGCGCGGCGAAGCCCCCTTCTCCACCGACGCCAACCTGCTCCACACCTCGTCCGAGGGCCTGGTGCTGGAGGATCCGTGGGAGGCGGTGCCGGACCATGTGTATTCGCGCACCGACGATCCGACTGACGCGCCGGACACGCCGGAGTTCGTCACCATCACGTTCCAGCGCGGCGACGCGGTGGCGGTCGACGGCAAGGCGCTCGGGCCGGCGGCCCTGCTCACCCGGCTGAACGAGCTCGGCCGTCGCCACGGCATCGGGCGGCTCGATCTGGTCGAGAACCGCTTCGTCGGCATGAAGTCGCGCGGGCTCTACGAGACGCCGGGCGGCACGATCTACCTCGCCGCCCATCGCGGCATCGAGCAGATCACGCTCGACCGGGGTGCCGCGCACCTCAAGGATGAGCTGATGCCGCGCTATGCGGAGCTGATCTACAACGGCCTGTGGTTCTCGCCCGAGCGCCTGATGCTGCAGGCGGCGATCGACCTCAGTCAGGAGAAGGTCGAGGGCGAGGTGCGGCTGTCGCTCTACAAGGGCCTGGCGCGCGTCATCGGCCGGCGGTCGCCGCAGTCGCTCTACGACGCCGACATGGTGACGTTCGAGGACGACGCGGGGGCCTACGATCAGGCCGACGCCGCCGGGTTCATCAAACTGAACGCGCTGAGGCTGCGCCTGCTCGCGCGGCGCGACGTCGGCTGAGCGGCCGGCGCGGCTCGCTTAACCCTTTCTTCGCCACGGATGGCTCACGGTCCACCCCATCCGGTCCGATGCGCGCGTGGCGGCGCGTGACGGACGCGCTTCGAGGGGGGCGATTGCGTGACGCGGACTGCGACCGACGCCGACTGGCTGATCCCCACGGCCGTCATCACGGCGCTGGCCGCGTCCTTTCCCCTCCTGATGCTGCCGAACTACGCCGGGCTGATGCCGGCGCTCGGCATCCTGCAGCAGTGGCTGCTCTTTGCCGCCGGGGCCGGGAGCGTGGCGGCGGCGGTCGCTTTTTGGCGGTCGGGGGAGAAGCGCAGTCTGCCCGCCTTCCGCGCCTGGCTGACGCAGCGGCGCGAGACGGTGGGCGTGCTGTCCTGGGGTGTGCTCCTGACCGGCGTCAACATGACCGCGTTCATGTGGACCAAGCCCCTGCTGAACGAGCTGGTGCCCTTCTGGGCCGACCCGCTGCTGCTGCGGATCGACCACTGGCTCACGGGCGGCCACCATCCCTGGCGACTGCTGGCCGGGCTGAACACGGAGGCGGCC
>JAABUN010005303.1_pt1 | contig 16177 bp, 15 predicted proteins | sample 5559311 | NCBI WGS metagenome assembly JAABUN01 (sample SAMN10711877, study PRJNA513370) | rock metagenome | isolation source: Antarctica rocks | place: Antarctica: Victoria Land, Siegfried Peak sud
CGCCGATCTTGATGGCCGGGAGCTCGCCGGAGCGCACCAGGGCGTAGGTCTGCGAGCTCGAGATGTTGAGGACCTCTGCCACGTCCGACAACTGCAGGAAGCGCTCGCCTGCCATGGGGGTCCCTCCGGTCGGTCCGAGCGGTCTGCCTGACGCCGGTCCCCGCGGTCGGCCTACGGGGGAGCGCGCCGCGCCGTCCTTCGTCGGAGGCGAGTCTGCCACCGCCAGACCGCCACGTGCGCTGCTGTCCACACGGGCGCTCCGCACGGCTGGCTTGCTCCCACTGGAGGTGCGGGCCGGCCGGACCTTCGCCGTCGAACTGACGCCCTTCCTCCACGGGAGTAGCCGGGATAGCCTCACGGCTATGGCGAAGCCGCCCTCCGGTACTCGACGCCGCGTCCGCTACGAGGGGGGCTTCATGGAACTCCCCGAGGCGCCAGCCGTCCTCTGGGTCGAGGAGGAGTGGACGGGTCGAGGCTGGTCGCGAGTAGCCGAGGCGGCGTCAGAGTCGGACCTCGACAATGCCTTGCGTGCTCGTCGTGAGGACTGAGGACGACCGCGGTTATGTGCCGTTCTCCGCTGACACCCGGCGCTAGCCTCGGCGTGTGACCCGGCGAGGTTGGCACCTGCTTGGTGCGCTGCTCCTCCTGGGACTGGGCTGCCTCAACGTTGCGTTCAGCGTCCTGGGAGACAGGGAGCGCAGCTGGTGGGCGACTGCCCTGACCGGCATGGTCTTGTTCGCTCTCGGCGACCGCTGGCTCAACGACGTCCGAGCAGGACGCGCGCCAGGTGACCAGGGCTAGCCTCACTCATGGGCCTCACGGAGAAGCGTGGGGCTGAGTCCCTTGGAGTGGTGTAACTCGGGCTCTTGATCGTGACCGGGTTCGTGTCGGTCACCGACGTTGAGGGGCCACCGCGTGAGTCTCTGTGAGACCGACCAAGGAACTCACAGACAAGGACTCAACACGATGGCCCTAGACGATTCTGCCCTGCTCGAGATGATCGAGATGCTCCGCACCGCCGACGGCGGCGAGCTCATGCGCCGGCTGCTGGGCGGGATGCTCCAAGCCGTCGTCGACGCCGAGGCGACAGCCCGCATCGGCGCCGGTCTGCACGAGCGCACCGAGGCCCGCACGACCCAACGCAACGGCACCCGCGACAAGCTCGTCACGACCGCCGCTGGGGACCTCACGGTTCTGATCCCGAAGGTGCGGACCGGGTCGTTCTTCCCGGCCCTGCTGGCTCCTCGCCGGCGGATCGATGTGGCGCTGCACGCGGTCGTGATGCAGGCCTACGTCGAGGGCGTCAGCACCCGCCGCGTCGATGACCTGGTCATCGCGATGGGCGGCACCGGGATCAGCAAGAGCGAGGTCAGCCGGATCTGCGCGCAGCTCGACACCGAGGTCGCGATCTGGCGCACCCGGACCTTGGACCACATCGCGTTCCCGTATGTGTTCCTGGACGCGACGTACTGCAAGGTCCGCCTCAACGGCCGGGTCGTGTCCCAAGCCGTCGTCATCGCGACCGGCGTCAGTGCCGACGGCAGAAGGGAAGTGCTGGGCTGCGCGACTGGCGACAGCGAGAACGAGACGTTCTGGACGGAGTTCCTGCGCGACCTGCGTGACCGCGGGTTGGCCGGCGTCCAGCTGGTCATCAGCGACGCCCACAGCGGCCTGGTGAAGGCCGTCGAGACCGTCATGCAAGGAGCGAGCTGGCAGCGCTGCCGGGTCCACTTCATGCGCAACGTGCTGGCCAAGGTCAGCAAGGGCCACGACGAGATGGTCGCCGCGACCGTCCGCGCGATCTTCGCCCAACCCGGTCAGGCCGAGGTCCGCAAGCAGGTCGACCTCGTCGCCACCATGCTTCACGGCCAGTTCCCCGCCGTCGCCCAGATGCTCCTAGACGCCAAGGCTGACCTCACCGCGTTCTCAGACTTCCCGCACGCCCACTGGCGCAAGATCTGGAGCACGAACCCCCTCGAACGCCTCAACCGCGAGGTCAAAAGAAGGACCGACGCCGTGGGGATCTTCCCCAACCCCGCGGCCTTGCTGCGCCTATCGAGCTGCGTGCTCATCGAAGCCCACGACGAGTGGCAAGACAGCGACCGCCGCTACCTCAGCGAAGAATCCATGGCCCTGCTCAACCCACCCGCACCGACCGTCCTGGAACCCAAGACAGCCACCCCCGACACGACCCCGCGCAAGGAGATCGCCGCTACGGCATAGTTGCTCTCACTCGCAGAGCACCACGCGACGAGCTACACCACTCCCAGGGACGTCACCCAGCGTGGCGGGTGGCGGCACGACGTGGCCGCCTATTTGGGGCTTGCCGCTCCGCAGGAGGGCCGCACGCGCTCCCGCTGGGCACGGGTAGTCAGCGTGGGGGAGGACAGTTCTCGTCCGGAGACGGCATGGGGCCTGCTAATCGCCGTTCTACTCGTGCCGCTGGCAGCGATGCCGCTGTTTGGCGAGCCTCGCTGGTTCCGCGTGGTTGCGGCGCTAGCGGTTCTGATCCTGCTGGCCAACGTCGTGCGGGTCAGCAGGCGCTTCGCCCGGCTGCGTTAGGCGGCCATGTGCCGTTCGCCGCTGCCAGCCGGCGATACCGTCGGTGCAGCCCGGGACCGGAGGCGTCGCCGTCACCGCGACACATTGCCGCAATGCCGGGCTGTCGAGACGCGTCTAATCCGGCGCCACCGGGCCACAGCCTCAGGCACCGATGTCGCGATGAACTGCGACTGCGACTGCGACTGCGACTGCGACTGCGACTGCGACTGCGACTGCGGGAGGATTCGAAGGTGATTCGCCGGATCCGCCGCTGGCTGAACGAGAACTTCGACTTCACGTCCGCACCGGCCCATACCCGCCCGTTGCGCCGTGTGTACGTCTCGGCGGACGGCGAGGTGACCAGGGTCGAGGTCGTCGAGCCGACCGTGGCGCCGCTCCCGACCACGTACCCCCTGCTCGAGGGTGACGCGCACGCCGTCGACCGGCGGCACCTCGGTGTGGTGCTCGGCACGGACGGGCGGCGCCACCCCCAGGAGACCGAGTCGGTGGTCTTCCTCGGCGAGGACCTGCCGCTGGTGCAGATCATCGGCTACCGGGGCTGGCTCCCCCAGGGAATCGGGCACGGCGTGCCTCCGGGGACGGACGTGGCGCTGTGCGGAGCCGTGCCGGAGTACGTGTGGCTGGGTACCTTCCACGGCGCGTCGACCGAGCGCGCCGTGCACCAGTGCTCGGTGTGTCTGCGCCTCTCTCGCTCAGCCGATGCTTGAGCCTGGCGTGCGGAGTCGGACAGCGACTATGGGTCGCGCGGCGGATTCTGGAAATCAGGCCCTGACAGATGACTTCGGGGAAGACTGGGTGGCGAGCAAGGCGAGTAGGTGCCGTTCTCCGCTGAGCCGGCGATAGCGTCGGCCTTTGGGGCTCGCTCGTCCCCCGGGTAGTAGCCGCGTGCCGCATCCAAGAGCTGTCCGCCTGGCCAGTGTCGCCGACACGAGGGTCGCGGCGTTCGCCATAGGCGTCTACGGCTTGGCTGTCCTTATTCGCATCCGAGCTGCCCAGGCGTCAGCGCGGGCTCGCCGATCAGACGGGGATCGGCGCACCCTGCTCGAGGGGTGATAGCGCCGGCACGCCGGTCGGCACAACGCCGGAGACTCTCACGAGCAGGCGGATGTGTGGTGGCAGCTCCGGGCCGTTGCGGCGCTGCACCACGACAATGCCGCCCGGCGTTGCGAGCACGTTGCGGACGTAACCCACAAGGGCATCGGGAACCCACCCGAACGGCTCGCCCGAAGGCGCCACCAGATGCAGCGCCTCGGGGTTGACCGGGTTGCTTGTGTCGTCGCGGACCGACAGACCGACACCGGGCTCCAAACCCGCCAGCAACGCCTCGCGGCGGAGAGAGTCGGGCACGGCGAAGCGCAGGCCACGCACTACGAAGACATGGGTTGTCGATCCGTCTTGCCCGACCGCCGGCTCCTCGACGACAGCGACTCGATCGCCCTTCAGCACGCCCTCGCTGCGGGCCAGGACGTCCTCGAGCGACGCGTGCGGCGGCAGATCAAGCGCGCTCAGGTAGCCGTCGTATTCTGGGCGCCGTCGGTCCATCACCCGGTCGGCGAAGAATAGGAACAGCGTGGAGGAGCGGTAGGTCCGCTCGAGGTCCCCCAGACCGGGAAAGGGCCGGAACCCCGGTGCACGCCAGGCGTCCCCGAGGTAGTAGTACGTGTAATTGCCACCGTCGGTCAGGAGAGCCCCCACCGCGTGCAGGCCGGGCGGCGTCGCACCGTCACGCCACGTGACTAAGAACCGCCGGGCCGGGACGGGCTCACGTCGGTCCGGCATGGACGATCCTCCCGCGTGCGCTGGCGACGACTTCTACGGTGAAGGTACGCACGACCTCCGACATACCGGGGACCTCGTCCACCAGCGCTCGCACGTCGGACTCCTGCAGCGACTGTGCCTTCGCCAGCCAGTGCGCCTTGGCGGCCGGAGAGCACAGGGCAAGCGCCTGCCCCGCCACGTCGAAGAGCGTGGGTAGGACGCCCCGTGGGCGCGCGAACGGGCGCGCCGCACCCTCGCGGGTCACATAGGCAGCGACTCCTCTGCTCTCTAGCCGCCGCGCCATGGTCGATGCGGCCTGGGCCATTCCCAGCGAACTGGCGTTGTCGTACAGCGGACACAGGCGGTCCGGCTCCGACCCGTCACGACGACGCAGGACCGCCCAGTTGGCGGCATGCCGGTCGCGGTTAAGCACCAGAGCGTCGAAGACTAGGTAACCGGTAAAGAGGTCGAAACCGCTCATGCCCTCCGGCACAGCGTTCGGCGGTGCCTGCACGGCTCTCAACACCTGGGCGACGTTCTCAACGGTGTATGCGGGATGCCCCTTCACTCGTGGGTCAAAGGACGGGTCGAGGTCGGCCAGCAAGTAGGCACCGGGATACAGCTCTCGACCGCTCTCGAGCACGTTCCTCGATAGGCAGCCGGCCTCTCCCTTCCGGACCGCCAGCTCGATCCGGGCACATGGCAGTCCGAGGAGCAACGCCACCTCGCCGGCGACCTTCTCCGCCCAGTGCTCTCGCCGCTCGAGCCTGCGTCCGGATGCCGGCTTCCAAAGCCAGGGCTCGCCGTCTCGGGGGTCAGCGAGCCAGAGGTGCTCGGTTGCGCCACGCTGCTCCAGACCACTGGGGGCCCAGTCGGTGACGTCGTCGACCGAGAAGCTCATGGCTTGCATGCTTCCACCACCGGAGACGTCACCAGCTGCGGTGGACCGGCCCTCATCGATGCGGCCCCGGGCTCGACGCTCAAGGGGAGCGGAGCACCGGGACCTTCGACTAGCGCTCCGAGTCGCTGGTTCTGCAGCCATGTGTCTCAACAGCCACGCTCGGGTCGTCGTCTGTCAGGCTACGCGGTCATCCAACATGCTTCTGACTAAGGACGGTCAGACCGCCGTCGAGCCGGCCGCTGCCGAGCGTCCGCCGGCAGTCCCGTCGACTAGTGCAGCGCCTCACTGCGTACCAGATGCCCTGGCCTCGCCCCTCGAGCCGCGGCGCCACTCACGCTGCCGTCGTCTTGGCCGAGAGGGGAGGCCTGCCGCGAACGGGCCAAGGGTCGGTGCCGCTATACGAGGCCGGCGGACGACGGCGTGAGCCGGCGTTAGCGTTCGCTTATGACCCGCGCTGACGTGACCGACATGGAGGTCGGTCGAACGGCCGGAGACTTGCCGCCGGGGTACCACCACATACGACGCACGATGCCGTTGGGCTCCGGGAGAGACCTCTTCATGCGTGCCTCCGAGGCGCTCCTGAGCTGGGAAATGCACCGTCTAGCGGGGCTGACCGTCCAGAGCCAGGACGCGAGAGGAGAGGCTGGCGCAAAATCCGAGTCGGATGGGCGTCCATCCGGCAGAGGTAGGTGCTGTTCGCCTCTGCCGTCGGGCGTTAGCGTGCGCTCATGAACGAGCGTGAGGCGAGTCGTTTGCCCCTGTGGTTCTCCTTGGCCCCGGCGCTGACTGCGCTCGCCATGATCGGCGCAACAACTGGGGAACGTGAGGGGCGCTTCCCCCGATGGCTGGACATCCTGGTCTTTACCGGCGCCCTCATCCTTGGCGCACTGCCGTTCGTGCAACGGCTACGCGGGCCGCGCCGACGGTGAAGACGGAGGCTCAGCCCGAGCCGGAGCAAGGGCGAGTAGGTGCCGTTCTGCGCTGCAACAGCGGGGCTGGACAACGGCCTGCCTCGCGCCCATGATCGTTTTATGACCGCACAAGACAAGTACTCCATGAGCCTGGACGAACTTGTAGCGACGGCGAACGTGCCGTTCGACCAGCAGGTCGAAGAGCGGGATGCAGGGGAACGCTCCGAGCACGACGAGGCTGCAGGACACCTTCCCGGAAACGTCCGCCCGTACGCCCTGTAGGTGATGCTCCTCGTCCCTGACGGCACCCGAAGCGGCGAGCTCCGTTCCTTGCCCGCCTAGCTGAGCGGGTCGACCACGATCTCCCGAACCTCCTGTGCGCAGCGGCAGCCCACGGCGATCTTGGCGGCCCACACAAGCGCCTCCTCGCGTGACGGCACGTCGATGATGGAGAAGCCGCCGATGACTGCCTTCGTCTCGGATTCGAGCCAGCCGCGACTGCGCCGTCGGGTGCCACGACCGTTGCCTGCTGGCGTTCCACGCCGCCGCCGAAGATCCGGACACCGGCGTCCCGAGCCTCCCGCACCACCGCGTGCGAGGCCTCACCGACAGCGGGCCAGTCCTCGTCGGGGATGTCGCTCATCGCACCGTCGTCGAACGAGATCAGGTACCGGGTCATGACACCCCCCGTGTCAGGCGAACCCGCCTGCAGCCGCTCCTCGGACCTGCTGTCCCGAGCGTAGGTGCCTAATTCCAGGTACGGGCACCGCCCTCCGTCGAGAACCAGCGGGTGCGACGACGGCCACGCCTGCATCCCGGCGGCATCTGCACTCACGACGAGACGAGCCTCACGGTGCGCAGAGCGGCCTGCCTGTGGACAGGTGGAGATGCCCGCGACCGGTGCTGCGACGATGTCGCACCGTGTTGCACGGCCGGTCCGTGCGGGTGCCCCAGGAGGAAGCCTTGTCCGACAGCCCAGCCTCGCCCAGGGCGAGTCGACTCACAGCGCCTGGGTGGCTCGACGGACGGCTCGTGCTGGGCGTCCTGCTCGTGCTCGTCAGCGTCGTGGTCGGCGCCCGCGTGCTCGCCACGGCTGACCGGAGCCAGCTCGTGTGGGCGACCACGGGTGACCTCCAGGTCGGCAGCGAGCTGACCGCGGCCGACCTGGAGCCGGTGCGGGTCCGGCTGTTCGACAGCGCCGGTCGCTACCTCGACGCGAGCACGCCGCCACCGGTCGGCTACACGGTCCGGCGGGCGCTCGGCCGCGGCGAGCTGCTGCCCGACGACGCGCTGGTGCTCCCCGAGGACGGCGTCTACCGCCTCGTGACCGTGCCCCTGGAGGCCGGCCACTTCCCGCCCGACCTCGCTGACGAGCAGGAGGTCGACGTCTGGCTCACGCCGGCGCGGCCCCCGGGCGCGGCGCCTGCCCCGGCTCCGTCGGCCGCTGCCGACCCGGGCAGCAGCTCCCCCCAGCTCGAGCTGCGCGGCGCTCAGGAGGTGTTGCTGCGCGTCGCCGTGGCCTCGGCGCCGCCGGCTGACGCCTTCCGCAGCGGCAGCACCACCTCGCCGGTTGTGCTGCGGGTGCGCAAGGTCGACGTCGAGCCGCTGCTGTCGGCCATGTCGCTGGGCCGGCTGGACCTCGTGCGGGTCCCGCGCAACGCCGAGCCAGCCGTGCCGTCGGCCGCCGGCGCCTCGTGATGCCCGTCCCGGTGCTGACGGCGGTCTCGGACGCCGTGTGGGAGGCCGAGCTCGTGGTGGCGCTGGAGCGGGGCGACCTCGGCGTGGCGGTGGTGCGGCGCTGCGTCGACCTGGCCGACCTGCTGGCGACCGCGGCGACGGGCCGGGCGCGCGCGGCTCTGCTGTCGGCGGACCTGCGCCGGCTGGACCGGGACGCCCTCGGTCGCCTGGCGCTCGCGGGGGTGGCCGTGGTCGGCCTGGTGGCCCCGGGCGACGAGCAGGCCGAGCGCCGGCTGCGCCAGCTCGGCGTCGACCATGTCCTGCCGTCCGACAGCCCGCCGGAGGAGCTGTCACAGGCCGTGCTGCTCGCCGTCAGCAGTGCCGTCGTCCCGACCCCGGGCCAGCGCGCCGGTCTGGGCGACCCAAGGGAGGCGCTCACGACGGCCGACGGCGGCGAGCCCGAGCCGGCACCGCCGGCAGCCGGCCGAGGCCGGGTCGTCGCCGTGTGGGGGCCGACCGGCGCCCCGGGGCGCACGACCGTGGCGGTCACGCTCGCCAGCGAGCTCGCTGCGCTGGGGAGCCCCACCCTTCTCGTCGACGCCGACGTCTACGGCGGGGTCGTGGCGCAGGTGCTCGGCCTGCTCGACGAGGCGCCGGGCCTGGCCGCTGCGGCGAGGCTGGCCAACAACGGCTCCCTCGACCTGCCTGCGCTCGCGGACCTGGCGCGCTCCGTGACGCCCACGTTGCGAGTGCTGTCCGGCATCGCCCGCGCCGACCGCTGGCCCGAGCTGCGCCCCGGTGCGATCGAGGTGGTCCTCGAGCTGGCGCGTTCGCTCGCCGCGACCACCGTGGTCGACTGCGGCTTCAGCCTGGAGCAGGACGAGGAACTGGCGTACGACACGGCCGCGCCCCGCCGCAACGGCGCCACGCTGACGGTCCTGGAGGCGGCCGACACGGTCTACGCCGTCGGATCGTGCGACCCGATCTCGCTCCAGCGGCTCGTCCGCGGTCTCGGCGAGCTGCGTGAGGCCGTCCCCGGTGTGCAGCCGGTGGTGCTGGTCAACCGGTTGCGCGCCAGCGGTGTGCCGGGTGACGCGGAGAAGGAGGTGCGGGCCGCGCTGTCCCGCTACGCCGGCGTCGACGACGTGCGCTTCGTCCCGCTCGACGTGGCCGGCGTGGACAGCGCGCTCGCCACCGGTCGGACCCTCGGGGAAGCCGCCCCGGCGTCCCCGACCCGGCTGGCCCTCGCGTCGCTGGCGGCCGGCCTCCTGGGAGTCGCCCGCGGAGGTCGTCCCCGGCGACGGGTGCTGTCCCGGCGCTGAGGTTGCGACACCGAGGTGGTGCCGCGCCGAGGGTGGTGCAATGACCGCTCCGCACGCCCCGGGGGAGGCAGCCCGCATGACCACGCCGACGCTCGAGCCGTACGACGTCAGCCCTCGACGGGTGCTCGCGGTCGTCGCGCACCCCGACGACCTGGAGTACGGCGCAGCAGCGCTGGTCGCCCGCTGGACCCGGGCGGGCGCCGAGGTCGTCTACTGCCTGGTGACCCGCGGCGAGGCCGGCATCGACGCGATGGAGCCGGCCGAGTCGGCGCGCGTCCGCACCGCCGAGCAGGTCGCCAGCGCTGCGGTCGTCGGGGTGTCGACGGTGGAGTTCCTCGACCACCCGGACGGGACGATCGAGTACGGCCTGCCACTGCGCCGTGACCTCGCCGCGGCGGTCCGCCGCCACCGCCCGGACACGCTGCTGCTGTTCAACCACCGCGAGACGTGGGGGCCGGGCCGGCTCAACTCTCCCGACCACCGCAACGTCGGGGCGGCTGCCCTCGAGGCGGTCGGGGACGCCGGCAACCGGTGGATCTTCCCGGATGCGGGGCCGCCGCACGGCGGGGTGCGCCGGGCGCTGGTGGCCGGCTCGCCGCAGGCGACGTACGCGATCGACGTGACGGACACGGTCGACCTCGCGGTCGCGTCGCTCGAGGAGCACCGGGCCTACCTCGACGGGCTGGGCGACCACCCGATGGCAGATCCGGAGACGATCCGCGACTGGCTGGAGCTGGCCGGCCGGCAGTTCCAGGGCCGGGGCGCGGCGGTCGGCTTCGAGCTGTTCGAGTTCTAGGCAGTACGCCGCCCCGAGCGGCGGTCCCCCTGGTGAGCCGCGCAGCCGAGCGCGTGGGACCACCAGGGGGTGGCTGTCAGCCCTTCGTGTACTTGCCGAGCTCCTGGCGGGCGACCGAGCGGATGTGCACCTCGTCCGGGCCGTCGGCGAGCCGGAGGGTGCGCAGCCCGGCGTACATCCGGGCGAGCGGGAAGTCGTTGCTCACGCCGGCTCCGCCGTGCACCTGGATGGCGCGGTCGATGACGTTGAGCGCGATCCGAGGAGCGATGACCTTGATCGCGGCGATCTCGGAGCGCGCGCCCTTGGCACCGACCTTGTCGATCAGGTCGGCGGTCTTGAGCACCATGAGGCGGGCCTGGTCGATCTCCATGCGGGACTCGGCGATCTGCTCGCGGACGACGCCCTGCTTCGCGAGCTCCTGGCCGAAGGCGACCCGTGACACGGCGCGCTCGCACATCAGCTTGAGCGCGCGCTCGGCGGCACCGATGGCGCGCATGCAGTGGTGGATGCGGCCGGGACCGAGCCGGGCCTGAGCGATCATGAAGCCGTCGCCCTCGTTGGCGACGAGGTTGGACGCGGGCACCCGCACGCCGGTGAACTGCACCTCACCGTGCCCGTGCTGGTCGTGGTAGCCGAACACCGGCAGCGCGCGGACGACCTCCACGCCGGGGGTGTCCCGGGGGACGAGGATCATCGACTGCTGGCGGTGCACCGACTCGCTGGTGTCCGTCTTGCCCATCAGGATCATGATCTTGCAGCGCGGGTCGTTGATCCCCGTGGTCCACCACTTGCGGCCGTTGATGACGTAGTCGTCACCGTCCCGGACGATCTTGGTCGAGATGTTGGTCGCGTCCGAGGAGGCGACGGCCGGCTCGGTCATCGCGAAGGCCGACCGGATCTGGCCCTCCATGAGCGGCTCGAGCCACTGCGACTTCTGCTCGGCGGTGCCGAACATGTGCAGCACCTCCATGTTGCCGGTGTTGGGCGCGTCGCAGTTGATCGCCTCGGGGGCGATGTGGGAGGCCCAGCCGGTGATCTCGGCGATGGCGGCGTACTCGACGTTCTTCAGGCCCGAGACGTCGGGGAGGAACAGGTTCCACAGACCGCGGCGGCGTGCCTCGGCCTTGAGCTCCTCGACGACGGGCGGCAGCGTGTGGTCCGCCGGTCCCATCTTGGTGCGGTACTCCTCGTAGGGCGCCTCGGCGGGGAGCACCTGGGTGTCCATGAAGTCCTGCATGCGGCCGATGAGGTCCTGCGCCTTGCTCGAGTGGTCGAAGTCCACGGGGAGGAGCCCTTCTGGGGGGAGCGGTGGGGGTCTGCGGTCGCGGGTCAGTCGTCGCGGGTGGAGTGCCAGTGTGCCCGGGGCTCTGGAGCGGCGCGGAGCCGCCTGCCCTGCGCTGTGTGACCATGGCCGACGACGCGGCTCCGACCTCCGGTGCCGACGCGGCGGCACGAGGAGGCCAGCGCATGGCGGACCGGCTCAGCCCCCTCGACGTCTCCTTCCTCTACATGGAGACGCCGACCACGGCGATGCACGTCGGGGGCGTGGCCACCTTCGATCCCCCCGAGGAGGGCTTCGACTACGACCGCCTCGTGGACCTCATCTCCGAGCGGATCGCCCTCGTCCCCCGCTACCGCCAGCGGGTCAAGGTGGTCCCGGGGCGGCTCGCCAACCCGGTCTGGGTGGATGACCAGGACTTCGACGTCACCTACCACGTACGCCGCAGCGCGCTGCCCCGCCCGGGCAGCGACGCGCAGCTGCGCGAGCTGGTCGGCCGGCTCATGGCCCGCCAGCTCGACCGCAACCGCCCGCTGTGGGAGATCTACCTCGTCGAGGGACTCTCCGAGGGTCGGGTGGGCATCATCACCAAGACCCACCACGCGATGGTGGACGGCGTCTCGGCGGTCGACATCGGCACCGTCATGCTCGACCTCACCCCGGAGCCCCGCGAGGTGCCGGCCGACGACTGGACCCCCGCGCGCTCGCCCGGACCGGCCTCGCTGATGGTCGGCGCGGTGACCGACCTCGTGAAGCGCCCCACGCAGGCCCTCGACACGGCGCGCTCGGCCGTCGTCGACGCCCGCGCGACGGCGGGCAAGGCGGCCACCGTCGCGAGCGGGGTGATGCAGTCCGTCGTGTCCATGGCGCGGCCGGCGCCGGACTCGCCGCTCAACGTCCGCATCGGTGAGCAGCGGCGGTTCGGCATGGCGTCCACCGAGCTCGACGACTACCGCAAGGTCCGGGCCGCCCACGGCGGGACGGTCAACGACGTCGTCCTCGCCACGGTCTCGGGAGCCCTCCGCGCCTGGCTGCTGACCCGCGGCGAGCCGGTCAAGCCGTCGACGGCGATCCGCGCGATGGTGCCCGTGTCGGTGCGCACGGAGGGCTCGACCGCCGGCAACCGCGTCTCCTCGTACTTCGTCGACCTGCCTGTCGGCGAGGGCAACCCGGTGGTCCGGCTGCACCAGGTCAGCTTCGGCATGCGCGGCCACAAGGAGTCCGGGGAGTCCGTCGGCGCGGACGCGCTCGTGCAGATGTCGGGCTTCGCGCCACCGACCATCCACTCGCTGGGGGCGCGGCTCGCCTCGGGCATGACGCGACGGCTGTTCAACCTGGTCGTCACCAACGTCCCCGGGCCGCAGTTCCCGCTCTACGCCGCCGGCGCACGGATGATCACCATGTACCCCGTGGTGCCGCTCGCGAAGGGCCAGGCCGTCTCGATCGGCCTGACGTCGTACGACGGCGGGGTCTACTACGGGCTCAACGCCGACCGCGACGCGATGCCCGACGTCGACGTGCTGGCCTCGTTGATCGAGGAGTCGTTGGCCGAGCTGGTGGGAAGCACCCGTCCATGACCTCTCGTGGCGTGGTGCTCGGTGCTGGCGGTGTGCTCGGCGCGGCGTGGACCATCGGCGCCCTCGCAGCCCTGCGGGACCACGACGGGCTGGACCCTCGGGAGGCCGACGTCCTCGTCGGCACCTCGGCCGGCTCGGTGCTCGCCTCGTTCCTCGGCTGCGGCATCGGGGTCGACGTGCTGCTGGACCACCAGCGCGGGATCGTCAGCGAGGACGCCCCCGACATCAGCTACGACCCCGACGCCGAGGGCGCTCGTCCACCGCTGCCCCGCCCGGGCATCGGCTCACCCCGCGGCGTGCTGACGACGGCGCTGCGGCCGTGGAAGGTCACCCCGATGGGCGCGCTGTCGGCGGTGCTGCCGCAGGGCCGCGGCTCACTGGAGCCGGTCGGCCGGCTGGTGGACGCCGTGTGCCCGCCCGGCGCGTGGGCCGCCCACCCGCAGACCTGGATCGTCACGATGGACTACGACAGCGGCCGTCGGGTCGTCTTCGGCCGCGACGGCGAGCCCCACGCCGGCCTCAACGTCGCGGTCCAGGCCTCGTGTGCGATCCCCGGCTGGTACACCCCCGTCCGGATCGGTGACCGCCGCTACGTCGACGGCGGCGCCTGCTCGCCGACCTCGCTCGACCTGCTGGCCGGGCTGGGGCTCGACGAGGTCGTCGTCCTCGCGCCGACCACGTCGATGGACTACGACACCCCCGCGACGTTCGCCGGGCGGCTCGAGCGGCGCTTCCGGCGCCTCGCCACCAAGCGCCTGCTCGGCGAGGTGAAGAAGGTGAGCGGCGCCGGCACCAGCGTGACGCTGCTGGCTCCCGGAGCGGAGGACCTGGCCGCCATCGGCGCCAACCTCATGGACCCGAGCCGCCGCGAGCACGTCCTCGACACCTCGCTGCGCACCACGAGGGCCGTGCTCGAGGCCCCCTCCCTCGCCGCCTGACTCCCACTGGCTGGGTGGCAGCCGGCCGATCGGGTGCGGCAGGCTGTCGCCATGCGCGTCTACCTGCCGTCCACCCTGTCCAGTCTGCGCACGCTGCTCGACGCGGGGGAGCTCGGAGCCCCGCCGGTCCCCGGCTTCGCCGTCACGCCGGCCCTGCGCGAGTGGTATGCCGAGGGCGACGACGAGGAGCTCGAGTACGCCGCGATGACCCTCGCGGCGCGGGCGTCGGTCCGCCTGCTGGACCGGGAGCTGGTCCTCGACCCGACGGCTGAGGCGCGCCGGGTGGTGGTCGTCGCGGAGGTGACGGCCGTGGAGCCGGCGCCCGACGTCGACCGGGCGGCCGTGCGGGTCATGGAGCCGGTGCCCCTGCGCCTGGTGCAGGCCGTCCACGTCGACGACCCCGGCGCGGCGGCCGACGTGCGCGCGGCGGCCGAGCAGCTCGTGGAGGCCGACCTCGGCAGCGAGGACGCCGCCTTCGTCGTCGAGCAGGTCGAGGGCCACGAGCTCCAGTGGTACGCCACGCAGGAGATCGGCCCGCTGCTCGAGCTGGGGTGAGCGCTGACCCCGCGCTCGAGCGTGCGGCGGCTGCCGCCCTGGCGACCCGCTACCAGGGGCTCCCGGACGGGCAGGCCGTCGAGCGGGGCGGGTGGTCGGTGCTGAGCTGGCCGCGACGGCCGCAGGCGGCGTGGGCCCACCGCGTCGTGGCGGTCGGCCCGGTGAGCGGTGCGTCCCTGGACACCGCCCTCGACGGGCTCCCCGGGCTGCCGGTCCTCGCCTGCGTGCCGGACGGCTGGCTCGACGGCTCGGAGCTCTCCCGGCGCGGCTTCGCCACGCCCGTGCGGCTGGTCCGGCTCCTCGCGCCGGCGGCGGGGAGCCCGCTGGCGCCCCGGGACCCGCTGTGGATCGAGATGGTGGGGCCGCAGGGCGGCGGTGAGGTGAGCGCCGTCGGTCGCGCCGGGAGCGGACCGGATGAGCCGTGGTGGTGGGTGGCCCCGCTCGGCGCCGCCGGCTGGATCCAGCTCGTGGCGTACGACGGGGACGACCCGGTCGCCACGGGCGCCGTGCACGTCGCCGGGCAGGTGGGCGCGCTGGACGGCATCACCGCCGTCCCCGGGGAGCGCGGTCGGCTCGCCGGGACAGCGGTGGTCCGGCGGCTCGTCCAGCTCGCGGCGGAACGCGGAGCGGAGCGGGTGACGGTCGCGGCAGAACCCGGCACGCCCCGCCACGGCGACCTGCTCGACGTCGGCTTCGTCCCGGCGCACGGCCTCGTGCAGTGGTCGCGGCCGGACGGGACCCGAGGAGCCGGCGCGCAAGCGGCAGCCGGGCTCCAGACCTAGAGTCTGCGCGTGGGTCGAGCGAGCTGGCGCTGGGCAGTCACGGCCGCTCTGGTGGCCGTGCTGGTCGCCCTGCCGAGTCTCGCCGGTGCTGTGCCGGCGCAGGGGACCGGCGCGTCGCCCGAGGAGCTGCTCGCGAAGGTGCGCGCCTCCACCGCTGTGGGGTGGTCCGGCTACGGCGAGAGCCGCGGCTCCCTGGTGCTGCCCGACGTGCGGGAGCTGGCGCAGCTGCCCGGTCTGCTCGGCGGCTCCACGCGCACGCGGGCCTGGTGGCGGGGGCCGCAGGACTGGCGGGTCGACGCGCTGTCGCTCGTCGGCGAGACCGACACGACGCGCGACGCCACCGGCGGGTGGACCTGGGACTCGGCGGACCGGCGGGCGGTCCGGCTCGAGGGCGAGCTCGACGTGCGGCTCCCGCTGCCCGTCGACCTCCTCGCGCCCGTGCTCGGGCACCGGCTCGCCGGCACGGTCGACACCGACCTGCGGCGGCTCCCCGCCCGGCGGGTCGCCGGTCGCAGCGCCGACGGGCTGCGGCTGACCCCGCGCGACCCGGCCGCGACGACCATCGGCTCGGTGGACCTGTGGGTGGAGCCCCGGACCGGCCTGGTGCTGCGCGTCGAGGTGCGGGCCGCGGGCATGGAGGAGCCCTCGCTCACGACGACCCTGCTGGACCTCGACCTCTCCGAGCCACCCCCGGAGCGGACCCGGTTCGTGCCCCCCGACGACGTCGTCCCGGTCCTCGCCACCGCGCCGGACCTCGCGGCCCTCGCCGACCGCTTCGCGCCGTACCGCCTGCCAGAGGTGCTCACGTCGCTGCCGCGGCGCGACCGCGGGCCGGTCGCGTCCGGCCGGGGCGTGGCGACGTACGGCGACGGCTTCACCGCGCTCGCCCTGGTCCCGATCCCGCAGGACCTGGCGCACCGGGTGATCGACCGGGTGGACGCGCAGGACACCGACGACGTCGCCACGATCTCCACGCCGCTCGTCAACGGGCTGGTCGGGATCGGCCAGCGCGGCCGGGCCTACCTGATCGTCGGCAGCGTGCCGGCCCCCCGGCTCGAGGCGGCGCTGGCCCAGCTGATCGACGACCCGCCCCTGCGGGTGGACCGGTGATCCGCACCG
>JAABUN010005304.1_pt1 | contig 16176 bp, 15 predicted proteins | sample 5559311 | NCBI WGS metagenome assembly JAABUN01 (sample SAMN10711877, study PRJNA513370) | rock metagenome | isolation source: Antarctica rocks | place: Antarctica: Victoria Land, Siegfried Peak sud
AGATGCGCTGCTGTGGGTCCATCATCGCGTCGTCGTGGCCCTGCGGGTCCTCGAGCTCGACGGACAGGCAGTGCGCGACGACCTTGTCGCCTGCCTTCCACTTGGTGACTCCCGGCCCGACGGCGAGTACGACGCCGGACAGGTCCGAGCCGACCACGTGGTAGTCACGGTCGTGCCGCTTGGTGAGCTCGCTGAGCCGGCCGTAGCGCTCGAGGAAGCCGAACGTGGGCACCGGCTCGAAGATCGAGGTCCACACGGTGTTGTAGTTGATCGACGACGCCATCACCGCCACGATCGCCTCGCCGGGGCCGAGCTCCGGGGTCGGGACGTCGTCGAGATGCAGGCTCTTGCGCGGGTCCTTGTCCTGACGTGCCACACCCTCGAACATGGCCTGCTCGCTCTTGCGTACGACGACGCCGCGGTAGCTGTCCGGGACGGCCAGGCCTGCGAGGGCGGCCGTCTCGCCGGACAGGATGGCCTCGAGGATCTCGTTCACGTGCTGCCTCCAAGGAGTCGCCCATCCCCAGGTTACCGAGGGGTAGTGCGCCGCGTCGGGATCCGCCTGTACGTGTCTGTCGGTCCCGGCGGTGCGCCCGCCGCCGACTTCACGATCGATGCGCTGGCGGCGGAACGCGCAGAAGACGGCAGTTCCACCGTCCTCGCAACCGTGCACAACACGTGCGGCCGGGCACTGGACATGAGCGGGACGCTGCAGGTCCGCCGCCCTGCTGGCTGTGCGTCGCTGACGCCGCCGACGCCTGGCTGTACAGACCGGACAGATCGGTGCGGAGCGACACGCCTTCATAAGGTTTGTGATCGACGGGGAAGACCTCTCGGTCCGGTGTGGAGGCGTTCTGCATCCGCACCGGGTCCGAAGGTCTTCCTGGCGCACCGTAATGCCCCCGCTGCGCAGCTTGGCCGGCTTCGGCTCGCCTGTTCACCGCCCTTGATAAGCACAGCGTCGTGATCCCCGGCACCGGCAGCTACGGCCGCCTGACCGGCGAGCCCCGCCCGCAGCTTCATCCGACCCTCGCGGCCTAGGAGTCGCCCACGCTTTCTGGCCCCGGCTCGACCAGTTCCACCAGCACCCCGCCGGCGCTCTTGGGGTGGACGAAGTTGACCCGGCTGCCCGCGGTGCCTGTTCTCGGCTCGTCGTAGAGCAGCCGCATGCCTTGGCTGCGCAGGTGTGCGCTGACCTCGTCGATCGAGTCGACCCGGTAGGCCAGCTGCTGGATGCCCGGACCGTTCCTGTCCAGGAACCGGCCGATCGTCGAGTCCGGGCTCAGCGGCGCAAGCAGCTGCACGTAGCTGTCGGAGTCCCCTACCTGCAGCATCGCCTCGCGTACGCCCTGCTCGGTGTTGACCTCTTGGTGCACGCAGCGCATTGCGAAGGCCGACTCGTACAGCTCGATGGCGGTGTCGAGGTCGGCGACGGCGATGCCGACGTGGTCGATGCCTAGGACTCGGTGCGGCGGGACCGGCACGCGACGGACTGCGTCTGGGGCAGTGACAGCCTCGCTCTGATCACCGTCGGCCATGCGCGCATCGTAGGAGACGCTGTGCCCAGCTGAGACCGTCCTCGTCCACAGACCGGCTGAAGACGAGCCACTTCAGCCTTGGGTGTCGGTCACAGTGGCAGCATGGCGGATGGAGAGCGATCCCGAGCTCGCTGTCGTCGCGTACGAGCTCGTGGGGAGGTCGTACGAGGACGTGGCCCGCATCAGCGAAGGGCACGGTGCGCTGCCGGGGCCGGCCCGGCTCGCCGTCGACCTCGAGGTGCTGCGGCAGGGATAGCGCCGCGGCAGCGTCGGGCATCCAGGCCTGGCTATCGTGGCAGGACCTTCCCGAACAACTCTGGAGGCCACCAACATGGCCGGTTCCGTCATCGTCTCCGGCGCGCGCACGCCGATCGGCAAGCTCGCCGGCGCGCTCAAGGACTTCACCGCGATGGACCTCGGCGGCATCGCGATCAAGGCCGCGCTCGAGCGTTCGGGTGTCGCCGGTGACCAGGTCGACTACGTGATCATGGGTCATGTCCTGCAGGCCGGCCAGGGCCAGATCACCGCCCGACAGGCCGCGGTCTTGGGCGGGATCCCGATGGGCGTCCCGTCGCTGACCATCAACAAGGTCTGCCTGTCCGGCCTCGACGCCATCGCGCTGGCCGACCAGCTGATCCGCGCCGGTGAGGTCGAGATGGTCGTCGCCGGTGGCATGGAGTCGATGACCAACGCGCCGTACCTGCTCCCCAAGGCCCGCCAGGGCTACCGCTACGGCAATGCAGAGATCCTGGACGCCACCTTCCACGACGGTCTCTTCGACGCCTTCGACAAGGTGCCGATGGGCGAGGGAACCGAGCGACACCAGGCCAACTTCGCGCCGATGACGCGGGAGGAGCAGGACGAGTTCGCCGCCCGCAGCCACGAGCTCGCTGCCGCCGCGACCAAGGAGGGCCGCTTCGCCCAGGAGATCGTGCGGGTGGAGATCCCTCAGCGCAAGGGCGACCCGGTCGTCGTCAGCGAGGACGAGGGCGTACGCCCGGGCACCACCGCGCAGTCGCTCGCGAAGCTGCGCCCGGCCTTCACGGCGGACGGCTCGATCAGCGCCGGTAACGCCTCGCAGATCAGCGACGGGGCCGCTGCTGTCGTGGTCATGAGCAAGGACAAGGCGGAGCAGCTCGGTCTGTCGTGGCTGGCCGAGATCGGTGCGCACGGCATGGTCGCCGGCCCGGACAACTCCTTACAGGAGCAGCCGGCGAACGCGATTCGCAAGGCCCTGGCCCGGGAGGGGCTGTCGGTCGACGATGTGGACCTGTTCGAGCTGAACGAGGCCTTCGCCGCCGTCGGTATCGCCTCGACCCGTGCGCTCGGGGTCGACCCGGACAGAGTCAACGTCAACGGCGGCGCGATCGCGCTGGGCCACCCGATCGGCGCGTCGGGGGCCCGGGTGGTGCTGCACCTGGCGCACGAGCTGCGGCGGCGCGGCGGCGGGATCGGGGCTGCTGCGCTGTGTGGAGGCGGTGGTCAGGGTGACGCGCTGATCCTGCGGGTTCCCACCAGCTCCACCGGGTGAGCTCCGCCCCGGCGCGTGAGGGGACGACGCGTTCTCGTCGCGTCGCGGATGTGCCGTTGCTGGTCGAGCAGGCCGCTGGGCAGGTTCCTGCTCTGCGCGCCCGGGCGGTTGCTCGGCTGATCAGCCTGATCGAGGACGCCAGCCCTGCCCTGCGGGAGGCAATGGCGCTGCTCGCCCCCCGCGCCGGACACGCCCGCGTCCTCGGGGTGACCGGGTCGCCCGGCGTCGGGAAGTCCACCTCGACGAATGCGCTTGTCGCGGCCTACCGCCGGCAGGGCAGGACCGTCGGGGTCCTCGCGGTCGACCCGAGCTCGCCGTTCTCCGGCGGGGCGCTGCTCGGCGACCGGGTCCGCATGCAGGAGCACGCGACCGACGACGGCGTGTTCATCCGTTCGATGGCCTCCCGCGGTCACCTCGGCGGACTGTCCTGGGCCGCGCCGCAGGCGCTGCGGGTGCTGTCCGCCGCCGGCTGCGACGTGGTGCTGATCGAGACTGTCGGGGTGGGGCAGGCTGAGGTGGAGGTGGCCTCGCTGGCCGACACCACGCTGGTCCTGCTGGCGCCCGGGATGGGGGACGGCATCCAGGCGGCCAAGGCCGGGATCCTCGAGGTGGCAGATGTCTTCGTGGTCAACAAGGCAGACCGTGACGGTGCGGACACCGTCGTACGCGATCTGCGCTACATGCTGTCCCTCGGCGACCGACGGACTGACGAGGGCTGGCGGGTGCCGATCGTGAAGACCGTGGCTGCCCGCGGAGAGGGAGTCGACGAGGTGCTTGCCGAGATCGAGCGCCACGGCGCTTGGCTGGAGGGCAGCGGCCAGCTGCTGGTGCGGCGTCGGCGTCGCGCCGCCGACGAGGTGGAGGCACTCGCGCTGGCCGGTCTCCGCGAGCGGATCGGCGACGTGTCGGGCAGCGACGCGCTGGCCGAGCTGGCCGGCCGGGTGGCTGTCGGCGAGCTCGATCCCTACGCCGCAGCCGATGAGCTGGTTGCGAGGATCACGTCATGATGCGGATGCGCGTGCTGCGCGTGGTGGCGCTGTTCGAGTCGCTGTCGTTCGCCGTATTGCTGGTCGGTTCCCTGCTCAAGCGCACCACCGGTCCCGACCTCGTTCCGGTGCTCGGCCCGCTGCACGGGGCGCTGTTCACGGCGCTCGTGGTGTTGGTGCTGGTCTGCTGGCGACAGCTGGGGTGGGCACCGTGGTTCGCGCTGGTCATGCTGACGATCGGCTCGCCGGGCGCGCATTTCGCCGTCCGGGCGACCGACACGAGGCCCGAAAATTGACGACGGCGCCGGACAAGCCGAGCAGTCAGCCGCGCACGCGACGGGTCCGCGGGTCCAGGGCGTCACGAAGTCCGTCACCCAGCAGGTTGAAGCCCAGGACCGCCAGACTGATGGCCAGACCCGGATAGGCCATGAGTGTCGGTGTGCTCTGCAGGAACAGTCGACTCTGATTGATCATCGTGCCCCACTCCGGTGTGGGTGGCTGGGCGCCGAGCCCGAAGAAGCCCAGCGCGGCGAGGGCCAGGATCACGCCGCCGACCTTCAGGCTCGCCAGGACCACGACCGGCGAGATGACGTTGGGCAGGATGTGCTTCAGCATCACCCGTCGGCTGCTGGCACCGAGCGCGATGGCAGCCATCACGTAGTCGCGCCGCCGGGCGGACACGACCAGGCCGCGGACGATCCTGGCGTACTCCGCCCAGGAGATGGCGATCAGAGCCAGGAAGACGTTGCGCACCCCGGGGCCGAGGGTGCCGACGATGGCGAGGTAGAGCAGCAGCGAGGGGAAGGCGAGCAGGACGTCGACGACCCGCATGATCAGGCTGTCGAGCAGTCCGCCGAAGTATCCAGCGACGAGTCCGACGAAGACACCGACCACCGTGACAACCGCGGTGGCGAGAAAGGCGATCCCCAGCGACCACCGGGCGCCGAACAGCAGCCGACTCAGGACGTCGCGGCCCAGCTCATCCGTCCCGAGCGGGTGCTCCGCGCTCGACCCCGCCAGTCGGGCGGTCGCATCCACCGCACCGGGGTCGTGCGGAGCCAGCACCGGAGCGAACACCGCAGCGAGCGCCAGCGAGACCACGAGGACGAGCCCGACGGTGGCGAGCGGGTCGCGGAGCAGCGTTCGCACCGGCCGCGTCGCGGGAATGACCACGTCGTCGCGAACGGTGTCCGGCGCTGCCTCCTCGAGCAGACGTGCCTCGGCAGTCGGCAGGATGGTCACTGGTGGACCAGCCGGATCCGCGGGTCGAGCGCTGCCTGCAGCAGGTCGACGACGAGGTTGACCAGAAGGAACACCGTGCCGGTGAACACCACGAAGCCCTGGATGACCGGATAGTCGCGAGCGAAGATCGCGTCGACGACGAAGGTGCCGACGCCGGGCAGGGCGAAGATGGTCTCGACGATGACGGCTCCGGTCACGAAGCCGGCGAGCACGATGCCGGCGACCGTCACCACCGGGAGCAGCGCATTGCGCAGGGCGTGGCGCAGGACGACCGACCGGGACGGGAAGCCCATCGCCCGGGCGGTGCGAACGTACTCCTCTCCGAGCACCTCAAGCATGCTCGACCGCGTCAGCCGCATCAGACTCGCCGTCGTCCCCAGGGCGAGGGTGAGCACGGGCAGGACAAGGTGCTGCCAAGTGCCTCGTCCGGCAACCGGCAGCAGCCCCGCCTGGACGGCGAGCACGATGATCAGTGCATAGGCGAGGACGAACGTCGGCACCGAGTCGCTCATCAGCGCGGCCAGCCGCGAACCGTGGTCCACCAGGGAGTTACGCCGCACCGCTGACAGGACACCGATCGAGACGGCGAGAAACAGGGCGAGCACGAACGCCGGCATGGTGATCGACAAGGTCGCGGGGACGCGGTCGACGAGCTCGCCGAGCACGGGGTCCCCGCTGCGGAAGGAGGTGCCGAGCTCACCTTGGAGCAAGCCGAGCACGAACCTGCCGTACTGCACCACCGCAGGATCGTTGAGCCCGTTGGACTCGCGGAACTGCTGCAGCTGCTCCTCGCTCGGCGGGGTGTTCAGCTCCGCGTTGAGGATCAGCTGCGCCGGATCCCCCGGCGCAAGACCCGCCAGCAGGAAGGCTGCCAACGAGATGCCGAGCCAGGTCGGCACCAGGGCGACGAGGCGCCGCAGGACGTACCTCGTCACGGGAACCGGACGTGCAGGAGGGGACGCTCGCTCACTTGGCCTTGAAGACCGTTGCCCAGCGCTGGTTGGTGCCCGACGGGTGGATCTCGACGCCCTTCACCTTGTCGCTCATCGCGAAGGTGCGGTAGTTCCCGGACAGCGGAATCCCGCCTACCTCCACGTCCATGAGCTCGGCCATGGCCTCGGCCGCGGTGCGCCGCAGCGTCGTGTCGTCCTTCGCCGCCAAGGTCTGCGTGATGAGGCCGTCGAACTTCGTCTCCGCCCCAGGAGAGATGATCTTGGCGTTCTTGCCGGTAGCCTGGGAATACCACCGCAGCGCGGTCAGGAAGGCCGGATTGGCGTCGTTCTGGCTCGGCTGCGACACGTCGAGGTCGTAGTCCCCGGTGTCCAGCGCCGTGCGGTAGGCGCCGGCATCCAACTGCTTGATCTGGGCGTCGATGCCGACTGCGCGCAACTGCGCCTGGACGAACTCGATCGTGCTGAGGTCCACCCGGGCGAAGACGATGGACAGCGTGAGGGGTTGGCCGTCCTTGGTGCGGATGCCGTCTCCCTGGCGGGTCCAGCCGGCCTCGTCGAGCAGGCGACCGGCCTCGTCCTTGTCGAATGGAACGCCCTTGACCATGTCGGCGAACTCACCGAGCACGGACGGCGGCGAGACGGTGTTCACCTGCTCGGCGTTGCCGTCAAGGACGCCCTCGACGAAGCTCTTCGTGTCGATGGACGCAGCGACCGCCCGCCGCAGCCGCACGTCATCCAGCACCCTTGGAGCGCCCGCAGCGGTCCGGCGCGCCACGTACATCATGGTGACGTTGCCCACCGGTGACTGCTCGATCGTTGTGCCCGGCCGATTCTCCAGCGTCGACAGAACGCCCTGTGGGACGTCCGTGACGAGGTCGACCTCGCCGTTCTGGAGCGCAAGCAGGCGGGTCGTGTCGTCCGGGAAGAAGCGGAAGGTGATCTTGTCCAGTTTCGCCGCCTCTCCGGAGTACTCCTCGTTGCGCTCGACGACGAGACGCTCCTGCGCTGCGTACTCGGTCACCTTGAACGCCCCGCTGCAGGTCGGCATCGGGTCGTTGAGCGGGTCCTCTCCGGGAGGCATCACCACGTAGCTCGGGTGGTTGATCTGATCGATCAGCCGCAGGTTGGGCTTGGTCGGAGTGATGTCGACGGTCTGCTCGTCGACCACCTTCGTCGACTCGGCGCCGAGGAAGCTGAAGCCCGTCGACGGCTCAGCGACCGTGTAGTCGATCGAGGCCTTGACCGACTCCGCCGTCACGGGTGAACCGTCGCTGAACGTCCTTCCCGTGGCGAGCTTGAAGCGGTAGGTGTTGTCACCGACCAGCTCCCACGAGTCAGCCAGCATGGGCTCGAGTGAGTAGTCCGTGCCGAGGTGCACCAGCGTCTCGCAGACATCGGCGTTGATCGGGTACGACGGCCGGCGCTTGCGGTCCCCCTCGCTGTCCACCCAGGGATCCTTGGCCACGCCGATCACCAGCTCCTGAACGGCTGCCGGCTCGGCCGAATCGGAGGATCCCCCCTGCGAGGTGTCGTTGGTGCCACCGCAGGCCGTGGCCACCAGGCTCAGCAGCAGCAGCGACGAGACGGTGCGGGCGCGTCGGATCGCGGCGCGGGGGGTGGGGCGGGTGGTCACAGACGGGTCTCCTTCGGCGCGCCCGCAGGCAAGGCGAAATGCCCAACTCGTGCGGGGAATCCCGCGACGGTAGTTTGCCGATGAACGCCTAGTAAGTGCGCCGGACACCTACGGGGAGGGGCTGGATGCAGGCGACGCGCTCTCCCGGATGGTGGTCGTCGTCGTGTGGCCCCGGCGCCCTGCCCGGCGACGTTCGTGGTCAGACGGTCTGGACTCGCGGCGAACGGGTGACACCGGCCTGGTTGGAATGCCCGCCACGGGTTAGGGTCCAGCCGTGCGCCGGAAACATCCCGGCAACACGAGAGCGACGCGACTGCCGACTCGTCGGAAGACCGCGTGGGCCCTGATTCCGCCCGTCACAGCCCCGCGCACGCTTCCGTACTGCCGCCAGCCGCTGGCCACCGTCCCGGCGAGCCTGGAAGGCACCACATGCGCGTACGAATGAAGGTCGACGGCGTTCTCTACGAGGACGAGGTCGAGCCCCGAACCCTGCTCACCCACCACCTGCGCGACGGGCTCGGTCGTGTCGGGACGCCCATCGGCTGCGACACCTCGAACTGCGGGTCGTGCACGCTGCTCGTCGACGGCGAGAGCGTGAAGTCCTGCTCGGTGCTGGCGGTCCAGGCTGACGGGACCGAGGTCACCACCATCCAGGGGCTTGCCGAGGGCGGTGCCTGGCACCCGGTGCAGAAGGCCTTCCAGACCCATCACGGCCTTCAGTGCGGCTACTGCACGCCTGGGATGATCCTGGCCGCCGTCGACCTGCTGAAGCGCAATCCCGATCCGACCGCGGACGAGGTCCGGCACGGGCTCGAGGGCAACCTGTGCCGCTGCACCGGCTACCAGAACATCATCAAGTCGGTCCTGTCCGCGGCGTCCGAGATGCGTGGCGACGGCCCGCTGCCGGGTTCGTTCCAGGACGCCCCCACCGAGACGGCTGGAGCGTCCGCATGACCGAGCAGCTGGACGCAGGCCTGGTTGCGGGCGAGATCGCCGAGCACCCCGATGCGCTCTCCGCGCCGTACGCCGGCGGTGAGCTCGGCCGTGGCCGGCGCCGCAAGGAGGACGCCAAGCTCGTCACCGGCCAGACCAACTGGACCGACAACATCACCCTGCCGGGGTTGCTGCACATGACCGTGCTGCGCAGCCCGATGGCGCACGCGAGGATCGTCTCTGTCGACGTGTCGGCAGCCCTGGAGCTGCCGGGCGTCATCGCGGCCTACAGCGGAGCGGACCTCGCCGACGTGCAGGGCGCGCTGCCCTGCGCCTGGCCGGTGACCGCCGACATGGTGCACCCGGACCACCCCCCGCTGGCCGTGGGCGAGGTGCGCTACGTCGGTGACGGGGTGGCAGTCGTCGTGGCCCGGGACCGTTACACCGCTGCGGACGCGCTCGAGGCGATCGCGGTGGAGTACGAGCAGCTGCCGGCCGTGGTCGACATGGAGGCCGCGATCGCCGAGGGCGCCGACCTCGTACACAGCGACAAGGGCACCAACACCTGCTTCCGCTGGCCGTTCGCGAGCGGTGCGAACTACGACGAGACGGTCGCCGCGGCCGGCGATGACGCGGTCGTGGTGCAACGCCGCTTCCGCCAGCAGCGCCTGCTGCCGACGCCCATGGAGCCACGCGGCGTCGTCGTTGCCCCGATCGCGGCGGCCGACGAGTACACCGTCTACTCCTCCACCCAGATCCCGCACATCCTGCGGGTCATGCTCGCGCTGGTCACCGGCATCGGCGAGCACAAGATCCGGGTCATCGCCCCGGACGTCGGCGGCGGCTTCGGCTCCAAGCTCAACGTGTACGCCGAGGAGGTGCTCGCGCTCGTCGTCGCCAAGAAGTTGGGCCGGCCGATCAAGTGGACCGAGTCGCGCAGCGAGCACTACCAGGCCACCATCCACGGCCGCGACCAGATCCAGGACATCGAGATCGCCGCGACCAAGGAGGGCAAGCTGCTGGGCCTGAAGGTCCGGCTGCTCGCCGACATGGGCGCCTACCTGCAGCTCATCACGCCCGGCATCCCGATCCTTGGCGCCTTCATGTACCCCGCGATCTACAAGATGGACGCCTACGACTTCGCCTGCACCGGCGTGTTCACCACCAAGACGCCGACCGACGCCTACCGCGGCGCCGGGCGGCCGGAGGCGACGTACGCCATAGAGCGAATCATGGACGAGCTCGCCGCCGAGCTCGGCCGGGACCCGATGGACCTGCGCAAGCAGAACTGGATCCGGCACGAGGAGTTCCCGTACGACATGATCGCCGGGCTCACCTACGACTCGGGCAACTACGAGGCGGCCACCGAGAAGGCCGAGCAGATGTTCGACCTGGCCGGGTTGCGGGCCGAGCAGCAGCGCCGCCGCGACGCCGGCGACCCCATGCTGCTGGGCATCGGCATCTCGACGTTCACCGAGATGTGCGGCCTGGCCCCGTCCCGGGTGCTCGGCTCGCTGTCCTACGGCGCCGGCGGCTGGGAGGCGGCGCAGATCCGGATGCTGCCGACCGGCAAGGTCGAGGTCACCAGCGGCGCGACGCCGCACGGCCAGGGCCACCACACTGCCTGGAGCCAGATCGTCGCCGACGCGCTGGGCGTTCCGTTCGAGGACGTCGAGGTCATCACCGGCGACACCGACTCGAGCCCGAAGGGCATGGACACCTACGGCTCGCGCTCGCTGGTCGTCGGCGGCGTCGCGATCCACAAGGCGACCGGCAAGGTGGTGGAGAAGGCCAAGCGGATCGCCGCCCACCTGCTCGAAGCCGCCGAGGGCGATGTCGAGTTCTCCGGCGGGACGTTCTCGGTCAAGGGCTCACCGGAGGCGACCATGACGATCCAGCAGGTTGCGCTCGCCACCTTCGCGGCGCACAACCTGCCCGACGGCATGGAGCCCTCGCTCGACAGCGACTACGTCTACGACCCGGAGAACTTCTCCTACCCGCACGGCACCCATCTGTGCGCCGTCGAGATCGACTCCGAGACCGGCTTCACCGCGATCCGCAAGTACGTCTGCGTGGACGACATCGGCAAGATCGTCAATCCGGTCATCGTCGAGGGTCAGGTCCACGGCGGGCTCGCGCAGGGCATTGCGCAGGCGCTGTACGAGGAGGCGGTCTACGACGCCGAGGGCAACTTGACGACCGGCTCGCTGGTCGACTACCTGGTGCCTGCCGCGCCCGACCTGCCGCACTTCGACACCGGCCGGACCGAGACCCCGGCGACCAGCAACCCGCTGGGCGTCAAGGGTGTCGGTGAGGCGGGGACCATCGCCTCGACCCCCGCGGTGATGAACGCGATCCACGACGCCCTGCGACCCTTCGGCGTGCAGGACATCGTCATGCCGGCCACCCCGGAACGGGTCTGGCGGGCGCTGCGTCACGACGACGGAACGCCGCGCGACTCCTCGGGCACCGTCGCCTACGGCGGCGCTTCCACCTCGACCACCTCCGGAGGTGCCGAATGATCCCCGCCGCGTTCGACTACGTCGCGCCGACCTCGCTGGCGGAAGCGGTCACCGCCCTGTCCGAGGCAGGGGAGGACGCCAAGATCCTCGCCGGGGGGCAGAGCCTCATCCCCGTGCTGCGCCTTCGGCTGGCCTTCCCGACGACGCTGGTCGACCTCGGCAAGGTCGACGAGCTGCGCGGGGTCCGCGAGGACGGGGACAGCCTCCTCATCGGTGCGATGACCCGGCACAGCGAGGTGATGGAGGACCCGCTGGTACGGCAGTACGCCGGGCTGCTCGCCGAGGCCACCGCCACGGTGGCCGACCCCGCCGTCCGTCACCGCGGCACCTTCGGCGGGGCGCTCGCCCACGCCGACCCGGCCGGGGACCTCGTCGCCGTCGCGCTGGCGCTTGACGCCGAACTGGTCGTCGAGGGCCCGGGTGGTCGGCGCACCATCGCGGCTAAGGACTTCTTCCTTGACTATCTCGAGACCGCCCTGTCCCCGGACGAGATCCTCTCGGCAGTAAGGATTCCCAAGCTCGAGGGCTCGTGGGGAGTGCGCTACGAGAAGTTCAACCGGGTCGCGCAGGCCTGGGCGATCGTCGGTGTGGCCGCGGCCGTGCGCATGGACGGCGGCGCCATCGCCGAGGCGCGGATCGGGCTGACCAACATGGGTGCGACGCCGGTCCGGGCGAGCTCGGTGGAGGGCGCGCTAGTCGGTGCTGCCGACCGGGCCGCGGTTCAGGAAGCCGCCGCGTCGGCAGCGGAGGGCACCAGCCCGCCCTCCGACCTCGGTGGCCAGGCCGACTACCGCCAGCACCTTGCGCGCGTGCTCACCGCGCGCGCTGTCACGGCAGCCGCCGGACTGACCAGTTGACAGTGCTGGGCCGCTGACGGGAACTGGATCGTGGCCCCGGCGGGGCCTGCTCCCTTCCGGGGCGCGGGATCCCGCCGGGCTCGGTCGGCTGCTTGCCGGGGCCGGCTACTTCGCCGACGAGGGCGTGGCGACGGCGGCGTACCTCGCCCTTGCCCTGTCCCGCCCGCTTTTTCTCGAAGGTGAGGCCGGTGTCGGCAAGACCTCGCTGGCCACGGCGCTGGCGAAGATCGTCGGCGCCGACGTGCTGCGACTGCAGTGCTACGAGGGCATCGACGCCAGCCAGGCGTTGTACGACTGGGACTTCCCGCGCCAGCTCCTGCACCTGCGGGCCGCCGAGGCGGCCGGGGACGCGAACGCCGACCGGCTGGAGGCCGAGGTTTACAGCCGGCGCTTCCTGCTGGCCCGCCCACTGCTCGCCGCCCTCGAGATCTCGCCGGCCGTCCTGCTCGTCGACGAGATCGACCGGGCGGACGACGAGTTCGAGGCTTTCCTGCTGGAAGTGCTCAGCGACTACACGGTCACGGTGCCCGAGCTCGGGACGGTGCGCGCCGAGGTGGCGCCGGTCGTCGTCGTCACGAGCAACCGCACCCGCGAGGTGCACGACGCGCTCAAACGGCGCTGCCTGTATCACTGGGTGGAGCACCCCGACTTCGACCGCGAGGTGACGATCGTCCGGCAGCGGGTGCCCGAGGCCTCCGCTGCGCTGGCCGAGCAGGTCGCCCGGGCGGTCGCGGTGCTGCGCTCGGAGGACCTGCTCAAGACCCCCGGGGTCGCCGAGACCATCGACTGGACGCAGGCGCTGGTCGCGCTTGGAGCCGAGCGGCTGGACGCCGGCATGGCGACGGCGACACTCGGGGCGGTGCTGAAATACCGCGAGGACCAGCTGCACGCCGGCCGCCTCGACGTGCAGCAGCGCATCGCGGTCGCGGTGCTCGGTGGCTGAGCCCTACGACGCGGTCGACAGCCTGGTCGGACTGGCCGCCACACTGCGCGGCATGGGGGTGGCGGCCTCGCCCGACCGGGTCAGCGCGGCGGTCTCGGCACTGGCGCAGCTCGACCCGATGCGGCGGGCCGACGTCTACTGGGCCGGACGGCTCACGCTGTGTGGCTCGGCAGGGGATCTGATCCGTTACGATGGTGCCTTCGAGGCCTACTTCGGGGACCGGCCGGCGGTCGTCCGGCGTCAGCGGCTGACCAGGACGTCGCTGCGCCCGGTCGCCGAGGCCGGCGGCGGGACCGGCGAGCAGGACGACGAGCCGCCGCGTCAGTTGCTGAGCGCGGCGGCCAGCGGCGTCGAGCAGCTGCGTCACCGCGATGTCAGCGCGATGACGCCGGCCGAGCGCGAGCAGCTGCACCGTCTGCTCGCCGCGCTGCGCCTGCCGGGCGAGCGCCGGGTCACCCGCCGCCTGCGCCCGGCCGGACGTGGGCGGGTCGACGGCGCGAGAACGCTGCGGGCCTGGCTCTCGGCGGGCGGGGAGCCGGCCCGGTTGCACCACCGAGCGCCGGTCAGCCGGCCGCGGCGGGTCGTGCTCTTGGTCGACGTCAGCGGCTCGATGGACAGCTACGCGGGCGCGCTGCTGCGCTTTGCGCATGCTGCCGCCCGGGCAGATGGGAGGTCCGGGCCCACGGAGGTCTTCACGATGGGCACCCGCCTGAGCCGCCTCACGCGGGAGATGTCGTTGCGGGACCCGGACGCCGCCATGGCCGCGGTGGCCGAGGTGCTGGTCGACGCCGGCGGCGGCACCCGCCTGGGTGAGCTGCTCAAGCAGTTCCTCGACCAGTGGGGGCAACGCGGCACGGCGCGGGGCGCGGTGGTCGTGATCCTGTCCGACGGCTGGGAGCGTGGTGACGCGGCCCTGCTCGGTGAACAAGTCGCCCGGCTGCACCGGCTGGCGCACCGCGTCGTCTGGTCGAACCCTCGCAAAGCGGCGCCGGGCTATGCCCCGGTGGCCGCCGGGATGGCAGCGGCCCTGCCGCACGTTGACGACTTCGTCGAGGGTCACAGCCTGGCAGCCCTCGAGCACCTCGCTTCGGTGGTGCTCGGCGCGAGCTCGGCCGCCCGAAGGGAGCCCTCGCGTGCGTGACATCGCCGCCGGACTGCGCGGCCTGCTCGACGCCGGCGCCCCCGTCGTCGTCGCCACTGTCATCGGGGTGCGCGGCAGCTCGCCGCGTCCACCGGGCGCCGCCATGGCCGTCGGCGCCGACGGGGCAGCCCTCGGCAGCATCTCGGGTGGCTGCGTCGAAGGCGCGGTCTACAACACTGCGGAGCGGGTGCTCGACGGTGCTGGCGCCGTGGTCGAGACCTACGGCTACAGCGACGACGACGCCTTCGCGGTCGGGCTGACCTGCGGGGGCACGCTCGAGGTGCTGGTCGCCCTGGCAGAGCGCGAACTGCTGTCGACGTGGGCGGACAAGGTCTGCGCCGACGAGCCGGTGGCGCTCGCGACTGTCGTCGGCGGTCCCGCACCGCTGGGCGCCCAGCTGCTGATCGGCCCAGTGGACGTGCAGGGCTCGCTGGGCGTCGAAGGGCTCGATGTCGCTGTCGTCGACGACGCGCGCGGCATGCTCGCGGCCGGCCAGACCGCGAATCGGCACTACGGCTCGAGCGGCGAGCGCCGCATCGACGACGTGACGGTGTTCGTGCAGTCCTTCACCCCGCGACCGAGGATGCTGGTCTTCGGAGCCACCGACTTCGCCGCGGCGGTGAGCCGGATGGGTGCGTTCCTCGGCTACCGGGTCACGGTCTGCGACGCCCGACCGGTCTTCGCGACGCCAGCGCGCTTCCCCGAGGCAGCAGAGGTCGTCTGTGACTGGCCGCACCGCTATCTCGAGGGCGCCGAGGTGGACGGCCGCACCGTGATGTGCGTGCTCACTCACGACCCGAAGTTCGACGTGCCGCTGCTGCAGGTCGCCCTGCGTCGGCCGGCGGCCTACATCGGGGTGATGGGCAGCCGGCGCACGCACGACGACCGCCTCCGGCGCCTGCGGGAAGCCGGGGTGGGAGACGATGCGCTGGCGCGCCTGCACTCGCCGGTCGGGCTGGACCTCGGCGCACGGACGGCGGAGGAGACCGCCGTGTCCATCGCCGCGGAGATCGTGCAGAAGCGCTGGGGCGGGTCCGGCCGCCCGCTCGCCGAGACCGAGGGCGCCATCCACCTCGGCTCCGGCCAGCCGGACGCCCTGCATCTGTCCTCATGACGTCGCCGACGGTCGCGGGACTGCTGCTTGCTGCCGGGCAGGGGCGCCGCATGGGTGGACCCAAGGCGCTGCTGGAGGTGGCGGGCGAGCGGCTGGTGCGGCGCGGGATCCGGCTGCTCGACGAGGGAGGCTGCGTTCCTGTCGTCGTGGTGGTGGGTGCCTCGGCGGACGAGGTGCGCGCGTGGTGTGACGGAGCCCAGGTAGTCGAGGCGCGCGAGTGGGCCACGGGCATGGGCGCGTCCCTGCGCGCCGGACTAGCCGCCCTCGACACGGACGCCTGTGTGGTCGCCCTCGTCGACCAGCCGCTGGTGACCCCCGACGCCGTCCGTCGGCTGCGCGCCGCACACAGCAACGGCGCCGTCGCGGCGGTCGCGACGTACGACGGAAGACCGCGCAATCCGGTGCTGCTCGATCGCAGCACCTGGCCCGGTGTCGTTGCCACCGCCCGCGGGGATGAGGGAGCGCGAGCGTGGCTGCGCGCGCACGCTCCACTCGTGGTCAGCGTGGACTGCACCGACACCGGCGCCCCCGACGATGTGGACACTCCACAGGACCTGGCGGCACTACGAGAGGTAACCCGATGAAGCTCGAGAACCGTTTCACGGTGGCCGTTCCGGTCGACGAGGCCTGGCAGGTGCTGCTCGACGTGGAGCGGATCGCGCCCTGCATGCCAGGCGCGACGCTGACCAGGATCGAGGGCGACCACTTCGAGGGCACCGTGAAGGTCAAGGTGGGACCGATCAACCTGACCTACGGCGGCAAGGCGTCGTTCGTTTCCAAGGA